>Ga0123353_10007388_pt1:0-12500 | contig 14838 bp, 10 predicted proteins | sample TergutLab28metaG_3_FD_92763 | JGI IMG/M metagenome (GOLD analysis project Ga0123353, IMG submission 92763) | Labiotermes labralis P3 segment gut microbial communities from Petit-Saut dam, French Guiana - Lab288 P3 | ecosystem: Host-associated > Arthropoda: Insects > Digestive system >... | reverse complement strand
TCCTGCTTTAAGTGGAATAAAATGGAAGGTGATTTCCCGTCTTATTCCAAGGGATTTCTGTGCAGATAATTGATAGTTTATCGCGTGATGTCTGTAGAAAGGCCAGCCAGCCGAAGAGAATACAAGATAGGAACATCCGGTAATGTAAACCGAAAGGAATTGTTTGTAAAACGGTCTCTCATGCATTTAGTCAAGTCATCTACTGCTCAGTAGCAGAATTATCATTATTATTTTTATTCGGATGACACTTGTTTTATTGGCAAGAGGCTCTGGGTTTGTATCTGTAGCCGCAACTCCGCTATCCTGTTGTAATTTTTCTCAGTCCCTCTAAGGAAGCACCGAGAGATTACCCCAAATTAGGTCACTACCGCTTCTTTCCACATGCTTTCACATACGTGATTTATCTTGTATACCTCCATAAACACACTTGTAATTTTTCGGATGGGAAGACGTAATCATGTTGGTCACTTGTTGTTGAAGAGGATTCGATGTGTACTTCATATCCGGTTGTTTATGAAACAGAGAAACTAACAACAACAAATCAAGCACATGATTTTAACTACGCATATATCGTTATGTTTTTTTTTACATCGAGCAAGTATAGCTGTCGAAACTGATAAAACAACACTAATTTATTTTTATCTTATTGTATTGTGTTTTAAATATATTGGTGTGTGTACTGTCTGCTGATGGCGGGTGACCGTCGAAACATATAATTAGGTATTAAGCAATTGTTTCTCCATGTATACTATATGTACAAATGTTGTTTTTTGAATAAATATAGTCTAACTGCACGGAATGAGTAATATAAACATATGTTCATATCCGGTGTTTTAGAGGAGCTGACTTTGATTATATTCAATACCAGGTGGTGCAGAAATTGGGGAGTGAATTTGAGTACTGCACTGGAGTACAGCCTTTCATACTGTCGTTGGGAATCAATATGCGTGATATTGTGATATTTTGTTTCAGGTATGTGGTACTGAGTTTGAGTGAGGGTGTTGCTGCTTAGAGAAGCTGCTGCCTGGTCGTGCCTTTTCACATCTGGTACGTTAGAATGTTGTTCCATTTTATGTTACATGTTATACTGAAGAATGTTCACATCCTTCTTTAAATTAAACACATATAACGACACATCCGCATCAGAAATCGGAAAATATTTTTGAACAATACCATATAAATAGGCAGCCAACAATATGAACTGTTGTTTAAATGTCACGTATAGGCCGGATCAAACAAGTTCCTTTACCGTTACTGCGCAATGTTTCGCAATGGGAAGCTTTCGAAGCATCCGGATGTTATCTTGCAGTGAAGAAAAAGTGATAGAGTTTGAGGAGGGTAAGGGGCGTCATTATATGTGCCGGGGGGGGGGAGCTCTGCAGGTTTCCAGGCGGTGCCAACTCGCCGTCCGGAAAAAGTTACGATGGACAGGAAGTTAAGCGACGGAAAGTAGACTTAACATGAGCCATCCCGAAGTGTTTGAATTAATACTCAAGAGTAGGTCAGGCAAAACACAACAGTTTATTGATTTTACTACTTAGATGTGGCGACTAGTTTCGACTTAAAAAATGATCATCAGGACATTTATGAACCACATGGTTCGTAAATGACCTGATGATGACTTTTTAAGTCGAAACTAGTCGCCACATCTAAGTAGTAAAATTAATAAACTTATGTGTTATGACTGACCTACTCTTGAGGAAAGTAGACTGTTTTATGTTCGTGCAGATGAGAAACAAGGTGATCCATTGTTTTTATTGCGTTGGGCGCGAATTTGGTCGGCTGCAAAGTAGCATGCAGGGCAACAGGGCAACATGGAATATTTGTGCACTAAGTCAGCATTTACTCCAGGACCAAGGAAGATCACGAAAACCTAACTCGAGTTAGTCGTTGGCAAGATGTATATTGACTTCCAGCCTGCAGTTCGGCATACGTGCGGCTGTATTATACACGTCTGCATTTCCAGTCTTTAACAAAGCGTTTGAGATATCACAATGTTAAAGCGACTTCTGTGTCCTTTCATGGCAATTTTGAGAAGTGCTGGTGTGTATTGCCAATACTCTGAGCTTCTAAAGTGGGCAATGGCTAGTGTTTTCTCTGCAGTCATGTCCATGGGACAAATTGACGTCACGAATGTGGTCCCAGCTGGCGGCACTGAACACTTGTTCTCACATTGGCGGGTGGAGGAATTTCACAACAGTGAAAGGGCTGGGAAGTTATCTGCAGTGAAAAATAGGAACGGTGTGGATAGAGTTCCGTGACGGCCGTCCGGAATTACGCACATTGTTCTTGATGTTTTCACCGCTTTTCCCTCGCCCATTCAGTTTTGTGTTCTCCTTTATCCAGGCTCTGTTCTTCTTTCTAGTTTATGGTGGTTCATGGCTGGCTGTTTTGATACTGATGGATTGACTCCGCTGGGAATAGCGTCTTTGAAAGTACATAAGGACTCGGTTTCTTCAGAAGAACTTACCATCGGCGCTCTCAAGTGCTGTGTTGACTGTATGTGAAGCTTGCTTTAACATCCCGAACTCTGCATTTTTACTGCAACGAATGGCATTTTCCGAATCTCTGTTAGGTATGGGTTTATATAACATCGAATAAAATTATCCGTTAAAAGAATCTGATGCCGAACTGGGAGGCACGTAACCGCTGTTGAGCTCGACCGAAAGTAAAATGCAGAAATTCTGTCAGTTGATAGTGGGAAGGTTTTTAGAGAAATTAGCGCAAAACTTTATGTGCATTTGATGTATCTTCATCGGAAGGTAAAAGAACAGTCACAAAAGTTAAAAGGTCGCCCCTGTAGACGCCATGAAGGCTTGCAGGAATAGTTTCGCTCGTTCTTTACCTCGGCACTAGACGAATGTTATTGTTCAGTCTCACGCTCCAGCCGTTTTATACTGAGAAATATTGGACTAATAAGTCATTGGGAATAATTATGTCGATTTTCAAATATGTTGGGACAAATATAAGAAATAAAAGTAATATTAATGGAAGTTAATAAAAATTAAATTCCAAGAGTTATGAATATTTCGTCCTGCAGTCTGCTGTGTAAAAATGTAAAAATGTAAAAATGTGATACTTAAGAACACGAACTGTAATTCTGCCTCTTGTTTTCTATGGCTGTGAAACTTGTTCTCACTCTAAGCAGCGGAGTTAGGTTGGGCGTGTTTGATAAGAGGGAGTAATAATTTTATGTAAAGTCGAAACAGAGGATTTGTGTGTCGTAGATACAAAATCTTAGTCAATAATATAAACAACAAACTAGATGCAACAATAACAATTTATTAATAATTTCAATCAGCTCTACATGTTTCGGGCAATAAATTCGCCCATCCTCAGGAGCCGGCCGGCCGGCAGCATCGTCGGTGCATTATACCACAAGCTGTAAACACAGTCTAGTGCTCTTGAGGATCGGCGAAATTATCCCCCGAAACATGTTGAGCTGATTGAAATTATTAATAAATTGTTATTGTGGCATCTAGTTGGTTGTTTGTATTATTGTATCATAGATGCACGGTCACACAAATATCAAAATCTTAGTCGTAACACCTGGAGGGAAAATTCCCCTATCAAGGGCTGTGCATAAGTTGGCGGATAATTTAAAAAATGCATCTTAAAAACATAATGAGTGCTATCGTGGGCTGAGTTTAAGTAACGGGCTCTCCTGTACAGTTTGGAACCCTAAGGGGAACCTAACGTCTATATCTTGAGTACCTGGTCAAATGTGGGATTTATTTGCGAGTTTTTTAATCTCCACAAATTTGATGATGAGGGCCAAGTCTTCTGGGGGTACTGTTCTTATAATCAAGGTTATTTATGCCAAACGTTTCAAGGAAACTTGCTGCCTTTACTTCCGAGAGTTGAAAATCCCTAGAAAGAAGTTTCTCCGAAACGTAACAACCCAAAGATTCGGTTCCGTGGAGTTACGTTTAAAACATTCCGGTAGGGGAGAATTGTAACACGCAGAAATCGGGCTTCGTGAAATTGTGGTCTTGGTGCTGAGTGGCAGCAAATAGCGTGCAGTGTACACTTCATAATAAAGTAAAAAGGTACAGTTTACCCTAAAACAAGCCATGAAGTCCCAGGGGGGAAGCAGATGTACACCTCGGCGCTACATGACAGTAAGTGGTCAAAACCACGCCCCGGCCGTTTTACCCTCCGAGAAAGAGACGCGGTATCAATTTTACAGGACATCAAGACCCCTCTGGACAGGTGCGGGATATCTCGCCCTCCACTGGGATTCGATCCCCGGCCTATCAATCTCGTAGCGAGTCGCAATACCGACTGTGCTATCCCGGCCCACCCATTTATTATAACAATACGGATGCATCATTATTTTTATGTCCCTCTCTAAAGATAAATTGATGGGGAACGTCACTGTATATTCTGTGTTTAATACTGCGTCATATAATATTACGTTTCGAATGAAAGTTCTTGTTAAGAAGCTAATAGTATTCAAGTACCCGAATCTTCGTAGCTTTCATAGCCTTCACACGCGTCGCCACTGTACATTGTTCTGAGGCACTTGAATCCAATCCACATCGGCTTATACTGTCCATATACAGTGATACTTCGACTAACGAAGATAATTCGTTCCGGAATCACATTCGTTAGCCCAAATCTTCGTTAGTCGAAACACACATACAGACGGAAAAGATAAGCTCCTGGAATGGCCCGACCGTTGATGTTTACTGCTTTATGTTAGCGCGCGCATCCACTAAAACATTCGTTAGCCGAGTCCGAAAAACAGCGAAAAAAATCTTCGTTAGCCGAAAAATTCGTTAGCAGGGTCACTCGTTAGGCGAACTATCACTGTAATCTGTTAGCTGCGTCTAGGAATCCGGTGCTGTCTCTTTTCTGGGGTTTTTACGACTAAAATTCTGTCAGCCTTTATCGTCTCTCTCATGCGCTTTGTATCTCCTTCACCCGTCTCACCCTCCTTGTTCAAATCACGTAACATTAGTGAAGAGTACAGGTTATGAAGTCTGTCACTATGCAGCTTTACCCTGACTACTCTCACCTTCTCTTTCCTGCGTCCAGACCTTCAACTAAGCACCTTGTTATCAAACAGCTTCACTACCTGATTGCTGTGTTTTTACCTTAGGGCAAATTGAGTTAAAAATTTATCGATTAACGTAATCTTTTGAAGCTTGGAAAGAGATGTATATAGCAGAGAAAGCGGAGGGACAGTGAGAGACATTACATTTCTTGCAGGTGACCTGATTCAAAAATGCTCTGAAGTGTCGTTGGTAATACTTGCTTGTACTTCAGGTAAAGTTTGGTTGGGGGGAGGATAAGACGTTGGGAAGCGGATGTATCTGGTTGTGCAGGAGGAGAAGGTGTCGTGTCGTGTCGTGTCGTGTCTTTACTGCATTTCGTTCGGAATTTTCATGTCAGTGTTTGGAGATTTGCATTAAGGCGGAATTTTGATAATATCGTTGTGGTTGCATTCAATTTTTGTGTTGGAGAAACGAATTTGTGTTCGTTCGTCGTTCTTTATGTGGGTTGACATGGCACTGTTGTGGTTTTGTTGTTATATTTTAACGCTTTACAGCATTGCCTGCAACATCCGGTCTAATGTTCATACGTGTAGTCCACAGAGATATTGTTAACATTGTGTCCTGTAACAATGAATACATGCGTTGACGACGGCGTTGTTTTGAATTGGGACCGCTAGACCGCGCTAATGGCTTTGCATTCTATCAATACAGGAACCTGCTGACCAAAATGGCTGTACTTGGTAAATAGCATGACCTTCAAAGATCGTCACTTGTTGAACAGTTTGAAATTTAGAACTTACACGGTCTGTCTCCGCGACATGTTGAAGATTATTCTGGGATGCAACACTGTATCGGTTGGTGTAAAATTACCGACGTTTCGAAAGATTGTAGCGCCGTCATCTGGTCGGCCTTTAACTCTTCTTTGACCGTGACCCTCAAGATGAAGACATTACTATTTATGAAGCCTCGGTAAATATCTAATGATCGAAACATCGATAATATTATTTTTTTGACGTTTTGCTGACCGTGCATCTCAGTATATTTATCTCAGTATTTAACCAACTTGATGCACAAAATTTGTTTCACAATAAGTTTTTATTTCATGCCTCTACATATTTCGAGCAAATGTGCTCGAAATATGTAGAGGCATGAAATAAAAACTTATTGTGAAACAAATTTTGTACATCAAGTTGGTTAAATACTGAGATAAATCGATAATATTAATTTTATTATGTTTGTATGATCGTTGTGGTAATCGTACAGTGTATCGAGACTGGGACTGAGTAAGCAGGCAAGATCGTCTTTCTGTAGGTGAATCTATGATTAGCGTCGAATTGTTGGACAGCAACAGAAGTTCGCTCTGTCTTCACGTATGTAATTACCAACGTGCAGTAACTTCATACTATCATTTGTGCGTTCTGTAAAGCGCGTCATTCAGTGGCGTGTTTTGCTGCACTGGTGATAGTCGCTTCAGTATTAAATTAGGTTCAGTAAATGTATACCTAAGGCATGGGTATGCGGCCGCTCGCTTGATGTGATTGTGGCTTCGAATACCGGCGGGGGGATGGATGTCTGTTGTGAGGGTTTTGTGTTGTCAGTCAGATGTTTCTGCGTTGGGCCAATCACTCGTCCAGAGCAGTCCTACGGATTGTGGCGTATCCAGTGTGTGTAATCTCGAAGTATCGACGATAAAGAGGCCTAGGCCCATTGGGGGGCTCTCGAACCATGCAAAATACAATTAAATAAATGGTTAATAGAACTTGTTGTTACGTCGTAAATTGGTAATGGTAATGGGGTTATGGTGGTTTGTCACATTCGGAAATATTCTTAAGGGTACAACATCCTCTTATCCCGACAGTGACAAATACTTATAATAAAACCAATTAGATGTACTAATTTCTCAAATTTATTTTTGAAATAAAACTACATGTTTCGGACTGTTTCTCTGTCCATCATCAGGAGTTTTTCACTGTACACACAGAAATGATTTGCTGACAGCTTGCTCGCAAGCTGTCAGTAAACCTCTATGACATATACCACTTCTGTGTGTACAGTGATGATGGACAGAGGAACTGTCCGAAACATGTAGAGTTTTATTTCAAAAATAAATTTGAGAAATTAGTGCATCTAGTTGGTTTTGTTATAAGAATTTATCACGATGCACGGTCACCTGAACGTCAAACTGATAAATACGTCTGTACTTCTCCCGGCAGAAAAACGTACAATCGGATAGGTTACTTCCTGATGCTCGCGAGTGGAAGATGGCATTCAAGGTTTACTTTAGCTCTGAGAGGAGCTTCCGGTGATGCAGACCGCCATGTGGTAGTTACAGAAGTTGCGGTGGAAGAGTCCGAGAAGCCAAATAATATTGGCTTTCAGTAACAAAATCAGTTTAGAATCTGAAACAAGTTTGCAGCCCTGGAAAATTTAGATCATTATGCAGACATCAGTAGGGGTTGAGAGACTGTGTCAGAACTTCAGCCAAAGATAGTCTGGGTTGTTAGGAATGAAAAGTAAGAATATGTTTTTATGACAGATGTTCAGATTTATTTGAATAAAGGAAGCAGGATAAGTTGCTATGGTTATTTTATTCGAGAAGAATAAAAATAATCTCACTGTAAGAAAAAGTACGTTAAGTTTCAGGAACAAAAGAGTAAATATGCGAGAGACAAACTGAATGAGCTTGAAGAAGAGGGAAGCATAAAGCATTATAGATCTTCATAGTTGCTTAAATGAATTTTTACCAACTTTGATCTAATTTGGTAGGTATGAAAACTGTCTGTTGGTTGATTCACGCGGTACATTGAATAGGTGCAAAAAGAGCGTCTATAAGCTACAGTATGTAAATGAGGTTGACGATGTAGAACAGGCTGAAATAAAGGCTTGAATAAAATGAGGAACTGAGTTTAGGTTTTTGCAGCTGATGAAATTTTGTACACGTCAATGAAGATTTGAATTGGGTCGGAGTTCAATTGGCCAAATGTTGCGAAAATGACCTCGTAATATCAGGAGTTTTGAGGGAAGGGTGCGATCAGTTTTGAAAGTTTAATTATTCATTTTTCCATAATATTTCTGTAAACAGATTCTATCTGTGTTTGTTTATAAGTAATTTCTCACATTACTTTAAAAGAAACTCACCCACTAATAATACTGTCAGCATTGTGAACTGTCTGATCACCTGCTATTGTCAGCAAAATCTCGTTAATCATCTAAATTACAGTGCCAATCAATTTACCACGTAAATTAGTCCTACAAGCCCCAGTGGTTGTGATGTGTACCACCGGGCCTCAGATTAAAATAACAATATTCTGCTCACGCAGTGTATTTGTGTGTCTTATATGGATCTCAAAACAAACAGCGATTATTTCCCTCTCCAAAATTAGTTGATCAGTGTTTACAACCGAGACCGGATGTGTTCACTGTGCGGTACGAACTGATACGTTAAATGTTATTCTGATCGTGTTCCCCTTTAAAGGGTTAATAGTATGGAATTACCAATTTCGCTCGCAGAATCTCTTCATGCTTTTTTTTTATGAATTCCACAATAAACAGCGAATGTTTCTCCAAATACAATTAATTAGTGTTCTGTGGGAATTAAAGGCTGGTTTCTTTAATATTGTTAAGATCAGTTTCATGACTCGAAAGATTAGCTGGCCGTGCGGTTTGTGTTACTTCATTATGGTCTGAGTTTGTTAGTGGAAATATGAGCAGACATACTGAACTGCTCGGCGTAATTTTGCGATAGTGGAAGTTTGCTTCATTATTTGCAGGTACCGTACGTAATGTATATTCTCCTGCATGCCCTCAGTTTTCGGTATTCATGAATACTCTTGGGAAACAAATGAACGCTAAATAGTTTATCTTTAAAGTGTAGCAACACAGAAGACTGTTATAAGAAGTTGCTTAGGATAAGGTAAATCTGCTCTTTAGTCCTGACACGCATATGCGCCATCTGACTGTGCCGTTCATAAAACAAGTGTTAAAGAGTCATTTTATTGTCATTTAAAGCAGGGGTACACGAAAAGGACAAAAGTGTGGGAGCCACCTCGAAGTTATGGGCACTACAAAGGTGGCCTGCAGCAAGTTTCATACTGAGTACTCATGAACACTAGGTGCTGCCCCACAGAATTTAGTCGCCTAGTTCCCCGGGCGATCTGGAGCCCGGGACTTGCGCATTCCTAATGCGATGTCTGTGTTATGCTGCACACCAAACAAAATACCCCAACAAATTTGACTCGTGTTCCCTTACCATATCTTATGGACATCTCCCTCCGCTTTCATATCCACAGTGCTGTCAGCATTATGCTCGGGCTGTACACATCTCCAGTAAATATGACATTGAAATAAATTTAAAATTTACTGATTTTTACTTATTGATTATCTTCCAAATTCTCTAATTCGGATCTTTTGAGAAACCGTCCAGGGCTTAAGACTAGTTTTGCCAAGTGGCCAAAGGAGTAGACTCTTCTGCTTTGAAACTAAATTTACTGTTTCACTCAATGGACAGAAATTTATTATTAAAAAAATCCCTTTTCCTTTATAATGACTGGCTACATATTCGGCTCTTACGCCACAGCCAACATCAGAAAACCCAGTGGGATGCCAAGCACTAGGACACATTATGCCGCCTCCACTGATGAAGGAAAGAGAATCGGTTACTGAAATACTGCAGTCTGAACATTTTTGGACCATGGAATGTCTCCAGAATAAAATTAGAATATTGTGGTACGTAATATTCTGAAACTTTAGACTTTGTTTCACGATGGCATAAGGTTTCAGGTTTCTTAAATTCTTAACGTGTGTGTGTGTGTGTGTGTGTGTGTAATTTGCATTGATTTTGTAAACTGGAGCAACGACTCTAAAAGGACGCTCTCAGTGTTCAGCCACTTCGGTTGGAGATTTCGTGGGAACATGGCAGGTCGTCTTGTAATAAATAATTCAAACTTCGCTGCGAATGCTACCCTTCAAATCTTCTGACGCATGCGTGGATGCTAGTGCAAAGAACTGAAGAACTGATTTCTCTACATATGAGGCGCGAGCAAACTTAAGGCAGTGAGACAAAATTGGAAAGATAGTATTATTGCTGTGACCCACAAAATTACCAAAAATGTTCGTTGCAGTTTATTAAGCTTGCAACTGGCGACAACGAAATGCAAAAGAAGCAGTTGGCCCGTGTTCTCCCTGTCTTCTCCATGAAGGCAAATAAGAGAAATACAGGAAGGGCTCAAATGGAGGGAAGTGGGTAATTTCACGCCTCGACCGCTTTACCTCCGGTACCATTTGAACAGGAAGCTGGGGGGGGGGGGTACCACAGCCGGTGTTGACGTTTCGGAGACGTGATCAACTTCTTGCCCCTACCGGTATTCAAAGCCCGGACAGTTCAACCCCCTAGCCTAGTTGCTACACCGACTAGTTGACCACAGCTCTATCCAATACATAATTTCGACAGAAAATCTGTAAGGTTTATGGGGCACCCGGAAATGTTCTTTATAGCCTTATGTGACTTACGCTTTATTATAAATCAGCTGGCCTGAAAATTGCCAAAGGAAAATGGAACTTAAAAAATGACCCACTACATCTGTGTTATGTTACCCTGCTGGCGCAAGTTGAATAACCTGTGACGACAGAGGACTGTTACTGCAGCCTGCCATGGGTCTTGGATTCGCTGTGGAGGCATATTGCCATTATTTCTTAAATTTTGGCAGTAGGTGGACGCAAGCGGGCAGGGTCACTTTTCGGCCGCTTCTCCCTGGGGAATGTATCCGCCTATCAATTTGATTATGGGAATGGCTGGACCCCACAACCGGTCTGGACGCGGTGTGCGAAGGAAATGCATTCACGTCCCCTGGAACCGAACCTCGATTCTTGGTTCGTCCAGTCCCTTACCTAGACATTATACAGACTGAGGCACCCGGCACTGATCTTCCTGCATGGCTAAAGATTGGATCGGTGTATTTGAATTTATTTTGTGATGGTTGCAATTGAGACCCTTGTTAAATCGTGATGGGCATGAAGAATGGACGGAGTTTTGGTTAAGTAAAACGTTACTGATGTACTAGAGAAGTTTGATGCCTACATTTTTAGGATCGAAGTAGTTCAAGAATCTCATTCGAGTGATTGACGTACGTTATTTAACGACACTGTTTCAGTTACAATAATAATATAAATAGTCGGAAAGTATAGGATGATAAGGTGAGAAGTGAAAGGTTTTGAGGTTCTGTTCTCAGTTTCTCCGACAGTACTGAGAAAATCACTTAATATTTTAGGACAGTTGGCAAAGCGGCTCAGGACTGGAATCATATCGACTGGCTGCTGGATGTAAGTTCAGAGCTTCGCCACTCTACCTTCCCCGCAAGGCTATAAAGCGCCCCCAGTTGTCGCAGGCTTTTAACCCCGTCAAACAGGACGTGTGCTAACGCTTTCTTTTGACCTCACCATGTTTTTAAGCATTTCACGTGATTCTCAAAATGAACAGCTGTTGGTTTTCTAAACAACATTAACAGACTATTCTTTGTAATAAAGGCGTAATGTGTTTTCTTTGCGATGGGAATGGTTTTCGGTTTTTAACTCTTATCTACATGAATGTCAAAGTTCAAAGAGCCAAAAAGCTGAAGATCTCTGCACTGCAGTTTGTCGACGGATCTATTTTTGATCCTGCTACCTTCCTCTACTACGCATTCAGATATTCAGTATTGGTTATTAGCCTCCGCACATTAAGATAAATTGTCTAAGTAGCTGATATATTTCCAGTCCACAAACTGCCTTGCAACGAACCTCTTCTGTAACACGCCTCTTTCGAGTGTCGTGTGCCCATTAACAGCCTCCTCTTTATCTAAAGCGGTGTAGATCGCTCAAGTCTCGAAGTAATAAAAGTTTCTCGCGTTAACTTAATATTTTGTTCGTTGTTTGATGACGTCTATGTTCCTCATAATGTTTCAATTTTTAATGTTTTCTAGAAAACTAAATGTATCTAAGCCATTGCCATGCCTTCATACAACTGGGGATATTTAGACGTTCTTTTACTCAGGGTTTCATCAACCATAATGTACTCACATTGTCTAGTCCTACAAAATTTTAACACTGTCTGTTTAACTGTCACTTCCACCACAGGAGTTCGCACGGCGTCGTGCTGAAACCATTGTTTATAGGAAAATACAAGTATAGGCTATTCTTCAGTAGCAGGAAATTTGTTAAAAAACTTCCTGTTCCCGAAAACAACACGAATGTTAGTGTTTTTACAGCATTTTGTTACCTAATGACAGTTACTTCCTGTCAGTTGGGTATAGAGTAGTATAGAATAGAATACAACAGAATAGAACAGAATAGAATAGAACAGAAAATAATAGTAAATGGGTTCGAGCCCTTTCAGTCCCGGTGCACTTACGCCTTTCTGACAGGCCCTTTGTTCCCTGTAATCCGATATCCATGTCTAGGGAGCCTTGTTCCTTTATTACAGTTCCAGAATACCCTCAGACTTGGACTTCAACATCCTCAGGGTCC
>Ga0123353_10007387_pt1 | contig 14838 bp, 17 predicted proteins | sample TergutLab28metaG_3_FD_92763 | JGI IMG/M metagenome (GOLD analysis project Ga0123353, IMG submission 92763) | Labiotermes labralis P3 segment gut microbial communities from Petit-Saut dam, French Guiana - Lab288 P3 | ecosystem: Host-associated > Arthropoda: Insects > Digestive system > Gut ... | reverse complement strand
ATGTCGATCCCGGCAGTCGCGTCAGCCTAAAAACGCGCCGTAAGCGCGCCGGTTGGGAGGACGCCTACTTGGAAAAAATATTGCTCAACGATTCAGCGAGCTAAATGCGGGGAACCTGTTGACGAGGCCTTTCAAGAAATGGCGCCGGACATTTCCTTCGGTGATTTTGCGAGCAAGATTTCTGGAGAACGGTTTGACTACAACAATATACCAGGATTTTTAGGGATGTACGGGCTCTCTGCCACAGGAAACAGATATGAAGACATACGACTGGTCTATAAAGTGTTCGATGAAACTCTACTGAATAATGTTCGAACTCCGATGGTTATAGAGCAATTGCCGGCGGGGATATCGCCGCTAATAGAGAAGCACGATACGAACACCCTGCGGCGTGGGTTCTTGGCTATGGGCGGCTTTAGGGTTATGGATTTTTATGTGAGTTCAAGAAATCCATTTGACGTTATTGCGGAATTTGAAAGCCAGGCAACGGTACTCGAGGGAAGAAAAGAGAAGGTACGAAGAGACTACGATGCCTTCATCCACTCACTGTTGATGGGAAGTCCGCCAATTGCTTTGATGTGCCTAAGCGTCGATAAGATCATCTCTTTTTTGTTGGAAGACAACAGCATAATGGACCACAGGATATATATGTAGATGCTCATCGTTAATTGTTTGCGCCAGGCGCTCTTTGAATACATACGGAAGGGATGAAAAACATGGCCATCAATAAGACCCTGGAAAGCAAGTGGAGATATCATTTTTCCATTTTGCTTTTCGGCGCTTCTGGAGTGTTGATTAAGCTAATACAGCTGCCTGCACTAACAATTGTTGTCGGGAGATTTTTCATATCCGCGCTTACACTATTGGTGTTTTTCATCGTTAGAAGAAAGCTAAGACATGTTTGGAGAATAGATAAAAAGAGTTTACTATATATGCTGCTTGGGGGATTACTGCTCGCCTTGCATGGTTGGGCTTTCATATCGTCTATACAATGGTCTTCTGTTGCTGTTGGCACAATAACATTTGCGTGCTTCCCTGTCTTTTCACTTATTTTCGAGAAAATATTCTTTCGCAAGAGCTCGGAAATTAGGCCCTACATGATTATTTCTGCGGTAATCGTACTGCTTGGAGCGGTTGTCCTGGTGCCAGAATTTTCGTTTGGCAGCATTAACACGCGTGGCGTGCTGATCGGCTTAGTGTCGGCTTTGGCTTTCGCCTTGCTCTTAATTTTGAATAATAAAATAAGAATAGCCATCACAGCCAAGAACAGCAAGGCAAAGGAAATCGGGATCGTAACTACATTTTATGAGCATCTATTTACAGCGCTTATTTTGCTTCCTATTACATTAATAATGGAGCCGCTGGGAGGACTTCCGCTGCAAATGAAGGACGCTGTTCTCTTGATCATACTAGGCATGATTGTAACCGCAGTCGGGTTTTCCATGTACTACAGCGCACTGCGTTTCCACAACCCAACGACAATCAGTATCGCATCTTCACTTGAGGCGGTATATGGCATTGGTTTTGCATTGCTCATCATGAGAACCATTCCTGAGATAAGAGAGATTGTTGGAGGCATAATCATAACTGCTGCTGTCGCGTTTAATGAATTTTGCAAAAGGCGAGGTAACATAGCAGCGAGTAGAGCTCAGCGTGATTGAGAATTTCCGTCCATGATCTTCGTTCGTGCAGGGCATTTGATAATAATGCCCATGTGCCATAGAGCGCGATTTGCACCACCTTCAAATCCGGGCAGGACAGGATAACGAGCCTGCCGCCTCAACGGAGCCCTCCATCCACGATCCCGCAGCGCGGGATGCTGCGGAAAGGGCTTCGGCCATTTTAGGCTGCCTGCGGCAGCATTGCGTTTAACACTTTCATTGTCCATGAAAGTGGGTGCTGTATGACAAATCAAAAAAGAGCGACGCCGGGCAGCATCATTCACCTCGTGAACTATATGCGGCTCGGCGTAGCTGACACGCTCGGAGGTGAGCTGGGTTGCCCCCGGCATTGCAACCCCCTCCGCACAAGTAAAGCGTAAATTATCTTCCAGAACCTTATGCTGCTGTCATGTCCATTCTTCCCGCCGAGGGCGTCCAGTTTACGCGCCGCTGCCGTCTAATCTCCGCGCCTCGGGGGCACTACGGCAGCGGCGTATTTAATTGTAATGGAAGACGAAAATATGGAAGGAGGGTGAACAGTACGAAAGAGAATGTCTGCTGCTTTACGGGCCACAGGTACTTGCCGCAAGACAAATTACCGGACATAGCCCGGCAACTGGAATCGGTGATAGAGGCATTGATCGCGGAAAAGGTTATATACTATGGCTGCGGCGGGGCCATCGGATTTGACCATCTGGCAGGGGAAATCGTTTTGAAGCTGAAAGAGTGCTATCCCCAAATCAAGCTGATTATGGTCTTGCCCTGCGCTAACCAGGACATGAAATGGCGGCAGGCGGATAAAGAGCGATATCGCATCCTGCTGGAGGCCTGCGACAAAGCGGTCTACATCCAGCAGGACTATGATGATGGGTGCATGTTGAGGCGTAACCGCCACCTGATAGACAACAGCGGCGTCTGCGTGGCATACCTTACCCAGCAGCGTGGGGGAACAGTCCACACGGTTGGTTATGCGCAACAACAGAAGGTTCCCGTTATCAATGTAGCCGACAGAATACCTTAACTCAAACAGTCCCGCAAAATGCGGGGCTGTTCCTTTGCCTGCTTTCTTTTATTAGCTATGAGGGGCGCTTCAGGACTTTTAGCTGCTATCATGCGAGCGAATAAATTTGTATACTTAAAGTACAAAATAACTGCTTATTGATAACGGCGAAAGGAAGGTTATGGCATGAAGGTAGGCAAGGAACTGGACAAGGTATCTTTCGGCAGAAGGCTGTATGCTATACGCAGAGAACAGCATTTCACATCGGATCGGCTTGCGGAACTGTGTGAAGTAAATCCTACATTCATCCGGCAGATTGAGAGCGCCTCCCGGTTGCCCAGCTTGTCGGTTTTCGTCCGCATGTGTAACACGCTGCGCGTTGCTCCCAATTATTTTTTGATTGATAGCCTGCTGTGGGACAAGGAAGACGAAATAGCCGCGCTCGATCAGAAGCTCCGGGCGCTTTCGCCGCGCCAGTTTCGCACGGTACTGGGAACGATCAGTACACTGATAAGCGAGCTGTCGGAGATCGATGAGCCAGAGGCCAAGTAGCTGTCGGGCCAGGCAACACGGAGAGCGCTGTATGACCAAGGTCTTTTGCCGAATGTATGACCAAGGTCTTTTGCCGAAAGCCTTGAAGTATGGCTTCATTTATGGTATAATGATATAGACGAAAGAGAGGCGTTGGAATGCTTTATATTTACCTGGCGATGCTGGAGAGCCCTGAAGACCAAGATAAAATGACCGAACTATATGTGGCCTATCGGGACTATTTGATCAATGTCGCGCAGAGCATTCTTCACAACGAAACCGATGCCGAAGACGCCGTGCATCATGCTTTTTTGCGCGTGGCTAGAAATTTTACAAAAATAGGAGAAGTTTCCAGTCACCAAACACGGAATTATCTTGTTATTATAGTGAGGGGTTTCGCTCTGAACCTACTCCGCAAGCGCAGCAAGGTCATTGAAGTGCCCTTTGAATTTCTGGAGGGAGCTGATAATCCCCTTGCGGTTGATGATCTGAGTCTGGAGGAGATCGAATACGAAGCCATAGTCCAAGCGGTCGAGGAGCTGCCGGTGATGTATCGGGATGTGTTTTATCTTAGGTACTTCGAGGATCGTAGCGTAAAGGAAGTCGCCAAACACCTGAACATTTCAGAGAGTGCGGTGAAAAAGCGATTTGAACGTGCGCGGCTGATGCTGCAAAAAGTTTTATCATTAGAAGGGATCGAAGCGAAGTGAACATTGATGTTCTCCTGGAAAGCCCACAATTCAAGCAGGCATTGTTTGATGTGCAGACGGCGGAAAGTGAGCGGTTTGCGGCAAACGCAGTACCGGTATCAGTATCACCTGCATTTGAACGAAAGATGGAGCGATTACTCCGGACCTATCGGCAACCATACTATCCACTGATAAATACAAGACCCAAACGGGTCCTGCTCTCCTTTGCCGTTGTTTTGCTTTTGCTGATAACAATGGTGTTCAGTGTATCCGCCTTGCGCGAGCCCGTTGTGCGGTTCTTTGTGGAGGTCTATGAGAAATTCTCGGATGTAATTCTACATAAACAGCAAGAGGAGCAATTCCCGGTTGAGCTTGAGGTGTACTTCGAGCCCACTTGGTTGCCTGAGGGGTATCGGTTTGATGCCGACCAATCTATTGATGTAGTGAACCTCTGCGAGAGGTTATTTGTAAACGAAACCGATAACGACATTCTCTTTAAGCAGTATGTAATTATATCATCTGCTTTGCGCATTGATACCGAAGGCATTCAATCCAGTCATGTTGTAGTCAACGAAAACGAAGGGCTTTATTACTCTAATAAGGGAATTCAAAATCTCGTTTGGAGCGATGGTCAATACGGTTTTCGAATTATTGGCCCTGTCTCGGAAGCTGATTTGCTCCGCATAGCGGAGTCGATTCAGCCCATCAAATAAAAGTTTTCAAATTTTCTTAAAAACGTGTCACCAACTGCCTCTGAATCTTGTTTATATTATGAGAGGACAAAATCCTCGAAAATAAACAAGATTCGGAGGTTGTTCATTATGAAACGGTTGTTTTCCCTCGTGCTTTGTCTGATCCTTGGCCTTGGCTGTATGACGGCTACGTCCGCTGCCTCGCTTGAAGTGGCCGAGGCTTATGATCCACCGCCTCAAACACGCTTCTCCTTTATTAACAGCACTGATACCGTTATCAGTATTTCCAGCGGGCAGGCCCGTTGCACAGGCTCTATAACAGGTTATCAGGGCATCACCACAAAGGTAGAGATCACCCTGACGCTGCAGCGCAAACTGGCTTCAAGCAGCACTTGGACAGATTACTACAATCACCCCAAGCAGACGTTCAATTCCTATAGAGGCACCGCTACTTTTACAAAAGACATTGTCAAGGGATATCAGTACAGGACGAAAGCCGTGTACACCGCTTGGGCTGGCACGAAGTCTGAGACTACCACGCAGTACAGCGGCGCGATGTCGTACTGAGCAAATGCTGTGCGGCGGGAAGGTTGGGTGATTACAATGGACAACGTAACTTAGGTCGGGTTCAGGGCATCAATCACTATTATCACATTTTATTGAAGAAAAGGAGATCAAGACATGAAAGAGAAAAAATGGACCAAGCGTATTTTTCCGCTCCTCCTTGCGGCAGCGCTTCTGCTCGGCATTTTCCCGGCTTCGGCAGCGCAACAGGAAGAAGCTGTGCCTGTATCCGCAATTTTAAGCGAGGAAACCAGCCTGCGCGAGGAATCCTCGAAACGGTTCCTCTGTGAGGATGGAACGTTCATAGTCGCCGCTTACGGGACGCCTGTGCACTATAAACAAGAGGCCGCGCAAGATGACGCCACGTGGCAAGAAATTGACAACCGCCTGGTGCTCAACAGCAGAGCGTTGAGCGCTTCTGGCAAAGCTACCTATACGCCTATGGCTAGTGCTATGCTTGCCAGCCTGCCGCAAGATTTTTCGGATGGCCAGCAGGTTACGGTAAGCAACAAGGGCTATACGTTCGGCTTTGGCGTCAGTGCGGAAAAGCAAGCTGTTTCACTGGAAAGCGTCGCAACGCTTGTGGATGTAGAAGAATTGCCTTCAGCTGCTGCGTTGTGGCGAGAAGATAGCCAAGAGAAGAAAGGCCCGCAGACACAGGCCGAAAAGATACAAGAGCAAAACGCTGAAAAAATGGCTGTGGATAATTTATCTTCTGCGGTTGTCTATGAGGGTGTGTTCTCTGATACGACCCTAGAATATATCGTAACGCCTGAGGGCCTCAAGGAGAACTTTGTGGTGGCTTCACCCCAGGCGGAATACATCTATCGCTTCAATGTCAGCATGGACGGACTAATCGCCAAATCCCAAGAGGATGGCTCAATCCTGCTGGTTGAGGCAAGCAATCCCGAAGAAGCTGTATTTATTCTGGAAGCGCCGTACATGTATGACGCGAACGGCGAGGAGAGCCGCGATGTCCAAATGACGCTGGAAAATGGTGTTTTGACTATCTCGGCAGACAGCGTGTGGCTCAATGACGAGAAACGGGCTTTCCCTGCCGTAATTGACCCTACCATATCCTATATCTATAATTTGAACACCTCCACCTACATTAAGGATTCGTATGTCAGCTCCCTCTTTCCCAACTCAACCAATACCAATGCGTCGAAACTATTCACCGGGAAAACTTTGCTTGGAGAACGAAATCGCACATATGTCAAATTAAGTTGGCCAAGCATACCTTCAAACGCAAAGGTAACATACGCACAGTTTGAGCTGTACAAAGCATCTAGCAACAATCAAGTGATCCAAGTTCGCGATCTTTATCCTTCTTCTGTCGGAACTTTGTATCCAGCCTCCGTGTCATGGAACTATCAGCCTATTAGCACCGCCGCCAACAGTGCAAGTAGTTTGCCACTGCTGGATTCGCAGGCAACGGCTTCGGGTTCTTCGGTTTATCGGTTCAATATCACGGCGGCGCTTCAGCGTTGGCATGCAAATGGCAGAAACAACGGCCTGGTTTTCACCGTAACGAATGAAAACAATGTCGGGCAAACAGATTTCTATTCCACAAGACACGGCACTACCGCCTACCGCCCTGTATTTTGGTATGGGTATTCGTTGTTGCAAAATGATTTTATCGACAATCTTTTCAACACCATCTCTAACGGCACGGTTACTAGCCAGTTGAGCTCTTCGACATATTACCAACCGCTTAGCAAATATGCAATGTATTTGAGCTATACCGCATATAATCCACTTCCACCCGGTATCATTACGCCGTCCATTCCGGGTGGGATGATGAACAAAATGTATGTGCAAATACAAAACGAGCTGCATGAAAAGGGCTTTGAGAACGTTAAGCAGTATAACTACACCAATACGTTCTTCAATTTTAACATTAACACAGCTGGGCATACAATTGGGCATAGGAAAATTGCGGGCATGAACGGCGACAGGTCTTTGATTGTCGTGGCCGTTCGCGGGACAGCGCCAGACATTGAATGGGTTACCAATATTCTTAGCGTAACTGATAGTGACCTGGCAGGATTTAAAAGGGCAGCTATTGATGTGCGCACGAACCTTAGAAATTACATAAACGATCCCCAGATCAAACCCAAACTGGTAAACCCAATCATCTTGGTAACCGGTCATAGTCTCGGAGGGTCGGTGGCGAATCTAGTGGCTGAACATCTGAATACTTGCAACAGTAGCGCCTGTTGTCCAGAAAGAGGTATGGCAAAAACTTATGCCTATACTTTTGCATCGCCTACTGTAACAAATATCGCAGCTGCGAGCGATCCAAATGTGAATATATTCAATATTTTGAACAGCTGCAACAAACCAGCCACTCTCATCAGTCTTTTTACACCATGCTGCGACATTGTCACCCATGTTCCTGGTTACTTTATGGTGGGTTCTGGGTGGCGTAGATTTGGGAAAGAAGTACATATCACGATGCCTTCTTATCCAGCCTTGCCCGCCAATCCAGGTTGGTTAGATAAAGTGGCCGGTAACCATCAGATGCCCACATACTATAGGTTCTTAGAGTTACTGCCCGCCACTACAACCTGGGCTAATCTGGTAAGTATGTCGAACTAGAGGTATTTCCTAACAAGCCACGAACCTGCCATGGAAAAACATGACAGGTCAGGAGAGCATGATAGGTTTTCTGAAAACGATGTACGTTATAAAAAGGCCCTTGACATCAGGCGGCTAGCATGGTAATATCGGGACAATTCAAAGAAGGAGGATTTCTCGTATGTTTGGAATAAATTTGGGTGGTCTTTGGCTAGGTTTTTTCTGGCTCGTTTTAACGCCCATATTATCTCCATTTATGTGGGTGCTCGGTCGTATTCTTGATTTATTCGCGTAACTGTTGGCTTCAGGCCAAATCCAACGTCTAGGCAACCAAGCAATACTAGGCTTTACTTGTCTCGGCTGCGCAATGACCGCTCAACGCCAGCAAAGAACCCTCGCTGGCGTTGGGCATTTTTGGTTTGGGCACAGCTTGGAATTCTTTAATTGGGCTGCGCAGAGCAAGGGAATTTTTGCTGCCCGATCCGCTTCGTTTTTGCCGTAATCATCAACTCCCTCTGTCTTGTCAGTGATTACGATTATACCACGTTTTTTCCCATTTGCCTATGCCCCGCCCGGTTTGACGGTTACCCGAAAAAAGCCAACTGAAGCAAAACACCGTGTGAGGGGTGTTTTGCTCCAGTTGGGGTGGATTGCGTTACGCTTCGAAATGGCGGGGAGGCGTCGTGATGATAGAAAAATCGCGGGCCTTTAGGGTGGGGTGTCGTTTTTGACGTCCCGTTTGGATAGTATGCGTTCCGTTTGATAGTATGACCCTAGGGTTCGGAATTTTTTAGAGCGAGGCAGAGCGGTGATCGGCGTTGCAATCGGGGCCGTTTTCTGGCCCTTTCTAGCGACGACATTTTAGCGATGCGACGTTCGGAATCTTTTGATATAGCGACGTTTGAGGGTTGCGGGGATTTCACGGGCGGGTTCATTTTTGCCGCTGACCATGTCCTTATAAACAGTCGCATCTCAGTGACTTGAAGCCTACGATGTCGGAGAAAAAATGCTCCAACCCCTTGCGTTTCCCCACGCACTGTGCTATACTACTATCGTAAAGTATCCGAGCTAAATTTAGCACAGTATCCGAGTTACACACACGCCCAGAGTCTATGACTTTGGGCGTTTTTTGCATTTATAAAAGAGTTCACTGAGAGGGCGAAAGCCCTCAGTGGGCTCTTTTTGCACATAAATCGGCCTCCTGGAGGCCGCCACACCCTATTCTCGGGGCGCAAGGTCCCGTGACAATAAAATATACATCCAACAAAAGAAAGGTATTTTACAAATGGGATACTGCCTTCCCGCTAGCTTCTACCCCACGCCACCTGCTTTGGTAGAGAAAATGCTGGCCTTTATTGACTTCGACCGATGCTACACCTTCCTGGAGCCAAGTGCGGGCGACGGCGCAATCGCGTGGGGCATTGCCGAACGGACAAACAACGGATACAGGGATTCCCCGGCTACAGTGGATTGCATTGAGCTCGACGAAACCCTGCGGGCATTGCTGCGTGCGCGGTTCGGACGGGAGCGGTTAGCGGAATACCAGGTCAAATATAATGAGCTGAGCAGCATATCATTTAGAGATCGCAGTCCGGATCAGACCCGCCAGATGAACGAGTACCGGCGCATGAAGGAGCTTATATCCTTCAAGGCGCGCCTGGTCCACGACGATTTCTTTACCTTCGCTGCCCGCAAGCGGTACGACGCTATTGTCATGAACCCACCCTTCGAGAACGGCGACGCGCACCTGTTCCGGGCGCTAGACATCATGCAGGACGGCGGTCAAATTGTCTGCCTGCTGAACGCCGAGACCATCCGCAACCCCTGCACGCTAATGCGTCAGGCTCTGTTGCAGCGGTTGACTGCCCTGGAGGCGCAGATTCAATTCCTTCCCGGCGAGTTTGAAACCCGCGACGCCTGGCGCAAAACATCCGTTGAGGTCGCGCTGATCAGCGTAGCCATCCCGGAAAGCAGGTCCGCTAGCTTCATCTTCGAGCACTTGCGCAAGGCAAAGGAGCAAGCCGCTGACACCCCACCGCCGCAAAGCCTTATTCGCATGGGCGATAAGGTTGTCGAGATGGTGGAGCAGTTCGATTTCGAGACGAAGTGCGGCACTGCCCTGATCCGCGAATACCAAGCCTTGTTTCCTTACCTACTGCGGTACTACGGCGAGGAAACATATAAATTCTGCATCTTAAATATGACTGTCGATTCTAACGATGCTCGGACTTCGACGCTTAACGTCAACGAGTATCTACGCGTGACGCGCCTGAAATACTGGAGGGCCTTATTCAAAAACCCGCAGTTCGTCGGGATGCTCACGAGCAATCTGCAAAAAGAGCTGAACGATACCGTGGACAAAATGGCCGACTACGACTTCACGGAATTCAACATCCGGCAGGTGCTAGAGGAATTGCAGGCTCGGCTGTCCCAGGGCGTTGAGGACGCGATTATGAATCTGTTCGACAAGCTGTCCTGCCAGCACTCCTGCGAGTCGTATTCCGGGAATATCCACTACTACAACGGCTGGAAAACCAACAAGGCCCATAAGATCAATAATAAGGTGATCATACCGACGTGGGGTGTGTTCTCGAAATACCCCAGCAAAAGATGGGCGTTTGAGACATTCACAGCCTACGGCATCCTTTCCGATATCGAAAAGGCGCTGAACTACCTGGACAGCGGTACCACAGGCGAAGTGAACTTGAATGCTGTACTTGAGGCGGCCTCGGCCGGCGGCCGAACGCGGAACATATACTGCAAATATTTTAGCGTTGACTTTTATAAGAAAGGCACCACCCACATCAAATTCCACGACCAGGACATCGTCGATAAGCTCAACATATATGGCAGCAGACGCCGCGGGTGGCTCCCTCCCAACTATGGGCGCAAGAGGTATGATGACATGACCCCGGAGGAGCAGGCTGTTGTAGACGATTTCCAGGGGCAGGAGGCCTATGCAAAGGTATGCGCCGACCCCGGCCTTTGGCTGGTAGAACCGCAGGGAACGCTTATGCTTGGAGCGGGAAAAGCGAATACTGGATCGTGAACATTGATGCCACTGTCCTGATGCCGGATTGCGGGTGTAGTTATCCGCTGCTGTTTTCTGGTCGCCGAAGTCCGCCCTATAAACAATCTGAAAAAGCGCTTGCATTTCCCCACGCGATGTGCTATACTACTATCGTAAAGTATCCGAGCTAAGTTTAGCACAGTATCCGAGTTACACACACGCCCATAGTCTATGACTTTGGGCGTTTTTTGCATTTATGAAGAGCTCACTGAGAGGGCGAAAGCCCTAAGTGGGCTCTTTTTGCATATAAACGGCCTCCTGGAGGCCACTACACCCAATTCTCGGGGCGCAAGTCCCGTGACAATATAAAATATACATCCAACAAAAGAAAGGAATTACAACCATGACTCCCATGACCGACAATGAGCGTCGCTTTGCCGAGGAGCACCATGACATTGTGGAGCGTTACCTTCGCTGGCGGCGGCTAGATCCCGGCGAATACTATGATATTGTGATCCTACGCTACATGGCCGCGGTTCAGCAGTATCTTAACCAGCCCCGGCTGCAGCAGTACGCATTCGAGACCATCGCTCGCAACGCGATGCGCTCAGCCCTCTACAACCACTTCCGCAACGAGCGGCGGCGCCTATCTTACTGCGTAACCAATACTGACCTGGTAGAACGCGCGCCGTACCGCTTGCTGGTGGTATAACAGCAGTAGAAAGGGAACAAAAAAATGGGCTATTGTATTCAGCAGCTGGGCAGTCAATTCTTTGTGGACGCGCAGGTCGCGGATCCGGTGGCTGATCTACTGATGGACTACCACTACCGCCCCTCGTTTGACTGCGAGGGAAATATCGACGGCGTAGAATTCAGTGCCGAAAAGCTGCACGATGAGTTCGGGATGTTCCAGAAGATTGCACCATTCGTCCGCGACGGTAGCTTCATCGAAATGAAAGGCGAAGATTATCTGATCTGGCGCTGGCTTTTTCGCGGCGGTACATGCCATGAAATTGACCCGCTCTGGCCTGAACCTTCGAAGGGGGGCTCGTTGGGGAAGGAGATACTGGAACTCCTTGACCTCTGTTTAGCAGCATAACAACAACGGGGCGCTGAGCGATCAGCGCCCACTTCGTTAAAAAGAAAGGAATTGAACAATGGGACAATATTATTGCGCGCTCGTTATTGATGAGCAAAACCACGTGGCGAAGTTATCGCCATATGATTTTAACAGCCTTGCCAAGCTCACTGAGCATTCGTGGATCAGCAATCCGTTTGTCAACGCGGTACATTCGCTGATTCGCTATCATCGCCGCAAGGTGGCTTGGATTGGGGATTACTCACTGAAGCCGTATGATCCAGAGGATGATGTATACGCCCGGGCCCTGCCCTACCGAGAGTTCGCGGCGCTGTATGAAATTGCGCAGGGCGAAAGCGATGTGCCTTCTATAAACCGTAATGCTTTTTTCAAGGCGGACGTTGATTGCCTGATGTATTACACAAAGGGCATGTTCCTGCTCAACCACAGCAAGGCGCTCTATGTTGATCTGGCGGGGTACATCCGCCGCTCCATTGACGAGGAGGGCTGGTGCCTGAGCCCGCTGCCGTTGCTCACTGCCTGCGGGAACGGGCGCGGCAACGGCGACTTCTATAAAGAATATAGCGGCTTTGAGCATATCGGTACCTGGGCCTTTGATTGGGTGGAGTACACTGATTATGTGCCCGGTGACTACACAGAGTTCCCGATCCGCTTTGCGGAGGATGCGAGGGCAGCGGCATGAGCAAAACGAAGGCTAAAAGCCATATGCAGCAATTCCAGGATATCTTCCGCAATCTGACCCGGACGCGCAACAGTTGGACCGTTTGGACCGACTTTGTGGTCATGGCCGCCTGTAGCATTTCCAATCGTGTTGACGTAGACAACCGAACTAACCGGGAAAAGATGCACCTAAATATCAGCAAACAATACAATGCCGCAGAACTGGATCAACTTGTTCAGCTTTATGTGCTTACTGCTGAGGCCCTAGAGGACAATCCCGACCAAGATTTTTTAGGTGATATCTTCACAATCTTAGAGCTTTTCAACAAGGGCACCGCTCAATTCTTTACACCATACCCTATCGCCAAACTGATGGCATCTGTGTTGAGCGGAAACCTGAAAGAAGAAATTGCTGCTAAAGGCCGTATCAAGGTTGGCGAGCCCTGCTGCGGAGCTGGTGCAATGCTAATCGCTTTCGTAAATGTAGCCCGCGCGCAAGGCGTTGACTACCAACGAGACATTATCTTTGTGGCTCAGGACATCGACTTCAAAGTGGCGATGATGTGTTATGTGCAGCTTTCCTTGTTGGGTTGTGCAGGCTACGTCATTGTCGGCAATTCACTGCTGCCCGACCCGCCGACACGAGAAAACATCTGGAATATGCCCATGCGCGTAGTCACAAAAATCGAGGAGGTTACACCATGACAATTACCATTTACCAGATCAACCTGGAGCGCGACACGGATCGCCTGGCCTTCTGTGCCTGGAGTGAGTTTGAGCGACAGGACCATGAACGACCGCCGGCAGAACTCTATGACAGGGTCTACTCCTACCAGACTGAGGCGGATAACCCCGAAGACATATATTGCCGCTTTAATACCAATCACCCTGCAGATTACACAGGCCGATCCCTTTCCCCGTCCGACGTAGTTGAGTTCATTAAGGATAACGGCGAGCGACACAGTTTCTTCTGCGACCGTTTTGGTTTTCGGGAGGTTGAGTTCTACAGCTTTCTGGTCGGAACTGAGAGTGATTTCCCGAAGCGGCTGGAACTGATCAAAGCAGATAAATCCGCTTGTGAAACTCTGATGGATGAGATCGTCCGCCGCATATTTGCAGATGACAATTATCCGAGCCGGGAAGGGAAAGCCCTCATTCAAGCTTACACGGACAAGGATCCGGAGGGTGTTCTCATCGCATTAAGCGGCTGGGAACTGGAGTCCCTCATAAAACTTGCATTCGGGGAAGAATTATAGCTTGCATTTTCCAATGCAGTGTGCTATAATACTCCTGTAAAGTTTCCGAGGTATTCGTACCACAGTATCCGAGTTACAGAGCGCCCAAGGGCTATGCCTTTGCGCGCTCTTTTTTTGTTTCCGAGCCTATAATAGCGCCCAAGTGACTTCTGTTGCTTGGGCGCTTTTTGCATAGATGGCCGCAAATGGAGCCCCGGCGAGTCAACGGATTCGTTGGGACGTTCCAGGCCGCCCTACCTGATTACCGGAACGCAAGTCCCGTATCAATACAAATAGAAAGGAAAATGCACATGAATGACGTTTACATCATTGTCGAAAACGGTGTGGTGGAATCTGTATATGCCGATCATCCAGGCCTCTGCGCATATGTGCTGGATTTGGACGGAGCAAAACATGACTCCCCTAAAGCCTTCGACGCAATGAAAGCCCTCATCAACAAAATCGCCGGCGAAAACTCGCTGATTGATTTCGAGGAGGGGGTGGAAACATGATGTTCATGGGACATCAAATTGACAAGGCCAAGCTGATGACAATGGACGAGGTCGTTGACTATCTGAAAACCCACGGTGAGAACTACTCCAGCCTATCGGATATTCGTACCCGGTATGAGGAGGAGTTCGGCAAGGACCTGATCTGGAATTATCAGCACTGCAGCGATTGTTTCCCCGGCTTCTTCATCGTACCCGTGCGGGAAGGTTTTCTGAGCCTACCCTACGATTCGGTAGAAAGCGACGCCTACGAGATCATTGTCGCGGACAGTGCTGCGCTTCTTTGCGCGGAGGACCTTCAAACTTTGCAGGAGTTGTACAGGTCCTACGTGGAGGCGCTGTTGGGCACCATGGATGAGATGATCGCCATCGCAAAAGAGGAGGGATCTCAAAATGCCTAATCCCAAAGAACTGAAAGCAATCGGGGAGAACATCGAGCAGATGCGCATCGGCCTGGACGACACATTCTCCTTTGAATGCCGCGGCTGCGGAAAGTGCTGCAAAAACCGGGAAGATATCCTGCTTACCCCGCGGGACTTATTCCGCATCGCAAAGCACCTGTATTTGGAGCCAGAGGAGGTTGTCGAGCGCTACTGCGAAAAGATCGT
>Ga0123353_10007386_pt1 | contig 14839 bp, 15 predicted proteins | sample TergutLab28metaG_3_FD_92763 | JGI IMG/M metagenome (GOLD analysis project Ga0123353, IMG submission 92763) | Labiotermes labralis P3 segment gut microbial communities from Petit-Saut dam, French Guiana - Lab288 P3 | ecosystem: Host-associated > Arthropoda: Insects > Digestive system > Gut ... | reverse complement strand
TTTCTTCGTAAATCTGAAAATAATTAAAAATGACGATTCATGAAAATGTAAAGGAAATTTTGCATAATATAACCAAAGCAAAATCAGCATCTCAAAAACTCTCAGTTATTGCAGTTACCAAATCAGTTGATACAAAACAAACAAAAGAAATCATCGATGCAGGGATCTGTCATATTGCAGAAAATAGAGTAGACTCCTTTCTAAAAAAGTATCATGAGTTAGAAGAAGAACGATTAACATGGCATTTTATAGGAAATTTACAAAGAAGAAAAGTGAAGGAAATCATCGATCTTGTTGACTACTTTCATGCTTTGGATTCACTAAAGCTTGCTGAAGAAATTGAAAAGCGAGCGACACACCCTATCAAATGTTTTATAGAAATAAATGTTTCAGGTGAAGCAAGTAAACAGGGCTTCTCAATAGAAGAAGTCAGAGAATTATTACCCCAGTTTTCTAAATTCGAAAAAATAAGGATTGTTGGGTTAATGACTATGGCCCCAATTGATGCAGAACCTGAACAGTTGCACAAAATATTTAAAACTCTAAAACAATTGCAAGAAGAGATTGCAAAGAAAAACATTACCAACATTCCTTGTACTGAATTGAGTATGGGGATGAGTCGTGACTATATTGAAGCAATCCAAGAGGGTTCAACATTTGTTAGGATAGGTAGAAATTTTTTCAAATAAACAAGATTGAAATCTTGAAATACAGGAGAAAGAAATGGCTTTAAAAGACCAAATCGAAAGAATACGTAATTACTTTATTGAAGATGATGAGGACGAAGTAGAGGTTATGAATCAACCCTCACTTCCCCCTCAACCTCAGGAAGAGAAGCCCGTACAAACTCCTTCTCGTAGTTCAAGAAATCAAGAGGTAAGAGAAGAGAATCATGTTCAAACAGTAGAAAATAATAATACTGAACGTGAACAAATACAATCAAGAATGCAAAAACAAGTTGTTCAACCCAAACGAACACCAGTACAACAACCAGTAGTTAATGCTTCTAAAGCTCTATCTGTACCTTCTAAAATCGCTCCAACAATTGCTATTAAAGAGCCTAAGGCATATGCTGATATTATGGATGTTGGTCGAATTGTACGCAATGGTGAATCTGTACTCATTAACTTTAAGTTTATGTCTGATGACACTGCACGTCGCTCAATTGATTTCATGACAGGAGTCGCTTTCACTGTAGATGGAGACATTCAAAATGTTGGAGGGCAAATTTTCCTTATGACACCTGCAAACGTTGTTGTTGATGCGGAAAAGGAATTGAGCATCTTGGCAAATCAATCATTTGATCAATTTGATTTGGCACGATAATGATAATAAATATCATTTATCAACTCATCAATGTATATACGGGAATACTTATTATATATGCACTAATGAGTTGGGTACCATCGATAAGAAATAGTCAAATTGGACAAATGATTACAAAGATATCCCGTCCTTATTTAAGTATATTTGACCGTTTACCGCTTGCCATTGGGGGCCTTGACTTTACAGTAGTCATAGCTGTCATATCGTTACAATTTATTCAAAGGTTTATTATTTTAATTGTAGGTTAAAAATAAAAAAGTTGATTATATTCTTGAAACAGGATATGAAAAAGGAGAAAATTATGCCATTAAACAGTCTAGATGTGCAAAACAAAAAATTTGAAACTAAAATGCGCGGGTATGATAAAGATGCCATAGATGATTTTTTAGATATTGTCGTTCAAGATTATGATGAATTCAGTCAAAAAATTAAAAATCAAGAAATAGAATTAAAAAGTCTTCGTGAACGTGTTCAATATTTTGATGAAATGAAAGATTCGCTTAATAAATCAATCGTGGTTGCACAGGATGCAGCAGATAATTTGAAATCACAAGCTCAAAATGAATCTGGATCAATTATTGCTGAAGCGAGCCAAAAGAGCCAACTGATTATTGAATCTGCAAAAAAAGAAGCAGAAACCATACTTAATCAAGCATCTGAAGATCTTCACAACGTTATTCATGACAGTGATGAACTAAAAAGAGAAACACGTCTTTATCACCAAAAATTAAGTGGATTATTTGAATCTCAACGTGCTAACTTAGCTTCTAAGGATTGGGAAGACTTACTCAAACCTTCTGAAGTAACAAGAATCAATTCTGAAGAAAAATTACAAGAAATTATGAGCAAGCACGAAAGTGCTCCATCAACTAATGTTTTGGAACCAGGTCAGACAGTGGAAGCACCACAGAACGATACACCTCTAGTAGAAGAAGCTGCATCAGAACCTAATCCTGTTGAAACTGAGGATGTTCAATCTCAAGTAGCATCTGAAGGAACACCAGATGAAGCAACAAAACTCCAAGTGAATTTTAATGTTGATTCTTCTGCAGAAGAAAACTAATATTCAGAACAAGAAATGATAAACATATTTACAGCAAGTAGGGGAGGATGAGAGCCCTGCAATCCCTGTTTTTCAATTTTATCAACTGAATAGAAAAATTGAATTGAAGCTAGTCAGTTCAAAGGGAGGGACTCCTTACGTCTGTTGAGATGATGAAATAACATCATAAATTAAGGTGGTACCACGGTCTTTCGTCCTTAGCGAGAGATGAGGTATGACTTTTTTATTACATAAAAATACAAAGAAGGAACAATCATGAAAATCAAAGATACACTTAATCTAGGTCAAACAGAATTTCCTATGCGTGCAGGTCTTCCTAATAAAGAATCAGGATGGCAATCAGGATGGGCAGACAATAACCTTTATGAAAAGCGTCAAAAATTGAATGAAGGCAAACCGTCATTTATGCTTCACGATGGACCGCCTTATGCCAATGGGAATATCCATTTGGGTCATTCACTTAATAAAATATCAAAAGACATTATCGTTCGGTATAAATCAATGTCAGGTTTTCGTGCACCCTACGTTCCGGGTTGGGATACTCATGGTCTTCCTATTGAACAACAACTTGCAAAGGCAGGGATGAAGCGTAAAGAGATGGAATTGACAGACTATCTTGAAGAATGTCGTAAGTATGCCTTGACACAAGTGGATATGCAACGTTCAGATTTCAAATCTTTAGGGATATTGGCAGATTGGGAGAGACCTTATCTGACGTTGCACCCTGAATATGAAGCGTCACAAATTCGTGTTTTTGGGAAAATGGCTGAAAAAGGGTACATTTACAAAGGTCAAAAGCCGATTTATTGGTCTCCATCATCAGAGTCTTCACTTGCTGAAGCAGAGATTGAATACCAAGATGTGCGTTCAGCTTCTATTTATGTCGCTTTCAAAGCTAAAGATACTAAAGGAAAATTACCTGACGATGTTGAGTTTGTCATCTGGACAACAACACCTTGGACAATTCCTTCTAATCTAGGGATTTTCACACATCCTGATTTTGACTACTCTCTGGTTGAAGTCAATGATCGCAAATTTATCATTGCTTCAGAAATGCTTGAAAAAGTAGCAGAAAAATTAGAGTGGGAAAGTTATAAAGTAAGTCAAAGTCTTAAGGGTTCTGAACTTGATGGGATGGTTGCTCATCATCCCTTCTATGATCGTGAGACCTTGGTGATGAATGCAGATTATGTGACCCTTGAATCAGGGGCAGGTCTTGTCCATGTGGCACCTGGCCACGGAGAAGATGATTATTTTGCTAGTCGCAAGTATAAATTGGATGTCCTTTCTCCTATTGATGATCGTGGGTATTATACAGATGAAGCTCCAGAATTTGAAGGTTTGTTCTATGATGAAGGAAATAAAAAATCCACAGAGCTTTTAGAGGCTAACAATGCGTTACTCAAATTGGAATTCTTCACGCACTCCTATCCTCATGATTGGCGTACAAAGAAGCCTGTCATCTTTCGTGCTACACCTCAATGGTTTGCATCTATTGACGATTTCCGCCAAAATATTTTGGATGAGGTAGAAAAAGTAAATTGGGTTGTTCCGTGGGGCAAAACTCGTTTATATAATATGGTACGTGACCGTGGAGATTGGGTTATTTCTCGTCAACGAGCTTGGGGTGTACCTTTGCCGATTTTCTATGCAGAAAATGGAGAAGCCATTATCACTCCTGAGACCATCAATCATGTGGCGAATTTATTTGCTGAGCATGGTTCAAAGGTATGGTTTGAACGTGAGGCTAAGGATTTATTGCCAGATGGTTTCAGTCATCCTCAATCGCCTAATGGTCAATTCACAAAAGAAAAAGACATCATGGATGTCTGGTTTGACTCAGGGACATCGTGGAATGGTGTCTTAAATGAACGTGATTACTTGGAATATCCTGCAGATTTGATTTTAGAGGGTTCTGATCAATATCGTGGGTGGTTCAATTCATCTATTACAACGTCAGTCGCAGTCAACGGCATTGCTCCTTATAAATCTGTCATCTCGCAAGGTTTTGTATTGGATGGGCAAGGACGCAAGATGTCAAAATCTATCGGAAATGTCATTGTACCTTCTGATGTAACAACTAAACTTGGTGCTGATATTCTGCGTCTTTGGGTCGCCTCTGTAGATACAGAATCGGATGTGCGTGTCTCTATGGATATTCTCAATCAAGTTTCAGAAGTTTATCGTAAAATCCGTAATACTCTACGTTTCTTAATTGCTAATACTTCTGATTTTGATAAAAAGACTCAAGCAGTTAAATTTGAAGCACTTCGTCCAGTTGACAAATACATGACGGTTAAATTCAATGAACTATCAAAAGAGCTTAAATCATCTTATGAGGCTTATGATTTCATCTCAGTTTATAAAAAAATTATTAATTTCTTGACACAAGATTTATCTGCTTTCTATCTTGATTTTGCTAAAGATGTAGTTTATATTGATGCCGAGGATTCATTTACTCGTCGTTCTATGCAGACCGTTATGTATGAAGTTTTGGTCAAATTGACAAAATACTTACTTCCAATTTTACCTCATACAGCAGAAGAAGTCTGGACATATCTTGAAAATGAGAAAGAAGATTTTGCCTATCTATCAGAAATGCCTGTGATTGAGCAATATGCTGGAACAGAAGATTTATTGAATCAATGGGAATCATTCATGGATTTACGAGATAAAGTACTTAAGACATTGGAATCTGCTCGTGAAGGCAAACTCATTGGTAAATCATTAGAAGCCAAAGTCATCCTCTATCCCAATGAGGTTGTGCGAACACTTTTGGTAGAGTTAGATGAGAACATTGCCCAACTTCTCATTGTTTCTGAGCTTGAAATTTCAAAAGAACAAGCACCAGAATCGGCAATGAAATTTGAAGATGTGGCAATACTTGTAGAACCTGCTCAAGGGCAAGTGTGTGAACGTTGTCGTCGTACCGATATTACAGTAGGTCGACATAGTCATGAACACCTATCAGCCTTCTGTCAGCCTTGTTCAGCAATCATTGAAAAAGACTTCCCACAAGTAGTAGCCGAAGGATTTGAATAAAATAAAAAACTTATCCGAAGATAAGTTTTTTTATAGGTATGAAAGAGCTGTGAATACTGCACCACCGACAATTAATATCAGCATGATGATGACAATGATAAAAACTAATTTTTGAAAAGGACTCTTTTCTTTCTTTTGATAAGCCATGATATTCCTCGTATTTCTATTTTTTATTGATTTTCTTTGTTGTTTTCAGAAGATTCCAAGAATTTTGCAAATGGATCAACCTTCTCTTCATTGGAATCGCTTTGTTCATCCGATGGAGTAGCAACACCCAGATTTTTCATTATTTTTTCAAAATCATCACGTTTTTTGAAAGTTAAACCCATTTTTCTCTCCTTATGATAAAAAATTGATAAGTCTATTCTACCATTTTTAGAGCAAAAAGAGCATTTTTATAAATTAAATCATAAAAAGTAAGGTAAAACTTGCATAATAAAAAGAAATTCAGTATAATAATTAAGAATGGTAAGTTGTGTTACACAGCCTATCAATTAAAAATATATTTTTTCTTAAAAGGAGACATTTTAAAATGGCTAAAGAAACATACGACCGTAGCAAACCGCACGTTAACGTCGGAACTATCGGACACGTCGACCACGGTAAAACAACACTTACAGCAGCAATCGTTAAGGTTCTTTCTGATAAAGGACTTGCAGAAGCACGTGACTTCTCATCTATCGATGCCGCTCCAGAAGAACGTGAACGTGGAATCACTATCAACACTGCTCACGTTGAGTACGAAACTGAAAACCGTCACTATGCCCATATTGACGCCCCAGGCCATGCCGATTACGTTAAAAACATGATCACTGGTGCCGCTCAAATGGACGGAGCTATCCTTGTAGTAGCTGCAACTGACGGACCTATGCCACAAACTCGTGAACACATTTTGCTTTCACGTCAAGTTGGGGTTAAATACCTTATCGTATTCTTGAACAAAGCAGACCTTGTTGATGATGAAGAATTGATGGAACTTGTTGAAATGGAAGTTCGTGATCTACTTACAGAATACGACTTCCCAGGAGACGATACTCCAGTTATCGCTGGTTCAGCACTTGGTGCATTGAACGGTGAAGCTCAATGGGTTGAAAAAGTAGAAGAATTAATGGCTACTGTTGACTCATACATCCCAACTCCAGAACGTGATACTGACAAACCTCTTCTTCTTCCAGTCGAAGACGTATTCTCTATCACAGGTCGTGGTACAGTTGCATCAGGACGTATCGAACGTGGTATCGTTCGTGTCAATGATGAAGTTGAAATCGTTGGTATCAAAGAAGAAACTTCTACAGCAGTTGTAACTGGTGTTGAAATGTTCCGTAAAACACTTGAAGAAGGTATGGCAGGGGATAACGTTGGTGTCCTTCTCCGTGGTGTTCAACGTGAAGACATCGAACGTGGTCAAGTTCTTGCTAAACCAGGTTCAATTACACCTCATAAAGTATTTGAAGGTGAAGTTTACGTTCTTTCTAAAGAAGAAGGTGGACGTCATACTCCATTCTTTGACAACTACCGTCCTCAATTCTACTTCCATACAACTGACGTTACTGGTTCAGTAAAACTTCCAGCAGGAACTGAAATGGTTATGCCTGGAGACAACGTGCATATCGACGTTGAATTGATCCACCCAGTTGCCATCGAACAAGGAACTACTTTCTCAATCCGTGAAGGTGGACGTACTGTTGGTTCAGGAATCGTAGCAACAATCAAAGCATAATAATAAAAAAACAACTTTAGGGTTGTTTTTTTATATTAAAAATTATGATAAAATATAATAAAAATACGGGATGAAAGAGATAATGTCAAATGAAGAAAACCAAAGAATTATGGGATAAATCAAAATGGTTCAAGCCACTAGCAATAGTAATTTTTGTTTTGATTATTGTTTTTTTAACAAAATTTAATGTACTTATTGTATTCATTGGATTTTCTATAATAACTTATCTTATTCTATCAATAGTAGAGAATCTACCGTCTACAACTTCTTTATCTAATGATAATAAGAATATGAACAGAACAGTATATGTCACTCAAAATGGGACATCAAAGACTTACTGGTATGATAGTAATGCTATAAGACCAAAAAATAATCTTACAAAAATAGTAACAATGACTGAAGATGTGGCAATTTCACAAGGGAAGCACCATTCAAAAATAGAATAAAAAACAGCATAGCTGTTTTTTATTTTTCTTTTTGTTCAAATACTTCTCTATCCACCAAGGCTTGCATTTGGAAGTAGAATTTTTCTTGTATCATTGGACTGGCGTTCTTGAAGATATTGACATTACGGAGTCCTGATTGGTCTGTGATGGACATTTTGAAACCAGTCAAATTAGGATTAATGATAATCTTAAGCAGGAAGCCCGAGTTAGAGTTAGGGACTTCCTCGAGCAGACGAGTAAACTCAAATGCTCCTGTTTTGTTGACCATGAAAGTCGTGTCTTTGAGTGTGTATTTCTTGATTTTAGGCGAGAGCGAATAGGTGTAATTGCTGTCGTCAAAGTGTTTTTCTGTAATAAAAGCCATAATGTCTCCTATAATATTTTCTTTAATTGGTTTGTAAAGGTATCCACCTCTTGACTGGTGTTCAATTCAGAGAAGGATACCCTTATATTTTCTCTGAGTTTTGGGGAATCAGTACCGTAAACAGCTTCTAAAACGTGAGAGGGTTCTACCGTTCCTGCAGTGCAGGCAGATCCTGTAGAGATGGCAATGTTTGACAAGTCAAACTGTGTGAGAAGTAAGTCATGGTTGGTATTAGAGATTCCAAGGTTGAGGATATGAGGTAAGGATTGTCCAAATTGATTGATATAGATGTCAGTACCAGTTAGATTATCTAGCAAGCGTTGATTGAGTTTTTCAATGTGATCATAGTTTTTAGCCATCTTGTCATAAGCAATCTCTAAAGCTTTGGTCATACCTACAATGGAAGCGAGATTTTCTGTCCCTGCACGATGTTTTTCTTCCTGCTCACCTCCATGAATGAGAGGGTCAAAGAGAATGTTTTCCTTATGATAGAGAAAACCTACACCCTTTGGCCCGTGGAACTTATGCCCTGTCGCAGAGAATAAATCAATCTTGAACTCTTTTGGAGAAAAAGGGATTTTCCCCATGACTTGTACGGCATCAACATGAAAAATGGCCTGATGATTTTCAAGGAGTCGCCCGACCTCTGCAATAGGCAGGAGTTGTCCTGTCTCATTGTTAGCAGCCATCATAGAAACTAAGAGGGTGTCAGAACGTAATGACTCTTTGATGAGCTCGGATGTATAGGAACCGTCCGAATGAGGTGAGACAAGAGTAATGTCAAATCCATGTCGATTTTTCAAATAGCTCAGAGCCTTTAGCACGGAGGGATGCTCTATAGATGTAGCGATGAGATGCTTCCCCATGTCTTGATGAGCCAGAGCATAGCCAATGATGGCTGTAGAATTAGACTCAGAACCACCTGAGGTGAACGTAATCTGACGAGGATTAGCTTCCAATAGATGGGCAAGACTTTCACGACTTTCACGAAGTACCTGACTGGCCTTGCGACCTAGAGTGTGTACACTAGAAGGATTACCATAGACGGTGTTTAAGGTTTGGGTCATTGCTTCAATGACTTCTGGAAGTAAGGGTGTTGTCGCAGCGTTATCTAAATAAATCATGATTTAGTCCTGATTTTTCTTATGCTCAAAGAGTGGAGAGACAGGACGCCCCTCATGGATACGGAGGATGGCACTTGCGATATAGTCGGCAGAGGTAATGTATTTCACATTTTTTGGTTTTTGATTCTCGGTGGATACAGAATCTGTCACAAGAATTTCTTTAATGTCTGTTTGATCAAGGATTTCAGCAGCGTTGTCTGAGAAGAGTCCGTGACTAGATACAGCGTAAATTTCACTTGCTCCTGCTGCTTTCACCACTTCAGAAGCATTGGCAAATGTGGTGGCAGTATTAAGAATGTCGTCAATAAGAATGACTTTTTTACCTTGAACATTACCAATGACATAACCATTTTCACGTTGGCGATCATCTTCTTCATAATCAACGATAGCGATAGGAGCTTCGAGGTACTCCGCAAGACTACGAGCACGCTTGATTCCTGAGTTTTTAGGAGCGACAACGACCACATCATCTCCGGTAAGTCCCTTTTCTTGATAGTAGTTGGCGAAGAGTGGTACGGTAAAGAGATTATCAGCAGGAATGTCAAAGAATCCTTGAACTTGTACCGCATGAATATCGAGAGTGAGGACACGATCTACCCCTGCCTTGACCAACATGTCAGCGACTAACTTTGCTGTGATGGGTTCACGTGGGTTGGCTGTACGGTCTTGACGAGCATATCCAAAATAAGGAATGACAGCACAAACAGATCTTGCAGATGCACGACGACAAGCGTCAATCATAATCAACAATTCCCATAGATAATCATTGACGGGAGCGTTGGTTGATTGAATGATATAGACATCTTGATTTCGGACAGAGTCCTCCATGTTGATGGAAATTTCACCATCCAAGAATTGCTTAGAAGTCACCTTGCTCAGAGGGACTTGGGTGTAGGCACTGATTTTTTCAGCTAATTCAGGATTAGAATTAAGGGAAAAAAGCTTGAGATGAGAATCAGAATAGGTCATGATTTTCCTTCACTTTCAAATGAATTTTATAATTCTATTTTAGCAAAAAAGCCTTAGAAATCATAGCTTTTATTATTTCAGTTTGGTCTTGATTTTTATTTTTTCTTGTGATATAATACACAAGGTAAATGTTTTACTATTTATATTTAATTTCAAAGGAGAAATGAAAATGAACAAAAAAGTTATTGGACTTTTAGCCGTATCAACTCTTGCACTTACAGGATTGACAGCTTGTGGAAGTAACAATTCAAGTACATCATCAAGTAGCGACAAAGTTGAAGCCTACACAGGAGCAACTGCAGGAACTACATCATTTGATAATTTACAAAAGGGGCTTTCAGCAAATGGAGCATGGATCAATGCTATCACAGCTGATATGAACGCTTCAGGAAAAACTCTGACAGTTGATGGAACTTTCCATAATGAAAAAGACAAAACAACTGATGCTCGTAAATTAGCACTATACACTCAAGATTCAAACAAGGTTGTTACTAAACGCTTTGTATTGACAGTTGATAAATTGGTTGTAAATTCACCAGGATTCTACATTTCTAACGGAACTGTAAAAGGGAATGTTGAAGTAAATGCAGATGGATTCTACGGTCAAACAGGTAAAGGTGTGGCTGGAGAAGCTACTATCGAAGGTAACTTAACATTCAAGACTCAAGCTCAACTTGATGCTTACAACAAATTGGATGCAACTAAGAAGGTAAAAGTAACTGGAACAGTTGAAGTTGCTAAATAATAATAAATCAAGACCCTTAGGGTCTTTTTTTGTTAAAATAGAAATATGTTAAAAATCTATAATACATTAAATGCTCAAATTGAAGAGTTCAAGCCTATAACAGAAGGTCAAATCAACATGTATGTTTGTGGGCCAACGGTTTATAATTATATTCATATCGGGAATGCACGTTCGAGCGTGGCTTTTGACGTTATTCGTCGTTATATGGAGTATTGTGGCTATAAGGTCAACTATATCTCTAACTTTACAGATATTGATGACAAGATTATCCGTGCTGCAGCCGAGAATAAGATGACACCCAAAGAATTAGCGGATAAGTTCATTGAGGCATTTAGGGAAGATACGCAAGCTTTGGGTATTAAATCAGCAACGAAAAACCCTCGTGTCATGGATTATATGGAGCAAATCATTGAATTTGTTCAGATTTTGATGGATAAGGGCTACGCCTATGAATCTCAGGGAGATATCTATTTCCGTGTGGATAAAGCTAAAAACTACGGTAAATTAGCCAACAAAACACTGGAAGATTTGCAAGTTGGAGCTTCAGGTCGTGTAGATAATGAAAGTCAACTCAAGGAAAATCCTTTAGATTTTGCCCTATGGAAATCTACAGATAATGTTGCCGAAGGGACTTGGTGGTCATCTCCTTGGGGTAATGGACGTCCCGGTTGGCACATCGAATGTTCAGTCATGGCAACGGAGATCTTAGGAAATATTATTGATATTCATGGAGGTGGAGCAGATTTAGAGTTTCCTCATCATACCAATGAAATTGCTCAATCCGAAGCAAAGACAGGACAAAAATTTGCTAATTATTGGATGCACAACGGATTTGTCAATGTTGATGGAGAAAAGATGTCCAAGTCTCTAGGAAATTTCAAGACGGTTCATGAAATGCTTGAAGTGGTTAATCCACAAGTTTTGCGTTTCTTTTTGGCAACGACACATTATCGTCGCCCTATAAATTTCACACCTGAAGCATTACAGGATGCAGAGAACAACGTAGAAAAGATAAAGAATGCTTTGCGGAATTTGAGTGAAAATCAGGCGAATTTGTCAGATTTAGAAAATTTCAAATCTGATTTTATACAAGCCATGAATGAGGATTTCAATATTGCCAATGGTCTGACTGTTTTTTATGATTTTCTTTCGTGGGTCAATCAAGGCAATGGTGGAGTAGAAGTCAAACAATTTTTCCAAGATGTGTTGACTATTTTGGGTCTGACATTTGAAGAAGAAGTCTCACTTGATGCAGATATTGAAGTACTTATACAAGAACGCCAAATGGCTCGTGCAAATAAAGATTTTGCTCGCTCGGATGAGATTCGTGATCAGCTTAAGGCACAGGGAATCATCCTTGAGGATACACCACAAGGTGTGCGTTGGCATAGAGAGTAGGAACGAATGAAAAGAAAAGATGCAGAATTACTTAATGGTATCGCTCTGGCTTATATCGGAGATGCCATTTATGAAGTGGCTATTCGCCAGTATCTTCTTGAAAAAGGATTGACTCGTCCCAATGATTTGCAGAAAAATGCTGTGAAATATGTATCAGCGAAAGCTCAGGCTTTTCTCATTTCTCAAATGGAGGAAGCTCATATCTTGACAGATGAGGAGGCGATTTATTTCAAGCGTGGGCGTAATGCTCATTCTAAGACATCAGCGAAGAATACAGATGTGGTCACCTATCGTATCTCAACTGGATTTGAAGCGGTACTAGGTTATCTTCATTTAACAGAGCAGGCAGAACGCCTAGAGGAGTTGTGCCAGTATTCTATAGAGGAGATTGAGAAGCGAAATATTTCCTAAATGTATTATTTTGCTGTAGAATGGAAAAAATGTATAGAGTAATCGTAATGTATGGGCTAAATGAGCCATGGTATTTCTTTGATGATTGGAAAAAGGACATCACGGAAATCTTTGAATTTGAAGATTTTTACCCCGCACTCAAATGCTATAAGGCACAGTGGTTAGAGATGAGCCATTCTCACTCAGAATATACTTCTAGAGATGATCTGACAACAGCCTTTTGGGAGCTTGGGGATGAAGAGTGGTGCGATGAGTGTGGCGAGATGATTCAACATTATCATGGTCTGGCATTACTGGAAGATTGGCAGTTATTGCCCCAAGAAAAGAAACGATGGGCCTATGAGAAAAAATCTCGTCAAGTTCCAAAAAAATCCTGTCCTAACCGTAACAATCTGAAAGAAGATGAAACGAGAGATGACTAGAGATTGAAAAAAAGATTCAATTACGATAAAATATAAGAATAAAACTCGAAGGTCAAGGCTCGAGAAATATGTGAAATGTCATGTATTTTTCTGTAGTCTTGATTTTTTATTTGAGAAAAATAGGAGAAAATATGAATTTTCAAGAATCTTATGATGTCATTGTGGTAGGTGCAGGTCATGCAGGAGTGGAGGCTGCACTTGCTTCTGCACGTATGGGAAGCAAGACCCTGCTTTTGACCATTAATCTTGACATGTTGGCATTCATGCCTTGTAACCCCTCTATTGGTGGTTCTGCCAAAGGGATTGTGGTGCGTGAGATTGATGCCTTAGGTGGGCAGATGGGTGTCAATATTGACCAGACCTATATTCAAATGAAAATGCTCAATACAGGTAAAGGACCTGCTGTGCGTGCCTTACGTGCTCAAGCAGATAAAGATTTGTACGCTCAAACCATGAAAAAAACAGTTGAAGATCAGGGAAATCTGACTCTTCGTCAAGGTATGGTTGAAGAGTTGTTGGTAAAAAACGAGCAAATTGTTGGAGTACGTACAGCAACAGGGTTACAATATGGAGCGAAGGCAGTAATTGTTACAACTGGTACAGCTTTGCGTGGGGAAATTATTATCGGAGAGCTTAAATATTCCTCAGGGCCAAATAATTCGCTGGCTTCTGTCGGATTAGCGGATAATCTGAGACAACTTGGTTTTGAGATAGAACGCTTTAAGACGGGGACACCGCCTCGTGTTTTGTCTTCATCTATTGATTACGATAAGACAGAGATACAGCCGGGGGATAAAGCACCCAATCATTTTTCTTATCTTTCTAAGGATGAAGATTATCTGCAAGAACAAATCCCTTGCTGGCTGACCTATACAACAGAGTCTAGTCATGACATTATCAATCAAAATCTTCACCGTGCACCCATGTTTTCTGGTATAGTAAAAGGTGTGGGTCCACGTTATTGCCCGTCTATCGAGGATAAGGTGGTTCGGTTTTCAGATAAACCCCGTCATCAACTTTTCTTAGAGCCTGAAGGGCGAAATACAGAAGAAGTTTATGTCCAAGGATTATCTACAAGTCTACCTGAAGATGTACAATTTGACTTGCTTCAATCGATTCCCGGACTTGAAAATGTACAAATGATGCGTCAAGGCTATGCCATTGAATATGATGTGGTCTTGCCTCATCAGCTTCGTCCAACACTTGAAACTAAGCTTATCTCTGGTCTCTTTACTGCGGGTCAAACCAATGGAACATCAGGTTATGAAGAAGCTGCAGGTCAGGGATTGGTAGCAGGAATCAATGCCAGTCTGAAAATCCAAGGGAAACCAGAGTTTATACTTAAACGGAGTGAGGCTTACATAGGGGTCATGATTGATGATTTGGTGACCAAAGGAACGCTTGAACCCTATCGTCTCTTGACTTCTCGTGCAGAATATCGTCTGATTCTCCGTCATGATAATGCCGATATGCGATTGACTGAGAGGGGACGAGAAATTGGACTTGTGGATGATTCTCGTTGGCTGATTTTTGAAAATAAAAAAGCTCAATTTGAGCATGAAATGACACGCCTCAACAAAGAAAAACTAAAACCCTTGCCTGAAGTTCAAGAAAAATTGAAAACGATGGGACAGGGTATAATTAAAGATGCCATGACAGGTATTGAATTTCTCAAGCGTCCTGAAATTTCTTATGAGGATGTCTGCCGATTTATTGGACAATCCGATCAAGAAATTGACCGAACAGTTATTGAACTGATTGAAACCGAAGTAACCTATGAAGGTTATATCAAAAAAGCCATGGAACAAG
>Ga0123353_10007385_pt1 | contig 14843 bp, 15 predicted proteins | sample TergutLab28metaG_3_FD_92763 | JGI IMG/M metagenome (GOLD analysis project Ga0123353, IMG submission 92763) | Labiotermes labralis P3 segment gut microbial communities from Petit-Saut dam, French Guiana - Lab288 P3 | ecosystem: Host-associated > Arthropoda: Insects > Digestive system > Gut ... | reverse complement strand
GCTGCTCTATGTATTGCCGGGCGCGCCGCAGTTTTTCCAGTTCGGTAGCCATGAAGGCGCTCCTTTCCGTGCAATTTTTCACTGGGGATAGTATAGCATAAAGGGACAGGGTGTGTCAATGCTCAATGCTGAATTCTCGCTCCGCGAAAGCCACCCCGGCCCTGCGGAGCGACGTACTCCAACGCAGCATAATTCCGTATTATCCAATTCCCAGCGCGTTCATCGCGTCGGCGATGCGTTTGAACACCGGCCCGCAGTCGCTGGCCCCGGAAACGCCGTTCTGGCGGAACACCGTGACGGCATAGCGGGGGCTTTGCGCCGGGAAAAAGCCGGTGAAGCCCGTCAGGAGGATTTCCGCGCCGCCGGGGCCGTAACGGCCGGTCTGGGCGGTGGCGGTCTTGCCCCCGGCTCCATCGGAGCCGTTGGCGCCCCCTGTCTCGGGTTTTGCGCCGCGCCCGGAGCCCTCCTCCACCGTGAACACCATCATATCCCGCAGCGCGGCGGCAATCTCAGGGGAGACCACCTCGCGCACTTCGCTGCCCCGGAAGTAAGGTGTTTCAACGCCGTATTCGTCCACGGCAGCCAGCACCAGGGTGGGGGAGTGATATACTCCGCCGTTTGCCAGGCAGGCGGTGGCGGCGCAGATTTGCAGGGGGGTTCCCAGCAGCTTGCCCTGGCCGAACGAAAAGTTCGCCAGCTCCCCCAGCAGGGCGAGCCCTTCGGGGGCGGGCAGGTTGCCCCTGGCGCCGGCGATGCCCTCCGCCAACTCGACGGGTTCCCCGAAGCCGAACAGGCGCATCAAATCCAGCAGGGGCTGCAGCTCCAGGCGCTGCACCAGCTGGATGAAGTACAGGTTGCACGATTGCGCCAGGGCCAGGGGCATATCGAGGCCGCCGTGGATTTGCCCGTTGCCGCAGTGATATATCTGGCCGCCCACGTCCAATTCGCCCGCGCAGATAAAGCGGGTGCTGAGGGGGACGCGCTGCTCCAGGGCCGCCGCGGCGATGAAGCACTTAAAGGTCGATCCCACGGGGTAGGCCCCCAGGGCCCGGTTGAAGAAGGGCTCCCGGGGGTCGTGCAGGCTGGCGGCGATATCGTTCGGGTCGAAGGCGGGGGCGCTGGCCAGGGCCAGGATCTCCCCCGTGGCGCAGTCCATCACCACCACGGCCCCCTGCTCCATGCCGCACAGGCCCATGGCCTCCTCCACGATGCTCTGCACCCGCAAGTCTATGGTGAGCCGCACCCCGGCCTTGCTGCAATAGTTCTCGCTGCGCACCTCCAGCGGGGCGCCGGCCAATCCGCGCCCGTCAACGTCCGCCGCCATGCGCACCGCCATCTGCCCCGCCGCGCCGCCCAGGAGGCCCTCGAAGGCCCTCTCGATGCCGCTGACCCCCGCGCCCGTCTGCCCGTCCAGGTAACCGACGACATGGGCGGCGCGCTGCCGCGCCCCGTAGCGGGGATAAATCTCCAGGAGTTTGATATCCCCGCAGGGCGGAACGATGCCATCCACGGGGAGGGCCGTCAGGCTGCCCCGGGCCAGGCGCTCCTCCAGGGCAAGCCAGCGCGCCTCGCTGAGCGCGCTGCGCAAAGCCAGGCTCGCGGCTGGGGTTGGCTTGGCGGCCGCCCAGGTTTGGCGCTCCCCCTGCACCAGGCGCAGGCCACCCCGGTCATAGATCGCCCCCCGGCTTTTGTCGATGACGAGGCCCATGCCGGCCCGGCTGCTCTGCGCGGGCTGCGCCAGAGGGATGCGCAGCAGGCGCAGCCCCAAAAAGCCCATACACAGGGCGAAAAGAAAAAATACGGCGACAATGCGCCTGGGCATGAGAAATCCCCTCCCGTCCTGATTAGTATGGACGGAAGGGGAGGGATCATTCAGTCAATTGCCCAGGGCACAGCGAAGCGGCGGCGCTCCACCGCAGGTGGTTACTGCGCCAGCCCGCTGTTGATCAAATCCAGGGTAATCCTGTTGTGCTCGGCCTTGGTTTTTGAGAGGTAGATTTTGCCGTTTTTGTCGTGCTGGAAGTAGTAATAGCTGTGTTTGCCGGGGTTCAGGGCGGCGCTGATGGCGTCGATGCCGGGGCTGCAGATGGGCCCCGCCGGCAGGCCCACGCAGCGGTAGGTGTTGTACATGTCGTGCCAATACACTGTGGAGCCCGGGTCCATTTCGGTGGCGATGGTGGCCATCACGTAGTCACGGGTGGAGTCGCACTCCAGCATGGGGTAATCCGCGGGGTGGTTCAGGCGGTTGTGCAGCACGCCGGAGACATCCTTCATCTGGCTGGCGTCGGCGGCCTCCTTCTGGATGATGGAGGCCAGGATGACCACCTGGTCGATGCTGAGCCCCATGGCGGCGGCCTGCTCGTTGAATTTGTTCGCCACCCATTTTTTCGCGAAGTTATCGAACATGCGCCGCAGGGCGTTGTTCGCGTTCTCGTTGATATAGAATTCGTAGGTGTCGGGGAACAGGTAGCCCTCATAGCGGTAGTAGCGGCCGTCGGTGTTGAGCCCGTTCAAAAAGGGGTAGTCGAAGTCGGTGGACATCATGGCGCGCCGGATGGCGTCCATGCCGGTCACGCGGTTTTCGCTGATCTTGCCTGCGATCTGCTTCACGGTATAGCCCTCGGGGAAGAGCAGGCTGGCGGTCTCGCTAGTTTTGGGCTGAGCCTTGAAGGCGTCCAGCAGTTCTTCCAGGCCCATGCCCGCGTTGACCATATAGGGCCCCGCCACATATTCTTCCCTGGTGTTGGTGATATGCTTTTCCTTGATGCCGGAGGTGAAGCGCATGAAGAGCTTGCACAAGCCCCGCTGGCGGATCAGCCCGGCTTCGTGCAGTATATCAATGACCTGGCCGGTGCTTTGGTTCGCCGGTATCTCCAGGGTGATGTCGCCCCCCTCGCGGCCCATGGCGAAGATATCCCGCAGCGCGCTGATGCCCACGAAGGAGAGGACGGCGGCGGCCAGGACCGAGACCGCCAGCATCGCCGCCACCGCAGCGCCGCCATGCGGCTTTTTCTTTTTTTTGGGCGGCTCGGCGGGCGCCTGCGCCCGGCTGCGGGGGCCGGGGGGATTGGAAAAATAGATCTCCCCCTTTGGCCTGGGCGCCTCCTCCAGCAGGGAGCGCAGCTCTACCGTGCTGAAGTCGTCGTCCTCAAAGTTGATATCCAGTTCAAACGGCTTTTTTTCGGGCGTGTTGCTGTTGCTCATGGGAGTCTCCTTTTTCTGTCATTACACTCTCTGCCGCCGCGTCGTGCGGCTCGTGAGGCAAAGCGCCGCACAGCAGCGCGTCATAGCATATCCCCAGGGCATGTCCAACAAAATGGGGCAAAAAGCGGTCGTAGCAGCCCTTGCCATAGCCCAGGCGGTACCCCGCGAGGTCGAAAGCGATGCCCGGCACAAGGCAGATACAGGATGCAAGATGCAAGAGACAAGAAGCTGCTTCGGCGGGCGGTTCCGGTATGCCGTGTGCGCCTGGGAGCAGGCTTTCAAGGGAATCCACGCGGTGGAACGTCATTTCGCCTGTATCCGGCGCGCAGCGCGGCAGCGCGACGGTTTTTCCAAGACGCAGGGCCTCGCGCAGCACCGGGCGCAGATCCGGCTCCGAGCCGATAGGGTAATAGCCCAGGATCGCCTCTGCCTGTTTGAACCAGTCCGACGCGATAACAGCCTGCTGGATCGCGGCGTCCCAGCTTTGCCGCTGCGCGGGCGAAAAACCCTTGCGGATGGCGAGAAACTCGCGGCGCAATTGCTGTTTGGTCATCTAGCGACACCCCCTCTGGCCTGCGGCCATGTCGCGAAGCGACAGAGGGGGTGGGTACATCATACACACTGTATCTGCCCGGCGATTTTGTCAGCCAGCTCGGTGGATTTCAGATAGGCTATCATCGCCAGTGCGAAGGGGATGGACGTGCCCGCGCCCCGGGAAGTGATCACGCTGCCGTGGCGCACCACGGGGTCGTGGAGCACCCGCGCGCCGAAAAGGTCCTTCTCGTAGCCGGGGTAGCAGCAGGCGCGTCTGTCCTTCAGGTAGCCGTTTTGCCCCAATATGCAGGGCGCGGCGCAAATGGCCGCCAGCAGCCCCCCGCGCTTCGCGGCGACGGCGACGCACTCCAGCACGTCGCCGCTTTCGGCCAGTTTTGCGTGACCCGGCCCGCCGGGCAGGATCACGCCCTCGATGGCCTCCCGGTCCACTTCGTCCAGGGCGATGTCGCAGGTGACCACGATGCTATGCGAACCCGTGACGGTCTTGCCGCCCGCGCGGCAAACAGCCACGCTTTGCACATCGACGCCCGCCCGCCGCAGCAGATCCAGGGGCGCGATGGCCTCCAGCTCCTCAAAGCCGTCGGCCAGGAATTCGTAGATCATACAATCATTCCAGTGCGGGCCCCAGATAGGCCCTGCCTTTCGTCTTTTTCAGCCATTTGCGCGCGCGGTCATCTAAAGCCAGCAGCATGCCGCCTGGGGATTCCAGCGGGTCGCATGTGAGTTCCCTGTCCGTGAGTTCAGCTTCCTTGCGGATATATTCTATTATATGGAAGCTGAATTCGAAATAGCCGGAGCGGTGCGGCTTTTCACGCCTGGCAAACGCCTTGGCAAAGCCCTGCTTCGCGTAGTAGGCGCAGAGGCTTTCGTTTGCGGGCCGCAGGCACAGAGCTGCTTTCCCCTCATCGAGAGCCAGTTCAGCGGCATATCGGGTCAGTTTGCCTGCAAAGCCCTTACCCCTGTGTTCCGGCAGGGTCGCCACGGCATAGACATATTCGGCGGCCAGCGGTCTCGTCTTTTTAAAGGCGAGCGTACCAGGCAGCAGAAAGAGCATCGAAACGGCCCGGCCGTCCTCCTCCCAAACTAGGCCGCGGCATTGGGGAAAGCAATTCTCCCAAAAGAATTGCACATAGCTTTCCTCGTCGCCGAAGCAGGTCTGCCAGATTTGCAGCACTTGTGGGTAGTCGCTGTCACGCATAAAACGCTCTATAGCAGATACCCCCTTATGCGCCGATGGATTTCCTCGGGGGAAAGGGGGCTGTCACCATCCGCGCAGCCGATGCGGATCCATCCCAGCGCCTGCGCGGCGGCCATGGCGGCGGCATGGCACTGCGCCAGATAGGCGGCGTCCGCCTCATGGATATCCCGCTTGGTTTCGTCCCCGGCGTAGCGCGCGGATATCAGCCGTTTGGAGATATCCAGGGGCATATCCAGGAAGAACACCAGGTCGGGCCTGGGGATGCCCAGCTTGCCGTATTCGGTGTCCTCCAGCCAGGCGAAGTAGGCGGGCCAGCCCTCTGGCGGCAGTTTCGTGGCTTGATGATACGCGTTGGAGGTGGTGTAGCGGTCGGCGAGGATGATTTGCCCGGCGGCATGGGCCTGCGCCCATTTGAGCTTGTAATTCACATATCGGTCCACCGCGTAGAACAGCGAGGCCGCGTAGGCGTTGACGTCCTCGGGCGCCCTGCCGAAGCGCCCCGCGAGATATTGCCGCACCAGCACGCTGGAATCGTCCTCATAGTCAGGCAGCTTGATGGTGACGGGCGCCTCGCCCCTTGAAGCGAACCAATCCCGCAGCAGGGCCAGCTGCGTGCTCTTGCCGCTGCCGTCCAGGCCTTCCAAAACGATGAGCATGGAGGTCTCCTTACATCATAAAATCACGCAGCGCTTTCGGCATATTCCCCACCACCCTTCTGTGCATACTCCCAAAGCAATGGCGCGTTACACCGCAGGTAGTCCCGCAGCTCGAACAGCTCGTCCTCCGAGAAACCACAGGTCTTCGTGAACACGCACTCAGGCAGCAGGCCCTCGGCGAAATCGAAGCCGCGCTCGTTGGGGCGCTCGAAATATATATAGACCCGGCTGCTGCGGTTTTCCATCAGCATATCGGAGTGCGTGAGCACCACACCGTCCACGGTGGAATAGTAATGTTTCATGACCGTGTCCCTCCAGTCCTACTTCCTATTATACCATAGCCTCCACGAAATAGCAACCGAAAAATTTACAAACGGTTCACGGCTTTTGGCGCCGGATATAGTATAATAACAATGAATAGGGTGCAGCCGGATATCAGCCCGGCTTTTTGCGGAAGGGAATGGTTCATATGCAGGCCGTTGACGCTTACATGGCTCTGGTCGGGAGGTTCCTCGGCATTCTGTCCGATGACGCGAAGCTCAGAAAGAAGACCGCCGGGCTACAGGCCTCCTTTCAGGTCACCTTTACGGACAACGAGGAAGGCTTCTGCATCATTTTCGACGGGGGCGAAATCGAAGCGAGCCTGGGAGCGTATCCCCGCGGCCCGGCGGATGTCGGCCTGCGCCTGCCCATCGCGGTCTTCGACGGTATGATGCGCGGCACGGTCAACGGCGCGAAGGCCGCCATGGCCGGCCAGATGTCCTTCACCGGCAGCGCGCGCGATTCCATGCGCATGCAGCCTGTCCTCAAGCTGATGATGAAGCCCTATCAGGCGGCCGCGGCCGTGGAGTAAGGAGAACGGCGGAGGAATCGCGCATGTTCGGTTATATCAGAATCTGCAAGCCGCCGATGACCTGCGGGGATTACGATTTGTACCGGGGTGTATACTGCTCGCTGTGCAAGGCCCTGGGGCGGCGCTACGGCCCCTTCGCCAGGCTGACGCTGAACTACGACATGACGTTTTACGCCTTATTGGCTTTGCGCGAGGCGGAAGAAACGGAGTTTACGCCCTCCCGGTGCAGCTTCAACCCGCTGAAAAAGTGCCTGCGCTGCAAGTGCGCCGCGCTGGATGCCGCCGCAGACGTCTCCATGCTCCTGGTCTATTACAAGTGGCTGGACAACCTGCAAGACAGCGCGTGGTACGCGAAGATTTTTTGGGCGCTGCCGGGGATTTTCTTCCTCCCGGCGGGGCGCAAGGCCAAGCGCCGCGCGCCCGAGGCCGGGCGGCTCATTCGCGTGGCGGTAAGCGCTTCGCGCTTGCAGGAGAACACCTCCCGGCGCTGCGCGCCACCCCCCTCAAACGAGGGGGGGTGTATCGACACTCTCGCACACCCATCCGCCCACGCGCTGGGGGCCCTGTGCGCTCTGCTCAACCCCGCGCTTTACCGGCTGGGCTACCTGCTGGGACGGTGGGTATACCTTATGGACGCTGCGGACGATTACGAGGGCGATGTGAAGCGCGGGCGGTTCAACCCCTTTGCCGTTTGTGAATACGAACCAAAGGAGCTGGTTCGGGCCACATCGTCGGAGCTGGCGAGGAGCTGGGAAGAGGTTGCCACCCCGGCCTGCGGCTCCCTTTCAACGGTTGTGTCGCCTGCGGCGAACCCCTCCACTGAGGGGAATGAGTTCCATCCCATTTTAAGCAATATTCTAACACTGGGCCTGGCGGATATGGAGCAAAGGCTATTCGAAGAAGGTGAGGCAAATGAAAAATCCCTATGAGGTTTTGGGTATCCCCCCGCAGGCGGACGAGACGCAGCTGCGGGAGGCCTACCGCGCCCTGGCCCGGGCATACGGGGGCGACCCCCGGCGCATGCGGGAGATCAACGACGCCTACGACAGCATCGTGCTTTCCCGGGGGCAGTACAGGAACCAGGAAGCGGGGTACAGGGAGCAGGGGTACGGCGGCGCGGCGGACTTCGCGGATATCCGCAGGCAGATCCAATCGGGCCGCTTCGACGACGCGCTGACGCTCCTGGACGGGATGCCGGCCCGGCAGCGGGGCGCCGAATGGTACTACCTGAAGGGCTGCGCCCAGCGGGGCCGGGGCTGGCTGGAGGAGGCCGAGAAGAATTTTTCGCAGGCGGCGCGCCTGGCTCCGGAAAACAGGGAATACCGCGTGGCCTGGGACCAGATGCGGGAAAACCGCCAGGGCGGCTACAACAGGCAGCAGCGCGGCGGCAGCGACAACACCTGCTATAAAATCTGCGCGGGCCTGGCCTGCCTGAATTGCTTGTGCGAATGCTGCAGATAATGCTGAATTATGAATGCTGAATGCTGAATTAACTTCAACGCGAGCGACTGCGGTTCATATAATTCAGCATTCAGCATTCATAATTCAGCATTAAACAAAAGGGGGTGAATCCGGTACAAAAAACGAAAAGCCTGGCCCTGTGCGGCATATTCGCGGGCCTGACCCTCGCGCTGATGTGGGTGTTCTCCTTCATCCCCTCCCTGGACTACGCCCTGCCCGCCGCCGCGGGCCTGCTCGTGCTGGTGCTGGTGGCGGAGCTGGGCTCCCCCTGGGCTTTGGGGGTATATCTGGCGGCGGGGACGCTTTCGGTGCTGATGCTGCCGGGCAAGGGCGCGGCCCTGCTCTATGCCATGTTCTTCGGCTATTACCCTATCCTGAAAACCGTTTTGGAGCGCAGGCTGCCCGCCTTCCTGGCCTGGATCTGCAAATTTGCCGTTTTCAACGCGGCGGCCGTCTCCGCCTATGTTCTCGCCACGCGGGTGTTCGGTATCGACCTGAGCGACTTCAGCCCCACCTTCGGGAAATACGCCGAGGCGATTATGCTGCTGATGGGCAATGCCGCCTTCTTCCTCTACGACTTTACGATCCTGAGCACCTTTGCGCTGCTGTATCGCAGGCGGTGGCAGAAGAGATTGAGAAGAATTATGGGGAGATAGAAGAGCTCCCCCCAGGCCTCCAGCGGGAGGCCTTTCCCCCCTCGTGAGCGAAGGGGGCTTTCCGTGCGCTGAAAAAAGCTTTATATACTTTGACTATACTTAGAAAGATTCAAAAAGCCCCCTTCGCTTGCGAGGGGGGAAAGGCCTCCCGCTGGAGGCCTGGGGGGAGCCTTTTGACCAAGCTGCAAAAAGAACAATCCTTCTACAAGACCCTGCTGCGGGTGGCGCTGCCCACAGCGGGGGCCAATTTATTGCAGAACGCCGTGGGCCTGGCCGACACCCTCATGGTGGGCACCCTGGGCGACAGCGCCGTGGCAGCCGTGGCCGGCGCGAACCGGGTCTTCTTTATCTTTTCGCTGCTGCTGTTCGGCCTGGTGTCCGGCGGCTCGGTGCTGGCCGCGCAATATTGGGGGCGGCGGGATACTGCGGCGGTGGCGCGGGTGGCGGGCATCGTGCTGCGCTTCGGGATGCTCAGCGGGGTGCTGTTCTCCATCGCCGCTTTCGCCTTCCCCCGGGTGCTGCTCTCGGCCTTCTCCGCCGACCCGGAGGTGATTGCTCTGGGCGCGGGCTACCTTCGCATCATCGCCGTCACCTTCCTCACCTGCGCCTTTTCCACCGCCTACGCCACCTTTTTGCGGTCGGTGGAAAAAGCGGGGCTCTGGATGGCGGTACAGGGCGTGGCTTTCTTCGCCAACATAGGCTTCAACTCCATCTTCATCTTCGGTCTGCTGGGCGCGCCCGCGATGGGCGTCAACGGCGCGGCGCTGGGCACCCTGCTCTCGCGCCTGCTGGAGTGCGTCGTCGTGTTCGTCTACGCCCGCTTCTTCAACAAGGAGTTCCGCCTGCGTCCGGGCGATATCCTGCATACGGATAAAGCCCTGCTGCGGGATTTCCTGCGCTATGCCGGCGTGGTGGTGGTCAACGAGCTGGTGTGGGGCCTGGGCAACTCCATGCATTCGGTGATCATGGGGCACATGAGCACCCAGGCGCTGACGGCCTCCAGCGTCGCGGCCACCATACAGGGCATGGTGACGGTGGCCTTCTTCGGCCTGGCCAGCGGCGCGGCCGTGGTCGTGGGCAAATCCATCGGGCAAAACCAATTCGACGCCGCCAAGCGCCAGTGCAAAGCGGTGACGCTCCTGGCGCTGGGCGTGGGCGTCGCCTGCGCCGGCCTGCTGCTGCTGGCGCGCGCCTTCCTGGTGGGCGCGGCGGTGGATCTCGGCCTTTTCCGCCTCTCGCCCGGCGCCCTCGGCCTCATCCGGCAGATCATGCTCCTCCACGTCTGCCTCCTGCCGGTGATCTCCTGCAACTGCACCCTCATCGTGGGCATCCTGCGCAGCGGCGGCGACACCAAAGTCTCCGCCTTCCTGGATACGGGCTTCATGTGGCTGATTTCCCTGCCCGCGGCGGCTCTGGCTGCCTTCGTTTTCCATATCCCGCCCATCTGGGTGATGATGCTCCTCTACTGCGAGGAGCTGCTGAAGTGCGCGTTCGCCGCATGGAGGATGTTAAGATGGAAGTGGATGCGTAACGTGACAAGGGAGGGGATTTCCAGCTAAAAAAGTTACAAAATCCCCGCCGCAATCATTGACATCCCCCCGAAAAAGTGTTACAATTTATTAATTAAGACTTCGAGTAGGAGCGACACTGGAATGGAATGGACCGGACTGAATGAATTAAGGGAAAAATATCTGGCATTTTTTGAGAGCAAGGGGCATCTGCGCCTGCCCAGCTTTTCGCTGATTCCACAGGGGGATCCCAGCCTGCTGCTTATCGGCGCGGGCATGGCCCCGATGAAAAAGTATTTCACCGGGGAGCTGACGCCACCCTGCGTGCGGGTGGTCACCTGCCAGAAGTGCGTGCGCACGGTGGACATCGACAACGTGGGTATCACGGACCGCCACGGCACCTATTTCGAGATGCTGGGCAACTTCAGCTTCGGCGAATATTTCAAGCGCGAGGCCACGGCCTGGGCGTGGGAGTTTTTCACAGAAGTGCTGAAGATGGACCGCGAGAAGCTCTATGTTACGGTGTTCACGCAGGATGACGAAGCCTGGGACATCTGGGCGAAGGAGGTCGGCGTGGCGCGGGAACACATCGTGCGCCTGGACGACAATTTCTGGGAGCACGGCGAAGGCCCCTGCGGCCCCGATTCGGAAATCTTCTACGACCGGGGGATCGCACACGGCTGCGGCTCGCCGGACTGCGCCCCGGGCTGCGACTGCGACCGCTATATAGAAGTCTGGAACCTGGTCTTCACCCAATTCAATAACGACGGCGCAGGCAACTATACCGAGCTGGAATCGAAAAACATCGACACCGGCATGGGCCTGGAACGTCTGGCCTGCGTCGTGCAGGGGGTGGATAACCTCTTCGAGGTGGATACGATCCGGCGCATCCGCGAGCATATCTCCCGCATCGCGGGCGTGCAATACCATGCGGACGCGAAGAAAGATGTCTCCCTGCGCATCGTCACCGACCATATCCGCGCCACTACCATGATGATCTCCGACGGCGTGCTGCCCAGCAACGAGGGCCGGGGCTATGTCCTGCGCCGCCTGCTGCGCCGCGCGGCCCGCCACGGCCGCCTGCTGGGCATCGGCCGGCTGTTCCTCTCCGAGGTGGCCGAGACCGTGATCCAGGAAAACGCCGGGGCCTACCCCGCCTTGAATGAACGGCGCGGGTTCATCCTGCGCGTCATCGCCGTGGAGGAGGAGAATTTCTCCCGCACCATCGACGCGGGGATGCAGTTGCTGGGCAAGATGATCGACCATATGGAGAACGCCGCCATTTCCGGCGCCGACCCTCTCGCGCCGGTCAGGGAGGCCGTCCGCGGCCACATCACCAGCCGCATCAACGCGATGCTCTCCGGAGCCGACGCCTTCAAGCTCAGCGACACCTACGGCTTCCCCATCGATTTGATCCGCGAAATCCTTTCCGAGAGCGGCATGAAGGTGGACGAGGACGGCTACAAGGCCCTGATGAAGGAGCAGCGCGAGCGTTCCCGCGCGGCCCGCAAGGAGGCGGGCGGCTGGGACGGTGAGGCCGGCTTCGACACAGGGGATCTGCCCCCCACGCAGTTCTTGGGCTACGACTTGGATGAATGTGAAGCGACGATTCTGGCAATCGAAGGCAACATCGTTATCCTGGATAAGACGCCCTTCTACGCCGAAAGCGGCGGGCAGTGCGGGGATGCAGGCATAATCGGCGGCAGTGAAGTAATCGCTACGACGAAGACGACCGACGGCATCGTCCTGCATCACTGCGAAGACGCGCGGGGCCTGCGCCCCGGCGATACCGTCAGGGCTGCCGTCGTGGACCGGCGGGCCATCCGCGCGAACCACACGGCGGCGCATTTGCTGCACGCGGCGCTGCGCAGGGTGCTGGGCAACCACGTGGAGCAGGCGGGGCAGTCCGTCACGCCGGAGCACGTGCGCTTCGACTTTACGCATTTTGCCGCGCTGACCAAAGATGAGCTCCAATCGGTGGAAAACCTTGTGAACGAAGCGATCTGGAAAGCTATGCCGGTGAAATCGAAAAAGATGCCACTTGAGAAAGCTAAAAAATACGGGGCAATGGCGCTTTTTAGTGAGAAATATGGAGATATCGTGCGTGTGGTATATATAAAAGAGCCAAAAGTGCAGAAAGCGATTTCCAGCGAGCTGTGCGGCGGCACCCATGCGGCGAATACCGGGAATTTGGGGATGTTCAGAATCTTGGGCGGCGATAGCTCCGTTGCCTCAGGCGTGCGCAGGATTACAGCAGTTACAGCTGCGAACGCCTACGATCTGGTCACCAGGATGGCGAACTTGTTAAGCTATACCGCAGGTGAGTTGAAGATTCAAAACAGCGAAGAGGAATATAAAGCTGGACTGCAAGCGGTGATAACGGAACGGAAAGAGCTTAAACGCGAAAACGCGCAGCTCAAAGAAAAGCTCTCTGCCTATGCGATGCGGGAGCTGTTGCAGGGCGCGAAGGAAATCGGCGGCGTGCGTTTCGTCTCGGGTGTGCTGGAGTGCGACGTGGGCGGCCTGCGCCAGGCCTGCGATATCGCCAGGGCAAGCGGCGAAAACGCTGCGGCCCTCTTCGCCTGCAAGACCGACAAGGGCCTGCAGTTCGCGGCGGCCTGCGCGCCCGGGGCCGTGAAAGCGGGGGCCCACGCGGGGAATATCGCAAAAGCGGCGGCCCAGGCGGCGGGAGGCTCCGGCGGGGGGCGGCCCGACAGCGCCATGGCAGGGGGGAAGGACCCCGCGAAGTTGGGCGAGGCCCTCGCGGCGGGGGAAGCGGCGCTGCGATCCATGCTGAAATGCTGAATTAGCGAAATTCTATATTGACGACAGGAGGAACTCACGATGGCGGCAACGGCGACCATGGAAAAGAAAAAGAAATCCAAACTGCGGTACATACCCAACATCCTTTCCCTGTCCCGCATCCCCCTCTCCATTTCCTGCTTATTTCTGGCGGGATACCCGGTCACATTCCTCGGCGTCTATGCCGTGGCGGGGCTGACCGACATGCTCGACGGCTTTTTGGCCCGCAGGTTCGGCTGGCAGAGCGATCTGGGGTCGAAATTCGACGGCCTTGCGGACGCGACCTGGATATTTTCCATGATGGCGGTGGTGTTCCTGGTGCTCAAAATCAAGTTCGCGCTTTACGTCTACATCGCCTTCGCCGTGATCCTCGCGGTGCGGATAGCGAACCTGATCTTTACGAGGGTCAAGTTCAAGCAGTGGGGCGCCATACACTCCACCCTGGTGCGCTACTCCGGCACCCCCCTCTTCCTGATCGCGCCCTACTGCGTGTGGACGCGCAAGGGCCCGAGCGAGCTGCTGCTGGCGGCCCTGTGCGTCGTGTTCCTTTCCGTAGTGGAGGAGACCCTGATTCTGGCGAAGCTGGAGGAGTACGACATGAACATCAAGAGCGTGTTTCACCTGCGCAAACACAAAATGCGTCCGGTGCAGGCCGAAACCGCGGACTGACTGCGAAACCCTGAATTGATGATAGGAGGAAACCACGATGGCAACCACGGAAAAGAAGAAAAAATCCAAGCTGCGGCACATCCCCAACATTCTTTCCCTTTCCCGCATCCCCCTCTCCATCTCCTTCTTCTTCCTGGTGGGCTACCCGCCGGCCTTTCTCGGTGTCTACGGCATGGCCGGGGCCGCCGACGTGCTGGACGGCTTTCTGGCCCGGCGCTTCCACTGGGAGAGCAAGTACGGCGCGAAGATGGACAGCATCGGGGACATCGTATTCCTGGGCTGCGCGATTTCGGTGGCCTTCTGGAAGATTGAGAAGTTATACTTCGCGCCCTATGTGTACGCCATCTTCGGGGTGCTGGTCGCCGTGCGGCTGGTCAACGCCGTGATTACCAGGCGCAAGTTCAGGCAGTGGGGCTTCATCCACAACCTCTTTATGAAATATTCCACCGTCCCGATCTTTTTCCTCATGCCGGTGGCCGTGCTGACAAGGGAGATCCCCAACCCCTTCCTGGCCGTGATGCTGGCTTTCGTCCTCCTGGGCAGCCTGGAGGAGACCTGGATCCTGATGCTCATGGAGGAATACGACATGGATATGAAGAGCATCTATCACATGCGCAAGCTGAAGAACCGCCAGGCCCTGGAATATGCGGCGGAAGAGGAAAGGGAAACCACGACGGTTTGAATCGCGGCGGTGGAAATATCGTTCAGTGAAGGAGAATCACCATGAAAGCAAGGTACATCCCGAACATCATGTCCATCACGCGCCTGCCCGTTTCCATCGCGTTTCTGTTCCTGGGCAGGCATCCGGTCTGGTTCCTGGCCTGCTACATCATGGCCGGGATCCTCGACGTGTTCGATGGCATCGTCGCCCGCAGGTTTGGCTGGCAGAGTGAGCTGGGCGAAAAGCTCGACAGCATAGGCGACGGCGTATTCATCGCCAGCGCGATTTTGGCGGCCGTCTTCGCGATTGAGGAGATCACGATACCGCCTTACTGCTACGCCATATTCGCCGTGCTGATGGTCAGCCGGACGGTCAACATGGTTATCACGTGGATCAAGTTCAGGAAGGTGGGCTTCCTCCATACGCGCTCAAGCAGGTGGGCCTCCATCCCGATCTACATCCTCCTGCCGACCAGCATCTTCCTCGGCTACCTGCCCGAAATCCCCCTGGCCATTTTCCTTGTCCTCACCACGATCGCGCAGTGCGAGGAGACCTGGATCCTGCACGTGATGAAGCCGGGCGAATACACCATGGCCATCAAGAGCTACTGGGAATGGAAG
>Ga0123353_10007383_pt1 | contig 14844 bp, 11 predicted proteins | sample TergutLab28metaG_3_FD_92763 | JGI IMG/M metagenome (GOLD analysis project Ga0123353, IMG submission 92763) | Labiotermes labralis P3 segment gut microbial communities from Petit-Saut dam, French Guiana - Lab288 P3 | ecosystem: Host-associated > Arthropoda: Insects > Digestive system > Gut ... | reverse complement strand
CTGATTTTCCGTCGTGGCTCTGGCATGGAGACTCTATTCATCGGGTGTCTTTTGCACTCTGATTCATTGTACACTGAAAACGGTTTGAAAACAAGGCATTTGTTTGTTGGGCAACAACATGCAACAAAAGCAACTGTCTGAATCAGGATTTGCAGGATTGGAGGATGAGCAGGATGATTTTTCGGGCTACGCACGACTCCCTTCATCCTGCCCGTCTCTTCATTCTGCCAATCCTTTCATCCTGAAAATCCTAATTCAGACAACTGCCTCATTTGAAGTACACGTCAGACTTCGGCGTGTGCGTGATGATAACGTTCGTGTTCTACTTGCATATACCGCTCATTTTTTTGTGCATGAGAGTGCGGGGGAGAAGAAAAACGACTTTGCAGTTCCACTTCAGGAAGGGATTTTCCCCTTGTCGATTGACCCGTCTTACGCTATAATCGGGGAACTATGTACAAGAATTTGGAAATCATTTATATTGTTCCGTCTCGTTACGACGACGACGGATACGTTCTACGCTGGATCAAGGGAGTGGTCCCCTCCAATTCGCTTGCCGTCCTCAAAAGTCTCACGAAGGACATGATCGATAACTGGTCGGATCGGGAACACAGGGCGGATCGGGAACACAGTTCCCGGCTCTCGATGACATCTTACGATGATAATGTCGAGAAAATTCCCTTTGCTGGAATTGCACGGCGGAATAACGCCGAGACCAAAGTCATCGTCGGCATTGTCGGTGTGCAGTCGAATCAGTTTCCACGTGCCACCGATATTGCTCTGCGATTCCGCGAACTGGGAGTCGACGTGATGATCGGCGGATTTCACGTCGCCGGTATGCTGGCACTCTTCGACGAGCCGCCGCCGGAACTCCAAACGCTCCTCGACCATGGCGTCACGCTCGTTGCTGGCGAGGCCGAAACGCCCGGTGTCCTCGAGTCGCTTTATCAAGACGTTCTCGAAAACCGCTTAAAACCGGTCTATCGGTTCCCCAAAGCTCCCAGTATAGAAAACGCGCCGCTGCCGCAAGCCGATCCAAAATATATCGACCACTTCGGCGCACGCTGGGCGACCATCGATTCCAGCCGTGGCTGCCCCTACGGGTGTACATTCTGTACCGTCATCAACATTCAGGGGCGCAAGATGCGTTGTCGATCTGCCGAAGCCGTGCTGGTAACCGTCCGCAGCAATTTCGAAAAAGGAGTGACCAACTTTTTCTTCACCGACGACAACTTTGCCCGCAGCAAACACTGGGAAGAAATTTTCGACGGGATGATCGAGATGCGAAGTGAAGGAAAGTCGGTTGGCTTTATGATGCAGATTGACACGCAGGCAGGGAACATTCCCCACTTTGTGGACAAAGCAAGGCAAGCGGGTTGCCGAATGGTTTTTATTGGAATGGAAAGCGTCAATCCGGCAAACATCGAAGCGGCAGGCAAAACGCAAAACGATGTTGACATGTACCGCGAAATGGTCATGCGTTGGCAGTCGGCGAGCGTGATTGTTCATGTCGGATACATCATCGGCTTTCCGCATGACACGCTCGAGTCGGTGCAACGCGACGTCGTGTTCCTTCGGGATCACGTCGGCGTGGACTTGGCGTCGTTCTTTATGATGACTCCGCTCCCCGGTTCGGTCGATCACAAGGAAATGCTCCTGCGCGGCGACGAAATGGATCCCGACTTGAATAAGTACGATTCGTTCCATGAAACGTTTCGGCATCCGCTCATGAAACCGGGGGAATGGAAAGCGGCAACGCAGCTTGCCTATTCCGAGTTTTACACGAAGGAACATTGCACGAACATCTTGAGTCGATTGCCAAAGGAGCATTACTGGCTGATGTTCTGGAACCTGATTTGGTATCGCTATTCCGGCGTGCTTTCGGAAACGCATCCGATGATGACCGGTTTCTTTCGGCAGAAAGATCGGCTCGAACGTCGCCCCGGTTTTCCGAAAGAAAACATTTTTCAGTTCGGCTGGCGTTGGATCAAGGATTTTGTGCTGGACAGTGGTTCGTACATTAAACTCTTTTACGAGTTCCAGGAAGTTTGGTTCCTGACACGAAATACGGCATCGGGGTCGTTGCCGGAAACAGAAGCGGTGGCGGCACACAATGCCCAAACATTGCCGAAGCGACGATTTATCAAACTTCGACATTGGTCGCCGCTGGCACAACTCAAGTTGCGTTGGACTTCGCTGAAACAACAAGTGGCGGAGTACAGTTGGCAAGGGCAGTACGATGCCGCAGTTCAGGAGTTGCGAACGGCACTCCAGGCAACGGCACATAAACTTCGCCGGTTGAAGCCGACACTGAACAAGTGGCAAACGAACGATGTGAACGCCGTGATCGGCGATATTGAAACGTGCGTATCGGAACTGGAGAAAGCACCGGCGAGTCCTTCGCTCTTGTGTCAGGCGGAGCAGTTCATTCACGATCACATTTTGGAGCGATATGAGGCACTCGCAAGCCAGTATGTCCGGTTACGCCGTGAGACCAATGTTTGGCGGCGAAGCACGATTCACCTTTTGAAACGTGGGCGTGTGATGAGTGGCGTCTGGCGACTGCTGCGTCGTCCGTGGATGGCAATCATCGACACGTATCTGTCGGTGCGATTCAGCATTGCGGCGATGCGAAAGGAATGGTAAGGATTTCGCTGGCAGTTTTCTACCCAGTTTTGCTGTGTTTCTCTTTCTGGGCGGTAGAATAGAGGAGGTAGGAGGTAGGAGATAGAATGGTGCTACCGCACCGTTTTGTCGGAGATGTTACAACACCGCATGCGACTTCTATCTTCTATCTCCTTCAATCGCATAAAGAAACCCCTCGCCTGCGACATAAAGCGTGTTGCCGGAAACGGCGGCGGGGGCGAAAATGCGATCCGGCATCGTGATTTCCGCAAGGATTTTTGGTTCGAGACCGGCTTGCAATACATAAAACATCCGGCGGTCGGTGCCGATGTAAATCTTTCCCTCTGCGAGGAGCGGTTGCGCCCACATATCACCGCGCAGCGGGAGTTTCCAGTGCTGTTTGCCCGTCGCCGCATCGTAGCAGTAAAAATTGCCATTCCGGTCGCCCATATAGACGAGACCGTTTTCTATCGCAATCGGCGCGACGGCTCCTCCTTCGATGTTGCCGGTTCCCCAGCGGAGTTTCCCCGTGCGAGCATCAATGCTCGTCAGCCAACTGCGAAACGGCTGCGCGCCATTCCACGCATCATGCCCGAAGAGCATGAAAATCCGCTCTTCACTATCAATCACCGGCGGCGGCAAACATGTATATGACGGACTGCGCATCCCCATCACGAATGGCGGCACCACTCCACCGGGCTGATGCGCACGCGGGTCCCCTTGAAATTTCCACGCCATTTCCAGCCGGATAAGTTGCCGACGATTTGCCTCGAATTGTCTCCGCAACGTTTCTCGATTCGGTGCCTCCACCGCATAAAGGCAACCATTGCCGCCGCCGTAAAAAATCATCTCCTTCCCGTTGACCTTGCCAAAACCGGGGGAACACCATTGCCCGTGCGAAATATCGCTGCCAATATCGAAGTCGTCCCGTGCAAGCGGAATCCCTCGTTCGGCATCCATAATCAGGAGCGACGGGGCTTCGGGGTTCGGGACGTGAACGTGCGAGTGATCGGGAGAGTTGCCGGTATTGACAACGAGCAAGCCATCGTAATGAACGATGTTGCAGTTGTTCGTGTCGTGCGGCTTTGCTTTCAGAATGCCGAACGCATCGTAACGCCAAATCACATCGGCATCGGTTTTCGCGAGCGGCAATACATTGTCATCTCGTCGATGCGTGTACAACCGGGCTTCGTCGGTGAAGGGACCATCGTTGCCATCTTCAAGACCATTGATGTCGAGGCAAAAAATTTCGCCGCGCCCCGTTGTCAGGAAGGCACGATTGCCCACAATCGTCGGTGTCGAAGCGATCCCGACACAATACGCATCGAACATCACCGAAATCCCAGAATCTTTCGGCAGCGAAAACTGCCAGAGAAATTCCCCCGTCTTTTCGTCGAAGCAGAGGAGCACACTTCGGCTGCCGGGGCGGCGTGTGTCCCATTCGACGTGGTTGAGCGTTCCCATGAGAACTTTCCCTTGGGCGATGACCGGCGTTGCGTAAGTGTTCGAACTGATAGGGACCGTCCAGCGAACGTTGGAACTCGTTCCGACAATGTTCCCCGTCATCGGGTCACGCCGTCCCGGGTCGAACGTGATCGGCAACTCGGCGTAGACAGCGAGTGGAAAGCAGAGCAGGAACAGGAACAAAACGTGAGAATGTTTCATCATCAAAAATTGCTGCACAGTATGACCGGGGGATTATACAAGAATTGGCTCGTGATTCATAGGTGGTCTACTACCCTGGCAAGCCTAATTGTATGGATTGCCACAAAACTTCCGGTCACTTCGCTGCGCCACGTTCTCTGCTTCCATGCGGGAAATGTCCCGTCCTGTGATTGCATCGGCGGAACGTACCGGCACCCGACCGGGCGCACAAATGGCAGCCGGGCGCACAAATGGCAGCCGGTCGCTCCACTACGTTGCGCTCCCGGCTGCCATTAACGTTCCCGGCTGCGATTTCCCTCGCTGCCTGTCATTAACTAAAGCTGGCAGTGGAGCAGGTGTCTGAATTAGGATTTTTAGGATGAGAGGATTGTAGGATGAATCTGTCAGGCGTAGCCTGACAGATTCATCCTATCATCCCTCAATCCTATTAATCCTCATTCAGACGATTACCTCTACGAAAGCCGCTTGACTGCGGCAAGCGAAAGTCCCGTTGCCTTTGCAATGTCCAGCAAAGGCAAGCCCATCCCTTTCAGATTCTTGGCAGTCTCACGGGCTTTTTCCTCCCTGCCTCGGGCTTCACCTCGGGCTTCGCCTCGTGCTTCACCTCTGGCGATCCAAGGCGCACTATACTTTTCTGTAAAATATGCGTCTAGTTTCTCTGACAAAATAACACCGTCTTTTTTTCGCATGTATAGTTCCTCCAATGCTTCTGTGTTTGCTTCACCAATGACATCAAAATACGCATCCATCGGCATCATCGGGTAAATCATTGTCCATACACTTTTCCTCCTGTTAAAAACTCTGGGCTTACGCCCCCCGCTCTTGCGCTCCCGGCTGCCATTCACAAATTTAGACTTGCTGAGGTACTACCATTTCGATCCCATGCTGGGGGTGGCGGGCCAATAGAGGAAGGGGTGCTTCTTGTTTCCACTGCCGAAAGAGTACGTCAAACCAACCGTGAACGCAAAGTTGTTCTGGGTTTTGGCAATGTTCGACGAAAAGACCACATTGTCGATCAAATCCGCTTGAATGGCAAGACGCTCATTCCACCAGTATCGCACGCCTAACCCCAACGGCATCGTGATCATGTCCGCCGATTGTTCGTAGCCAAACGTATTGATGTACTTTTGTCGCCCCACTCCCAATCCGTACTTGAAAAAGGGTCGCCACTTGGCATTACCGAGCGGATAATAATGAGCGGCGACATCAAGCATCATCAGTTCGTTCGTTCGAGAGGTGAGCGGCGGGATTGCCAAGCCGGGAAATTGTGTCTGATAATTTGCCTCGAACAGTAGACGGGCATAGTCGGTATCGTAAATGTCGATCGATGCAAAATGCAGCCGGCTTTCGAGACCCCAGTACTCGTTAAAATTGTAGCCGACGACAAGCCCACCGGTGCCGCCTTGCTTCTGCTTAATCATGTTCGCCACCAAATCCGAACCACGCACGGTCCCGACGAAACCACCGAAATACCATGGATGATCGAGCCAACTCTTGTTCACCAGCGGCATGCCCACCCCCTTATCCGGTCCTGTCGGTGTGGAAAATGGACTGATCGTTTTAGCACAGACCAGCAACGTTTCTCCCAGCGGTGATGTCACGCGAACGGGTACCAGATTATTGAGCGTCCAGTCGGCTGGCTTCTTGGTTTCGTCTGTCTCTGGCTCTTTGCTGTTGCTCGCTCTTTCTTTGGCTCCGTCCGCCTGCTGCCGAGCCATTTCCTGAAACAACACTGCCTGATAGAGTGTAGTGTAATCCGGCATTTCTTGGGAACCGTAACCCATCGCCGACATTCCGTAGGGATCGGCAGCGTAACCATACTGAGCATACATGTTGCCCATAGCATATTGATTCATGGCAGGGTCCATCGATCCCTGCGGGTATTGATGGGGATACTGCCCTGGGTATTGCCCTTGCTGAGCAAAGAGTGAGAAATTGCTCAGGTCAGCCGGGTACATTTGTTGCTGGGCGTAGGGATTGGCATATCCGCTGTAGGGATCGTAAAAGAGGACGTTGTTTTGTGCGACGGGGGGGACGAGGGAATTGTTGGCGGTTCCCAAGCCGCTGTCGGGCGATGCGGCAATATTCGGAACACCGGTGGCAAGAGTTCCAACATCGAAAGCCGCAGGAAGTTGCGTTGCCAATGGCTGCGTGACCACCGGCGGGGGCAGCGTGGGAAAGGGATTGAGCGGATTACCTTCGCTTGCCGAAACTTGTTGAATCGTTTCGGTTTTTGCAGGAGGCGGCAGGGAGCGGTCACTGAACGCGGAACTCTTTCTGGCAACGCTTCCATTTTTTTGCGTTGCCGTCGGGACTTCGGCAAAATCTTTCGCGGCAGGATTGGCAAGTCCGGAATCATCGGCACACACTTGTTGAGCGCAAAGACAGCAAGCGAGTAGCATGCCGAAGAGGACGTACGGCGTGCGGTACACCGTTTTCGGCGTGAACCCATGTGGAAAACTGTCTTTTCGGAGACGGTGCATAGTGAGACCGATTGACGAAAAATCGCCGAATTATGCGGATTTCAGCCCATTCCGTCAAGAGCAAATTCCGGCTCCGCAAGAAGAGCCGGTTTGCGTAGCACGGCAAACAGATGATAGCTCCCACTTCGTTCTCGTCTTCCGTGCGCGAGAATCCCGTCACGCACGATGCGAAGGAGAAATGGAGGGATCATCAATTTCAGAAGGGTGATGACCGTTTGTTTCACACGCGATAGCGGTTTTTCCCGTGTTGCCAGGTAGGGAAACCCCACCTCTTCATAATGGGCGATTTCCCATCCCGGATATTGCCGGAGAAGAAAATGCAATGTTCCCCGCGTCAGGTATTGCATGTGTTCCAAGTCGACGCGCAATCCCACGGGGGAGTCGTCGCGGGAAAACGTCGTCCCGTTGGGGGTCAGCACCGCAAGAAACCCTTCCGGGGCAACCAATTCCATCGCATGACGCAATACGGAACCGATCTCCAGGGGGTGTTCAAAAAAATCGTTCATCACGATCAAGTCGTACCGCATCGGTGATTCCACCGAATAGTGAAAAATATCCCCTTGTACCACGTCGGACAATTCCAGAACATGACGCGCGCAATCCACGGCATCGGCATCGTAATCGACACCAAACACGTTGGCTCCCTTCTTTTTTGCGGTGTAGAGGAACATTCCCGATCCAAAACCGACATCAAGAATGTTTTTGCCTCGAAAATCAATGAACGACTCCAATTCCACGAACGGCACTTGTGTTTCGTATTCCCGACTGATCGCATCGGCGACTTTGCGATTCGATGGAAATTCCCCCCCTCCCTTGTGCTTGACCCAATATTCCGAATAAAACCGGTTCAAGTGTGACTCGGATGGTGCCGGTGAAACGTAGTGAAGATCGCAACGACGGCAACGGTGGACCACAAGTTGATCGGGACGGCGAAATTGCGGGAGTCGGTCCTCAGAATCGCACAACGGACATGGACGCTCTTGTAATTCCCCCGACTCCCAAACGGGAATGCGGTAATCAAGTTTTTCCAGTTCAACAACTTGGGCTGGGTACGATGATAGGGCAGATTTCATACCCTGATGTTATACTTGATTTTCATGGCAAAACAAGGCTTTCGCCGGAAATGAACGATCCTTTTTGCTGTTGAAATCACCATTCCGTAGAGTAGGAGTTAGGAGTTAGAATGGTGCTACCGCACCGTCTTGTCGGAAATGTTGCCGCACCGCATGCGACTTCTAACTCCTAACTTCTAACTTCTTTTTCTCCAGAATGGAAAAGGGAAAAACCGACCAATTATGTTCCCGCGAAAGCCTCATTGGGGTGGCATTCGGAGCAATCGGCAGTACAATTTCCAATATGCTTCGGCTTGTGGTTCAATGGTAAAATGCTGATCGACGCGCAGGTGTCCGTTTTCTCCCATCGTTCGACGGAGTTTGTCGTTGTGGAGCAATTTTTGCATTGCCGCAGCAAGTGCTTCGGGATCGTTTGGCGGGACCAAGAGACCCGTCGAATCGTGGACGACCAGTTCGCCGGTTCCACCGACTTCAGTGGCGACAACAGCCGTACGCGCCGACATTGCTTCCAACAGAACACTCGGCAAGCCTTCCGTATGGGAAGATTGAACGAACAAATCAAAGTGAGGCATGTACTGATCGAGCTTGTCCGTGAAACCGGGCATCACCACAGACGAGGAAATGCCCCCATCGTCAATCTGTTTTTGGAGCGACTCTCGCAAAACACCCTCGCCGAAAATCGTGAAGCCGATGTCCAAACCCCCTTTCAAAAGTTGACGGGCGGCGGCGGTGAGAATATCGAATCCTTTTTCCGGCGAAAGGCGACCCGCCGCTCCAACAATCAATGTTGGCTTGTTGAGGAACATCGATTCCAAATGGTGTCGATACGAAACATCGGATGGCACCTCAAACCTGTCCCTCCGAACAGCATTGTAAATGACGGAGACTCTGCTGGCGGGCGTGCCGAACCGGATGACCTTATTGGCTTGTCCTTGTGAAACGCAAACGACGTGATCCATCCGATGGTGCATCCATTTGTCCACTCGTTCGTAGAGCTGGACATCTCGGCTTTCGCCTGTCCAGCCGTGTGAAATACCGATGATGGGAATCCGCAGCCACCGCGCAGCGAACCAACCGAGTATCCGGGCTTTATGTCCGTGAGCGCACAAGATTTGAGTGTTGTGTTGCCGGAGGAGGCGAATGAACTCAAACGTTGCCGCGAGGAGATGGGGCATATCATGTTGAAAGAGATAAGCCGTCAAACCAGCTTGCTCGATTTCATGGAGAAAGGGACCCGCTCTCTCCTCTTCGGGAAAGGAGGCAAAAACCTGTTCGACATCTCTTGTGTGCTGATGGGAACGACCGATTTCGAGGATGAGACGTTCGACCCCGCTGAACACCGGCGAAGCCGTGACATGAGCAATTTTTAACGGCATGGCATCCAGTATATCGAAATGCAACGCAATTGCAAACGAACAGTCGAGAAACGTTTCCCTCTGGATTCCCGCCTGTGCGGGAACGACGTGTTGTTTTTCAGCAAAGACCTTACAACGACGCACTTTCTCCTCCGTTGATGCTTCCCAATTCCGACCACAGTCCATAGGAAAAGGTTCCGTTTGCATCTCGGATGTCCGCTGTCCAGTTCCATCCGTTGGTCGTGAGTCCCCAAGGACCACTACCACTCGTGTAAACTGGGTAAACATTTGCCCGCTCCAAGTTTCTCGTTTCAATATTGTCGCTGACAAAACGAACACTGCCGTCAATAAACGATGCGTTCACACCGCCATTATGATAACTGGAGGCACTATACATACCGCGATTGACCCAAGCTGTTGCGCCAGTATCTGTGCACGTCGGACTGTTCGGCGGAAGGATCGTATGAAAGGTATTGCCCATGATATAATCATCAAGCATCTGCCGTCCGAGACTGTGCGAAGTGAGTCCTTGACTGTCACCCGCCGTAACCAGTACTTGTGAGTCGTTATAAAAATTTTTGTCCTTACGTGTATTCAGGCAATTGATCGGCGTGCGCCAGTTAACAGCGGCAGCGATTCTGGTTCTGATTTTTCCACCGGCACTCCAATCTCCGTCAAAAACACATCCTTCGGAAAACAAGATGGTATTACTGAGACCATCGGTGACCAATCCGAAGCCACCGAGTTTTCCGCCAAAATAGTCACTGAAACCACTCCCTGAAGCGTCGGGTGCCACTGGTCCGACGAATGCCCAACTCCGCTGTTGGGGGTATATAGGGTCTATAACAACATCGCCTTGACTGGCGCGGTAATTCGATACACCAAGGCGATAACCACCTGTATAGTCCACCAAATTGGCATTACCGTCAGAAGGACAAACATGTGTCGCAATTTTCACACTGATGGGAGCATCAACGAAACCCCAACGGCCATTACCTGACGCAATGGTGGCAGCACCCGAGTAATCCGTCACGCTCCAAGTAATCGCATCAGAAAGTACTTGTCCCTGTTCGATAAAAGGCAACAGGTGTGGCCACACCCCGTGGCGGGTAGCACGTCGCTGGACAAGAAGGGGATCGCCCATTGAGTTAGGGAAGCGATCATGCACATCGTGAAAGTTGTGAATCGCAAGGCTGTGCTGTTTGAGATGGTTCGTACACTGCATTCTTCGTGCCGCTTCACGAGCCGCTTGAACGGCTGGCAGCAGTAGGGCAATCAGCATGCCGATGATGGCAATGACAACGAGGAGTTCGACAAGCGTAAAGCCCGCATCTTGTCCCTCCCCTAATTTTACGTTACGTTTGCTTTTCATAATTGTCTCCTTGCTATAAGGTTGGTGAAATGGATCAATTTTTCAATAACGTACCTCGCCACCAATGGGTAGATATTTTTTGCAACTCTTTGTCTCCTTTGTGAGCCTTGTGGTAACCATAAACCACAAAGGACACGAGGAGCATAAAAATTGAAAAAAACAGTTTCTATCCGTGTACGGCACATTGCCGACCATCGGCAACTTATTTTAACGTGATGACCGAAATCGTGTGCGGTGCATCGTGTTTCGTGTTGACAAACGTATCCGCCGTCGAATCGAAATTGGCAACATAAAGTTTATCGCCGATGATCAACACTTCGCACGGGGAATCCAATCCGCCATCGGCACCATCGGTATCCCCATTCGCCCAGATGGTTTCCAAGACCACCGACTTCCCTTCTTCCCACGGGGTCATGGCATGAACGGCATTGAGTTGCGAATCGGCAATGTACATTTTGTTCGTCCGAGGATCGTACATCATCCCGTCGCAACACTGGATGTTGTCGTGCTGGAATATTTTGCGGCTCGTGGCTTTGTTCGTTGCATCAAATGTAATCGCATAAATGGCTCCGTCGCCGAAGTTACAAAAATAGACAACTCCTTTTGAATCGACGGTCAAGCCATCGGCTCCGCCGGGCAAGAAGGCTCGCTCTTTGATGACCGGCTCAATCACCACAAGCCGCTTGTCCTTGCCGTCCGGTTCGAGCACGATGGTCGGCACGCCATCTTTTCCGGCAGTGAGTGCCTCTTCTTTGGTGAACATCCAGAGTCCGCCAGTGCCGTAATACCCTTCGAGTTCCAAATAGGTGTCGGTCACAAGCATTTTGTCGTCGAGCCAAAGAACCGCGTTCGACACTTTTGTCCCCGTGGCAACAACTTGTACTTCCCCCGTCGGTTTGCCATCCTTCATAATGACTCGCAACATGCGAGATTTATGCTTGTTGCTGTGAAACCACTGCGTATCGCAAACGTAGAGATTGCCATCCGGTCCGAACGCCAGCCCCATCGGTCCGGTTTGCCCGGTCTCTTCGAGGATCGGATATTCCAGCACGACCTCGAATGCCGCCGTTTTCGGGTCGATCCGCACGAGGTAGCCCCCTTCGTGATTCCCCTTTTTGAGATTGGCATCCAAGTTATTGAAGTTCGGGACGTTCAGGAAAATCTTGTCGGTCTTTTTGCAGTAGGTCATCCCGTCAGGATTGTGCAAGTGGTTGGGCAGCGACAGGAACAACTTTGGACGATACGACGGATCATACGTCTGTTTTTGTACTGCGACCTCACTGGCAATTTTGCCGATGGTTGGATTCTTCGGCTGACTTTGAACATTCTCGGCACCAACGATCAGGGCAACGACGAGCAAACAGGATGTTGTCAATAGTGTCTTCATGGATGAGTAGGGGTGGTTAGGAGGTGGAAAAAACTTGTGGCACTTCGGCATCGAACAGGGAATGATCGATGGTGGTTTCGATTTCCTGCATTTCTTCGGCGGTGAGAATTTTTCCCGCACGAACATTTTCTTCAACTTCACGGACATTTCGCATCCCGCAAATGATGTGCATTTTCTCATATCGAGAGACCGTCCACGCAAGCATCAACTGGCTGACCGCCCATCCGTGTCGAGCAGCGAGTGGTTGCAGTTGGGCGAGCATTCTGTTGGTCTTTTCGACGTTCTCTTTGGAAAATCTCCGGTCGGTTTTGCGAAAATCATCTTTCGGATAATCGAAGTTCGGATCAAGCGTCCCGGTGAGCAGCCCGTGTTCCAACGGGGAATAGGCGATAAAACTGACCTGATTCGTTCGGCACGTTCCCAAAATGCCGTTTTCCTCGGACAGTCGGTCGATATAGGAGTAGCGTTCTTGGGTGGAGTCGAGCGTTCCTGCCCCGCAATATTGGGAGAGTTGTTCTTTTGTCACGTTGGAACAGCCGATGGCACGAATTTTTCCTTGCTCGCGGAGTTTTTCGAGGGCGATCATCGTCTCTTCGATGGGAGTCGTGTTCTCTTGAGCGTGGGTTTGCAGGAGGTCAATGTAATCTGTTCCGAGTCGCTGGAGGCTGGCTTCGACTTCCCGAATGATCGATGCCGGTTTGAGATAGCGATAAAACGCATATTTCGTTTTCTGTGCCGTCAGCCCTTTTTCATCGGCGTAAAAGTGGAACTCCCCTTTTCCGGCTTGCCAATCTTCGGTATCCCAGACGATCCCGCATTTGGTGGCGATCATTGCTTTGTCGCGTCGTCCTTTGATTGCCTTACCGACGATTTCTTCGGCAAGCCCGTAACCGTACATTGGCGCGGTGTCGATCAGGTTGATTCCCATGTCCAAGCAAGCCTGAATGGTCTTGATGGAGTCTGCTTCGTCGGTTCCTCCCCACATCCACCCGCCAATGGGATAGGTGCCAAGACCAATCACCGAAGTTTCGATTTCCGTTTTGCCGAGAGTGCGATATTTCATGATAGTTTCCATTATTGTTACTGCCTAATGTACACTGCCCATCACGGAACATCAATGCAATATAATGACAAAATGGTGGATTTTTGCGACAGCAACGGAGCGGGTCTATTTGCCATCGGGTATCACGATTTGGTTTTGTCGCCGATATTGGCTCGGTGTTAAGCCTGTTTCACGGTGAAAGAATCGCATAAAATAGTGCGGGTCGAGAATGCCGACACGCGGACCGATCTTGGTAATCTGGAACTGGGTTTCGCGAATAAGAAATTTGGCTTGTTCCAAACGCACGCGAATCAGTTCTTGTTCGATGGTGCGCCCGATCCATTGTTGAAACCGACGTTCCAACGTTCGTCGGGACACGGGAATGTCGGCAATGATCTGCTGCACGCCAATCGGTTCCGTAAATCGTTCCCGGATGGCTTTCAATGTGCGAGCAACCTCGGCATCCTGCACCGCAATGATATCGGTCGATTGCCGGGTCACGATGCCAGCCGGCGGAATGATAATCGGCAATGAGGGGAGACGTTTTCCGCTCATCTTTTTGTCCAGCAGTCTCGCCGCTTCATAACCGATCCGACGACTGTTCAGGTCAATACTGGAAAGTTGCGGCAAAAAGAGGGAGCAATGAAGTTTGTCGTCGCCGCAACCGAGAATGGCAATCTCTTCCGGCACGGCAATCCCCGCACTCGTGCATGCTTCCAAAATATAAGCTGCGTGCAAATCAATCGCCGCGAGCAGCCCCGTCGGTTTGGGAAGTGAACGGAGCCAGTTTTCCAAAAAGTTGTCGGAGCGTTTGAGGATAGCATCGAGGAGATAATTTTTCATTTCCGCTTTGGGAAATCGGCAGTATTCACAGGTTGCGCCATGTTCCGCCAGCCGCCCTTGAAAAGCGTCTCCGCGCCGTTTCGACCATAACGTGTTGTCGGGACAAAAGAACGCAAAGTTTCGGAAGCCGCGTTCCCAAAAATGATCTGCCGCCATTTGTCCGAGTAGCGAACAGTCTTCCGCAAGTTCGGCGGGAAACTGCTTGCCATCTCCCAATAGTTCTACGATGGGCAAACCTTTCGCGTGTAATTTCGCTGCGATTTCCGTGGTGCGGGAGCGTGCGATGATGCCATCGCCTCTCCATGCCTTCAACCAAGTGGGCACTCGTTCCGTGACGCCACGGTCTTCATAGAATATTTTCCAGTTCTTTTTTTCCCGGATATACTGGGCAATCCCTTCCAACATTCCACGTCCGTGTCCACGGGAAGTTTCAATGAGCAACAATACGTGTTTGTTCATAAGGGCACCTCTAGGCTTTCGCCAGAAAATAATTGGTCAAATTTTCCCTTTCCCATTCTGGAGCAAGGAAGTAGTCAGAGGTCAGGAGTCAGAAGTCGCATGCGGTAAGAAACTGCCAGAGTCAAATGGTGCGGTAGCACCATTCTGACTCCTGACTCCGGTATTCTGCTCCACGGAATGCGATAAGGCTGAAAATGGCATGTTAATTTCTGGCGAAATCATGCCCACCTAACCACAAGATACCGCCCTTATCGTCCATTGTCAAGCCGAGTTCCGCGACAACCACGCAACCTGCAAGTTTTTCCTTTTCGTTTTCCGATCTTTCGTTGCTGCTGGTCCTTGACAGTCTGCGTGCTTACCGTCGGCAGATTTTTCGCTCTCAGACCGGCATTTTGCTGAAACGAGCGTAGAAAGAGTGCCACGACATTCCCTCCAATGTCGCCATCACAAGCATCGCCCCAAAATAAATCACTCCGCTTGAAATCCAAACTGACGAAGCACTTCTTGCGAAATATAACGAACCTCGTCTGCCGCCGCTCG
>Ga0123353_10007382_pt1 | contig 14845 bp, 11 predicted proteins | sample TergutLab28metaG_3_FD_92763 | JGI IMG/M metagenome (GOLD analysis project Ga0123353, IMG submission 92763) | Labiotermes labralis P3 segment gut microbial communities from Petit-Saut dam, French Guiana - Lab288 P3 | ecosystem: Host-associated > Arthropoda: Insects > Digestive system > Gut ... | reverse complement strand
TCGCTGCACCACATAAATGTCACCATATCCTCCCCCCCGAGGTTTTGGATGTTGTGGGTATATCCCGGGGGAATGTCCACCACCTGAATCTGTTCCCCGCTGACAAAAAATTCGGTCACCTCATCACAGTCAATCCGGCGCAGGCGGATCACGCCGCGCCCGCTCACCACCGCGAATTTTTCGGTTTTGGTGTGGTGCCAGTGGTTACCTTTCACGATCCCCGGTTTGGAGATGTTGACCGAAAACTGCCCCCGGTCGGGGGTACGGATGATTTCGGTAAAGGATCCGCGCTGGTCGGCGTTCATCTTCAGCGGATACACGCAATCTTCAGGCGGCAGATAACTCAGGTAGGTGGCATACAGTTTTTTTTCAAAAGCGCCGCCGGTATCCGGTACCGAAAGACCCTCCCGGCCGTCGCGGAACCGGTATAGCATATCCACGATTTCGCCGAGCGCGGCGGTATGGGTTACCGGCAGACAGACAAAACCGTCGTCATCCAACGCGGCGTTTCCGGCCGGCGCCCGCAAAAATGCGCTCACCACGTCGTCGATATAGGCCAGCCGCAGGGTGGCGGCCGGATCGCTGACGGTGATCGGCAGCCCCCGGGCGATGTTGTGGCAAAAGGTCACCGCCGCCGAGTTGTAGTTGGGGCGGCACCATTTGCCGAATACGTTGGGCAGCCGGTAGACATAGACCGGAACATGCCGTTCCCGCCCATATGCGAAAATCAATTCCTCCGCCGCCCGCTTGCTGGCGCCGTAAGGGTTATCCAACGCCGCCTGGATAGAAGAGGTAAAAAGTATCGGAACAGAATTGTTATGTTTTTGCAGCAACGCCAACAGCTGTCCGGTAAAGCCGCGGTTTCCGGTCATGTACTCGTCCGGATTTTCCGGACGGTTGACGCCGGCCAGATGGAACACAAACCCGCAGTCCCGACAGTATTCATCTAACAGCGCCGGATCGCTGTCCATATCAAACGGCAGTATCTCAACGCCGTCTATATTTGCTATTTGCAATTTGCCATTTGCAATTTCCCAACACAGGTTTTTCCCGATAAACCCCGCGGCGCCGGTCACCAAAATCTTCAACATGTATGCCCCGCCCCCTGCCAGAGCGCAAGCTCCTTCTGGATATACGGGATGGTCAGCAGCTTCTCCTTCACCTGATCCACCTCCATCAGCACGGTATTGTTGGAGTTGAATACCTCCAGCGCGCCGGACGGCAGATACCCGTCGGTAAAATATTTGTCATAATTCAATTCTCTGCGGTCAGCCGGTACCCGGTAGAAATTGCCCATATCGACAGCGTTGAGGCATTCCTCGTCGGTCAGCAGCGTCTCATACCGTTTTTCGCCGTGACGGATACCGATGATCCGGGTGCCGGGATCAATTCCGAACAATTCGATCACCGCCTGAGCCAGCACCGCGATGGAACAGGCCGGCGCCTTTTCCACCATGATATCGCCGTTCTCGGCATGAGAAAACGCAAATATCACCAACTCCACCGCTTCCTCCAGCGACATCACAAAACGGGTCATCTCCGGATCGGTTATCGTCAGCGGCCGGCCGGCTTTGAGCTGGTCGATAAAAAGCGGCACCACCGACCCCCGGGAGCAGAGGACGTTGCCGTAACGGGTACAGCAGATCAGCGTCTTTTTCGGATCCACCGACCGGGATTTGGCCACCGCCACTTTTTCCATCATCGCTTTGGACATCCCCATCGCGTTGACGGGATAGGCCGCTTTGTCGGTGGAGAGGCAGATTACCTTGCGCACCCCGGCGTCGATGGCGGCGGTCAGCACGTTTTCGGTGCCCATCACATTGGTCTTGACCGCTTCGATCGGAAAAAACTCACAGGACGGCACCTGCTTGAGCGCGGCGGCGTGGAAGATATAATCCACCCCGTAGATGGCGTTATGCACGCTGTCCCGGTCCCGCACGTCGCCGATATAAAACCGCAGTTTATCGAAATAATCGGGGAACCGCTGCCGGTAAGCGTGGCGCATATCGTCCTGCTTGGTCTCATCCCGGGAGAAGATACGGATATTTTCGATATCGGTCCCGATGAAGGCATCCAATACCGCGTTGCCAAAGGAACCGGTGCCGCCGGTAATCAGCAGCGTCTTGTTTTTGAACATTTATTTGGCATTCCTTTCCGGTTTTTACACGTTCATTTATTCAGTATACCATTCTAAATGGCAAATTGCAAATTGAAAATTGGCAAATTACGGTGGGGAAAACAAACGTGTTGCGGGTATCATACAGCAATTGTTATCTTTTGTCAATACTAAAATATCGAAAAACAATAAATGCATATAAAATCTATTTGAAAGCGGGTCTTGTATCGGTCTATAAATTGTGTTATAGTGAATAAAATAACTAACGATAAAGAGGTGTGTCTCATGGCCAATCTCCTGTCCGAAGAACAACTGCGAAAGATGTGCGAAGACGCGGCGGCGTTGGGGTTCCGGCCGGAACGGCTGATGAATCTGGACCGGCAGCTGCGCGGCTGGATCGAGCAGCGGAAGGTTTCTCAGGGTATTGTGGTCAAGGTGGTCCGGCATAATCAAACCGCTTTTGAGGCGGCTTACGGGCAAAAGGGCGCCGGGGAGGAAGAGGGGCCGCTGACGGTGGACACCATCTATCCCCTCTGCTCCCAGACCAAACCGATCACGGCGGCGCTGATCTGTATCATGCAGGAGGAGGGGCTGCTGGATCTGACCCAGCGGGTACGGCCGCATTTCCCCCGCCTTGTCTGCGATACCGACAGCGATATCCGGCTCTGGCAGCTGCTGACCCACACAAGCGGGCTGCATGACGGGGATATGTGGGGATATATCGACGTCTTTATCAAGGAAAAATTGGAGATGGCGGTACCGGAGGAGGGCGCGCCCGACGAGGTATGGGACGAGATCTGTCTGCGGGCCCGGGAGAGGATGGAGCTGCCGGCGATGCCGGCGGGGAAAGAGATGCGGCAGGACACTTTTGAGGCGATCCGCTTCTCGGCGCCGCTGACCCGCAAGCCGCATACCGAGATGATCTATGCCGGCGCGGGATACTATATCCTCGGCAAGCTCATCAGCAAAATCTCCGGCAAAACCATCGACGAATACGCGCAGGAAAAACTGTTCGGTCCTCTCGGCATGACCGATTCCTATTGGAACCTGCCGGAGGAAAAAAATGACCGATATTACCGCCGCTCCTCCCGGCACGACGGCTGGCGCTGGCTCAACGACCGGGCGCGGTATAACGAGAGCGGCGACAACGGCATCAAATCCACCGTCACCGACATGTGCCGGTTCACCCAGATGTTTCTCAACCGCGGCGAGTTGGACGGGGTACGGATAGTATCCCCCGCCACCGTCGATATGATGCTGACCAATTATAACGCCAAACTGCCGGATTCTTTTTTCAACAGCGAATGGCTCTCGCCGGCCTGGGGGCTGGGCTGGAACATCCGCTGCGGCAAGATTGACGACGCCGGCATGATCCGTTCCGACCGCTCGTTCCAGCACGGCGGCTTCGGCGGCTCAATGATCACCGGCGACCCGGATAGGGACGTCGCCATCGCCTATTTCGGCACCCATCCCACCGAAAACCCCGACTGGAACTGGAGCGGCGCCCATGTGAATAATATGGTGCTGGGGGCGATAGATGATTAATTAATAATTAATCATGAATAATGAATAATTAGGGGAATGTCATATGGCCAATTTATTAACGGCACAGCAATTGGAGGATATGTGTTTTGGCGCCGCCCGGCTCGGGTTTCGTCCGGAGCGGCTGATGTTGCTTGACCGGGTGATCACTGGATGGGTAGAACAGCGGCGGGTGGCACAGGCAATGATCGTCAAGGTGACCCGGGGCGGCGAGAAGGCTTTTGAGGCCGCTTACGGGCAGCGGGGGCTGCATGAGGAGGAGGGGCCGATGGCGCTTGATACCATCGTGGCGCTGGCTTCGATCACCAAGACGGTCACCGCGACGCTGATGTGTATTTTGCAGGAGGAAGGGCTACTGGAGCTGACCCAGCGGGTGCGCCCCCATTATCCGCCGCTCTCGGGGGATACGGGCAGCGATATCCGGCTCTGGCAGCTGCTGACCCATACCAGCGGGCTGTCGGATGAGGCGGTCTGGGAACATATACCGGTCTTTGTCCGCGAGAAGTTAGAGCTGACTCTGCCGGCGGACGGCGCGCCGGCGGAGGAACAGCGGGACTTTTGTCTGCGGGTACGCGAAAAGATGAATCTGCCGGATGTTGACGATGAGTGGCTGGCGGAGGACACCTGGGACTGGCTGCGCGGCGCGACGCCGCCCTCCCATCCGCCGCATACGGTGATGGCGTACTGCAATGAGGGATACCAGATTGCCGGGCGGATACTGAGCCGGCTGACCGGAAAATCGTTAGACGAACTGGCGCGGGAGAAGATTTTCGATCCGCTCGGGATGCCGGATACCCATTTCAGGCTGCCGGACGAGAAAATCCCGCGGTATTACCGGCGGTCGGCACGCTGTCTCGGGCATGAGTGGCTCAATAATGAGCGGGCGATGCGGCAGGAGGGCGGCGGCGGCGGTATCAAATCCACCGTTTCGGATATCTGCCGGTTTGTTGAAATGTTTTTGAACGAGGGGGCGTTAGACGGGGTGCGGATACTGTCCCGGCAATCGGTACGGATGATGCTCACCGACCACAACGGCAAACTGCCCTCCTCCTTCTGGAACGGCGAACACCTCTCGCCGGCCTGGGGGTTGGGCTGGAACATCCGCGGCGACAAATTCGACGACGCCGGCATGGTCCGCGGTCCCCGCGCTTTTGACCACGGCGCCTACGCCTGGTCCAAAATCACCGGCGACCCGGCGAAAAATGTCGCGGTCGCGGTATTCAACTCCCAGCCCGCCGATTCCGATAGCTGGAACTGGGGCGCGGGACATATCAACAATATGGTACTCGGGGCTTTATGCGATTAGAGCAGTTTGACTTTTTGTGCGGAATAATGAACATATGAATATGGTCTTTCCACAGAAAAGGTCAACCTGCGCGGATAGATAGGAGTAAGAGCTTCCACACGATTTATCAAATTGCTATAATAGACTTCTTGCAGAACTCACTTTGTGAGTTCTGCTGGGCAAGTGTTTTCAACACTTGTCCAGACAAAACCGAAGGTTTTGCAAGAAGTCTAATGCACACTGGAGGAAAACCATGCCTTTTGAGATCATCCGCGGCGATATTACCAAAATAGAGGCTGACGCCGTTGTCAACGCCGCCAACACCGCCCTTGCGCAGGGCGGCGGCGTCTGCGGCGCTATTTTCGCGGCGGCGTGCGCAGAAAAACTGACCCGTGCCTGCGCGAAAATCGGCGGCTGCGCGACCGGGCAGGCGGTTATTACCAAAGGCTACGCGCTGCCGGCAAAATACATCATACATACCGCCGGACCGGTCTGGCAGGGCGGCGGTCAAAATGAAGCGGCGTTACTCTATGACTGCTATAAAAACGCGCTGGAACTGGCGAAGCAAAACGGCTGCAAATCGGTGGCTTTTCCGCTGATCTCCTCCGGCATCTACGGGTATCCCAAGGATCAGGCGCTGCGGATAGCGGTAACCGCCATCGGGGATTTTTTGCTCGGCCAGGATATGGCGGTGACCCTCGTGGTGTTCGACCGGGCCGCTTTTGCGCTGAGTGAAAAGCTATATCATGCGATCAAGGCCTACATCGACGACCACTATGCCGGCACCCACTATTTGCCGCGGCTGGCAAAAGAGCAAACCCTCCGGTTGGACGCGACGGTGGCGCTGATGCGGGAGGAGCAGGAAACCTTCAGCGATACCATGACGGTTGCCGCTGATTTTGAAGCCTGCGAACAAGAGAGCCCGTTGATAAAGGCGTCGATGCCGGCCCCGCAGGCGGTTATGGCGCAGAAACGCAGCCTGGACGATGTCGTGGCGCGGTTGGATGAGACTTTCTCCCAGCAGCTGCTGCGGCTGATAGATGAGAGCGGCCACGGCGATTCCGCCATATATAAACGCGCCAACATCGACCGCCGGGTATTTTCTAAAATACGCTCCAACAAAGACTACCGCCCCAGCAAAAACACCGCCCTCGCCTTCGCTGTCGCGCTGGAGCTTTCGGCCGACGGCACCCGCGACCTGCTGATGAAAGCCGGGTTCGCCCTGTCCCGCAGCAGTAAATTGGACGTGATCGTGGAATATTTTATCAACAAGGGCAACTACAATATCTTCGAAATCAACGAGGCGCTGTTCGCGTTTGATCAGAGCTTGTTGGGCGCCTGATAACCAACCCATGCAAAAGTCAGTCATTCTGCGGAATGACTGACTTTTTGTTCGTTTTAACAAAGCTTCGGGAAACCAATTATTATTTTCCATCAACTATAGACAGCGAACAGGCGAAGTCGCGCCCGCAGGCGCACGAGCCCCGAACCGCACGAGCCCCGAATTTGTCGCTTGACAGGCGACCTATTTCGATTTTTTATCCGCTATACTGTGGTCGTAAGATTTACTTACGACCACATTTTTATCGGGAGGATTACGACCATGAAAAAAGGATTGACTGAGCTGGTGTTCATCCTCGACCGCAGCGGGTCGATGTCGGGGCTGGAACAGGACACTATCGGCGGGTACAATGGGCTGTTGGAGAAGCAGAAGGCGCAGGAGGGCGAAGCGGTGGTTACCACGGTACTGTTCGACGACCGGTATGAGTTGTTGCATGACCGGATCAACCTCAAAGGTATCGCGCCGATCACCGGTAAAGAGTATTTCGTCCGGGGCTCCACCGCGCTGTTGGACGCCATCGGGCGAACCATCGACAAGATCGGCAACGCCCAAAAGCATACCGCCGAGGCCGAGCGGGCCGAACGGGTGCTGGTGGTGATCACCACCGACGGGATGGAGAACGCCTCCCGGGAATACCGCCCGGAAAAGGTCAAGGCGATGGTCGAGCGGCAAAAGGAAAAATTCGGCTGGGAATTTCTCTTTATCGGCGCCAACATCGACGCCATCGCCACGGCGGGCCAGTTCGGTATCGCCCCCGACCGGGCGGTAAAATACCGCGCCGACAGCATAGGGACCGATGTGTTATATGAAACGGTGAGCGAAACGGTGTGCTGTATGCGGACAGGTATGCCGATCACGGCGGATTGGAAGGAGAATATTGAAACAGATTTCGAAGGACGGAAGTAAGCAGGATGCAAAAGGGCAGACGCTGCCGCTGTATACGCGGCAGCGTCTGCCCTTTTCCCTCAAATAAAAAAACTATTGACTTTTTCTTGCGCTGTGATATACTGTTATTGCTGAAAGCAAGATATTCCTATTGATCTTGCCGGCTCCTGACAGACAAAAAATGCCAAAGCAGGCGCAGATACTTTCCCTATCTACGCCCTGTTTTAAAGGTGAATCGCCCACCCCAAAACAACCGAATTGACGGCACTCTGACCTCTGCAGTATACCACAAGATACACATTGCCGTCAATAAGGTTCGGAGTTTGATTTTTTCAGACACACGGGGTGATTATCCTTGTGTGTTTTTTTGCGCCGGCAGGAGCCATCAGCATTTTTTTCCGCAATAATAAAAAGTCTTTCTCGAATAATTGTTGACATTATTTCACTTTGTGCTATACTATACCTGTCGAAAGCAAGATATTTCCACTGGATCTTGCCGGCTTCCGAAAGAACAAATGTCAAAGCAGGCATAGGTACTTGGAATCACCTGTGCCCTGTTTCAAAGGGAACGAAAATATGCCAGTAAAGGATTTCTGCGGCAATCTGCTTGCCGGGAGAGAAGGCGCTCTGTTTTTGAGCCTGAATGGCGACCGGGTGTATGAAGTACGCGGCAACCACATTTATGATAAAAACGGCGGGTGTAAAGTGGCTGTTACCACACATGATGACGTCGTCGTAAATTTCTGCGCGAGCTGCCGCAATAAAAAAGTCAATGGCCATGAAACGGTGGAAGACCTTATTAAAAAAGCGCTCCAGCGCGGCGAAGCAGATAACAAAATGGGAGGATACCTGCTTCTTCAGGGCGTAATCGTAGAATTGGAAAAAGAAGGCGGGTGCCAGCGTTGTATATATACGCTTCAAAGGATTTGCGACATGCTTGCAGGGGAGTAATCGGTTAAAAACCGTGCCGCCCCTGAATGGGCGGACCAGGTCCGCCGAAAATAGCGGCTGATGTCTTTTTCCCCGTTTCCGCATCTTGCGGAAACGGGTTTTTTGTGCTATACTGTAAATTGATAAAATATTTTTTGATAACAGGAGCGCCAACATGTCAAAAATCACCATGATCACCCCCCTTGTCGAGATGGACGGCGACGAGATGACCCGCATTCTCTGGAGCGAGATCAAGGACCGGCTGATCCATCCCTTTGTAGATCTGAAAACGGAATATTACGACCTGGGATTGCCCCACCGGGACGAGACCGGCGACCGGGTGACGCTGGACGCCGCCGAGGCGGTCAAAAGATACGGCGTCGGCGTCAAATGCGCCACCATCACCCCCAACGCCGACCGGATGACTGAGTTTACCCTGCGGGAGATGTGGAAATCCCCCAACGGCACCATCCGCGCCCTCTTGGACGGCACCGTTTTCCGCGCGCCGGTAGTGGTGCGCGGCATTGCCCCGCTGGTTAGCGGCTGGAAAAAACCGATCACCATCGCCCGTCACGCCTACGGTGATATCTATAAAAACAGCGAGCTGCGGATCGTTGACTCTTGCAAGGCCGAGCTGGTGGTCACCTCCCCCTGCGGCATCGAGGAAAGGCAGCTGATCCACGAATTCACCGGCTCCGGCCTGCTGATGGGGATGCACAACACCGACAAATCCATCACCTCCTTCGCCCGCTCCTGTTTCGCCTACGCGCTGGATTCGCGGCAGGACCTCTGGTTCTCGACCAAGGACACCATCTCCAAAACCTACGACCGCCGGTTCCGGGATATTTTTGCCGAAATCTACGGGGCGGAATACCGCGCGGCGTTTGAGGCGGCGGGGATCGCCTACTTCTACACCCTGATCGACGATGCGGTGTCCCGGGTGATGAAATCGGCCGGCGGGTTCATCTGGGCCTGTAAAAACTACGACGGCGACGTGATGAGCGATATGGTGGCTACCGCCTACGGCTCACTGGCCATGATGACCAGCGTGTTGGTCTCGCCGGACGGCAAGTATCTCTACGAGGCCGCCCACGGCACCGTCACCGCCCACTACCGCAAGCACCTGAAAGGTGAGGAGACCTCGACAAATTCGGTCGCCACGATATTCGCCTGGACCGGCGCGCTGAAAAAGCGCGGCGAATTAGATGGTCTGCCCGAGCTGGCCGCTTTCGCGGAGAAATTAGAAGCGGCGACAGTCGGGTGTATTGAGGACGGCGTGATGACCAAAGAATTGATGCCGCTGTCAGCGGCGGAGAACAAGGTGTATTGCGATACGTTTGGGTTTTTGGATAGGATCGCGGAAAGGATGAGTTAATTGACACTTCAACAAATGGGCGAAGCCGCTGTCACCGCTTCCCGCCAGCTCGCCGTGACTGGCACTGCCGCAAAAAACACCGCCTTAGAAGCGATGGCACTGGCGCTGGAGGAACAGCAGGACGCCATCCTCGCCGCCAACGCGGAGGATATCGCCGCCGCGGTCGCCGCCGGTATCAAGGCATCGCTGATCGACCGGCTGCGGTTGACCCCCGCCCGGATTGGCGGCATGGCGGACGGTCTGCGGGAGGTCGCGGCGCTGCCGGATCCGATCGGCGAAATATTGGAAGGTTCCACCCGCCCCAACGGGCTGCGGATCCAGAAGATCCGGGTGCCGATGGGGGTTATCGGGATTATCTATGAAGCCCGCCCCAACGTCACCGCCGACGCGGCGGCGCTCTGCCTGAAATCCGGCAACGCCTGTATCCTGCGCGGCGGCAAGGAGGCGATCCGCAGCAACATGGCGGTGACCGCCGCGCTGGCCGCCGGATTGGCCGCCGCCGGGCTGCCGGAAGCGTCGGTACAACTGATAGAGGATACCGACCGGGAGACGGCCCGGGAGATGATGGGGCTGAACGGCTATATCAACGTATTGATCCCCCGGGGCGGCGCGGGGCTGATCCGGTCGGTAGTGGAAAACGCCACGGTTCCGGTGATCGAAACCGGCTCCGGCGTCTGCCATATCTATGTGGATAACAGCGCCGATATCGGCATGGCGGCAGATATCACGGTCAACGCCAAATGCTCCCGCCCGTCGGTCTGCAACGCGGCGGAGACGCTGCTGGTACATCACGGTATTGCGCCATCGGCATTGCCGCTGATCGCGAAAAAATTGATTGAAAGCAAGGTCGAGCTGCGCTGTTGTGAGCGGGCGGCAGCGATTCTCAAAGATTATCCGATCGTCCCCGCCGCCGAGGAGGACTGGGCGACCGAATACGGCGACTACATTATCTCAATCAAAGTGGTCGATTCTCTCGACAGCGCCGTTGCCCACATCAACAAATACGGCACCGGCCACAGCGAGTGCATTGTCACCGAGAGCAAGCGGGCCGCCGACAAATTTATGGCGGCGGCGGACGCGGCGGCGGTCTACTGCAACGCCTCCACCCGCTACACCGACGGCGGCGAATTCGGGATGGGCGCCGAAATCGGCATCTCCACCCAAAAAATGCACGCCCGTGGCCCGATGGGCCTGCGGGAGTTGACCTCGGTAAAATATCTGATACACGGGGACGGGCAGATTAGAGTTTAGAGCTCAGAATGCCCCTGCTTCCTATCCCCTAAATCCTGACCCCTATTCCCTCAAAAAAGGACTGTATATGACTATGAACGACTGGAAAAAGATGGAGAACCCCTTGGAAAACCAGCAGACGGTGGAAGATCTGCTTGCCGAGCTGGAACGCGAGCTGTCGGTCGCCAGCTCCGATAATGATCTCGAAAAGAGCGAAAAATGGGACGATGATTCTCTGCTGGCGGGGTCGGCGGCGGCGGATCCCGCGGCCACGGGAAAAAGACAGCGGCCAACCCGTGCCGCCCGTACCGGCCGGCCGATCCGGAGTGTGGAAGAGGATCAGCCGGATACCCCGGATGACCGCGACGAATTAGAAAGTTTTTCCGGAGAGGAATTTTCCGGCGAAGACATCAGCATCGTCCGCTCCGCTTCCCGGTATACCCGTCACGGACACCGGCGGGGGCGATATAAATTTGCCGCGCCGCTGGGGCTGTTGATGATCCTCCTGACGATTGCGGGCGCCGTGTCGCTGGTCTTTTTCGGGGTGAGCGCGGTGGTCCGCAATAACAGCCGGCGGAGCGCCGAGCTGCGGGAGCAGATCGAATACACGCTGAAACCGTTGATGCTGCTTACCCCGAATGCCTTCGAGAGCGCCGGCGATACAGAGGAGAGCACGCTGCTGCAGGCGGCGATCGACAAGCTGACCGTCGCCGATATGATCAAAAAGCAGCAGGGAAAAGAGGATACCTACCTTCACGACCTCAACGACCGGATGATCATCCCGTTGAAAGAGGTGGAAGATTCCTTCGCGTCCCTTTTCGGTAACGCGGCCAAACCGAAACACCATACCTTCTCGGAGGAGGCCGGCGATTACTATGCCTATGAATACGATGAAAAAAACAGCTGCTATTACGCGCCTTACGGTATGTATGACGCCATGTACTACCCGGTGATGGATACGATCAGCCGGAGCGGCGACAAATATTTAGTGCGGGTCGGGTATGTCCGCCAGCCGGATATCCAAATCAACGATCTCGGCGAAGAAATCATCACGCCGGCCCAGGCGACATATTTCCAGATCTATACCGTCCAGCAAACCGAGATAGGGAATGTGATTATTCTGGCGGTGGCGGACGAAGACTGATAATCAACACATACACAAGAAATATGTTCTCCAGTCCGCGGACTGGAGAACATATTTTTTGTGGTGCGTTTTAACGCAAAGGATACTTCAATTTGTGATTTATAGCCCGCCAATCAACACAGGCACAAAAAATATATCCCGCGCCTCGGCGCGGAATGCATTTTTGTCTGCGTTTTTACGCATTTGCACAAACCAATTAATGCTATATTTTCGTCCGCAGGTATCCTGTCAAAAACAGTGATCCGCATACCACCACCAGCCCCTCTCTGCCGGCTGAGGACCGGGCTAAAATCAGCCCTTGCTCCGGGGATGCCGCGGCGACGGCTTGTCGGTCCGGGAAAAAAGAAACCAATTCCTCCGCCGGCATTCCGCGTTCAACCGGCGGGGTGACGCAGACGATCCGGCCGGCGAACCGGATAAAGATTTCAGCGCAGGCGACAATATCTTTATCCCGCAGCATACCGAGAAGGATCACCGGTTTTATCCCCGGGGATAACCGCCTGACGGTATCGGCCAGCGCCGCTGCGCCGGCAGGATTGTGGGCGCCGTCGAATATTGTCAGCGGATCTTCCGCAACCGCCTCCATGCGGCAGGGCAGCACTGCGGTTTCTATTCCGGCGGCGATATGTTCCGAAGAAATACGTAATCCCTTTCTCCCCAGCAGCTGTAAAACCGTAATCGCCGTCAACGCGTTATCCAATTGGAACCCGCCGGGCATTTTTAACCGGTATTCCCGGCCGCCATAGGTGAACCGACTGCCCCGCCAGTTCTCCTCCAGCAGGGCCGCCGCCGTCCGGTCGGGCTGGCTGACAGTCAGCCCCAGCTCCGCCGCCCGTTTCCGGATCATCGCTATGGCTTTGGCAGGCATCGCCGGCGAGACGGCCACTTCACAGGGCGATTTCAAAATACCGCACTTTTCCCGGGCAATATCTTCTATTGTATTACCTAACCACGCGGTGTGGTCGAGAGAGATCGGCGTCAGTACCGCGACTAAGGGAGGCGGCAGACAGTTGGTAGCGTCTCCCCCGCCGCCGAGCCCGCACTCGATCACGCACAGATCCGGGGCTTCGCGGGAAAACCAGAGCAGCGCGGCGGCGGTGGTGATCTCAAAAGGCGAAAGCGGATCGGCGAAGCCTGAGGTGGCCGCGGTCACCTCATTTTCCAGCGCCTGATATTCCGCCGCCAAAATAGACTTTATATCAATAAGGATCGTATCGCAAATAGAGCCGGCCGCCGGAGAGGTGAACAGTCCGCAGCGATAACCGGCGGCGGTTACGGCCGACTGGATTATTTTGGCGGTGGAGCCTTTGCCGTTGGTGCCGGCGATATGGACGGTACGCAGCCGCAGATGCGGATCGCCGAAAGCCGCCATCGCCGCGTTGATACGGGCGAGGCCGGGTTTGATGAGGGTGGGGAAAGTCATGGGCGGCCTCGTTTAATCAAATTTATTTAGTCGTATAACGCCTTTTTTTATCAGCAGGAATACCGTGCCGCCCAATATCCCAATCGAGCCGAGCGCAATGGATACATATATCATGGGATGGGTGCCCCCGGGCGCAATGTTTTCTGGAATAAGCTCCGCGACCGGCAATGGCATCGTTGCGGCGGAAGTCGCAGGGCCCGGTTTTTGGACGGTGACCGCCGGCGGTTCCGCCGGCGGGGTACTGCCCGGATCATCCGTAACAGATGGGGTATCCTTTATGGTTGTCGTAACCGTTGGGGCAGCAGTTGTTGATGTTGTAGATAAGATAGCATCGTTAATGATATCGGTTCGCGTGGTGGTCCGGGCAGTTGAAGGCGCGGTTGTTTTGACCGTCGTGACCTGGGTCGGGGCTACGGTGGTCACTGGGTCGGCGGGCTTGAGCGTGGTAGCCCGGGTGGTCGAAGTCGCGGTGGTTGTGACAGTCGTGACTTCGGTCAGGGTTGTGGTGGGCACAGGGTTGGCGGGTCTGGACGTGCCGCTCAGCCGCTCCTGCTCGCGGAGGATCAATTCATCCATTTGATTCTGCTGGGCTCTTGTGGTGTTCTTGGCTCTTGGCTCACTATACTCAGCCGTACCCACCCATACTGTTTTTGGCAGCGGATCAATCATATATTTGACATCCGAAGCGGTATACGAATAGCCGCCGCGGCGATAACCGGGAGGTTGCAGGTATTCCGGAGCAAAAACATATTGACCCCGCACGGCGTAGCAATAGAAGCCGTTTGCATCTTTTGCCAAAACATATCCCTCGGAAGAACGGATAAAATGCCAATACTCATCGCCTGTTGCATAATAGACGAAGGTTTCGCCGGTGGGTTGGACGCCGTTGTGCGGGCCGGGAAACATCGGTCCGGCAAAAACGGAAAAAGACAGCGCGAAAAAAAGAAAAAGGACGGCGGATAGGCATACATATTTTTTCATCATAATAACCTCCGGACTTATTTGTTGAGAAAACTCTCTATATATAACACTGACGAAGAGGGCAAAAGGTTTCAAAAAATGTGAAATAAGATGTGAAATATTTGCTCAACAAAAAATGTGTGTAACGGGAATCCTCAAATTCCCGTTACACACATTTTCAAGAGCAGGTGATGGGAATCGAACCCACACTATTAGCTTGGGAAGCTAAAGTTCTGCCACTAAACTACACCTGCGTATTTTTATTCCGGTATGTTTTTATCTTCCAATTTTCCGGGATACCCAGTATTCCAGCTTCGGATAAAAGCCTGTTATAACAACACTTTACCGCCAACAATTGATATTATATCAGAATTCCGAAGAAAACGCAAGAGCTTTTTGAAGATAAAATACTCACATCAATTCACGTCATTAAAAATCATTCCAACTCAAAAAAATGGGGCAAAAATGGGGCAAAGTATCATCGGAATCATTTAAAACAAAAAAACGGGGAACCATCGGATGCAATATCCGACAGTTCCCCGTCTCATTATTTATTCTGTTCCGTTCCCGCGGCGCCCGGCTTCCTTAAAATCCCCGCAAGCCTCCCGCTGAT
>Ga0123353_10007381_pt1 | contig 14847 bp, 9 predicted proteins | sample TergutLab28metaG_3_FD_92763 | JGI IMG/M metagenome (GOLD analysis project Ga0123353, IMG submission 92763) | Labiotermes labralis P3 segment gut microbial communities from Petit-Saut dam, French Guiana - Lab288 P3 | ecosystem: Host-associated > Arthropoda: Insects > Digestive system > Gut ... | reverse complement strand
TGACTAACATCTAGTCGAAACATGTAGCCATACTATAGAATAAATAGATTGTGCTGACATACATTTGTGTAATACTTATTGATTTTCAAGCACATCATGATGCCTTCATTCAGTACATACTTGTGTTGAAACATTCCTTTGAGTGAGGTGTGCACTGAGATCTTGATTCAGTCAACAGTAGTTAAACAGTTGTATTCAGATATGGCATAGTAACATACTTCGATGCGCATTACTAAATAATAAATCTATTAATGTGAGATTTGAGGTTCCCACAGTGGTGTTAACGAAGGTTTCGGATCTTCTGAACTTCCAGTCACAATTGTTATAGGGTCTTTATTGTGCAGAGTAACAGTAGTGATTCATAGGCACAAAATTATTTTCAAGATTATGTAAATTGATCAGTTCAAACAATGGATATTGTGGCAAATGTGAGATCCCATGTTCAGTAGTTACCCGTTTTGCATTGAAATTAATTTCTGTTGATCTTTTCGAGCAGCTTAAATTGACTTTTTCAGGATATATATATATTTTCCATTATTCTACATAATTTTTTTAGTATGTACTCTACACATGAGAACAACATTAATGTTTCGTATACTCTCTGTGAGTGTGATAATTTTGAAACACTTGCCAGGGTGAAGTGCTGGGTTCCTGGAAGATGTCTCACAAAAGAAAACGGTTTCTGCCCTCCCTCCATTCATTTTTTTAGTAATACACACAGCACAGTCTGTGGGTGCCGTATGTTCAGTCTGTGATGCAGTGATGACACTGCAACCTATCTTTTACAACATATGGAGGCATGAAGATTATTAAATTATATTTTAGCAGAAATTAACTGAAGCTTTGTCCCTCTTGAACTGATAGTATGGCCTGTATTTTGAAGCTTTACCAAAACAGTTCATTGTGCTACTACAAGTGTTACTTCATTGTAATTTAAACAGCTTCCTTTTCACTCTTCTTTGTAACATGTTCACAAGGAAGAGTTGCAGAAACGTGCCTGTGAGCTTTACCATGTCTGTCCAACTGCATGTAACAATTTGAGAACCACAGAACAAATGAAAATAGCATACATCTGCATTTTTGCCTGCATCTTTGTGCATATTTCAGTCAGGTGGTGTGTGGTGAATGAAGTATATGTCTTTATGCTCTGATGTTGTGTTAAGCCTTTTGATTTTCCAGTAATTAAACAGATGGATCTTACAGAAGTGCTTCACTCTGCATACATTTCTTAACTGAATCCTGACCTGAATTCTTAGCAACACCACACTATGGGAACCTCAGATCTCATTACTGCAGCTGGTATTCTGTATACACTTTGTGGGCATTGTTTCTCCACCATGTAAGATGTATTTAGTAAGATGTGGACAGTAGTACCTGATGCGAGGCTGCTATGTTGAGAGTCGGCTTCCAGTGGTAAAAGGTAGAGCAATTCCATTACAGGCCTGGACAGGCCCTGAGGGTTTCAGGAGGTTGAGGCTCCCAGGTTGCAAGACAGTCGGCACATGAAGGTGGTAAGGTTGTCATTCCTATGCACTGGCCGTCTTCACCCCCAGAAAATATTCCTGGTACTCCTGTTAGAGGCAGAGTCAACCCCAGGGCCGTAGTGCAACTTGAAGGATTATGTCAATGAAAAATTACAATGACACTATCAGGAATCAAACCCGCGACCTTCCGGCTTGTAGCATGGTGCCTCAACCAACTGTTCCACTGCGTGCCTCAGCTTCCATTGGTGCCACACAGAATACTAAATGTTGCAGCAGAGTGATTGGTGTTCATGGTTGGTGTGTGGGGCTGGGTGATCATATTTTGTTCATGCTTGGTGTGTGGTGCTGGGTGATCACACTTATAATGATTCTCGTCCCAAGTAACCAGTGTCCAAAGTTTTTTGTGGTTTTCCTCTTTATGTCCATGCAGTTGTGAACTGGTACTGTTGGGGACTGATAACATGGGACTTGGAAAATATGTAAGAAATGGGGTCCTGACGGTATCCACGCCTTGCTCTTTTTTGTCACCCCGCAATTTTCACGTTACCATGAAAGAGGCTGCAATTACCTCCACATCCTTTTTATTTCCCATTTCACTCATCCATCTGTTTAACTGTTCGTTATCTGTGCACTTACTAAAGTATCGTGCTGAACATACAGTACATTTTCACTTGTGTTTCTATCTGGGATGCCTTGAGTTCAGACTTTGGCACTGGTGCCAAAATTGTTTCAGTAGCTGTTTAAGTTGCATGAGCTATTATAGTAGGTGTTTCACAAGATTGTATGTGACCCTGAAGAAAGAAATGGTGAAAGGAAGAAAACCCTATGCTATTTGCATGCAGGCAGTTCCTGATTGAATGTAGCCCAGAAGAATGTTATTGTGCTGTGACATTGAGAAATAGAGTGACTGGAGATTCAGTGAACAGTGCCCATACTTCAATTAACATTTTGCTGACAGCTGGAGGCATCCTCAGTGGGCAGACTCCCAGATATTCATTAATTCTCAGGGAAACAAATGCTGTGTTTTCTGTTTCACTTTGTGTTGCGATTTGCTTGAATGTAACCCCAGTGTTCAAGGAGGACTTACATTATTTAATTAGTGTGTTTTAGTATTTCAGCAGATTGCCTAGATAGCTTTTCTGCATAGTGGTGAGAACCTGCACCTATGTGTTAAGTGTTTTTATAGCCATTATGTAGGACTGGTGTAAATTGCAGTAGAATGTAGAGACAGGGTTTTATGATACAACCAAGAGGATTTAGCAGGCTTGTTAATGGTTTTGAGTTCATTGTTCTTTGTTGATGACTGTTCCAAGGAAGACTATTTCTATTATTTGGATCTCCACTGGTAGGCCTAGTTCACCAGTATGGCTGTTGTGGGCATTAAAAAATGTGTGAGATTTCCCTGGCCTGCAGCACAGTTGCACGAGTCAGTTTTAAATTAATACACCATATCTCATCATGAGGTCTAATTGCCAACGCCTCACCCAAATTTCTCAGCGCATGCAGGCATGAAGCACTCTTTCTCTTGCATAGTTTAATATCACGATAGATAAGTGTATGTGCCATTCTTTCATTTTCAGGTTGCATACTCCCGTATTGAGGGTGACATGATACTATGTGCAGCTTATAGCCATGAATTGCCTCGTTATGGAATTAAGGTTGGACTCACAAACTATGCTGCAGCATATTGTACGGGTCTTCTCTTGGCTCGTAGGGTAAGTCAGTTTTCTCGATATGTTATGAGAATGCTGAAAGGCTACACAAACTTCCCGTATTTCTGACATTTTTCTCAATAAAATGAGTAAGCCACAACAGGAGGTATTAAGAATGCAGTGGGGTACAGCATGGTTATTGAGAGTGGTGTTAGCTCTGCAGAGCTCTTAGCTTCCTTGTCCATTGTACTGTCAACAGTACTGAAAGCATCACTTTCTTCTTCCCGATTTGAAGTGGTGGTGATACCATTGGTACATACATAATGTGCTGTGTATTTATGCACCATCACTTCAGTTTCAATACACTGTATAAGTGTTTGAGATTCGAAAGGTTGCATTGCAGTTTCATACCTTTGAAAATTTGTGAAACAGTGAATGATGATTATTTTACTGAGTCTGAAATTGCCTAATGAATAATTTTGTTGGAAAGTAGTGCGTGACCCAAACTTGATTGCTTGGTATTTAAATCTTGAAATTTTTTACTAGATTATTTAGCAGGTTGAAATGATGATTCTTTCTATGGTAACAAAACAATAGCTGTTGACTTAAAAACGAGCTTTTTAATACTGAACAACCTGTGATGATGAAGGAAGATGAATTTGTGGTAATGTTGTATTGGTCCTGCTGGTACATAAGTTTGTTGTTTTGTGCAGCTGTTGAAGAAACTAGGGCTCGACCAGCTCTATGTAGGCTGCCCTGAAGTAACAGGAGAGGAGTACAATGTAGAAGCTGTGGAAGACGGTCCAGCTGCATTCCGATGCTATCTTGATGTTGGTCTCATGCGCACGACCACAGGTGCCCGTGTTTTTGGTGCTATGAAGGGAGCTGTTGATGGTGGCCTAAATATACCTCACAGGTAAACATGTATGGTTATGTCAGCTTTTCACAGAGGCACTAGAAAGAGGATCTTTGCTTCTGTTGTTTATCACCTGGCATTAGGGTAATTAAATTAAGAAACATGGTATGGCATTCTGCATGGATATACAACTGAGAAATGCATACATAGTTATAATCAGAAACCCAAAAGTAAGAGACCACTGGGATGACACGGACATAGGTGGTGAATAGTGTTAGCTTAGGGTAGGATCCAGTGTTGGGGTTTTGTGAACATCGGTGAATGTTTAGATTTTACAGAATAATGAGTAATTTGTTGGTGGTTAGGTAAGCAGTCCATCAACTTTAAAGGAACAGCAGCAACCATTATACTGGCTGGTTACTGAAATGTTAAACAGAAATGACATTTTTAGCATAAAGGTTCATTATTTTGTGTGTGTTATGTAGGATTTGTTTTTTATATTCCCTCTTCTCACAAAATTATTGTCATCAGTTTTCTTCAGAGATATAATTTGTTCCTGATGTAACAAGATGTAGTGGCCAAATAATGTGATTTCAAAGAAATTAAGAGCTAAAGGATTAACTGATGATTTCACTGTATTCTGCGATGGTATTTTGTGGTGCTGGAATGACAAGAGAGCTGTGTGTTCCATTCCATTGCTCATGCTATGGGGTTTTTTGGCGGTGGTTTGGAGGGGGGGGGGGCGTGTTGTGGGATGCAAATACCAAAGTCAAAACTGGTAACTGAAGGTTGGTAGGATGTGAAGCTGGAATATATACATTGAAGGATCTTGCAGTTTCATTATTCTGTTGGTTTTGTTATGTATGTAAAGGGTGGACACTTTTTGGCTTTATGAAACAAATGGTCTTCATATTTTCAGACAGTTCATGTTATGTGTGTTGCTTTCTTGTCACCTGAATGGTGTGAAACAATTTTCTTCACATCTAATTTTGTAGAATGAGTTTTACTGCCAGTGCTGACTGAGGCAGAAGAATAGAATGTGACATTCCACCCACTGTTCAGAACAACTCAGTGTTCAGAGAACTTCCTATTTGAGGTTAAAAACTTACACATTAAACATCAAAATTTAGTACTTTCCCTCTTTATTTTCATTTCTTCATGCATGTGAAGTGACAAACACTGTATGCAACGAGTTTTCTAGAGCTAATTTTGTTATATTCAGCCAATATTACTCCATGGCCATGGCCATATGTAGTTTTACCAGTGGTTTTTTTGTTTTCCTAAAATGTTCCATATAGTACCGTCCCAAATGTGTCAGTTTATGCAGTATCATTGGCATATGATGACATTCCTATGTCACTGTGGTAGCAGGAACCATAATGATGAATTGATGACGAGACTGAGCCCCTGTTGTGACATCAGCTATATCACTTGACAAGTTCTTTGTTCGGTGGTGTTTGCTTTTTTAGTAGCAGGGCGTCTTTGATGTTTGGCTGACTGAGTGGTTCTCTCTACCTCCAGTGGATGTGTTGGTGGAATATTTATTTTGTTATGGTATTTAAAGCAGCATGTGCCTGAGTCGTGAGATTTTCTTTCTGTCAAGTTTATAAATATGTAAGTGCAGGAGTTTGAAATTCTGTCATTATTCTGTCTCCATTAGGCAAGTTCTTACAGTTACAAATGTGAATGCTACATGGCAGAGATTGCCAGAAAGTTTGTCACTATGATTCACTCATTCTTAATTGGGCTATAAGGCAGCAGTCAGAATGGATGTATGCATTTTGTGATGTGTGTATATCAGTTGAAGTGTGATTTAGTGCATAATTGGAGGGACTGCAAGATGACCAGAATATAAGCTGAATCCTGAATTTATGTACACTGAAGAAAGAAATCAGGATTTTTAAATCTTAAAACTTCATTCATTGCTGCATGTTTCATTACACTAAATACAAGTAATATAATACTGATATACAAATTCTGTTCTAGGGATATACATAAGTGAACCCGTGAACAAGCTGCACAACAAAATTTACTTCTCCACATATGGGAGACTACCACAACATATTGGGCTACTTATTACAGCCATCCTCAGGTATTACTGATATACAAAGGATGTTTATAATCCACATACACTTCATGTGTGTGTGTGTGTATTTTTCTCCCAGAGGATGGCTATGAGATATAGCTGAAACATGTTGAAGTAGTCTCCCATATGTGGATAAGCGAACTTTGTTGTGCAGTTTGTTGGGAATAAATTCATTTTTACAGCTAATAGACTTTTATTTTGTATGTTACGTCTGCTGTATGTTGTCATGTGATGGTAGTGATCTGTCACTGACTCCTTGCCCCTCAGAGCACTGTTTTCCTTGCTGCTGAGTGCATTTGAAATTGAGCATTTTTTAAAACCACAAATAATTTTGTTGTGCAAGATGCCACATACACACACAAATGCTGTAAATGCTCGGTCAGTAAACACCGTTACCTGCTATATGGACTGGATATGAATGATACTGATTCTAAGCAGTGGGCAAAGAAACACTGAAAAAATAGTTGGTTTCCAATGGAGTAAGTATGGTGTTTGAAATGCTTAGTCTTCTGCTGGGGGATGAAAGGTTAGTCAAATCTGGTAAAGAGATTGAGGCTCTTGAGTACATTTCCTTCTGTTTGTTACATTTTGGGGTCATTCATTGGAGTGTATGTAGGAAGTACTTGTAACAGCAAATTTTGTAGTTAGTGCAGTTGTGACTGAAAGAAATTTATGTGTTTGTGTGGAAAGAGGTTATGTATTTTTGATGATGTTTATTTTTAAGAACTTCCCATTGAATTTTAACGGGCCTTTATGCTCTTAGGAAGTAAAGCTGATCTTTCAGTTTGTAATTTATTGAAGAACTAACGCCTTTCAAATAGTAAAACAGTTGGGGGTGTGAACCATTTGTGCTTGTCTACATCTCTTGGTCCTGTAGGACCATCTGCATGGAGAACAGTTAAATTGTAACGGAAATTACAGAGTTATAAAAATTCTGCAAGTCTGCAGATTGGTTACACACTTCTTTAAAGCTTTTAGCAACCATGTAATGGTTACCTAAAGTGAGTATCCTTGTGTCAGTAGCATCATAATTATGTACAACCGTATATATAACCCGTAATGCAACCAGTGTTGATGGTATTGAACTTGTAACATAAAGTATGGAATAGTTTACGATGTACTTCTGTGTGCTGTTTGTGTTATTGGTTTTTAATTGCTTACAATTCATAATAAGTGCATGGTGGTGATGCAATATTATGTGACAGCTCTTTCAGTTTTACGTGAAATACCAGTTTTTGTAGCATAGAAGTACACGATCAGAACTATTGCCAACAGAACAGCAATGATCCTGGAGATTCTGGTGAACATGTTTTATTTTGTGGATGCAGAATTATCTGTATGTTGTGAACACCCATAAAGATCGTGGTTATGTAATTAATTGTGACTAGCATGGTTTCTGCATATTTCAGATGGAATTCTTTGTGGTTATTGTTATTATTGAATTGGAGCATATAGTCTGTTGAGATTTTTTTTTTTTCAAATAAAAATTAACTTTCCAGAATAACTACTGGAAAACTAGTAGAGGCAGAGACTTAAACAGTGTGGCACTGAGGATACTGTGCTCTGTGGACATGTTGTTATATTGTGCCACCGTTTATAACTACTTGCTAACCTAAATAGTGGCAGTAGGAAGCTGCAGTACTGTATGTATAAGGGTACTGCTTCATGCGTTTTTTATTTCCTCCCATTTAATGTAATATTGACCATAATTTACAGCTGGTGTGTTACAAACTTCCATTATTGAAACATCTTTGTCTTTATTTGAAGACTTTTTGTAGGTGTTGTTTTTGTCATTTCATTTTCAGTGATTGAGACATAATTTTCTGTGCCAGTGTATACTTCTCCTCCTCCTCATTCTTCCTCCTCCTCCTTCAGGCGCAACAGCTTCAATCTTTGAATGTTTTGCCGTTCTCAGCATGTGATTTCCACTTATTACGATCCCACCTTTGTGTGAGATGCTTTATGCCATTCATGTGAAAGTCTTTGCAAAAATCTTGGAGTTCTTATTGTATGCCATGTTTAGCTTGACATCCACAAAATAGCATCCTTGGGGCATATCCATCAGGGAGCCAAGAAGGAAGTTGGAGTGTGCTAAATTGGGCCTGTAAGGAGGATGAGGAACAACAGGCTACCCCATTGTTGCAGTTGTCTCCTTTGTTCGTAGACTGGTGTGCACTCTGGCATTATAATGCAGGAGGACGTTATTCATTTTCTTGTTTGGCTAGGCCCTTGAATATCATGTCTGCGCATATTGCTCTGAATTGATTGTGGCACTTCTCTTAAACATTTCCACTAACAAGATCCCTTCACTGACCCAGAAGACTCTAGCCAGGATTCTACCTGCAGTAGTCTTCCCTTTGAATTGGTTCTCCATTATCCTCCCTAGACATGATTTAGCCCCTTCCAACTTCTGTCTTTTTGGCCCTCCAAAGATGCACTCCAAGGATGCTGTTTAGGGGACAACAAAGAGTTGAAACATAACAGCTTGGACCTTTCACTAGTTTACGCAGCTATCGTATTATGTCTCAGGCAAAGGTGGAAAAGGTGTTGATAATGAAAGGGACTTGGTGAAAAAATAATCTTAACTTTGTAATTGCCATTTTAATTATAGCTTCTGAGAAAGAATTAGGCTTTACTTTCATACTGACCTTCATATATTGTCACATTTATTTGTTGAATCTTAGACGGTGTATTCTGTTTCAGCACCAAACGTTTTCCTGGGTATGATGCTGAGACTAAAGAATTTAATGCAGAGGTGCACAGGAAGCACATATTTGGCCAACACGTTGCAGACTACATGCGTCAACTAGCTGAAGATGATGATGAAGCTTATAAGCGCCAGTTTTCTAATTATATTAAACTAGGCATTGAGGCAGATAGTGTGAGTATATTGGCCTTGATGTTTTTAATCATCTGTTATTATGAAGACATGTGTTAGTTTCTGGTTGGTGAAGAACCTAGCGTAGTTGTGCCAAACGGCGTTTTGTTCAATGATGGGACCATGTGGTCATAGGAAAACTGTCACCATTCTTGTTCTCAAACACTGTTGGTATTCACCTAGATTTAGTGTGTTTCCAACCGAACTGTATGCTGTAATGAAACATGGAGGGAAGGAAGCTCTTGAGCATTCAACTGCACACTGCACAGACATGAAAGCAATAAACTAGAATAAGTGATACATGAACTTAGGCATTACAGACCAGTATGTTTAGTATGAAGACAAGTTTCAGCACGTTTATTTTATATTATTATTCAGAAACATTTTGGTTTCCATCTGTATACTCCATGCTCGAAAGGGTTCCATGGACAAGTAAATTTGGGAAATGCTGATCATGCAGAACTGGCAGATGGGCCACTGGTGTACGTGAAGTGGTAGTGGCAGCACATTCATTTTGTTTCTTGAGCCATTCCACTGTTCTGCACAAGTGACTAGGTCTAGCGTTCCATCTGAAACTTCAACAGGTCAGAAATTAACAAATGGCATTATTGTTGTAGAAATATACAGCTTTTTTCTTGCAGAGTTGTTCATCACTTTATCCATCTTCATTATTACATTTGTGTTAGTAGCTTTTCCTATTCATGTGCACTGTAAGTGTAATAAAAATAAGTAGTGATGAATCTGCAAATGTAGGGATACTTAAGCGAGAATGGTAATGTTACATGGCAGAGGAGGAAATAGTTGTTAGTAACTGCTTTCTTTGCAGCAGGTTTTATCTTTGAGTGACTGCTGCTGGGCCAGGTGTTGGAAGCTTAGAAAAACATTTCTGGTGTAGTTTATTTAACCCATATATGTATTGGTTAAGCAGTTGTGGACAGCTAGTAGAGGATGGTGATCCAGCTTGACAGTTAGACAAGAGGCTAACAACCAGCAACCCACCCTCCATAATCGTGTTAATACATGTAACATGGGACTTTACACTTAGGCATATCACTTGGAGTCGCCTAAGCAGAGGAAGGTGCATGTGTGATTTGTGAAGAGTTTGCCTATGTCAGGTTCACTGAACACAGTTGTAAGAGAACTGGCAAAGTGGTGGTTAGATTTAATGTAAGTAAAGGAGGTCAAATGGGTTGAGAGCAGCACTGAACAGGCAGAGGATTGTACTTTAGTCTGTGGAAGAGGGAATGAAAATCATCACCGTGGGATATGATTGCCTGTACATGAATCATTTCAGCATTTGAGAGAGTAGAGTTTGTTAGTGATAGGGTGCACATATAGTGCTCAGAGGCTGATGAGAATGTGCATGTCTTACACCAGGGATAAAAGCAGGACAGTTTCTGTTGGTCATAAAATAAACATTTGGGAATAAATAAGTCTTGACATTGCCTTATGCAGAAATGGAGCTTAATTTTTCTGTGTAGTATTTTGATTTTCCCCCAATAAATTAACCCCTTTACTGTCTCCCACAAGAATAATTACTCTGGTCCCTTAAATTCTTTAAAATAGAGAAATTAGAGCTTGTCAGATTTAAAAGTTTGTACCTGCTTGAAGAGGCAGCAACCATTATTCATGTAGTTCCAATTCTCCTAGAGTGCGGCAGCTGCCAGGCTTTTCCTTCCATATTTAATACTACTTTGAAAACAAACAGGTTTTGAAGTGGTAAATTAGAATGGATGATTACATTTAAAACGATAGGATAACCTTAGCTGATTACCCTTGTTTTTGTCTGGGTTTCCTTCTCTTTTGGTGTTCTTGGCCTTTCTAGTGGCATATGCTGAAGTGAAGGTACAAAGCAGTACAGTAAATCATGTTGTTTCAAACTAGTATGAATGGGAAATGCATTTCACAAATGTTTACCCATATGAACTTCGCCGTTTCATGTAAACACATTTCATTTACTTAGCCTTTCAAAATGGGGTTCATGAATATACAAATTCAGAGTGAATGCACTTCAGGTACTCCCATATTGACTGACTGAAGCTTATTATTAGCACATAAAATTCAGAAGCAGTGCCATGAGAAAGTCTTGACGTGGAACATTATAGTGTGAAATTTATTTGGGGTGACATTATTGTTATTGGTGAATGTGATATTTATGTGTATATTCAGATCGCAGTCTGCACTACAGCACAAGCAACTGATTTAAGTATCTCAGTGTAGACTGTCCGCACAGTTTACCAGAGTGCTGTCAGGTTGGTTACAGGCTGTTCAGAACACACATCATGTTAACCAAACACTGTCCCTGTGTGTTTGTACAGTTCTGTGGCACAGTCTCATATAGAAGACAGCATCTTTGGTAGTCTGAGAATGCAAAATGGCATGAAGTGTATAGAAATGCATGTTGGAAGAGGCATTAAATTGTATCAGTTTCCAATGAAGTGTGTTTGGCTGCCACGGGTATTCCAGAGAGAATGCTGGCGAGAATCTAGAAAGAAGGAAGGGATAAGGAATGAGAGTTTTTTTTCTCAGCAGTGGGAAAGTTTTGGCTGTGGAAGTACAGTATTGTTACAGCTGTAGCTGATTTTGATGGTGTATACAAATTACAGTATCCAGATTGGCATTGGGTCCCACACAGCCCCCTATTCAGTGGATACCACAAATTCTTTCCCCAGGGATAAAGCAGGTGGAGGGTGAAAATGAGCATGTACTTCAATCTGGTACTGAAGTTATGAGTTATTGTACCTCTGCTCCCCCTACATGCCTTCAGTGCCTTCCTGGTGTGCCTAGAGACAACTTTTTTCGCTTAAAACATACGCTATTCCTGAAATTGCTGCTTCTGATAACAAACCCATGCTTTTAGAAAGATGTGCCACTGCAGGAAGCATCCTGTATCACCACGCTATAAAAAAGGTGTCTGCACAGGTGCTTAAGATTGTAAATGGACGCTGGTTAGTTTTATATTATTATGAACCAGAATTTCTATTTCTTATCCTTCCAGAAAAGTCTGATGAATAGCACAGTCCTGGCTGTAAACAGCTGTAGGTGTCCATGTGACTGGTGGCTTTGAGTTGGTTTAGTGTGTACTTTATGGTATAGAGTTCTGTTGTGTATGCCTGTTAATGTGTCGTGTGTTTTACAGATTGAGAGTATATATAAAAAGGCACATGAAACCATTCGGGCTGACCCAGCTCGAGTTAAGAAGCAGAAGGACACCGCAAATATTGTTAAGAAGAGATGGAACAGGGCCAAGTTGAGTTTGTCTGAACGTAAGAACAGAATTGCCCAGAAGAAAGAATCATGGAAGAAGAAGCTGGAAGCTGGAGATGTCGATGCATGAAATTTCTGATGTTTGACAAATTATAAAATTTGAATTTTTGAAAATAAACAAGTGTTGAACATCAACCCTAATTTCATCCACATGGAAAACTCCTGAATGTTGTGTTATTGCTAGGGCTGTATGTAACAAAGTTTGCCTTAAAAACCTGGTGAAATGTATAAAGGACTCTGGCAACAGAAATGGAAGGATGCTTCAGTTGCAGAAGGCTGGTATGTGTAGAGTAATATATTGAGGTGAATATAAGACTGCCCGTGCACAGCCTAAACAGAAGGCATTTAACTTAACGTACAGTTTAAGTTTAAAAAAAGGAAGAAAGAAAAGAAAAAAATATTTTCCTATTATGTTCCCCAGTAGGCATCATATGAACCTTTGAATTTTAGTGCAGTTGATATTTATTGTGTGTACATACAATATTGACTTTTTTTGGGTCCAAGGTTCATCTGTGGCCACTGCATGACTTATGCCACTCATAAGTTATTGAAAACTCTCTACAGTTTGCAGGTTGTGTACAGGAATATCAGTTAATCATATAAGCTCTTCAGCCCTTGGAATTGTATGAAGTTCATGAAAAAACAAAATGGTTCAGTTCATTAGTACTGTCACTGCATTTTGTCTTGTTAGTTATTAGAAATCCCTGTGACTTTGAAATTCTTGATGATTTGGTTTTGAAAGTGACCTGAAATAGCAGTCAGTAGGGTGACTAGGTTGTGAGCTGGAAGATGAAGAAATTTTGGTTTTATTTTTGGCACGGGAAATACATTTGACTTGTTTTCTGAGGAGTCCAATTTTTGCACCCCACTCAGCCTCCTGTTCAGTGGGAACTGGGAACAGTGCCAGGGTGTGAAGCTGACCACTTAACGTGCATCTGGTGCTAAAGTTCAGAATGAGTGGAGTTAATACCTCAACCCCCAGCATATGCCTTTGTGGTGTGCCCAGGGACATTCCCCCCATCCATTAAATTTGATGCATGCGTTATCCAATTACACAATTTCAAAAGAAGGGTGCTTCAACCCTTCTGCTTGACAGGGTGATGGTGCATTATTCTTGTCCAGTCATGTGGAGTTTCACAGAGGAATCCTTGTGAGGGGGTGAAGAGTGCATTGGATTGTTGCAGCATTCTTACCATGCATTATGGAATAAAGGTATGTTATATGCCTCAAACCAACATCATTAGCTGGTCCCAGAAACTAATAAGTACCAAATGTGGACCTCTTAGCAAATTATTATGTAGTGTGATCAAATATTTGGTGACACTGCTCTGCTAGCGCAAACTTTTACCCTTACGCATAGAGAACAGAGTTTACTGTAATGGTATTTCCTGCCTGGAATGAGGAAGTAGCATATGTTCACCAATGCCATTTGTTAAAGTAATAATGTGTGTGTGATTGGCTATTTCAGTGTAGGAAATGGGACACGACTGCAACAGATTTTGTTTGAAAGTGGGGCGCAGTGCTTTAGAAAACTTAAAAAAATGTTGAAATTAAGCTTTGAAGAGTAGGGGAAAGTGAATTGCAGGATGGGCTGTCCCTGGGTTCAGGACTCAGTTGAGAGGCAAAGTACCAAATTTAGAGTTGGTCTGTACTTCCCGGTGCCTCCACACTCTAGGGTCACAGTTGCTGGCTGGTACCTCTTAAAACACACATGCACTTCACAGCGTAGCAGCTCTGTCTTCTCTCCCAGCACCTCCGCCCTCTAGCATGATTTTTTACTGTCCATTTGGATGCGCTCATGCACACACTTCATGTCTGCCACCCTATGTGGTTCCTTCGTTCTGGTAGGACTTACAACATGCACACACTTCCAGTGTCAGTCACCCCATGTGGTACCTTTGTTCTCCTGGTAGCACTTCTAACATGCACACCCTTCACAGCATCTGTCATCACACACTTCTTGGGTCAGACTCCACATCATTGGTCACTATCTTTGTTCCCCGGTTTTCACAGCCAACCGTTGACTCACCTTCGCTAGGGGACCCGCCAAACTAGTAGCAGGGCGCACGATATGAAACATGCAGCCCTTGCATGATGCCCCCTCGTACCAAAAACTCTCTTTGACCAAGACATGCTTACTCCCCTACAATATCATATGTTATTGGTCTACTTCCCCGATCCTGAAGTACAATTTCAGATGGCTAACATGGGCCTTCCTTACAATTATACAAGTGCCGGGATTCGCCAGCTGTACATCATTAGGCCCGAGGAAACTAGCAATGGTCACTGGTCCTGAACATCTGGGTTTCATCTTAGAGGATATCCCTTTTAGTTTGGAGCTCGGTAGGTGTAGTTTGTACACTATCATGTCTCCCACCTTGAAGTGATTTTCTTTCCGGGCCGTTTGTATCGCTGGGCAACTTGCTCCCGAGCCTTAAGTTTGGAATGGCCCGCTTCCAAAACCTCTCGCAGTCTCCGAAGTCTCCCCATCATGTAAATCTCACCCCCCCCCCCCCCCAGGGGGGGTTGCCCCTTTTCCCACCCCACACGCTTGGGGGGTGTGAATTTGGGGTTTTCGGGAACCCCCCTTTTAAAAAAAGAAAACCCCCAAAAAGGGGGGCCCT
>Ga0123353_10007380_pt1 | contig 14847 bp, 8 predicted proteins | sample TergutLab28metaG_3_FD_92763 | JGI IMG/M metagenome (GOLD analysis project Ga0123353, IMG submission 92763) | Labiotermes labralis P3 segment gut microbial communities from Petit-Saut dam, French Guiana - Lab288 P3 | ecosystem: Host-associated > Arthropoda: Insects > Digestive system > Gut ... | reverse complement strand
TGACATTAGTTCTGTGGTCAATCATGCGCCGTAAAAGTAATTTGACAGCTGAAGAACTGGAAGTTGTGATAACTAACCTAAGGGTAGAAAAATTGAAGAAGGAGCTGAAGAGACAAGTTGATAGTGTAGTGAGTTCGGAACTGCGGAACATTTCCTTCCGCAGTGAGGACGATTACGAAGCTCAAATTCGTCAGGACGAAGCGAAGAAGGTTCCAGGACTGGGAGACGACGGAGTGCCTGTTATATTGCGGGGTGAAGAGGCGAAACGGGCCGAGGAGCTTATGAAGGTGGAGGCTTTCAACATCCTTCTGAGCGACAGAATTCCCTATTCGAGGAAGCTTCCAGATGCACGAAATCCCAAGTACTTATTTTTTGTGCCATGTTGTTTTCTGAAATAGGTGGGGATGAAGACAAAGATTCTTCTTCCTATGTCAAAGGTTACTGATTTGCTGCCCTCCTTGAGGTGCTTGTAGCAAGTTCTTGTAATCGAAGACTTTACAGGGTTTGGTGAGCATTGTCAATTTAGTTTATATTCACTATAAATGTAATGAGCATGACGAAACCACTGTGTCATGTATCTTGGATACCATGACTTGACTTTCTGTAACAGTTCTTGTTTGTAACCCTTATGGAATGTGGTTTCAAATATATATAAGACAGTAAGTATTGTAGACAGCAAGGAACATGTATTTTACACTTACATTCCCATTTTCATGAAAACATGGTATTTTGGATAACAAATAATAGATTTTGGTGGTCTTGCTGAACAGGTTATAAGAAGTTATATCTCTGGAGACTAGTAAGTGAGGGCACTTTTATGGTCTGAATGCGAGTATTTTATTAAAACAGTTATATAAGAAGGAATTCAGGGACAAGTTATGTTTTTGCTGATCTGTATGCTGCTAATGGTGTTTCCAAGCCCCAGTGGTTTTGTATGATGCGTGTTTGAATGTGGAAAGTCCAGTAAACTCTACTTAAAATGTAAATCTAATGTCTTAGTAACCTGTGTAACAATGTATGGGCCAGTAGCAGTGCAGTGGAATGTAGAATTTGCAGGGACATAGGTGCTACTCCTTGTGATGGGACTGGTGAGAGTTCCAATCCACTGCTTTAAAGACATATGCCTCTTTGGATGAGGTCTGTGTCCTTATGTTTCAGGGACTCATAAGTTATTCTTCTGGCAATTCAGGGATGTCATTGGTTGCTGGTTGCTATCCTACTCTTGTGTAATGTTTATGCCTGACTCACTCTTGATGTGTGTCATCCCATTGTGGTGACAGTAGGTTACTTTTAGTCCAAATTTAATTATCTCATAAGTTGGGTTGGACTTTTCATATCAGCTTCTGAAGAAGGACTTTGGCTCATAACATTAATTAGTGTAATTATGTCTTGCAAAGACAAAAGATTGTCACTTGCCAAATTTCAGAGCTTTTTTTTTTTTCTTCAACAAGTTCTGCAGTTTTATTTCCTGCATCTTGATTTATTTTTCTTATGTTTGAATTTGTTGTACCACCATTATAATATCATCATATGTTTTTGTGTAGTATGGTTTTTCTTTTACTTTGCTTAAGCTAGGAGACGTTCTTGTTTGTATCACTGGGTCTCTGTGTGTATGTATATGTGCAGGTGTAAGGAACTGACATATGACTCGGACCTTCCCTCTGCAAGTGTCATCATTGTGTTCACCAATGAGGCATGGAGCACTCTCATACGAACCGTGCATAGTGTTCTGAACGGTTCACCCGCACACCTGATCAAGGAGGTTGTTCTTGTGGATGATTGCAGTAACAGAGGTACTCAACCCTAACATCATGCTTTTAGTTTGTCCCCAGTTGACAGTTAACATGCATATGTATGATTAATTTTTGTGGTTCCAAACTGAAATGACTCCATGGCACACAGTGTTCCTTGAGACGCTTATAGATGATCAGTTTGTTGAGAAAGTTTCCACCTTTATTTAATCCAAAGGTTCATTACCATGTTTACAAAAGTCAACCAGATATCTAAATTCAGAATCTCAAATTATATTCTGTAAGATCCATTTTAATATTATTCTCCATTCTTTGGCTATGTCCTTGAACTGTCCCAGTTCGTGTTTTATCTATCCATGCACCCTCGATATCAACATATTTCTTCCTTCCTTGTGTCTTGATTATTCTAATAACAATTTGTGAAGAGTAAACATTTTGACTGTCCTCATAGTGCATTGTTATTACTTTTTGCATAGTTTACATTATATCCTTACACTAGGAGAAGGTGTAATTGAAAGTAGAGGAAATAGGAAATATTAATGTAGGTCTGGAATTTTTCTATTACAGTGCTGGATGTGTACTGATGCTTAAAAATGTATTGTTGTATTAACTCACACATACACAATCAGTTTGTAGTTTGAACCCTTGTGTATTGTATCTATCTGAATGCCTCCATATCTCCACAGTGGAGCTGCAGGGCATGCTGGACTACTACCTGAGGACACGTTTCCCTCCCAAAGTACGTCTGGTACGTCTGAGAGAACGAGCAGGCTTGATACGGGCACGACTTGCTGGGGCAAGAGCAGCTGTTGGTGATGTGCTTGTCTTCCTGGATGCACACTGTGAAGTGGTGCAGACCTGGTGAGCAGCCTTTTGATTGGGATGGGTGTGTGTTCTGTAACCTTACTGTCACATCATGATATATCATACCAGGGATGGACATGGACACATTCTTTCCATCACAGCCATGTGTCCCAATGTGCATTGAACCATTTTTCAAATTTATTCTTATCCATCATTTTTATTTCCAACTTCACTTCTACTAGCTAGAGATCAATTTGCATATGGATGGAGAAGACAGTCTTGCATGGAAAGTGCAGAATTCTGCCATTTGTTCTTCCACTACATGAACTACCAGAAGATATATCAAAGAATTAAGGAGCAATGATATAACAGTTAATTTTAATATCATTGATTGTAACTCATTACAGATTTTAATTTTCTTGTTTTTGCTGTAGAAAAATGCTTCGTTAGTATACTGTCTTCACTAAACTATTTAAATTGACAATGAAGATGAAATCACTTGAACTTTTATTGTTCTGTAATAGCATGTGCTGCTGTCTAAAATATACTGGTGAATGGCCTAGCATGCCGTATGCTGGTCTGTGTGTGTTTGCTTGATAGCAATTTAAATGTCCATGCTAAATCATAAAAACTCAGCCCCATCAAGAGATACAATTGGCATTTAAATCCATCTCCTAAACATTAATGAAAAATTTGCATATTCCGTGATACACCTGCAACTCATACTGCTGTCTGGTCCCAATGGGTCAAAAACGTATTTAAATGTACCATTATTTAATGAGGTATTTTAAAGTTAAAGGGACTGACAGAAGTGGTTCTCAAGCGAATTGTTGATTTAACATATCATAATGCTAACACAATTAAATAGACTGACATGCTTCACAATGTGACATATCTGCACCATGCTACATAAACCATATATCTTAAGCATGAATTTAATTTTGTTAGTCTTGCCAGCATTCTGTTCAAAATTCATTGGCCTTGTCTGTTTTAGGCTGGAGCCGCTGCTTCAACGAATCAAAGAGAAGCACAGTGCTGTTCTTGTTCCTATTATTGACGTGATTGATGACAAGACGTTCGAGTACATGTACAGCAAATCTTCTATAGACTTTTTCCAGGTACAGGTCTTTCCTTAGTGACCTACTTTCAAGCTCAGTAGACCCTGAAACAAAGTGACCACTGGTAACCAGTGCATTTTGTCTATTTTGTCTGTGTACATGTTACCTGCATTACTCTGTCTGAATGTGTGGTTGTGTTGCCTAACAAAACTGAACAGCTGTTTCAATGCACTGCAGGTACCTGAGAAACTGCTAACAAATCCTGAAAATTGTCACATCATATGCTGGTGGCTTAGAGTTTTGGTAAACATAAAAGTACTGAACTGTATCTGTGATTGCATATAAAAGAAGTATGTGATTTTTGTTAAGGTTACTTTTGTGGACATATTGCCTTGAAAAAGTAAGTGGTTACTCTGGATGTGAGATTTGAGGTGGCTTTAAAAGGAGTGCAGATGAGGTCTTCTTTTGTCCAGAATACAGTGCAGCATCACTGGATGACTGTTGCTTGACATTTTGAGACAGTGTTGATACATCCAATGAGGTGGATTGCCACTGCACTGTCTTGAAATGTTGGGTAACTATTATCCAGTGACAAGGCACCACAGCCTAGAACAACGAAGACCTCATTTACTTTTGAATTTTTGGTAGTGAGTGATAAACCATTGCACCTTTGAAAAATGCAATGGAGAAGCGAGGTGCTCGAAGTCAGCACTTCTGAACAGTTGGGTTTCAGGTTGGAGGCTTCACATGGCGTGGACACTTTAAATGGGTGGTCATCCCTGATGCAGAACAGGCCCGTCGTGGCTCTCCTGTTGCACCAACAAGGTACGTGACCAGGATTTGATGCTTTGTTTCAAGGTGACTCAGACCAATTAACCATGTGATACATAACTTTGTCACAGGTCACCCACCATGGCAGGTGGTCTCTTTGCCATTCAGCGCGACTATTTCTGGGAGATAGGCTCATACGACTCACAGATGGATGTGTGGGGTGGCGAGAACCTGGAAATGTCGTTCAGGGTGAGTTATGTAAACATTGCATGAATTTTATTGGTCATTTGTGTGGTACTATTGGTACCCTGTGATCTTCATGCATAAAATGTTGGGTATGTCACCCTATAAAGTGTCTTTTAAAATTGCAGTGTTGCATATCTCAAATCCTGCTGACTGTTTGTTGACAAAAGTAATTCTTCTGTTCATGTTATCATCATACTCAGTTGAGTAATTCATAGTTACATTTTGTTTTAGAAGGGAAAATTTTGTGAAATACCTGGTTAAGATTTAGGGACAAAACAATGGGGCTGGTCAGAAGGATTTTTGCAGTGCAACAAATTTGTGGGTAATAAGAGACATTCATGTGTTTAAGATGGATTTTGCATGTTCTGCTTTTTTCCAAGAATGGTTATGGTTATGCTGCTGTGGAGGTACAATTATATGCTTCAGGTGTGGCAGTGTGGGGGCTCCTTGGAAACCATCCCATGCTCTCGTGTGGGGCACATCTTCCGCAGCTTTCACCCATACACGTTTCCAGGAGGTAAGGACACCCATGGGATAAACACAGCCCGCATGGTGGAGGTGTGGATGGATGAGTACAAGAGCCTATTCTATGTGAATCGCCCTGACTTGCTGGTAAGTCTGACAGAAGAAAACCCCAGTCCTTACCATTTGACATAATGCTAAGTTGGTTTAAGTGATTCTAGCTTGCTAACAACACTGCATGAGCTCTTCATAAATCTGTCACTGAACAGCCCTCTGTCATAAGCAGATCAAATTTCAGTGTGTGACCTGCCATGCTCTTGAAGCTTCAGAAATTAAGTTTTGCGTCCAGTTTGCAGATAATCATAAGATATAACATTGAGGCTTCTTAGTATGTCTAAGCACAGACTGGCAACTAGAAACCATAACTATTTTAATGCTCTTTGCTTCAGTATTTAATGACTGAAAAGAATGTTTGGACTTAGTTTTTATGACTGCTGTAGTCGCAGCAACACAGTTTCCCTACCTCTGTTAATGTCACAGTTGTCTCAGTGATGCATACTTTACTCTCTTCTAATTTTGTGTCTTGGATTTGTCTTGGATTTGTCCCCATTATGCAAGTGTTAAAAAATGTACACTTTGGTTTTAGTTTGCAACTGAATATTCTCTGTTATCATATTTCACTGTTGTATCAGTCATAGCCTTGTATCTTTAACTTGGTCTTTTTTTATATTTCCTAACCAAACATAACTCTTTGTACAAATTTTTTCTGTTAACATTCAAGAATTGTATTCCCTATCAGGAGCGGGATATCGGGGACCTGACTGAACGTCACAATTTGAGGAAAAGGCTGAACTGTAAGCCCTTCAAGTGGTACTTGCAAAATGTGTATCCAGGCATGTTCATTCCCACGGAAAATGTCCAGGCATTTGGACAGGTATGTTTATTTGGTGTAGTGTCCATGTCAACCTGTAACAGATGCCCTCTATTGCATTGTATTGTATTGAATTGTATTGTTTACAGGCACAAAACAATCACAAGTGTTTGGACAACCTTCAGAAGGGAAACGATGCGGGGCAATATGAACTGGGGCTCTACAGCTGTCACCCCAAGACGACTTCGAGTCAGGTCAGAAATGTTGGTAGAGCACGCTGAAGTAAAATGTGATCACTGTTTCCAATTCATTGTACATAATTCCTATATCAAATTGTTCATTGACTTCTTGAGGTCTTGACCTCGATTCACCATGCCAGATGTCTGTACACTCTTTGATACCACCTCATATTGTCATAATTTTAAACACTAAAGAACACGAGTAGCTTCTGTGATGCATTTACCTGAAGAATCAAACCACCTCACTTTTTGCAGAGCCTGATGGTTCAACTGTACTAATGTCAAAGCTTGCCTTTGGGCACACTTCAGTCAGTTCAATTCTGGTGATGTCTTTCATATTTATTTTGGTAAAATTAATTGTTTACTGCCTGTCCATCTGTTTGCCCCTCTTTAAGTGTCAACTGTCTCAAATGTATAGATGTCTTGTGTATGTGTCCAGTCCATCATATAAGTCACAAAGTTTCCTCATTGTGTAGTGTCTTTTATTCATTTGTTAACTTCCTTGCTGTTAATGAAAATAATCAAGAGGCTCCAAAATCTTAATAGCATTCCTATCCACACATTAATGAACTATTTAAATTATACCAACAAATGCACTTGTATTGGAATGTACACTTTAACGTGTAATCCATTAAGATTCCGAGCTCTGATATTCTGCAGGTCATCCTCAGGGGGGTTTACACCAAACAAGCGCTTGTAAAGTATAGTTAAATTGTCAGATAGGTTAATATTTTAGTCCTTAAAAATTGTGGATAATGTACAGTTCGTAGTAGATGTATGTGCAGACTTGGTCCATATAGTGTGCTTATCACAACATTATAGAATCATATGTGTTCGTATCAGGAGGAAATGGCAAGTGTGTGTTTTGGTAGCTAGCATGTTTGATATAACTCTATGAGGGTGATCTGAAGAAGGTGGGAACATGTTGGAGTCAAGGAATGTATGTGAAAGTGTACATTCAAATACTTGCACATTTGTTGGTATTATCTGTTTAAAAAAAAAAACTATAAACTCTTGTTATGTGAGTTAAGAAGATGAATTCCTTGCAGTTCTTCTCACTGACGCTGACAGGGGAGCTGCGCCGTGAGAACTTCTGTGCTGAGATACAGAACCCAGTGGTCGTACCGGTACGTGTCATCATGTTCCAATGTCATGGGCAGAAAGGCAACCAGGAATGGCAAATGAAGGTTGGTATGGAAGAACCATATTAGTCTCCAATATCAGCTGGGATGACTCAGTCAGTGTAGTGTCTGGCTACAAGTTGGATGACCAGGGACAACACTTTTGTCTGCAATGATGGTTGTTTTATAGAATCCATATTTAGGTGCATTTGGAAAATTGCAAGAATTAAATGTTGGTTTCATTATGTCTGTCTGTCCATCCATGTGGAACAGTTTGACTCCCACTGGACAGATTCTCATGAACTTTTATATTTAAGTGTTTTTTGAAAATTTTTTTAAAAAATTCAGATTTCATTAAAATCTGACAAGAGTAAGGGGTACTTTAATGAAGACCTATGTACATTTTGTGATAGTATCTTGCTGAATTCTTGTTAATGAGAACAGGATTTTTTCAGAACAAAGGTGTAGAGAAAGTCACAACACACTTTTTGTGTTCAATAGCTTTTTTTCCAAAAATCATGCCATTTATGAGATAACATGGAAAAGAAAGGTAGAGATGGATTACATTACAGTATGGCACATGCACTTTGCATGCTGGATAACAGAAACTACAGACACATTCTCAGAATATGTAATAGTCATCCCTTGTCCACAGCTACAGTGGTGGCATGAATGCACCTCAGCATTACATTGCCCATTGTGTTGAGAAATCTAATAAGATTTTGTTTGAGTGCTAATTGACTGATGTGGATTTAAATTAATTTCTTTTGGTAGCGTTTAATGTTTTCCTTCCAGTAACAAATTTCATTGAAATCTGTTCACTATTTTTGAGACAAAATAGACACTTTCTGCCCATGTTGTGATTATATCTTTTTCTTGCCATCCATGAGGTTGTTTCTCTGCCGTTTTAAAATATCTATGTGTTACAGCAGTTTATGTTATGAGCAGACGCATGTCTGATGTGGTGAACTGTCTGTGAATAGGGTGGTCAGCTGATAAACATGCAGACAAACCTGTGTCTGGATGCATCTGATGGTGAGCAATCTGGTAAGGTGGCTGCATCAAAGTGCTCTGGGAGCACATGGCAGGTGTGGAGGTGGAGCAACAGCACTGCATAGAGTGATGAGTGAGAGGTCTAGCAAAATGGCTGCAACATAATGTTCTGCAAGCATATAGCAGATGTGGAAGTGGAGCACCATCACAGCATAGGGTGAGGAGTGGCTGTGGCAAAATATTGTGTGAGCACTGGCACTGCATATTGTAAGGAGGAGGAAGTCTGGCAGGATGGGTGCAGCAGAGCATTCTGGAAGTTACGTAGCACACATTAAGGTGGAGCAACAGCATAGCGAAGGTGCCACAGTACAAGGAGTGGACAGTCGCTGTGTTATGAATGAATGGATAGTGTTGCCCTGTGGGAACATTAAGATCTTTGAAGTACATTTCAGTATGATTTGCCTCAGTTCCAAGCTGAAATGCACCAACCCTATTTTTCAGAGAGTAAAGAACCTGTACTGCTGTAATAATAAATTAGACATACTGTTTAGAGCCACGTTACGCAGGAACTAGTACGAAAGTCCTGAGGATTACATGGGGGTGCAGTTGAGGACTTTGTTCTTCTGGGATATGACACGGTATCCCTTCGCATTTACCATTCATAATCATTACAACATTTCTGAATTTTTGCACTTCACACAGCATTGTTAAATAAATACTTGAAAAGTATAAGTGTATTAAAATTATTTATTGGTGGATGGAACACTCACCTCCATTTGGTACTGAGGTTAAGAATGGGACAGACAGTACTGCTGCTCCCCAAAATATGCCTTTGTGCTGTGCAGAGGAACAGCTTCATCTGTAATTTGCTTTACTTTAACGTGCTGCCTGTCCATGGAGTGTACAACCTTCGACATTGTAAGATTTGAGATATTCACAATAATCTTCAGAGTGCTATATTAGTGGGAGGACACTGCAAGGTAAGTGATATACATGATTAGCAGTAATTTTGGAAGACTGCAACAGATTGTAATTTGATTTCTGTCTCACACTATTGTGTTTGATCCAAAATAAAATTCAGGTACAAATGATTGGATTAACCTTTATCAACCAAATGGGATGCCCATATCCCATTAAATGTAACTCCTCATGGCCAAAAGGGAAAATTCTGTCCTGCTCGGGTGCAGGCATGGGCATTTAAAAAATGAAAAATTCCTAGCCCTCAGTGGTTACATTGGTATTTAAGGGGTGGATGATAAAGGTTAAGTATTATCGTATCAGACAGAATAGCTGCCATTTGCTGTTGGTAGCACTGATCTATTTGTGAAGTTGGTAAGCTAAAAGTAATCACCTTTTTTCTCTGCTTCTACCATCAACACCTATCACATAGATCACACATTTACCATGTCTTTTGACGTTCAGGTGACAGCGCATCATGACAGATTCTTATAATAAAACCAACCAGATACACTAATTTCTCAAATTTATTTTTGGAATAAAACTCTACATGCTTTGGACAGTTCCTCTGTCCATCATCAGGAGTTTTTCACTGTACACACAGCAATGGTATATGTCGTAGAGGTTTGCTGACAGCTTGCGAGCAGTTTTATTCCAAAAATAAATTTGAGAAATTTGTGCATCTAGTTGGTTTTATTGTAAGAATTTACCACATCATACACATCTGTGGACTTGCCTCTTTATGATCATGTTTAGGACAACAGTTCCTTCTGTTTTGGTGTTTTTTTTCTTGTGGTTTTGTTAATTTATTGAACTTCTGACTGACCAATAGGGATCTTTTGTTCCTCTGTGACATAGTCTGCGTATCTGTCCTCTTCCCATGGTTCTGACCGGTCATATTCCTTGCATCTTGGTTATAAAACTGAGCCACATTCCCATCCTGACTGCTGTGGCCGCAACTTTGATCCTATTCCTTCAACTCAGAAGATGAAGGCAGTATGTTCCTCCAGAAAGTTGGTGTCAACCTATAACTATGCAGCGCCAAAACACACAAAAGAATAATCTGAATAATCCCTTGAATTCACTTGATGATTTCCAACTGAATGACCAGTATTTTCACCTTTTTATCAGATAATGGATTTCCCAAGTGTCCAATCCACAGTTTTGAAGAGCCCTAATACCATTTAAGATTTTGGTGCACATGCCATACCTTAAAATAAACTGCTTTAATTTTTGTTTCACTCAAGAAATAGTTATTACACAAGCACAAATAGTTGGTTCAGCTGGTTTGCTTCAATCATACTACTACTACTACTTGTACTACTAGTAATACTAATACTATTGGTGCTGCTACTGCTACTGCCCCTTATGGTGGTACAGTTTCACAGAACACGTTACTGCCTACATTCATGAAATGTACTTCATCTTGTTCATCATGTGCAGATTTGTGTCGGCACTTGTGGGCTGATGGGACTGGGGATACGTTAGTATAGCAACTCAACCGAATTACAGAGTAATGAGGGCTTCAAACATTTTTGTCTTCTCAACAGTGTCCAGATTGATTTAAGTTTTGTGGTGGAATAAACAAAAAGGAACACTAATGCAAATTTTAAGAAATTTTGTTGATTTTTATGATAACAAAATGAGAAAAATGTGTTTTTATATCATTTACTGTTGTAGATGTATGACTTGGTGTGATTCTGTAACAGGAGAGGGAAATTGTATTGGCTGACGAAAATCCCAAATTTACTCCAAAACTCCATTGTTGTGATTGATAACACCACTTATCATAACATGCTTAGTAATAACTGCCCAAGTCTTCATCAAAAAAGGATGAAAAGTTGATTGCTGCAGCACAAAATCCATGCAGTGTTGATTTAGTTGAAATTGAAACTGTATGCTCTAATAAAACTCTGTAAACTGAGACACAGCAGGTTGTTCTTGATGACCTATTAAATGGTCATGAAGGCGCAATTCTCCTTTTACCACCGTACAATCTAGATCTCATTGCCATTGAAAATGTGGTACAAAGTCACATAGTGGTTCGGACAATGGAATGTCACATTCAAGTTGTATGTGTGGCGTTTTACCAAGATCACAGAATGGGAAGCGGTTTGTCATGGCTTTCCGAATGTAGAGGAACAGCATACTCATAGAGGAGCGCTGATGGAACCAGAAATGGAAACGCAAGTGTCCAGTGTGAGTGGCAGTAGCAGCATTGCGTTATCCACAGAAAATGAATTGACAATGGATGTGGACTCCTGACATGGACATTGTGGATGGCATCGTGACACTTGAATGATTGTTAATTCTCATGTAATTTCTTTTATATAAAGGAAAGTTTGTTGCAGATCAGTCAAGAAATTTGCTGGGTAGGTTGGTTGCTGTTGTCGCAAGAGCCAACAGATGAGTGTGATTTTGGAGTGAAAGTTTAAGAAATTCTTTACAGTACAGTACATCTATCTAGCAAATGTTTATTAGTTCTAGGAACATAATTTGGAACATGGAAATGCTGCAGTTGTTAAAGTTAATTTACGTGGGCAATATGAGACCTAGAAATGTGCTCAGATCAGCTGCTGTTTGTCCAGTCTTGTGACAGAGTTTGCTGTGCTACAATGGCCCTCTCTTCCTCCCACTCACCACCACCACCAGTGAAATACGTGACTAAGCACTGTACACAATTTAACTTCTGCCATTGAAAGAATTTCTTGAAACCTACATCATATACCCAGTTGAAGAATTTCTGTTATGAAGACATGATTAAGAGGCTGTTAGTATGTGCCTGAATATACGTTCTGTATTCTGTACAGTATTCTGTTTTTGCATATATATATATATATATATGGACATTGAATTGAATGTATGGAATTTAGGCATGCATTTATTTGCCCATGAACATATTTGAGAGTAATTTGTGATTCTTAAGCGTAGTGTTTAATTTCTAAGAAATTACTAATAGTGCAGTTTTGTGTGTGTTCATTGATACATATCCAGCAGACTATGTGGCATTACAGCGCAGAAAAGAGGAAGCTTCATGTTCATTGCAGTGTGTTGTTGGGATACATAACTGTACTGTATTTTCTGAATGTGATTTATGGTTCTGTGACCAGTGTACACATTAATGGAATAGCTGGCTACCTGCAAGCCCACAGAACATCTGCTGACATGAGTTCCTCATCAGTACTGGCACTAGTCACTTGGCAGTAATTTTAAAAAAAATTATCTGGTTGTCATTAAAATCTGTAGGGCATGTACATCGTATGTGTTCCCATTTTGGCTGTGCCTGTACTAGAGATACGTTTTGGACATTGCTCATAGTAGATCCATTGTTCATTAGCAGATGTATTCCACCAGATTTATTTCTTATACACCAAAGGAGTGGCCATCAGTGATTGTTGCTACATTGCAACAGCATAATTCTGTTTGAACTAAGCTGACCAAGCATATGTGAGAGTTACAGTTCTCACAGTGGTGCTGATGAAGATTTTGGTCTGCCCAGATGTAATGCTGTATAGATTGGTGTATAGGTACCTGCGTTTTGGGAATCTTGCTACCTCATATTTAGGGAAATCTTTTGGCCAAATCCAACCACACCAGAAAGGTACATTTTGTGGCCAACAGTCATTATGGGATGTGGCCAGATTATGATCAATAACAAACCCAAATTCCTGCAGTACAACTAAGCATGATGTAATTCTTATTGCAAACATATGGAATGATGGTGCAGTGTTCCATAATTTTGGTATCTTGCAGTGCTGGATTAGATTGTCAAAGTTTGTTGATGTCTACATTAGACACAGTTACTGCAAATGAGGTGAAGTTCACTCTTCAACATGTATGTCCTTCATTTCTAGGTTAGGTTGGCTGTCTAATTGCATTAATTGCCTGGAAACATGTAGGTTTAGAGAATGTGCGATGAACAGGCTCAGAAATATGTTCAGTCTTAATCAAATTTAAGGAAACCCTTACATTTTTCAGGATGTTGCAACAACAGAATACATGTTATATCCTTAATCCTTATGGAATCCGTTTGGGATTAGTATTGTAATTGGCTTGAAGGATGTGCAGTCTCTTCCTTCTGGTCAGTAAAAGTTTGTTGTTGATTGCCCTCTGTCTCTTTAGTCCTATGGCCCTTTAAGTCTGGCCTTGGCTTCCCTCACAACAGATGCCTATTCTGTTCTGTCCAAAGCTCTTGTTCTCCATCTTTTTACACCCATATTCTTAAAGTCTGATTCAACACCATCCATCCACCTTAATCAAGGTCTTTCATTTTTTTCTCCATCTTCCTGGTTTGCCATTCAAATTTAAATACTGTAATTACAGTTACAATATCTGAAGATTTACTTTTGTTATAAATTTCTTGATTTATTTTTATTCACCAATAACCATTATTATACAATTTTCCATATATTTTTCTTAGTATTTTCCTTTTCCACATTTCATTAAGCCTCTTGTAATTTCATTTGTTAGGATCCATGATTCAGCACCATAGGTCACAGTTGGTCTTATAATTGGTTTATAGAACCACTCTTAATCACCATGTTACGTATGTTTTCTTCATTAATGGCCTAGTGCATGGTTTATGTTTATTATGAGCATTTTAGATTCTTGGCATAGCAAATTATTTGTATGTGCCTTTTTTGAGAGCCAAATATGTTTCCTGAGCTCAAGAGCCACTGCAGTTGCTCAAAGGAGTTGAAGTCAGGAAACTGGAGTGGGCTGTTTTGTTCTAAGTACTGTGGTAATACAGTGGAGATTTACATACAGGAAGTGGGTTGGCAGTTCAATAGAATAAGAATGCAAAGTGATGAAACATACTTTAAATACTACATATAATATTAGGCCTCAATGAAAAGTTAAAATACACTGCTCAAAATGCATGGACAAGTTACTCCTCCCTATGTTTAGAGAGAATTCATATTGCTTCATTTGAACATTTTGAGTTTGAATTATGGACACTGGAGTGAACTTGTCAACTCACAATATCAAAACAGACTAACAGATATGTGACATTAGATATGTTAGAATAAATGCCAGAGCTAAAATACCAATACAGAGGCTGTAGCTAAGTGAGTGTTTGTCTGATGATCTGACAGCATCATATCTGGCCAATAACTGTCTGATGATTGTGATAAGTGCTGTCTGACATAAAAGTTTATTTCTTTTTGAAATGCAATTAAAACATAAAATCTTCTATGAAGATATGCAATTTGTATACTGTGATAAAAAACATTTTTGGTATTATGGGTTAGAAATAGTTGTGAAGGTCCAGGATGAATGCAGAAATTATATAAATAGGGGCAAACTCTGTTATTAGACTTATGTTTCACCCAACAAGACACAATGTTGTCACAACATCTGTTTATATCCTTTTCGTTCCTTGTGAGAGATTAATAATGTAAAACTGCCCAGAATATGAATAGATTTGGTGTTCCAAAAGAATTCATATTCCATAAGTCTTGTCCTTTATGCTGTATACTGCAGCCTTACTACTTACTTACTCCATGGTGCAGAGTCCTTCTTGAGAAGCTAACTGGTTTGCAGCTAGTCAAGAAATTCCCTGCATTTCACGGA
>Ga0123353_10007379_pt1 | contig 14849 bp, 14 predicted proteins | sample TergutLab28metaG_3_FD_92763 | JGI IMG/M metagenome (GOLD analysis project Ga0123353, IMG submission 92763) | Labiotermes labralis P3 segment gut microbial communities from Petit-Saut dam, French Guiana - Lab288 P3 | ecosystem: Host-associated > Arthropoda: Insects > Digestive system > Gut ... | reverse complement strand
CTTCATCGGCGGGGTGGCCTACGCCTGCTCCAGCATGGTCAAGCGCATCGCCGGGCGCGTGTTCATGATCACCCCCAAGGGGGTCAGCGCCGACGGCGAGTTCTTCGACGAGGTGAAGGGCAGCGTCGAGGGCATCTACGACGACTAATTATTATAATAGAGGGAGCGGTTGCGCTATGCTGACGCCGGAACAGGTTAAGAAGCATCATTTCCGCAGCGCGGGCAAGGGCCTGTATCGCAGCGACGAGGTGGACGAATATTTCGAGGACGTGGTCAAGGCCTTTGAGGAGGCAAGCGGCAGCGCCGCGGAGCTGAAAAAGAGCAACGAGGAGCTCTACCAGCGCGTGGAGGCCCTGGCCAACGCCTTAAATCAATTGCGCGCGGAGAGGGAATTGATCCAGAAGACGATGATCCTCGCGCAGAAGGCGGCCGATGAGCTGACCTCCCACGCGCAGGAGGAGAGCGCGCGCTTGCTGCGGGAGGCCGGCCAGGACGCGGAGCGGCAGCGCAAGACGGCCAGCGAGGAGGCCGACGGGCTCGTCACGGCCGCGCAGCGGGAGGTGGACAAGCGCCTGCTGGAGTCCCAGGCCCGCGCGGAGAACATCCTGGCGCAGAGCCGCGCCAAGGCGGACAGCCTGTTTGAGGAGGCCCGCAGCAGGGCCCAGCAGGAGCTCATCCGCATCTCGGCCGAGACCCAGCGCGAGGAGCAGGAATACGCCCGCCTGAGGCAGGAGGGCGCGCGCTTCCGCAACAGCCTGCTCGACGCCGTGGCGCAGCAGATGGAGTTCATCGAAAAGCTGCCGTTTGAGGACGACGTCAAGCCGGAGCCTGCGCCCGTTCCTGCGCCTGTTCCAGAACCGGAGCCTGAGCCTGAGCCTGTGCCTGAACCGGAGCCTGAACCTGAACCGGAGCCTGAACCTGCGTCCGAACCCGAGCCAGAGCCGGAGGCCCCGGGCCCCGAGCCCTTCCGGGATTCCCTGGCGGAGCTGGAGGCCCTGGAGGAGCCGCTGCAGGAGCGGATCCACCTGATATGATGACGAAACCGAAACTATGGGCGCGCCTGATGACCCTGGCCGCGGCGGTAGCGCTGGTGGCTCTGGACCAGTGGCTCAAGGTGCGTATGACCTGGGCCCTTGCGCCCCCTGACGGCCTGCCGAGGGTGCTTCTGCCCGGCGTGCTGGGCCTGCGATACACGGAAAACACCGGAATTTCCTTCAGCCTGTTCGGGGACTCGCAGGCTGCCATGCGCGTGGTTTCCGCCCTCACCGCGTTGGTGATGCTGGCGGGGATCGTGTGGCTGCTCCTGGGGAAAATCGGGGGGGCCGCGCCTCTGTGCGCCACGGCGCTGATCCTGGCCGGGGGGGCGGGCAACCTGGTTGACCGCCTTGCGCACAGCTTTGTGACGGACTACATCGAACTTCTGTTCGTGCGCTTCGCCATATTCAATTTCGCGGACGTATGCATCACCTGCGGGGTGATCCTGGTAATAGGCTGGGTGCTCTGGGAGGAATCCCGCAAGCGCAAGGCGACGGCTGCTGCCGTTGAAGACGGCGGTGGCAAGCAGTGACACAGGCAAGCTTCACCCTGCCGGAGGACTACGACGGCGCGCGCCTGGACAAGACCCTGGCCGAGCTCCTGCGCCGCTCCCGCGCGTTTGCCCAGGGGATGATCGGGCAGGGGCAGGTGCTGCTCAACGGCGCGCCCGCGAAGAAGAGCGCCGTTTTGCGCGAGGGAGACGAGCTCGCCTGCGCCTTCGCGGAGCCCTCGGCCATCGCCGCGCGGCCGGAGGGCATTCCCCTGGATGTGCGCTACGAGGACGCGGACCTGCTGGTGGTCAACAAGCCGCAAGGTATGGTGGTGCACCCCGCGCCGGGCCACGCCGAGCACACCCTTGTCAACGCCCTGCTGCACCACTGCGCGGGCCAACTCTCCGGCATCAACGGGGTGTTGCGCCCCGGCATCGTACACCGCATCGACAAGGACACCAGCGGCCTCTTGATCGTCGCGAAAAACGACCTTGCCCATGCCGCTTTGGCGGAGCAGATCGCCGCGCATTCCTTCACGCGTGAATACCGCGCGGTTGTGCACGGGACCATGAAGCAGTCTGAGGGCACAATCGACGCCCCCATCGGCCGTAGCGAGCGCGACCGCAAGAAAATGGCCGTGACTCAACGTAACAGCAAGCCCGCCCGCACGCACTATTTTCTTGAAGCGCAGTATGACAAGTTCGCCGACCTGTGCCTGCGCCTGGAAACCGGCCGCACCCATCAGATTCGCGTGCACATGGCGCACATCGGCCACCCCGTGGCGGGGGACCCCCTCTATGGCCCCCAGCGCGCGGCCAATGACTTGGCCGGGGTGAAAGGCCTACAGGGCCAGTGCCTACACGCAAGGCTGATCGGTTTTGTACATCCCCGCACGGGGGAATATCTTGAAATCGAGGCGGAATTGCCTGATTATTATACAGAGTTTCTGAAGACCATAGGAGGAAATTATGACACCCACCCGCAAGCATGAACTCAAGCGCCTTGCCTGCCTCATCCGCATGGGCGTGATCGAGGGCGTCTACAACGCCAAGGCCGGGCATCCCGGCGGCTCGCTCTCGGCGGCGGAGCTGCTGACCTACCTCTACTTCGAGCAGATGAACATCGATCCGCAAAACCCCAAGTGGGAGGGCCGCGACCGCTTCGTGCTCAGCAAGGGGCACGCCGCGCCGGTGCTCTACGCGACGTTGGCGCACCGGGGCTTCTTCCCCGTGGAGGAATTAAAAACCCTGCGCAAGAAGGACAGCTTCCTGCAGGGCCACCCCAGCATGAAGCTCTGCCCGGGCGTGGACATGAGCACGGGTTCTCTGGGGCAAGGGATCAGCGCCGCGGCGGGCATGGCCCTGGGGGCGAAGCTCGGCGGCGGTATGATGGTATACGCCCTGTTGGGCGACGGCGAAATCCAGGAGGGCCAGGTGTGGGAGGCCGCCATGTTCGCGGCAGCGAAGGGCCTGGACCACCTGGTGGCCATCGTGGACAACAACAATTTGCAGATCGACGGTACGGTGGAGGAGGTCAACTCGCCCTACCCCATCGCCGAGAAATTTGCGGCCTTCGGCTGGAACGTCATTGAGATCAACGCGCATTGTTTTGACGAGATCGAGGCTGCGTTCCAGCAGGCCCTGCAATTCAACGGCAAGCCGACAGCGATTGTCATGAAAAGCATCAAGGGCAAGGGCGTCAGCTACATGGAAAACCAGGTGGGCTGGCACGGCGCCGCCCCCAACGCCGAGCAATACGCCCAGGCGATGGAAGAATTACAGGCCCAATTGGCCGAACTGGAAGGGGAGGTGGCATAATGGCACTGCCAGACAAAATCGCGACCCGCGAAGCCTATGGGCAGGCGCTGGTAGACCTGGGCAAGGTGAATGACAAGCTCATCGTGGTCGACGCCGACCTCGCCGCCGCCACAAAGACCGGAGCCTTCAAAAAGGCCTTCCCGGAGCGCTTTTTCGATGTCGGCATCGCCGAGCAGAACCTCATGGGCGTGGCCGGGGGCCTCTCCACCATGGGCTACACCGTGTTCGCCAGCACATTCGCTATGTTCGCGGCGGGGCGCGCCTTCGAGCAGGTGCGCAACACCATCGGATACCCGCACCTGCACGTCAACATCGGCGCCACCCACGCGGGCATCTCTGTGGGGGAGGACGGCGCGAGCCACCAGTGCTGCGAGGACCTCGCCCTCATGCGCTCCATCCCCGGTATGACGATCATCAACCCGGCGGACTACTGGGAGGCCCATTCGGCCGTCTTCGCCGCGGCCGAGATCGACGGCCCGTGCTACCTGCGCTTCGGCCGCCTGGCGGTGCCGCATCTTTTCGATGAGAACTACAGGATCGAAATCGGCAAGGGCGTGCAGCTGCGCGCGGGCAACGATGTCACCATCGCCGCCACAGGCCTCATGGTGGGCGAGGCCCTCATCGCCGCGGAGGAGCTCGCCAATGAGGGCATTGGCGCCCGCGTGCTGAATATCCATACAATTAAGCCTTTGGATGTCGACATCCTCGCTGCTGCGGCGCGGGAGACCGGGGCCATCGTCACCGCCGAGGAGCACAGTATCATCGGCGGCTTGGGCGGCGCGGTGTGCGAGGCGCTCAGCGGCGCCTGCCCTGTGCCCGTGCTGCGCGTGGGCGTGGAGGACAAATTCGGCGCCTCGGGCCCGGCAGTGGAGATGCTCAAGGCCTACGGCCTGGACGCCGCGAACATCGTCGCGAAGGCGAGACTGGCGGTCGGAATGAAGCGGTAAGAGGGTGAATGCCATGCGGCGCAGACGCGGGCGAATGATCGCAGTGACGCTTGCGGTGATATTGCTGGTGCTTGTGTGCGTCCCTTTGGTTGGCGCGGCGCTGTTGTGGAAAAGCTTCGATTCTGGGCGCAACCCCATCACGATGCAGCTGGACGGGGATACCCTCACATGCGACTACAGTCCGGTGTTCTACTTCGACGGCGGATTCAGTCTGACGGAGCGGGAGAAGGCGGATATTATTGCCGGCTGCGTGGCGGGCTTCAAGCGATGGGAGGGCGTCTACCAGCTCAGTGGCTGCGAGTTCACGGTGGTGGTCAACGTCTACCCGGCGCTGACAGGTGAAATACGCGCCTCGAGTGTCAGGGTGCTGCCCTACAACTTCCTTGAGACCATGGTGCCCGGTTGCCTTTTGTGGAGGCCTGACAGCACCCACCTGACAATGTTCCTGCGCTCGGATACCCCGCTGTACAGGGACTATGGGCGTACGGCCATGCATGAGTTTGGCCATGTACTGGGCCTGTTTGACGCCTATGGATATGGCTCGCACAGATACACCATTTTGGGGCTGGATGTCAGCGGGCTGGCGGAGAGGTTGCTCCCTGAGGCGCCGCCGGACCGCGCGTCCTGGAATTCGGTCATGCGCGGCGGCGGGGGGGAGGTCACCTCCACGGAGATCGAAATGCTGCTGTGGGCCTGGAAAAACAACAGGCTGCAGTTGTACACGGAAAGCGCGCTGACCCGGCTGGGAGCCCAGGTTTCACCGGCGTTTTCCGATTGAATATAAAGGATCGATTGCCATGCGCAAAAAAGTCATCATAGCCGCGGCGGCGGGCCTTTTGGCGCTGGCCGCGGGGCTTGTTCTGCTGCTCACGCGGTGGGGGAACCTGGGGCCAGCCGCGAAGTACGCCGTGATCTACGAAAAGGGCAGTCAGAACCTCTTCGTGGCCCTGCCTGAGGGCTGCTTCCCCCTGCAGGCGAGGGAGTCCTCCCGGCAGGCCTTCGCCGGACAATACCTTTACTATGACGCCGTGACGGACGCCGGTACGGACATCTACAGGATGGACCTGCGCGATTCCCGCTCCCGCAGGGAGGGCGGCAATCTGATCGCCCAGGGCGCGCGCGGAGAATGGACGGCCTCCGCGGACGGGCGGTACGCCGTGTGGATCGAGGCGAAGGGCAGCGTGTTGCAGTGCCAAGACGCGCAGCGGGGCGTCGCGACGGAGCTGGCCTCCGGCGTGGACGCGCTTTACGCCGCGCCGGGGCAGGACACGTTTTTCTTCACCAAGGCCCAGGGCGAGCTCTTCCGCTGCAACCTGAAGCTTGGCCAGCGCCCCGAGCGCATGGCCAGCGATGTCGCGGGCGTGCAGTTCTTCAGCGGGGAGGCGCAGGGCAAACCGCAGGCCATGGCCTATTACCTGCTACCGGCGGGGGAGGAGTCCTTCGACCTCTACGCTCTGGCGCAGGAGGGCGGCGCGGTGCTGGTGGCGCAGGACCCGGCCAAGGTGCTCTTTGACAGCTACACGCTGGGCGGGAACCTCTACTTCCTCAAGCGGGGGCAGGGGGCCGCGGGCGCGCTCGCCGTCGAGGACCCGCAGGCGGAGTCCGACGCCGCCCTGCGGGAGCCGCAAAAACCCGGGGGTGGCGGGCGGCTGGGCAACTGGATCTCGAACGTCCTGGGCGCGAACGACGCCTATCGGCGGGAAAAGGCGGCCTATGACAAGAAAGTGGAGCGCGACAAGGTCCGCGACGCCGTGCGGGAGGCCCTGGAGGGCCTGCCGGAGGGCGAACTCCCGATGGACTGCTATGTCTACGACGGCGCGAGCGCGCGCCTGCTGGCCTCCGGCGTGCGGGAGGACCGCATCGCCCTGCTGCGCCCGCTGGGCCGTCCCGCCATGCTCTATGAGAGGCAGCGCGGCGGGGAGGACGAGGGTGTCGACCTGTCCGTCTCGCTGGAGAGCCTCGTTGCGTCCTACCGCGCGGGCGGGGTCTCGGCGGTGCGGGAGGCCCTCTACGTTTTGGCGGGCAGCGGCGCGGAGACCGCGGGCTACGCCCTGGCGATGATGGCGCCCGCCGGCCCCAGCGAGGTCCCCCTGGGGCTGGAATTCGGCGGCAACGCGGGATGGAAGGCCCTCTTCCTGCCCGGCAGGGAGACCATGCTCTATCAGGAGCGCGACGTGGAGGGCGGGCTCTACGCCCTGTATTCCTACGAGCTGACGGACTACGGCCTTTCGGAGCGCAGGGTGGTCGACTTGGACGCGGACGGCGTGACACTGGTCTCCGGCGGCGTCTACTACCGCAAACAGGAGGCCGACGCCAGGGGCAGCGCGCTGTATTACTGTGCCCCGGACGGCCAGACCGCGCGGGCGATGCAGACCGCCGGGGCCTTCTTCCCGGCGGGGGAGTCCCTGCTGGCCTTTGACGGCGCAGACAACCTCTACGTCGTCAGCGGCGCGCAGGCCCAAAAGCTCGACAGCGGCGTGCGCCTGGAGGGGGCACGCGCGGGCGATGCCCACGTGTGCTATTTTACGCATTGGGAGGCGGGTGCGGGGGAGTTGCGCCTGTCCGATTTGAATATCAAAGGGAAAAACGCGGCGGCCAAGACCCTGGATATAGGCGTGACGGCCATCCGTATAGTAAAAAATGCCGCCCTCTGAGCGGCATAGGGGAGGGAGGACAGCATGGCGCAGCATAACGGGGATTTTTTCCGCACGGCCCGCTTCGGCGGGTTCAACAAGGCGGATGTGATGCAATACATAGAGGCCCTGGAGCAGCGCCTGCACGGGCAGGCCCAGGCCATGGAGGCGCTGTCGGCGCACCTGCGGGACGCCCGGGCGGCGCAGCTGCGCTGGATGGAGGAGGCCCGGCAGCAGCGCAGGCGCGGCGCGGCGGCCAACCAGGTGCAGCGGGAGCTCGCGCAGTTCCAGAGAAGGCTTGACGCGGCGCAGGCCGCCACCGCCGAGGTGGAGAAGGAGAATGCCTACCTGCGCGAGCAAGTGCGCCAGCAGGAGGACGCCCCCGCCACGATAGAGGCCCCCAGCGTGCCCCTGGAGCAGCTGACCTTCCGGCTGTTCATGGAGGACCTGGAGGGCGACGACAACGACCCTACGGAATTCGCGTATCTTTCGATCTGAGGGAGGCCCGCCTTTGCTTTCGCTCCACACCGACGATCTATCCACCCGCGCACATGATTTGCGCGCGGGTGTACGTGTTCTATTGTCCGGCACGGTATACACCGCCCGGGATGCCGCGCATAAACGCCTGGCCGCCCTGCTCGCGGCCGGCGGGCCCCTTCCCTTCCCTTTGGAGGGCGCGTGCATCTACTACGCGGGGCCCACGCCCACCCGGCCGGGGCAGGTGGTGGGCAGCTGCGGCCCCACCACCTCCGGGCGTATGGACCCCTTCACCCCGCTGCTGCTGGCCAACGGCCTTTGCGCGATGATCGGCAAGGGCGGACGCGACGAGGCCACCTGCCGCGCCATCGCGGCGCACGGAGCGCTGTATTTTTGCGCGATCGGCGGGGCGGGGGCCCTGGCGGCGCGCTGCGTGCGCTCCTGCGAGGAGATCGCCTTCCCGGACCTCGGCTGCGAGAGTATCAAGCGCATGGTGATCGAGGATTTCCCACTGATCCTGGCGATCGACGCCCACGGCGGCAACCTGTTCAGTTGTTAAACGAATAGTACTGCGCCAGCCGGGTGTAGATTTCCCGCACCAGCTCCACCTGGGAGCCGACGTTCAGCTTTTGATAGAGGTTGTAGATGATGCGCTTCACCGTGCCCTCGGTGATGTGCAGGACACACGCGATATAGCGGATCGTGCGGCTCTCGAACAGCAGCGTGGCGACCTCGAGCTCCCGCGGTGTCAGCAGGCCGCCCAACACTTTTTTCAGCCGGTCACGGGGCACGTCCACCACGGAGGCGTAATCGTCGGTGCGGTGCAGGCGCAGCAAAAACGTCTGCTGGTCATATACGGCGTCCAGGGCGAAATGGGCGGGAAGCTCACCCCCACCCACCTCGGAAAGCGCTCTGAGCGTATGGACTAGCGGCGTGATCGCTGCGGTGAAATCCATTCGATACTGCAAGGCTTTGCCTGCGATATTGAACAGATTACCGCTCACGTCCCGCAGGCGCATTTCACTTTTTTCCCAGTCAAGGTCAAACAGCAGATAGTCCCCATAAAAATCCGAATGCATTGAATTCCGCCTCCTTTAGGAGAATTTTACCACATTTCGGCGAAAAAAGCAAGCGCATGTGAGAAAAATAAGAAAATATTTTTTTGGAGGATCTCCGCGATGCTGAAGCTCTGGCTGTTCACCGACATCCACCTGTTCCGCCGTGAGCCCATGCCCGAAAAGGAGCCCCACGACGACCAGAAGACCCTGCTGGAGAGCGGCCCGATTCTCGACGCCGCCCTGGCGGAGTTTCTGGCCGAGCCGGACTGCGGCCTCCTGCTCATCTCGGGGGATGTCACCTGCAACGGCCACGCTGCCGAGCACCGCGCGCTGATCGAAAAGCTGCGCCGTGTACAAAGTGCGGGTAAGCGGGTGGTCATGATCACCTCCACGCACGACTATGGCCTGACGCATATCAGCGACGTGAACGACACCGGCCTGCCGCCTCTGGAGCACCCGGAGGACAAGGTCTTCCGGCATGAGCTGCGCGGGCTCTACGACGAGTTCGGCTTCCGCGATGCCGTCGCCCGGTACGATGCCGACGACGGCATGTCCTATGTGGCACAGCTGGCCCCGGGCTACCGCCTGCTCTGCCTCAACGACGACGGTGACGGGCGCGCCTTCTGCGGCTACGACGGGCCCCTCCTGCGGTGGATCCTGGAGCAGATCGGACAGGCCAAGGCCGACGGCGAGGCGCTCTTCGCCATGACGCACCACCCGACCCTGCCGCCCTCGCCCATCTACCCGCTCATCTCCTCGCGCGATATGCTGGGCGACTGGCAAAACACCACCCGCATCCTGGCCGACGCGGGCCTGCGCTGTATGTTCTCGGGCCACTCCCACATGCTCAACATCGCCGATCTTACCACGCCCGCGGGTAGCCGCTACTGGGACGTCAACACCTCCAGCCTCGTGGGCTGGCCCGGCGTGTTCCGCGTCATCGAGCTGGAGGGACGCCACATGCGCCTCACCACCCGCGCCGTCGGGGACTTCGACTGGGACCGCGGCGGCCTCACCGTGCGGGAGTACCTCCTGCGGCACTTCGACTCCCTCCTGCGCACCATCATCGAGAGCGCCGCCAACGACATCGGCTGCCTGGCCGACCACGCGGGCGGCTTCAGCGTGGAGAAGGCGACCATCTACAAGCTGCGCCTGCCCATCACCGTTTTGGGTAAGATCGCCAACAGGATCCCCCTGGGCGGCGCGGGCGCGCTGCTGCTCTGCCGCCGCCGGGTGCCCAAGAGCGTGCGTAAACAGAGCGTGAAGGAGCTCGTCCTCGAGCTCATGCGCAACATATACGCCGGCGAGGAGAACTACGCCCCCGATACCCCCATCGCGCAGAGCCTGATGGCGTTTGCCGGGCGTGCGCAGCGCCTGCTGAAGAAGAAGCTCGCGGGCGGGCCCTTTGAGGACCTGCCGGGCTTTCTGCAGAGCCTGATCTACGACCCCACGCCGGACGACACCCTGGAGATCGACCTATGAAAACTATATAGAGGAACGTCGCTCCGCGATGCCTTCATCACCCGTCTGCGGACGGGAGCTTCCTCCATGGAGGAAGCCAAAGAGGGGTTAAGGTGGAAAGTAGAATGGCAAAGCGTGAATTTCGTCTGCGTGCACGTTTAAGCTTAAGTCCCAAGTTGGCTTCCTCCGTGGAGGAAGCTCCCGCCGCAGCGGGTGATGAAGGCATCGCGGAGCGACGTTCCTCGTGCGATATCTGTAGCTGTAGATGCGGGCATTGCTCGCTTCAAGATAAATCTCGACGCGTATAGAGGTATCACTATGAGCGACCGCTTCCTTGCCTTTTTCAGCAGTTTTAGAGATGGCTTTCCTCTTGAGGCCGCCGCGCGGCTGCGGGAGGGCATTGACGGGCGCAGACAACTGGTATTTATCTGCACCGACCCCGCGGGCCATGAAAAGACGGACCATTACGCCCGCGTTGACCGCGAATGGCTCAGCGACATCGGCATCCAATTCGCGCAGTGCGACGTGCTGGACGACCGCGTCACGCCGGAGCGCGCATGGGAGCTTGTGCGCGGCGCATCCTGCCTGTTCCTCATGGGTGGCCAGACGATGTGGCAATTCCGCTTTATGCGGGAGTACGGCCTGATCGAACCCATCCGGGAATCCGGCGCGGCGGTGCTGGGCCTGAGCGCCGGGGCGATCAACATGGCGGCGATAGGTTTGACAGGTATCACCGTCACGCCGCACTACAATGCGCGCAAGGACAACCTGGATATTATGAACGAGATCATCGCCGCGTCGTACGAGCACCCCCTCTACGCCATGTGCGACGGCAGCGCCATTTTCACGCGCGGGGATAGGATGGACCTGCTCGGCGAAATCTACAAAATCGATCACGGCACAATCGAAGGAGTCTCCCCATGACAGAGCATGAATCCCGCGCGCAGGAGCTGCGCTCCCTCCTGCGCCACCACGCCCACAAATACTACGTGGAGGACGCGCCGGAGATCGACGACTACGAATACGACATGCTCTACCGGGAACTGGAAGGGCTTGAAGAGGCGCACCAGGAGCTCATCACGCCGGATTCCCCCACACAGCGGGTAGGGGACGCGCCTTCGGGCCAGTTCGCGCCTGTGGAGCACGCCGTGCCCATGGAGAGCCTGCAGGACGTCTTCTCCCGGGAGGAGCTGCTTACGTTTTTATGGGGCATACTGGAGAAGCAGCCGGAGGCTGAGTTCATCGTGGAGCCCAAGATCGACGGGCTCTCCGTCTCGCTGGAATACGAGGCCGGGCGCTTCGTGCGCGGCTCCACCCGGGGCGATGGCCGCGTGGGCGAGGACGTCACCGCGAACCTGCGCACCGTCAAGGCCATCCCGCTCACGCTCAGCCAACCCGTCGCGGTCGAGGTCCGCGGCGAGGTCTACATGCCTCGGGCGGTATTTGATTCCCTCTGCACGGAACTTGAGGATACAGGGGCGAAGCCATTTAAAAATCCCCGCAACGCCGCCGCCGGGGCCCTGCGGCAGAAGGACCCCAGGGTCACCGCGTCGCGGCGCTTGAGCATCTTCTGCTTCACCATCCTGCGCTCAGAGGGCCTGGACTACGGCAGCGACTCCCAGTCCCTCGGCCTGCTGCAATCGCTGGGCCTGCGGACCATCCCCAGCTACACCCTGTGCAAGACCCCGGAGGAGGCCTGGGCCGAGGTGGAGCGCATCGGCGCTGAACGCTCCGCATTGCCCTATGACATCGACGGCGCGGTGATCAGTGTCAACCAGTTGGATATCCGGAAAGAATTTGGTTCCACGTCGAAGTTTCCCAAGTGGGCGGCGGCCTTCAAATACCCCCCCGAGGAGCGCGAAACCACGCTGCTGGACGTCGAGGTGGCTGTGGGCCGCACGGGCGTGCTCACCCCCACCGCGGTGCTGGAGCCCGTGCTGCTGGCCGGGAGCACCGTGGCGCGCGCCACCCTGCACAACCAGGACAACATCACCCTGAAGGATATCCGGCTGGGCGACCGCGTGCTGGTGCGCAAGGCGGGCGACGTCATCCCGGAGGTCGTGCGCGTGCTCTCCCACGCGGAAGGCAGCGTCCTCTATGTGCTGCCCGAAAGCTGCCCCTCCTGCGGCGGCCCCATCGTCCGCGACGGCGCGGCTCTGCGCTGCGAGAGCGACGACTGCCCGGCCCAACTGCTGCGCAGGCTGATCCACTTCTGCTCCCGGGACGCCATGGACATCGAGGGCCTCAGCGAGGCCATCCTGCAAAAGCTGGTGGATGCCGGACACGTCAGCGGCGTGGCGGACCTCTATACCCTCGTGCAGGAGCGGATCGCCGCCCTGGATGGGCTGGGGGAAAAATCCGCGCAGAACCTCGCCGCCGCCATCGAAAAGTCGAAGGCCCGGGAACCCGCCCGCCTGCTGTTCGCCCTGGGGATCCGCCACATCGGTGAGGACATCGCCAAGCTGCTGATGAAGGAGTACCGCTCATTTGACGCCCTTATAAACGCATCCCAGGAGACTATTACAGAGACCACCAAAACGGGGAAAGAAAAAATAAAATTTAAAGTCGTTGCGGATGTGAAGGGGATTGGGGACGAAATAGCGAAAAGCTTACAGGCCTATTTCAAGAAGCCCGAACATCTGGCCTTGATCGGTGAACTCTCCGCCCTGGGGCTTTGCATGGAGACCGATATTCCCGCCCCATCCGGCGGCGTCTTCGCGGGCAAAATATTTGTGTTGACCGGCACTTTGCCCACCATGGGCCGCAAAGAAGCGGCCGCACTGATCGAATCACAGGGCGGCAAGGTGAGCGGCAGTGTCTCGGCCAAGACGGACTATGTCCTGGCCGGGGAGGACGCGGGCAGCAAGCTAACCAAAGCGCAGACGTTGGGGATTGCGATCATCGGAGAAGAAAATTTGAAGGCAATGCTGTAGAGACGCACGGCTGTGCGTCTCCCAACCATATCAGCATTGCCGTTTTGCGGAGACGCACAGCCGTGCGTCTCTACCTAATCACCACCGTATTTACGCTCTCTTTCCCAATCTCGAACCCCGTGAGGTCCACCGCCTCGCGGGCCAAGCTTTTATATTCGCTGGTGACGTACATCTCCCCCTTGCCCTCGCCCAAGGAAACCTGCACGGCCTTGTCTTTGGGGTTGATCAAAATCACAGCGGTTTGCTCCGGCGTCCGGAAGGCCAGGCATTTCAGGTCGGGGGAGCCGCACTTCACATCCACCCGCACGGCCCCGCGCGGCACAAACTTGGAGAAATTCCCGAAGGTGTAATAGCGCTTGGGGATGCTCAGCGCGCGGCAATCCTCTTGGATGTAGAGCAGCCCGTCGGCAAAATCCACCTCCGAAACGGCGATCCAGTGCTGCCACGACACCACGCCCATGACGGCCAGGTCCTCCCACATGATCTTCGCCTGCTCCAGCGCCGAGCTCATGCCGTAGTACCGCCCGCCCGTCATGTGTGTCCACTCCGTCATGCGGATCGGCGCGCCGGGGTAGCGCCTGTCCATGTATTTGCGGAAGCGCCGCTTTGTGCCCTTGAGGTATTTCAGCGGGCCGAGGATGTAGTCGTGCACGTCGATGCCGTCCAGCCGGCTGCGGATCACCGGGTCGTCCATCACCGCGCGGGTGTATGTCTTGTTCATGATGTGCACGTCGTTGTTCTCCGCGCCCGAGAGCAGCACGCCCTGCAGCGCGGGGCGCTTCTCCATCTCCCCGGCAAACAGCCGGAACAGCCGCCGCACGCCAGAGGGGTGGTAATGGCAGCCCTCCTGCCCGGCCTTCTCGATCCACGGTCCGAAGGGCTCGTTGACGGGCGAGATGAACTTGACGGGAACCCCATCGGCGATGAAGTGCTCCGCGACGTCCAGCACGTACTTGGCGAAATCGGCCTCGCAGTCCCGGCGCAGGTTTGACAGGGCATGGAGCTTCGCCTGCGCCATGCCGCTGCGGGTAAAGCGCTCCGGCGGCGAGTTGACGAACAGCACGATCTCCTGCGCACCAAGCCGCGCGGCCTCCTTCATGCACCAGACGGCCTCGGCGTCGCGTCCCCAGTCGTAGGAGCCGTCCGCTGCAAAGAAATCCCAGGTCCGCCGGTTCTTGTTCGGGAAATTCCCCTTGCCCGATTCCTTCGACCCGCCGCCCAGGTTGTAGCGGTAGGTGTTCATGCCCAGCCCACCGTTTTTGTCATACAGCAGTTTCATGATCTCCCCGCGTACTTCCTCGGGCCAGCCGCCCACCACCTGGGCCCACCAGGCCCCGCTGGCCCCGAAGCCCTCTATGGTCTGGTATGCCTTATCCGGGTTGAGCTTGAGTTGTACGGGCATGGTTATCCCTCCAATTTGTTGATATGCCAATTATAACAGATAACCGGTACAATTTCAACACTTCATCAAAACTTTCGGTCACCGTCAGGATCGCCCCCTTGGGGGAGAAGCCGCGCAGCGGCAGAGGGGGTAAAAAACAACAAAAGCGCTTGAAATTTTTCGCATTTTGTGATATACTCATACTCAGTGTATATCGTCCCGCTTTCGCCTAATCCCCCAGGCTCCTCCCCGTGGGAGGAGCTCCCCGTCTCGGGCGGGGTGAGGAAGGGTTCCGCGGAGCGGCTGCCTGCCATGCTGCACCCACCCAAAAAAGGAGGCCCCCCATGCCAACCATCCCCGCCCTCTTCGGCTCCCTGGTCTTCAGCGATTCCGTCATGCGCGACAAGCTGCCCAAGGACGCCTACAAGGCCCTGCAGCGCACCATCAAGCGGGGCGCGAAGCTGGACGCCCAGCTGGCCGACGCCGTGGCCGCCGCCATGAAGGAGTGGGCCATCGATAAAGGCGCCACGCACTTCACCCACTGGTTCCAGCCCATGACGGGCGTCACCGCCGAGAAGCACGACAGCTTCATCGAGCCGGTGGGCGAGGGCCGTGT
>Ga0123353_10007378_pt1 | contig 14850 bp, 6 predicted proteins | sample TergutLab28metaG_3_FD_92763 | JGI IMG/M metagenome (GOLD analysis project Ga0123353, IMG submission 92763) | Labiotermes labralis P3 segment gut microbial communities from Petit-Saut dam, French Guiana - Lab288 P3 | ecosystem: Host-associated > Arthropoda: Insects > Digestive system > Gut ... | reverse complement strand
TTCAAAGAACGCCTCCCTGAAGGTGGCCACAATAGGTGGCCGAAACATGTAGGAGGCTGCGTTGTTTATAATGCAATACAGTTACATATCTGTATATACACTTGTTGGTTTTATCTCATAAGAAACGTCACGCTATGCATGCAGGAAGCTGTAGGTGTATCGTATACATCCATAGCCGACTGCGGTGGTTAACCTTTAGACGCCTAACGCCAACTATTGTTGACGTACCGCACCGCTAATCTCCAAAGTTGCATTTTATATATTTATTCAACAAATATAGGTACCGAATATTTTAAGCATGGTGTATACTCTCCGTTTCGTTCTCTTCAAAATAATTTCCTACACATGTTGTAATCAGAACTGTGATTTTTTTGTCGCAATTAAACGCGTTTAGTGTTTGACCAAACGAATTGTCGAAAAAAAAAGTAGGACAAAAATGTGAATAAGAATATAAGAACTTCTACAAACTTCCAAGAGATGTCAGAAGCGTCAAGTTTCAGCCGATAATGCAGCGCGCCGGACCTACTGCCGCATGCGAACGTAGATCAGAACGCAAGCCGTTACAGCAGAATTGTCTTTTCATGTTGGTAGAACAGCCACACAGATAAAACCAAAGTGGCTGTTTGCCTTTTGTTGTATTTAAACTCCTACCACCCCATAAATATAGCCGCGTGTAGCGTAAAGCCGTATATCTGCAAAAGCTGTAATCCAGCAAAAACAAAGAATTTTTGTGTATTACAGTCGAACACAATTATATTTCACCCAGTAGTACAATAGGTTTACAACTACATGTTTCGGCCCTATATGTGGGTCATCTTCAGGTTGTAATTTAACTTACAGAGCAGCTATACAAGATGTGTGGGGTGTTCTTTTAGGGTATTGGGGGTTGGGGGGGGGGACGAGATCTCGTTGTTTCAGTAGTGGGTACCATGACCTGGGGCTGTTATGAGTGAATTATCATTAGTTGTTTATGTACATATGTGAAAGTAGGTAACTATTCTTATCCTAAGGGTATGTTATAATAGTATCATTAGTAATATTGGTGTCAATATACTTAAAACTAGCTTGCTATAATCTGCCAATATAGTTCACAAAACTCTAGCAATAATATCTTAGTGTCTGAAAGTTAAATTACAACCTGAAGATGGCCAACATATAGGGCCGAAACACGTAGTTGTAAACCTACTGTACTACTAGATGAAATACAGTTGTGTTCGACTGTATGTGTAATACACAAAAATTCTTTGTTTTTGAACCAACACAACGGGGATGTCGCACCTCAGAGTTGTAATCCATCAATTACAGAAAACTTGTATCGGACAAGGTACGCCTTGATAGTCCGGCATTTTGGAAACAGGCTGTATTTGTGCTAGTGTTTCCTGCAACAGTAGATCTATTGATCATAGCGTTTCAACACACAAATGTACATCGGCAAGGCTCGAACCACGACCGAAAAAAACGGCATGACGGAATGCATTTCGTAGTGGTCTGTGGCCGCTCGCTCGCTGGGATTGTGGGTTTGAATCCCGCCGGTGGCATGGCTGTGCATTGTCATGTAGAGGTCACTGCGTCGGACTGATCACACTCGTCCAGAAGACTCCTGCCGAATGTGGTGTGTCTGAGTGTGATCGTGAAGGCCCGACAGGATAGGCCGTGACCAGAATGCATGCCGACGCGCCATAGGAGGGACAGACAGTTGTGGAACAGTATAATTCATTACCGCTTTCATATTGAACCCTACCTGGACTGCACATCCTCGTGTAGCACAAATGTTTGCTTTTGGCCGATGAAGAAACTGTAGGAACTGGTGGGTGAGCATACTTTGTATGTGAGGTGGTAAGGGCAGGATATTTATTTTGATTCGTCCGCCAATCAGCCATCGCTGTTGCTGCACACGTGAATTGCTCACAGCTTTCCGGTTGAAAAATTCTACAGGCCAAGAACCGACAAATAAACTGTCGTTACAGTTTTAGATGCGTTCGCAAAATTGCGAAAAAAAAAAAGCATATATTAACCTCGTCATGTCTGTCCATCCGTCCGTCCCTCCGTCCGCATGGAACAACTCGGCTCCCACTGGACGGATATTCATGAAATTTGATATTTGAATATTTTTCGAAACTCTGCCCAGAAAATACAATTTTCATTAACGTGTGAAAAGAATTACGGATACGTTACATGAAGGCCTATGTACATATTTGGTAACACTTTGCTGAATTCTTCTTATAATAAGAAATGTTTCAGACAAAGTTGTAAAAACAATCGAAACACATTTTATTTACAATAAATTCCCCCCTCCCCCCACCCGAAAATCGTGCCGTTTGTGAGATAGTGTGCAAAAATGTAGTAGAGCCAGACAGGCCACCGATGGCAATATAATAATGGTGCATGCGCATTTATTGCTGAATAACTAAGGCTACAAACACACATTCAGAATATATAATACGTATTGCTTTTCCAATGCAACAATGATTGCACGAACGCGCCTCAATGCTACGTCACACGTACAGTGCCTGTGTTATGACATCATAACAGTAGATTGCGTTTTCATTTCCTATTACTTTTTAAATTGTTCATCTGTAAGATCTCTAGGCCGCGTCACTGCTCAATAAATACCATAGGGCTGAGAGGAGACGCGTATGGAAGTAATAGGCAGTTTGCTGCTGCTGTTATCGTGGTATCAGCACCTCCGGTTTTCCTTTGCCTTTCGTAATTCAAGTCCCTGTCGATATCTCTTAACCGATAATGAAGACGCATGTAACGTAACTTTCTGTCGTCTCCTATGGGCCAAACCATTTTGGATATGAGGCAAACCGGTATGTAATTTATCAGGTGTGTCTCGAAGCCAAGCGGTCTTCCTCACGCGATTGTGAAAGAACGTCTGAAGAAGCAGATACCATACAAAATAAGACCTGTCTGGCGCATTATGTAAATTATTTTTCTTCGTAATTTATACTGAGCAAGTTGTCTTGCGGGGTAACTTTTCTGACTTGAGACAAAAGAGTGTTTTATTTAACAACGCTCTCAGTTGCTAATGTTATGCGTAGGGTGGATAAGAGGTGAACGAAGTCTGAATAAGGAGGAGCAGTGGAGTGATACTGAAAAGTGAACGCCGAAATTTCTGGAGCAAAATCTTTCCTAGTTTCACTGTGTTCTCCACAAATCCCACATTGATAGATTTAATTGTATTCCGGGGTTGCCTATTCCGAATCTCGGCCCGGAAAGCAGTTATCCAAACTGACGAATTTCCTGTGTTTTCTCAGATCCTGCAGCAAGTTACTGGGAGAGTAACTTAAATCAGAAGACTACTGCTTCCTTCCACATTATCGTTGTTCATATTTCACTCATTATTCTGTCTTTGGACGCTATATAATCTGAATTACTTACAGCATTCTTAAATAAAATAGACATAATTACAAAAACCTTACATTCACGTGGTTTAGCTCACCATTTAGTTAATCTTAAATAGTCATAGTCAAATCCTACGCAAGAGATCGTGACCTTTCTTCATGCCATGCTTGGGGTATCTGGATAAAGTCTGAAATGATACTAGCAATTTCTCCGGTAAATAAATGTGAAGATTGTGGTATTTCCTTATGCCAATTTAAGTCATGCCTATGCAAACAAAGGGCTTAGTCGTAAGGGTCTGGTCCCAAATCCATAATATGCTCCGCATAATTGTGTAGAGTAAACTTGTTGTGAAATATATTGACAGTTAATATTCGGATTAAAGTAGGTAATGAAGCATCATCTGGGCTGGGAAAAGATTACTACTGAACAAATGTGGTTTGTGTAATAGTAAACACAACAAGATGGCTTCCATAAAGATTGCTGTCAATATCATTCCATCAATCGGTACAAGAATTTGAAGGGAAGGTACTAAAGTGTAATTTGAACATATCCTTCACCAAACAGCTGTCAATAGAGGAATGCATATTAAGCAGGTTCGAATTAAAGTTCCAAATACTTTCCCTGCGGCCAGATTTACTAGAACTAAGGCCCAGAAATTACTCAAAGCTTGTGTTGTGTTAGACTGAAAAAATGCTTTGTGTTGAATGGTATACACAACGGAATGGATTTGACATTCAGAGGACCGTGCATCGTGATGTATTCTTATATTGAAAGCCAACGAGATGTTATATTTCTCAAATTTATTTGATAAAGTACTCTACGTGTTTCGGACAGGTCCACTGTCCATCACCAGGAGTAACTCAACACTGTATACACAGCAAAAGGTATTTGTCATGCTAGCGTGGTCAGGATGACCACGCTAGCAGACAGCCAACAGAACTAGCATGACAAATACCTATTGCTGTGTATACAGTGTTGAGTTACTCCTGGTGATGGACAGTGGACCTGTCCGAAACACGTAGATTACTTTATCAAATAAATTTGAGATATAGTGCATCTCGTTGGCTTTCAATATAAGAATACAACGGAATGTCTTCCAAAAGGGCAGCGACTACCTAACCATTTACAGATTCACATTGAATATCACGTTACGACTACACGTCAATCAGTCAGTCAATCACTCATTCAGTTAGTCAGTTCTTCACTCGGTTAGTCCTGCATGGTGTTGATCCCCAACTGATGCTCGTCTCCCGATTTTACCTTATGCATTGGACACTACTGTCTGTCATTCCTGGAGCTCCCTCTACGAAGACAGTGCAGTTCTGTACGTGTCAAAGTCACCGTACTTATCGGCTGCACGTATTTACTCATAGACATGTTTCATCTTAGCGTACATACATATTTTTCAGTGTTTAAAACTATGGTCAACATACACAAGGCCTCTGCCAGTTCAGGCGGACAGCAAATCATGCCATAACCTACTTAGCTGGTACTATATGATCAGCTCAGTCATTTGAACAGTCATAAGTTTGATCGCCGGCTCGTATAAGCCTCTAACATCCCAGTACTGGGCTGTGAGATTGAGATTACCAGAATTATATTTCATGTTTCATTTCGTAAAGTTCAGTAAATACACAACTAATCGGTGTTAAAAACCCAATAAGTAAAATGCTGTTCCGAAAACCATACGCAACACATGAAAACTCTGTGTGGGCAGAAGGAAGGATTTCTGGGCGTTACATGTGATGACGCGTAATCACTACGCCTTGACATGATTTCAATTTTATCCAGCGATAAACTGAGCTAATCAAATACATTTAAGAAAATGTAGACAACAAATGAAAGGCGAGGTTTGTTATATTTCTTTCGTGTGTGGTGGACCGCTGTGAATGTTCTTTAGTGTTCAGTAACAGGTACTGCCTTGATGGAGGTTCGTGTGTGACAGAAGTGGGCCAAAAGTATGACCGTGCTTCTTTGGTGCTTATTACTACGTCTAGGAAGTGTGTCATCCCCGTTGTGTGTGTGAAACTAGGAAAAGGTATGTATTCAAACACAACTTAATCACTGAGGTGTATTTAATGACTGTGATGGAAACAACTACATGTTTCGGCCTGTATTGGCCATCATCAGGTCCCTAGACAACCTGATGATGGCCAATACAGGCCGAAACATGTAGTTGTTTCCATCACAGTCATTAAATACACCTCAGTGATTAAGTTGTGTTTGACTACATACCTTTTCCTAGTTATTACTACGTGTTTCTGGAGATTCTTGGTGCAAAAGCCACGTGTAGCCAAACAAAATTGTACTGTCTGTTGCTAGGTCGCTAACCATCAAGGAAAATTTATCCTAATAAGTTTATGTTTGCTAGGCAAGTAAAGATGTTGATTGCCTTTACTAAATTTTAATACGTATTACTAGATAAAAAGAGCCCTGTACGAATCTGTATCCCGAGCCATATTAATGAAGTTCGTTTATTATTTTTTAAATTTTTTAAATATTATCCTCTCACATACGCCTAGATTTACCAAACGACTTTTTGTTTAGGTCTTCGTACCGAATTTCTGTTGAATTTCGTGTTTGTTCAATGCGTGTTACGCTCTTATCCTGATTCTTCCTTCCAATTTGGAGTATTTTACTTGATATAGTAATTATTTTAGACGTATCAGTTCTATACGACGTGTTATTCTCCTCACTGTATGATGTACAGTAACCACAAATTATTAGCGAACGTAATACAGGGAGAAGATATGAAGAAAAGTACGCTTTTTAAAATTTTAGTTGAATTTTTGGCAGTGTCATTGTTTTTGCTACAATGGCACGTTAATCTCCGTGTTTGTTTGTCCTTGACGGCGAATTCTTGATCTCCATAACTACTGGAATTTGGTTCTCGTGTGCTGTCGTATAATTTAATCCATCAATACGGTCACTCCTTAGGCCAGCATATCAAGGCATAGCTTAATATTTACGCGCCGTATATCTAAAAGAAGACTGTAAGCCAGCCATGTGGTTTTATAATGTTAATAAATACGGTAACGAAAGAAAGGAAGAGGGTCTGAATACGCTGCCATTTGAATAAATGCATCTGGTTCATATTGTATTCTTCTCGACTGCTGCACTTTTAGATGGGTACCAACGTTTCGGAAGAAAACATTGTTTCCATCTACCCTACGGGTAAGCAATGTGTTTCTCGAAACGTTGCCAAAAAACGCGGCAGGATATACGGTGTCATAGTACAGAAGCTTTCGTACTAGTGCTGTGTGCCTGCCTTTTATAATCTGAAGGAGAGAAGAGTAATCATTTTTCTGCAAACAATCTGTGTAATGCTCAATTCTTACATGCCGGTTTCATACCGCTCATTTGCGACAAGAGTGTCACAAATAAAAATTTGGGATTTTTGAGTTAGTGGTAAAGAAAGAAATGTTTACAGATGCACTTTTGATAGGTATAGTGTCATAACGCAGTTTGCAAAATTCGCCGCTTGAGAGCAGTCATGTCGTCGTTGCACTCATAGAAAATTACAGCACTTCTAACCTTTAAAAGTTTCTCCTGAAAAATCACAAATTTTGAGTTGTGACACTGTTGTGACACTGATGTCTCAAATGAGCGATATGATTTTTTGTAGGCAGGTTCATTGAAACAGATGTGCGACATTCCTATCGAACTGTACTGTAGGCGGAGGGTTCGCTCTGTAGAGGCGCAAACAACACCGCTTAGATAAATAAGCATATAAAGCTACAGGACTTTAAATTACACGAAGAGAGAAACGTCGCTGTGTTTCGTCAATTTAGGATATTTATTTTCATGGAGAAAAATGTACTGTGAAGAAGCGAGTCTAATTATGTGGCATGTCAGAACCACGGAGATGAGGTGATATGGCACAATATATAGTATGAACTTAAACACAAAAGGATGGTTCCTTCAGAGTTTGGGCTATTCTTTGTGTACTAGGACAAATTTCTTCAACTCAGTCTCCATTATGGGTTCTCTGGGTTTTTGTCTTCATTGCTTTATGAGCATAAAACTAAGTTTAATGTTTCACAGGGGAAAATTCTTCCATCTGTTTTACCACCATGTTTATAAAACGAAGCTTTATTAGGAGAAAATGTATAAAAGGCGTTATGACAAGGGGCCCGTTAAATTATGATCTATGGCTAAACATGCACTTTTTTCTGGGAGGTGATATTGTGGTTTTTGTCCACGATTTTCGGGACGTTGATTTGTGGTGGGAGGTTTCAGTAGAAATTTCAAACCTTGTACACGCAGAAAAAAAATTACTTTATTTTTATCATCATTACCACCGTCTTCTTCTTCTTCTTCTTCTTCTTCTTCTTCTTCTTCTTCCTCCTCCTCCCCTAAAAGAAATGTTTGCTTGAAGCTCCTTCTCTGCTTCAGGAACTACATTGTTTTTCCATCTACTCCTAGATCTTCATAGTAGGTCGTTTACTTCTGGGGCAGTTTCAAAGATTCTCTCTTCCCCAGATCTGATTATCGTTATAAGTTTCATAGCGTTTATTTTGTCCTCCTTGTTCGCAGTTTTTCAGTTTGTATGTTCTTGATATAATCTTTCAGTTTAATATTATGGACATTGTTCATTTTCTGAAGAATACTTTATGCACTCGACGTTTCGGAAGCTGACTGTTCTTCCTTCATCTGGAAAATAATATAATAACATTATGTTGGGTATTTCATATTAGTTTATTCGTGCCTCCTGATGACGGAAGCAGAACCAACACGTACAGTCAGACAATTGACACTAACCAACAGAATCTTCCTATACAGGGGTGCTGTTAAGTCCTTAGCCCGACCAGGAAGGAAACAAGCTAATGTTTCTGTCAGAATGGCGTGAATTTCCTTCGGCGCCTTGCCTTGCAGATAAAAAAAACTTGATGACAGCTCGCGTCTCGATGTTGTTGAAATCGCGCGCGTCGCCTGACATGCTTCCGAGCTTGTTTCCTTCCTGGTCGGGCTATATTCTAATAACGCTGTCACATATATTTGAAGAACGCTAGTCTCGGCTAGCTTCCCCAGACTTTTAATTAGTCCACGCGCAGTTCCCACCTTCCTGCTTCATTATTGCTCACAAATATTGTGTACCTCCACAACATGACAGCAATATAGACGCAATATTTATAGTCGAAAGAGAAAGCCTCTTATCTTTCTGGTCTAGAAGTGTGCCTGTCTAAATCCTTCTGCTCAGTTATTAGTCTACAACTACTTGTTCGTCTAAATGTTGTTGTAAATCATGAATTTCTTATATTTAAAATGAGTAAATGACAGGATAATAAAAAATTGACGAAAAAGAGTGTTGTGATGTGACAAGTGTTCATGCGGTTCAGGTCACAGGCCGGTGAATCACAGCTGTTAATGTGATCATGATAATAAACCTCTGGCCTTTATGAAAGGCGGGGGAAGAATTCTTGGCTAGCCAAGTAATTTTTAGGTTTGGCGTGGGAATGTTCTGCATGAAAAGTGATAGTCGCTTTACTATGTAGGTTAGACATAGGGTTAAAAAGTACCGTGGAATTTTCGCGGCACCAAATTTTAAATATATTCGTAATTTTTCGCAAGCAGTTTATCATAGGCCTAATACAGTACTTACCCTCTGAGGTCACTGTATATAAATGTAAGAAGAGATAGTGTTTCAAAACATTTCATGAAGGAACCAAGCTAATAGATACCTTGTTTCCTTGAAGCTTCCCAAGTTTTTACCCTGTAAGAAGCACGTCTCGCAATCTGGCTCAGAGAAGCAATACCCTTACTGAGTAACTAACAGTCCGTCAGTTAGTCCAGAAAGTCCCTGTCTCGTATGAGACCTTCTGAGACCTTAACACTCACTGTGACATTCCTACGGGCTGAAAAATTTCCCTATAATGAGCCCAATAAATCCATTCCACTTTTTTCTACACTATTCTAAAGCCTTTTTTCAATAATATTCTCTTCCGAGTCTTCCGAGTGGAATTTCGACAATTGAATTTGCCGCTAAAAAAACATACCGCATCTTTATTACAAAAATAATTTAGGTTCATGGATAGTATCATTCTTTATTCTGAAATGGAATATACCGCTCGTTTGCTACAAGAGTGTCACAACTAAAAAATTTGGCATTTTTTGAGTTATTGGTTTAGAAAGAAACGTTGGCAGATGTACTTTTAATAGGTATAGTGTCATAATGCAGTTTGCAAAACTCGCCGCTAGAAAGCAGTTGTGTCGTCATTGCACTCATAGAAAATTATAGAACTTCAAAACCTTTAAAAGTTTTTCCTGAAAAATCACAAATATTGAGTTGTGACACTCTTGTCGCAAATGAGCGATATCATTTAATGTTAAGAAAAACAGTGCTTGTAGTTAACCACTGCTGTACCAATGGTAGCAGGCTTTTCAACTTTCCTATGGCCTCACGCCCACAACTGATCGTCGCTTTTGAAATGTCCGTATCTTGCAGCATTAAGTTATACTTATGTTAGGCTGTCGGAAGAAGGAGGGGCGTGTGTGCTTTCTGGGGATGGAGGGATCGAAAGAGTTAAAGAGATGTGTAAATTATGCAAAAATCTTCCCTCTTATCCATATCTTCGTCCCTTTTCTTCTAAGAACTTTCACCACCGTTTTATAACGAGGAAGTTCTGAGGCAAAGAATTTTAAAAGTATTTCTCAATGAAGTATCGTAGCCTAGAAAGAGATATGTTTGGCTTTGTGTTCGTTAGAGGCAGAAGAGAGGGTGATATTTTAAATAGGGACTAAATGAGTATGGAGCTGAAAGCAAGAAGTGGGTTTTAGTAAGAAAAATAATCCTGCCTACTGGAACTGAATTATAGAAGATGGACGACATTTCTCTTCTTGCGGCTTAACAAAGACTCTAAATTTGGCTGAGTAATAAGGAAGTAGCAACATGCTGCGTCATCAAGATGAGGTTGGTTTGTCTCGTTTATATAGAAAAGATAAAGAATGGTTCAGGTCATATAATTTAAGTCAATTGCTCAAGACTAAATCCAGTTTGTTTTATAGGACCTGACTGTATCTTCCTCAAACTCCTTATCCAATTTAAGGTATTAAGTCTTGAACTGAAGATGTGAAACTGAGCACACAAAGCAAACGATATTAGGTGCAGCTCCGCTAGAAAGGCTAATATATACGAACCCAGGAATAATTCATCCGACAATCTTATCTATTGCCCACCACTGAAAATTTAAACCAGCGAAAAATTAGTAAAATATTTTTATTTTCTACATTTTATACTACACTTGATTGGTGCGTGACTTTTTTTTTTTTTTGATAGTTATGGCGGATGGCAGTTGACGTTAAGATGTAAAACGGATGTACGTGTGTTTCAGTTGCAATGGCAGTGCCGGTCTGTGACAGTGCTCTTCAACTTGCTTTTCGGCACGTACCATACCACTGCCACGAACAAAACATTTATATTTGCCAGCAAGTACTGGAAACGTTAATGACATATCTTTTGAACTTTATAAATGCTTCACAAATGTTTTTTTTTTAATTTAAACACTCTGCCTTTTACCTTACTGTTGTTTTGGCCGGGGCATTCCAGACAATGTACAGTAAATAAAGCTATCATCGTTTAGTTTTTGGCAAAATATATTCTAGTGAATCCTATCTTTTGAACTGCATGTAATAAATCGAAAGGAATTTCGAAAGGAACCAAAAATATGTGAGATTTAAGGTCCTCACTTAGACGACTATAAAGAGTACACTGTTCTGGAAATATTCGCTGCGTGGATTGCAAGATGTATACATATACAAAGCCACTCTGAAGATGGGGGCAGCAAATTCTTCCGTATCAATGGTACCTGTCTGCAAAATTACACATTACTCTATTAAAAGTACAGCGTTATTCAGTAAGAATGCTTATATTTTCTTACCCGTTCACCAAACTATAAGGCCGTCCGTATAAGCAAAATCTGTATAACAAGGATTTAAAATTCGCTCAGAAGAAAAAAATCTTCCAACAGAGGTCAGTCAAATGGGAGGAATGTTCTGGGTAATTCAGATACTATCGATTTCTCAAGAATGACTCTGTTCCTTAAAATTTGTGGTTCACTGAACAAAAGTTATTGTATTATCCGTGTTAATAATAAGAAGCTTAATAATCAGTCTAGTGATCCATGTTGAAATCCAACTGTGTCTTTCAAATATATTGTTAAACTGTGTTGTTTACTATCAGCTTTGGTAGCAACACGGCTAACCTCTTGTGTGTTAGGTCACAGGAAACAAACCAATTCTGCATCAAAAATAATATTAATCTCTGACATTTAGAGAAATAATCGCTGTTTGTTTTGAGACCCACAAAAATCTCATAAATGCAGAGTGAAAAGAATATATAGGTCCTAAGTTTTAAAGAATTAATACACATATTTACCGCTGTGAAATAATGTGGAATACCAACTTGATGCTACAAGGTAATTTTATTGATATATTCTTAGCTCGACATGTTTTGGGTACATACGCCCATCATCAGGAGCGTTAGATGTTGAGTTGCAGCATATGGTTTTCTGCACCGAGTTTTTGGATGGGTGGTGGTCCTGAGAGCCGCTGCGTAGGTCGTGTGTACGGTGCGGATGGTGCCGTGCACGGCACCATCCGCACCGTACACACTTTCCACTAGTTCATATTTTAAACCTCATAATTCCATTTCACATTCTCACACCGCATTTCTTTAATATAAGTACTTACTGTAGTATTATCCTTGCAATACGTCTAGGCATATCAAGGTCCCTTATCTCCCCAGGGTTTTAAAATCAAATATATTACATATTTTTCACATTTTCCCATGCATGTTAAATGACCTATATACTGGGCCGGCCCGAGGTACGTTGGCCCCTCTCCAAACCGATATTCCTTAGACTTTTCGGCGTGGGAGAAGACTGGCGAATATTATGAGGGCGTTTGCGCAAATTGCAGATAATTTTAAGAGAAATTTTTTCGCATGTGTAAATACTAGCACCACACTTCCGATTATTTCTGTGACGTCTTAGCACCCCTTATAGGTTTGCGCCCCGGCAAGCTGCGCGGCTGTCCTCTCCCTTACTTATTTTTCCCCAGCCTGTCCTTCTCACCCTTCTCATCGACCATGAGTTACCACTCTAATGACTTCCGGTATTGGAAATACAAATTATGAACCCTTCGTTGTGTTATTTTCTGCAGCCTTTCCTACTTCACTACCAATTCAGATATTATCCTCGGCTACCTATTCTTCTTACAGGATGGTCAATGAATTCTCACATTTGAAAGAAAAAACAGGTGTTGTGTATTTTAATGTTTAATTTCTGATGTAGGAGACAGAAGGCAAAGCTGTTTTAAGATGCATTTAATTCCTGCGTATGTCCTCTTTCATCCATTAATTTTGCTCCTGGGTTTCTTACACACAAATAATTATGAACATTATGTCATTAATTAGTAATGCCTCCCTTAGACTTCTTTTAATATTATCATTCGCACAACTGAAACAAATGTTTTATATCGTCAAAACTGCTCACAACTTAAATCATAATAAAATTAAACAGGTTATGCAGAAGGCTGTACCCTCAAAAAGTTACAGTTGAAAGGTAAATACACTTTGTGGGTTTCATAAATGCTAGGCATGAAGAAGAAACACAGGTGCAGTATTACCACTTTTTAACCTCTACTTTGTATGGAGAAATATAGTCAGATTTAAGCTACGACAGCTTTTATCCCCTGGGAAAGAACAGTCGGTACCCCTTCACAGGGCGACTGGATGAGTCCCATAGCCAGTCTGGACGCTCAGAGAAAAATATCTTGCCCTTGACTGGCTTTAAAGCTCAGAATGTTGTGCCCATAACCTAGTTACTACACTAAATCAACCTCCATTTATATGGTTTAAGAATAGATATAATGATGAGTAAACTAACATTTTAATGCAGATCTATTTCTAATTGTCGTGCAAATGGAATATTTCGAATTAAAGTAAAATATATGGACAATACACAAATGGAACCCGACTGCCAGTAATTAATCTCACGTGTACTGTCATGTTGGGGACCGCGGTAGCTACAAATCCTAAGGTCGCTGATTCGATTCCAGCTGGTGTCAGGGGATTTTTCATTGACATAAAATCCTTCCGATCGCACTATTGTCCTGGGGTCGAATCAGCCTCTAACATAAATGAGTACCAGGAGTATTTCCTGGGGGTAAAGGTGGCCGGTGCTTAAGGCTGACAATCTACCACCATCCTGTGCCGTTGTCACGAAATCTTGGAACCTTAACTACCTGGAACCCTCTGGGCCTGTCCAGGCCTGTAATGGGGGACTGCCTTACCTATACTGTCATGTTAAATGTTGTAGGATTGTGACATGCAGAACCTCTTCAGCGTTCTTAGACAAATCGATTCTTTCCCTTCCTAGGCCTGGAGTACACTGATAACTCCAACGACACGATATTTACGATTTCATCACGTCAGTTCCCAAAACACCCCTCCAACAGGGGTCCATTCGTGAAACTTGTGCAGATTACTTGCTCTTGAACTGCCCTGACTATCTGCTTCTATTTCTGTCACAAGGTTTCCCCCCTTACAAGAATTCAATTTGCATGTATGTGTTGTTATATATATATATATATATATAACAATATATATATATATATATATAACAATATATATATATAGAGAGAGAGAGAGAGAGAGCCTATGTCATGTGCATCCTCAGCTGCACTAAAAGGCTATTACAGTGTACACTTTACCCTACCGGCCCATAAAATTCAAAGATCGGACAGGGTCTAGAGTGGGGTTATCATAGGCACCAACTCCAGTGTTCCCTACTTCACACTCAGTTTATCATATCTTAGATTAATATAACGTTATTTCACAGCAGAAATGCCTTCTAATCCTCTAGAGCGAGAGTTTCATGTAATACAGGGCATACTTCCATATTTCAAAATGGAGCTGCCAACTTACATTAAACAAGCACTGCAGTAATAAAGCGACGCCTTAGTGCTCTCTTAAGAGAGGGAACGTCTTGATCCTGAGTGCGGTATGAAACGCATAAAAATGGGCAAAATGCAGAGATATTTAATGCTAAAACAGGTGGCGCTATCTGTTATCAATTTCAGTGTTAAGGAAACATGTATGTAGCCGGTTCCTAACAGATTAAAAATTATATAATATTTGACGCTCTTCCTAGGAAAATAATGTCACTTTATCGCTCTATTTGAAGTCCACAACAGGAAGTTCTGACGTATGACATAGCTGGAAGTATTGCAGTTCTGTAGTCCAGTTACCACAATACTGCACTACTCCTGCTTTCTTTACGTTTTGAGGAAAGAAGGAGAATAAGATGTTAAAATAATTGGGCCTAACACTATATATTGTGACTGAATTCAGTGCGCATTCTTCACTAACAGTTGTAGTTGGTAGTAAGCTTTACCACACAGCCGCTTAGCTCCCGGGGGGGGGGGGGGGGGACCCTTTCCTTTTGGTGAGGGAGTTTTTTGGGCCCGAAATCATTTTCGTTTAAATGACAAACGAAATTTGCC
>Ga0123353_10007376_pt1 | contig 14851 bp, 12 predicted proteins | sample TergutLab28metaG_3_FD_92763 | JGI IMG/M metagenome (GOLD analysis project Ga0123353, IMG submission 92763) | Labiotermes labralis P3 segment gut microbial communities from Petit-Saut dam, French Guiana - Lab288 P3 | ecosystem: Host-associated > Arthropoda: Insects > Digestive system > Gut ... | reverse complement strand
GTTCCCATTCCGAACACGGAAGTTAAGCTGCTCATCGCCGATGATACTTGCTTGGAGACGAGCCGGAAAAGTAGGACGCTGCAGGTCCAGTAAAAAACCCCCGAGAGGGGGTTTTTTTGTCGCGCGCCAATTTGTCCGATTGACATTTGGGTGATGATGATGTGGTATTATGAAGCGTGAAATTAGGGTTTTGTTTCCTTATAAGGCACGCTGTGACGGAAAGAGATAAGGTTGCTGCCGCATTGCCTGAAACGGCGGTGTATTGGCCTGACCACACTACTGATTGCTGGGAGCAGATGAATTATTTGGAGGCTTATGGCGAAGTAAGCAAGAGGTGTTCACAATGTATTCTTCCTTTGAGTAATTTGGGAATTGCAGATAAGGAAAAGTGTCCGTTGACTAAATAGTGTTCATATACTGGGGTAGAGGCGAAACGGCCTCTAGGTTAACTAATGAGGAGGTATTTGTAATGTGCGGATTGTTTGGGGCACTTGTTATTGGCGGGCTTATCGGTTGTTCGATTTGCCGTGAGAGGGAGTGTCGGTGTCACGAAAGACGGATTTGCGTTTGTGAACGCAGCAGGCATTGCGGTTGTTGTTAGGCGAAAAACCCCGGGGAGTCGGGGTTTTTTGGTACTGAGACCTCATTCGTAAACACCAGACACCCTCGCTTGCCCAAAACTATCTGCCACGGGTTTACTCTTCAAAAGATTGAGGAAAGTCATGATTGCAGTAGTTGCAATGCCAGTGTTGGGTTTTGTGATATTTTTGTTTGCGGCCGAACGCGGCGCGGAACAGCCAGCGGATTAGCATGAAGGGGAAGAGTAGTATCCAGAGGATTATGCCTTTTCGGTCGCGGGTAGTCTTTTTGTTTTCTTTGGTGACAAGGACGCAAGTGCCTTTTTTACATTTTGGACAGTCCATTTGTTTTCTCCTTTTGTTACTACAATTTAGTTCCGCAGTTGCCGCAGAATTTGGTGTCGGGTTTTACGGGGGTTTTGCATTTGGGGCAGGAAGCGGTTTCGGGGAGGGTTTTGCCGCATTCGCCGCAGAACTTGGCGTTGTCTTTTAATATTGCACCGCCGCAGTGCGGGCAGTAGCGTTTAACCGCAGGGGTGACCCCTGCACCCGATTGCGCTTGTGCTGTTTGCGCCGAGACTCCTGCCATCATGTTTTGACCTATGCCTCCCATGACGCCCATGCCGAACATTGTGCCCGCCATGCCGGGGTTTTTGGCGGCATCGCGCATTGCGTCGGCTTGTGCCATGGCGGTGTAGTTGTGCATTTGGCCGCCAAGGATACCGAGTGATGAGGATTTGTCGATTGCTTTTTCCACTTCTTCGGGGAAGGAGATATTTTCAATTACGAACGTTGAAAGTGTCATGCCGATGTCTTCAAAGTCTTTATTCAGGGATACGCGCGCGATTTCGTTGAATTGGGTCAATTTGGAGGACAGGTCGATTGCGCTGTATTTGCTGTCTGCGATCGCGTCGCTTATCTTGCTTATTATAAGACCGCGCAGGTGTTCGTTAATCGAGTTGGTGGTGAATTCGCGTTTGGATCCTGACATAGTTTGCATGAATAGCTTGGCGTCGGTTACGCGGTAGCTGAACTTGCCATATCCTCGGACTCTGATAACGCCAAAGTCGCGGTCACGCATTGTGAAGGGGTTGGTTGTGCCCCATTTTTGGCCGCTGAATTGCGTTGTTTCCACAAAGTAGACGTCGCATTTGAAGGGCGAGTTAAAGCCTTTGTTCCAGCTCATGATGGAGGTGAGAACGGGCAGGTTGGCGGTGTGAAGTTTATAGCGGCCGGGTGCAAACACGTCGGCTATCCTTCCGTCTTTCATGAAAATGGCGACTTGGCCTTCGCGGACGGTGAGTGACGAACCGTTCATGATTTCGGCGCGGTCCGACATCGGGAACTTGTAAATTATTGTGTCGTGGCGGTCGTTGATGTATTCAATGACCTTGAGTAGTTGTCTTGAGATGATGCCCATGTGCGGGTAATCCTCCTTTGTTTTGGATGTGATTTATTATATAAATTGCTAAAGCGTTTTGCAAGGGTTTTTAGGTCTTAAGGAGCTTGGGATTTTATGGTGATTGTAAAGGAGGTGAATACCGGGTCTTTGTTGGGTTCGGTGATGCGGACTGATACTGTTACTGTACCTGCGTTGCCGGCTCGGAAAGTGCCGCCGCTGCTTAAAGTTGTGTTTGCCGTTCCGCTGTCCAACGTCCAATAAAGCGATGCGCCGGAAGGTGCGCCGGATATGTCAAGACTATATGTTGTTCCGGAGGTGACTTCTTTTTTTTGTTCTTGGTTTATCAATAGCTGGTACTTTTGACCGCTATCATCGAGAATGGTGAAGTTTAGCATAAGCATTATTCCGTGCAGGCAGGCGATGATGAAGATGCTGGCGATGGCTTTGACGAATTGTTCTTTGGCTTTGCCGCGTGCGCCTTCGTCTTTGGCTACGGCCAGACGTGCACCGATGTAAATCGCCCACAGAACCGAGACCGACAAAACGGCAGGGAAGACGTAGAAAGAAAGGACTTCTGCCATTTGTTTGGAAAAGTTGGCTTGGGCGAGTAGGTTGGAAAGCGGCATGCGGTAGTATGTCACAAAAAGTGGGTATAGCAAAATGTTTTGAACTAGTTGCCGGAGGCGTTTTGGACGAAGGATTTGATTTGTTCTTTGATGGTGATTTCTTGTTTTTTGAAGTTGGCGGGGATGTATTCGGGCGCGTATTTGATGGTCCAGTCGGCGGAGAGGTCGAAGGAGTTGAGTTTGACTTGGTTTTCAAAGCCTATCATGCGGATGGCGGGGGCGAAGAGGCGTTTTTGGCGCACCGTCATTTTGTCGACGTAGTCTTTTGCGAGTTTGAACATTTTAAGGCCGCCTTCAAGGTCGCGGGCGGATTGGAGTGTCATTTTAAAAAAGCCGGCAGTAAGTTCGATGAAGATGGCTTCGCAGACTTGGTCGTATTTGCTGCGTTCGCGGTAATCGGGCACCAGGGCGATGTGGCGGCCTTTTTCGGCAAGGAATTCTTTTATAAGGGCGTCCAAGCCGTCGTCACCGATGACCAGACGGGCGCGCATGGAGATTTCAAGCATCAGTTTGGTGGGGTCATCGGGGCTTAGGCCAAGTTCAAGAACCACTTCGTCGTGGAGTTTTTTAATCATCCCGCGGAGTTTTTCGATTTCTTTTTGGACTTCGTCGTAGAAAAAGAGGTTGGCGTAAACGTAGCCTTTGCACATCGGGTCGTCCAGTTTTTTATTGGATTCGGCAAGGATTACGTTGAAATCTTTGTCCAATGTAAAAGTTTCGTCGATTTTTTTTGCGGTGCTGAAGTTCATAAATCAAAATAGCAAAAAAAGAGTTGCGTGGCAAATGATTGTTATAATATAGTACCGATGTACCGCTTGCGGTGTTTTCATATATAAATATACAAAAGTACAGAAGTACAAAAAATAAAAAGGGGAAAAAATTAAATGGAGTTTCTGAAAAACAATTGGAGCAAATTGGTAATTGCTGCAATCGCGCTTGTCGGTGCTATCCTTATGATAATGCCGCTTACCACCGCACCCGAGATTAACTTTATTGGTGCGTGTCAAATACTTGGACCTTTGGTGTTCTTCATCGGGTTATTTGCTGTCATGATTTTGAAAATGTTCGACAAAACAAAACCGTACAAAAAGTATGTTTTACTTGGTGCCGGGTTGATTTCGTTGGTGTTGATGTGTATTGGATTGGTTGGGTTTCAAGCAGGCACAATGGCGGACGTTATCGCCGGCAATGGGAAAGGCGAAGGTGTGTTGGGAACTGTTCATGAGCAATTTAGGGCTTCAGCTAAAGCATTGAAAGGTGTTGCTTTAATGAAAAAACAATATGATGCAGCGCTTACTGCCGCAAATACAGTTTTGTTTACTTACATTTCCATGATCTTTGTATTTGGTTTGATTCCGACAGTTCGTGGGATAAACAAAGTTTGCAAACACTTTTTTTGTAAAGACACTAAAAAAGCTGCCGCAAAGAAGTAATTTGAATTGACTTACATAAGAAAAACCTCGCGGTATGCGGGGTTTTTTTGTGTGCAGCCACAAACTAGTCTTTTGCCGGTTTGATTCCCGTGAGGTGAGTGACCCAGTAACTTAGCTTTTCGGAGTGGTTCATCTCGTCGGAGATGATTTCGTGGATGTCTTCGTGGAACTTTTGGGGAAGACCGGGAGTGGAGGCGAGGAGTATGAGATAGTCGCTTATTGCTTGTTGTTCTCCTGCGTTGTTTTTGGCGATTTCCGCCGCGATTTGATTTATATCCATATAGGTTTATATGCAGGCGTGGGCGGGGGTGTGTTAAATATTTTTGAACTTTTGTCCGCGGGTGATGAGGTGGGTTTGGGCGTTTTTGTTAATTGTTTCTTCTATCAGTTTTTCGATTATTCCGTCGGGAATGAATTTGCAGCTAAAAAGATCCAGGAATACTTCGTTTGTTGGTTTGTGATAGTGAAGGGCTATGTGGCTTTCGGCTATCATGGTGAGTGCCGAGATTGAGGTATGTGTTTCTACAATCGCGGGCAGCATTATCGGGGTCATTTGGGCGGCTGCGGGGAGGTTTGCCACGATATCGTAGATTTGTTTAAATTCAAGGGGGCTTTTGATGAAAGAGAGGTAGTGGGGACCGAAGTCTTTTTCGCGGTTGGCGGCGGGTGAGTTGGACAGCACTTTGTTATTTCGGCGGTTGCTTTGGTAATATATGGCGTCACTTGTCGCAAATTCTTTTCCGAGTCTTTTTGTAAGTGCGGCGATGTCGATTTTCTTGGCGCAGAACAGGTCTATGAAAACACATTTCAGTTTTGAAAAAGTGTGCAATGTAAAATGTCCGAAGTCCAAAAGGACGTAGAGGCTTATACCGCCGCCGAAGGATTCGTTGCTGTAAAAGTAAGGCAGGAGTGTGGGTTTTTGAAGTGCGGTAAGACCCAGGTCGCGCAAGGTGGAATCGGCAAGGTCGAAAAGAGGCATGAGGTCGTCTTTGCCGGTCATGTGGTTTTGGCAATCGTAAAGGTCGAACATGGAGTGGCTGAGGGTGTTTAGGTTTTGGGTTGGTTTCATTTGTGTGATGCCTCCTTTTTTTTGTTATTTTATTAACTGCAATGATATAAAGGACGGCGGGGGAAAATGCAAGAGGAATTTTTGAAAGTTCGGGAACCTGAATACAAAAGAGCGTTCTTGGCGGAGAGATGGTGTTAGTACCCGAACTCTCTAAACAAGAATACAACAGGCAATACGTTTTCGTCAACGGCATTGTGGGGGTAATTGCAAATTACAAGCGACTAGAGCTGAAGTCGTCAACGAATTGGATAACGCAAAATCGTGATAAACAAGGGAACTTTTGCAAATAAAGTCCAAGAAGTCAAAGCCTAACAACTAGGCACCGATTTCTTTTACTAGATTTCAATGCCCATATATGCTATAATGCAAAGTTATGTTGAACGAAATAACACAACAACGGATGAATTTACTTAATAAACTTCTTGCGGATGTTTATCCTTTTGACAAAGGCATAAGGGTTAGCACCGTTTTAAAAAACCATGGGTTTGAAAAAATTGACCTTGATGTATTCATGGAAAGGTGTGATGTGTTTATTGAGAGTTTAATCGGTCTAATGCGTTTTGCAATAACTGAAAGGCAGTCTCACGTTTTATTTTTAAGATATGGACTTTTGACAGGCAAAGAATTGACGCTTGAAGCAGTAGGCAACTCTATTGGTGTTACAAGAGAGCGAGCAAGACAAATATTAGAAACCATTTCTAAAAAGTTAAATTCAAAATCACTTGTTAATATGGTTTTGCATTCCGCCTTTATCACAACTGGAAAGCAAGTGGATGTTGCTATTCGACCACAACCAGCAACATTTACGAAAAAAAATAGTACCACTACGGAGGATGATTCTGCGTCAAGAAAAGGTAAACGCTGGACAGAACAAGAAGATATTGACGTTGTTTCTTATTACGAAAGCGGTAAGTATGTTTCGGAAATAGCAACACTTTTAAAACGCATGGAAGGTGGTATCAAAGCGAGATTACGTGGTCATGGCTATGGAGATGAGAATGGCGAAGTTGCTGACGTAATAACTCAAAAACAAGATATAAAGCAACAATCAATCACACCGAGCGGAAAACTAAGTTTAACAAACACTTTGATTTTATTTTCAAAAATTAAATCCGAGTTTTTTGCTTTTAGCAGTTATATATCCAAATCAATGATTGATAAATTCAAACAAGATTTTGCGGAAGAATACAATTACATTAAACAACTACTTGCAAATCACAATGTTTCAAATGCTGATTTAAGGCAAGCGCAAGAACTTGTAATCGTTTATGAGAACATTACAGAGTTGAGCAAAGCTCACAATGAAAAGTTTATCGAACACAATCTTGTCGCGCATAAAAAATACTTTGATACGATATTAAAAACAGTTGATGCAAACGTTATGCTTGACAACGAACAAAGGCGAGCCATTATTGCCGATGAAGATTATTGTTTGCTTATCGCTGGTGCTGGCGCAGGAAAGACAACGACAATGGCGGCAAAGGTGAAATACCTTGTTGAAATGAAAGGTGTAAGTCCGCAGGATATTGTTGTTATTTCATACACTAACAAGGCAATTGACGAATTAAAAGAAAGGATACAAGACAAACTTGGTATTCCAGCAAACATTGTCACATTCCACAAGTTTGGATATGACATATTGAAAAGTGGTGGCAGTGAACCACCAACCATTGAATACTCTGCGGCGAATTATGTTTTCCGTTGTCTCGAACAATATGTTTTTAACGACAAAGAATTACTTCGCAAGATTATGCTTTTCTTGGGATACTATTTGAACATTCCTGAAGAAGCATTGAACTTTGAAAACCTTAATGCATATTTTCGCTATAAAGCAGACAATGACTTTCAAACAATGAAGAGTAATGCAGGCGAATATATCCGTGAGTTTGTTGATACTCGCAGAGAGCAAAAGCGAACAATCACCGGCGAATATGTTAGGTCTGACCAAGAAGTCCAAATAGCAAACTTTTTATATCTTCATAATATCTCATACGAATATGAACAACCATATCCAAATTACAGAAATAGCAAAGGCAAGCCTTATCAACCTGACTTCACAATCACACAAAATGGCAAAACATTTTATGTCGAACATTTTGGTGTGTCTGAAAACTTTTTAAATAATCGTTTTACAAGCAACGATTTAGCAAAATACAAGAATTCTATATTTTTCAAACGAAAACTACACAAAGACAATGGCACAACCTTGATTGAAACATTTTCAAGTTACAACGATAGACAGAGTTTATTAGAACATTTGAAAGAGCAACTCGAAAGATTTGGCATAGAAATAAAACCTAAAAGTAATGAAGAAGTCTACAAAAAATTAATAGACACTTCAAAAGAAAAATACGTGTTCCGTTTTGGTTATTTGATTTTGGACTTTATTGGTAGATATAAAGAATGTGGTTATGACAAAGATGGTTTCAAACTATTACGACAAAAGCATGATAATGTCCGCACGAGTTTATTTTTGGACATTGCAGAAACAATATACAATTACTATCAACAACAACTCGCCGATAAAAACTCTATTGACTTTGCCGATATGATAAACAACGCTGAGTTGATGCTACGAGAAGCAGAAAATCGAAAAATATGTTTGCCATATCGCTACATAATCATTGATGAGTTTCAAGATATAGCAAGACAACGCTTCAACCTTACAAAAACACTTGCAAATATTACTGGTGCGAAAATTGTTGCTGTTGGTGATGACTGGCAATCAATATTCGCTTTTGCCGGCTCTGATATTACATTGTTTCAACGTTTTCTAGAATTGATGGGTCACGGCATTGAAATGCAAATCAATCACACTTACAGGAACTCACAAGAGTTAATTGATATTGCTGGTGGCTTTATTCAAAAAAATCCAACACAAATCAAGAAAAGATTGATTTCGCCCAAAAAGATACAAGACCCGATTGAGATTGTGGAATACGATGGCACACAATCTGTTTCGATAAACTGGATAAAGGCACTCGATGAAACGGTTGCAAGGATTGTCGGGCAGTACGGGGAAAAGAGTTCTATTCTTTTCATAACAAGGTTTAACTATGAAAAACAACGGATTTGCAACAAAAAGGGAGATAAAGAATTTATCAAAAATCATGTAAGTGATTTTACCGAGGGCAAAAGCGATAGCATCATTTGGAATAAAAACAAGAATGTAAAAATTGATTGCTTAACCGCCCATAGTTCAAAGGGTTTGGGATATGACAACGTCGTGCTGATTAACATGTTGGAAGGAACTTTTGGTTTCCCAAGCCAACTTGATGATGACCCTGTCTTAAAACTTGTCACAACGCAAGATTTATCCGTACCATACGCAGAAGAAAGGCGACTATTCTATGTTGCACTAACAAGAACAAAAAACAAGGTTTACCTAGTCACACCATCGAACAAGCCATCAAGATTTATACTTGAACTTATTGAAGATTACAAAATCAAGCATAGCGAGCAATTAAGTCTTGAAATAAAAGATTGCGAAAAAATGCGTTGTCCGCTATGCAAGGCAAAATTAAAATATCAACCAAATAATCGCTTTGGCATTCCGCTTTATATGTGTACTAACGACCCAGAAATATGCGACTTCATGACAAACAGCAAACAATGTTTTGCGGATATATTCAAGTGTACAAATTGTGAAGATGGTTATATGATAGTTGTTGAAAATAGAAAGAATAATGATTACTTTTATGGGTGTACGAATCACAAAAGTAAGGCATGTGGGAACATGAAGCCAATCCAGCACGAATTAAAACCGAAGAAATAAACAACAAGTACTCTCGGCTGTAATTCTCGCCGGAGCCTGCCCAAAAAACCTAAAACTTGAATAAATACTTAATTTGCAATTCGTTTAGTTTCATGTTATGCTCTATAGGTTAAGGAGTATTCATGCTTGTAATCGCAAACGAAGAACAACTGAAAACAGCCGTCGAAAGATACTTCGCGCAAATCAAAGCGGAGTTTCAAAGCGGCAACATTGAATCGGGTTATAACGATGCGATACTGACACTAGACAAATGGTTTAAGTCACACAAGGGCGAAACCTTGTTAGGCGAACAATGGGAACACATACAAAAGGTTGCAGGTATCATATCCGAAACAATTAGGGTGCAAGAAATAATAGGAAAACAGGGGTACAAATTCTTATGACCGATAACACGCAAGAAAAAGAACAACTAAAAGCCGAAGATTTTCTAATTTCTTCTTTAAAACTTAAGAACAATAGTATTCTGGGAAATATGGATTTATCGTTCAAGCACGATAATGGAGTCTTTAGCACAGTAATCTTTGCTGGTAACAACGGATGTGGTAAAACAACAATACTCGCTATTCTCAATGAATGTGTAAGGCTTTTAACTTTTACAAACAATTATGTTGATACGAGAAACAAAAAAAACAATCAACAAGTTAGAGTAAACGCAGGTGGTAAATCAGAAGAACAATCTTTTCATGTTTCAAGTAATTATCGATGTCCGCATTTTATGAATGGAACAATAACAATTAAATTGGAAGACTCAAACAATAATATTTTGTCATTTGATTTTGTTTTTGACAACTCAAGTGACACGCGAAAGATAACAGTTGCATTAAATGAAGTTGAAATAACATATCTTGCGGATAATATCTTTTTACATAAATCTTTATTATTTGAATTACCATCAAGATTAAAAAGAGAAGGGCAAATTAAACAAGATATCCAAGCACTATATAATAGCGAGAGTTCTAGTGCTCTTTCAATCGTAATGTTAGAGAATGATGACATTAACGCCGATAATTTAAAAGAGCTAAAAACTAAAAAATATGGAGAATTTCTGCGCAAACATTTCAATATGGGTTTATCACTGCAACCACACGCGAACAACGATATTAGGATAAACAAAAAAGGAATATCGCCGTTCAGCATAGATACATTAAGCTCTGGTGAGAAAGAGATAATCTATCGTTCTTTTAGTTTCTTTGACAAACAGAAGGAGATATCAAAGCCAAGATTTGTTTTTATCGATGAGCCTGAACCAAACTTGCACCCACTTTGGCAAAGAGGTGTTTTGAAATCTTATAGAACAACATTTGACAATTATAAAAATATCCAACTATTTGTGGCAACACACTCCGACCATATTCTGCATTCTGCATTGCAGGATAACGATACACTAATAGTAAAACTTGGTGACAAAACTCCGCAGTATTATTTTAAGAACGGAAACGGAATAATATGTCCTACGACAACTATCGGAGAAATAAAGTGGTCAGTTTTTAATATCGCTACGGCTGACTTTCATATAACTCTCTATGGATATATTGTGGACAAAGCAAATGTTTCACACGGTATTAATGGTTGTGACGATTTTATTCGAACAACAAACGCATATAATGCTAACTCAGCGGAGTTTGAAACACAGTTTCCACGATATAGAAATTATAATGGTGCAGTATATACGACTGAAACACTGCCGACATATATGAGAAACACAATTCACCATTTAAGTGCGAATAGAAATCTGTTTAGTAAAAATGAAGAGTTTGAGAAAGCATTAATAAAGTCAATTAATCTCTTGATTGATATAATCAAGGAAAACAATTGGTAGTAATGAAAGGAGCAACAATGAAAAAAGAACACACCACCCAACTCATCATGTACACCACCGCGGACGGCAAGACAAAACTGCGCGTCAATGTAGACCCTGCACAAAATACTGTTTGGCTCTCGCAGGCACAAATGGCAGACTTGTTTCATACTACAAGGCAAAACATCACCATGCACATTGGCAACATCTACGCCGAGGGGGAGCTTGTGCAAGAGGCAACTAGTAAGGAATCCTTACTAGTTCAAACCGAGGGCAAAAGAATAGTCGAGCGACCTGCCACCTTATACAATCTTGATGTAATTATCGCTGTGGGCTATCGCGTAAAGTCACTTCGCGGCACACAGTTCAGAATCTGGGCAACGCAAGTTTTGAACGAATACATTCGCAAGGGTTTTGCAATGAATGATGAATTATTAAAAGAAGCTGGCGGCGGAAACTATTTCAAAGAACTGCTAGAGCGTATTCGCGACATCCGAGCAAGCGAAAAGGTTTTCTATCGCCAAGTGTTAGACCTTTTCGCAACAAGTATTGATTACAATCCAAAAAGCGAAACCGCCATTGAGTTTTTCAAAGAAATGCAAAACAAAATGCACTATGCTACGCACGGCAAAACCGCCGCAGAACTTATTGTAAGCAGAGCAAATGCAGAACTTCCTTTTATGGGATTGACTGCTTTCAAAGGCGAGCAACCACAAAAGCAAGAAGCGATGATTGCAAAGAATTACTTGACTGAGACTGAAATCAAAGACTTGCGATTTATGGTAAATACATACCTTGACCTTGCCGAATGGAAAGCCAGCGAACAAACACCGATGCACATGAAAGACTGGCTCAATGAACTTGACGGGTTTATAACATATCGCAAGAAACCATTGCTAACAAATAAAGGCAAGGTCAGCCACGAACAAGCAATGGAAGTTGCAAGTAATGAATACAATAAATACAAAGCAAAAATGCCAGCAGAATTAACACAAGCAGAGCGAGATTTCCTTGACACAATTCACGCAACATACCGATTACTTGAAAACAAGAAATCAAAAAAATGAAAAACGCCGATGGTTTTACATCACTGGCGTTTTTTGGTTTTGTCACTTGTCACGCGGGGGGCTAAAGACGTAGTTATTTAGCCCCCCCGCGGAAATATATAATCTTGTCTTTGTCTTTAGGGGGGCGTAGTAATAATGCAGTTTCCAACGATACAGCGCACCCGCGCGCCTAAAACGGTAGACAACGCCGCGCGGCGCGGTTTCGTGCACAAGGCACTTCACCGCGGCCGCACGTCATCGGCGTTTTACTTACCGTTTTTTACGGCTTTGCGCTTTGCTGTCAGTTCGTTGTAAGTCCTGCACCACAAAGTTATTTTGTGGCTCTGCTTGCAATCGTGCGGACAATCTTGGCATTGTAAGTGAAATTGAATTTTCCCTGTTTGTAGGTTTATGAAAAACTTGTTTTCAGTTTTCCACTTTTTACTTTTTGCACTCATTGAATAGATCCTTTTATAAATTTTTGTTTCTCAAAAATGGCTGTTTTGACTGCCGCATTTCAAAAGATTTTTTGACAACACGGCACGAAAATTTTTGTCTTGATACATTTATCGAAAAGACTGTTTTCGGCGTTAGAATCAAAATTTTTGCTCATTTTCATTTTTCCGTCGTGTCAGTCTTTCGTTATATCTTTCAATGAAGAAACCCGCAATGTCATGTATCGCTTCTTCATGAGCAGGTGTCAGTCCACTTTTGCAAAGATTTGTTTCCTCGACATAAAGCGGAACAGACGGCAAAAAACTGCCCGTAGGTGTACGGAGGGCAGTTATTCCGATTTGAATAAATGTTTTCTTTTCCACATGGAAAATCCCCCTTTCGCTCGAAAGGAGGTTGTTTCACTTTTGGCAGTTTGAAAGACGCTGGAGCTGTCCACTCCACTATAAATGTGCTATAAGGTTTTCAAATGTCGAAATTGGTTCTATCTTGCAAGCTCTTGCCGAATCGTTTTTGGTTGGCTGTTTGCCCTCTCGTCTTACCTAGTTTGGTAACACAACGCGCCCCAAGCCGTCAAGGGGTAAAGCGCACGGACTGTTTGACTTTTTACTTTTCAAAAATATATACTTATCAAAACAAAAGATTGCTATACAAAAGAGAGTCCGCCCTTGACTGCTTGTGGCGGTTGTGCTTTTGGCTGGGTAAGACGAGATGGCAGCCAGCCCTCGGTCAATAAAAGGAGAAAATGAAATGCGTTATCAGGCAGTCAAGGTTCAACACAAGTTCATAGGCACCGGCAAGTGCATAGTGCTGTATATCCGTTACAGCAGCACAGGACAAAACGAGCAAACAGTTGAAGGTCAAATCAGAGTCTGCAAAGAGTGGGCAGAAGCAAACGGCTATACAGTAGTCGGCATTTACATTGACAAGGCAAAATCAGCGTGGAGTGATAGCGACAAAAGAGTTGAGTTCAACAAAATGATGAAAGACGCAGGAAGCGGCAAGTTTCAATACATTTTAGTCTACAAGTTTGACCGCTTCGCGCGGAATCGATTAGATAGCCAAATGCACAAGCAAAGACTTAAAAAAGAGTTTGGCATACGAGTATTGTCAGCCACCGAGCCAGTTAGCGATGACGAGGGCGGCGAAATCTACGAAATGTTTTTAGAATGGAACGATGAGAAATACAGCCAGCGATTATCCAAAATTGTCCGTGAGCGATTGGGAATTGCTATGGAGAACGGAACATTTTGCGGCGGTCATTTAATCTACGGATATAGGATACGCAAAGAACCAATACCAAACAAAAAAGACAGTTTTACAAAGTACGTTGAAATTGACGAGGAGCAAGCCGAGATTATCCGCTTTATCTTCAGGCAGTATGCAAAGGGTGTCGCAAAGGATAACATCGCAAAAGCATTGAACGAACAAGGCAAACGCTACAACGGAAAACTGTTTAAGGGCAGGACTTTTGACAAGTGGCTTGCAAATGAAAAATACACAGGCACGTTTTCTTTTGGCGAGAGAGTCTGCAACAATATGTACCCGCAAATCATAGACCGCACCACGTTTGACAAGGCGCAGCAACTCTTGCAAAAGAACAAGTATTTTGCAAAGTCAAATACAGCACGCGAATTATTTTTACTCAACAGCAAAGCATATTGCACCCACAGCGGAACAGGCATGATAGCAGACGGCGGAACAAGCCACACAGGCGCAACTTATAAATATTACGTTTGTAAAACTGCACGTAAAGGTTTATGCATAAAAACGCGCGAAGAAAAGAATCATCTCGAAGAATGGGTAACCGAAGAAACAGTTATATTCTTCAAGGATAAAAAACAAGTCAACAAAGCTGCTGATGATGTTATTGCGTACTATGACAACAAAACAAATACAAGCGCATTCAAAGCACTTGAAACACAAATAGCCAACATCAAAAGAGATATGGAAAACACAACAACCGCCTATATCCAAGCCGTAGCCACCAAGAACGATTTATTCATAAAGAGTTGCGAAACACGCATGAGTGAACAGGCGCAACTCATAGAGGACTTGCAAAAACAACTCTCAAAACTTAATGCAGAACGTGGTATGAAAATTACAAAGCAAGAAATCCTAGACTTTATCGCAGAGTTCACAGACGGCGATACAAAAGACAAAGCATTTCAAAAGCGCATAATTGATAACCTCGTAAACTGTATTTACATAAGCAACGGCAGAGGCTCAATCTATTTCACAATCAAAGGAAGCACAAACGAGTTGCCGATTATAACAAAAGTCGACAATGACCTTGTAATACAAAAAGCGACAGTCACCGAGGGTTCGGATTCTGTCGCCATTGGCGGAGAGAGAGGGATTTGAACCCTCGCACAGCTTTCACCGTCTACTCCCTTAGCAGGGGAGCCCCTTAACCACTTGGGTATCTCTCCATGGTGTGACCTTCGGTTCCTGTACTGCGTGTGGCTTCGCCACACTCCGTATGCCGTGTTGCTAACGCACCACGTCATAGACCGACGGTCTTGGCGCGCCTGCCTGGATTCGAACCGGGAATAAGGGTTCCGTAGACCCTCGTGATATCCATTTCACCACAGGCGCAGACTATATATTATACACGAAAATGCGGGCTTTGTCTAGTGCAAAAACCCCCGCCGCTTGTAGGGCGGCACCC
>Ga0123353_10007373_pt1 | contig 14852 bp, 14 predicted proteins | sample TergutLab28metaG_3_FD_92763 | JGI IMG/M metagenome (GOLD analysis project Ga0123353, IMG submission 92763) | Labiotermes labralis P3 segment gut microbial communities from Petit-Saut dam, French Guiana - Lab288 P3 | ecosystem: Host-associated > Arthropoda: Insects > Digestive system > Gut ... | reverse complement strand
GTACGAACCTGCTGCTATCATCTTCACGGTGGTTTATGAGCGTTAGTTTTCCGTCGATTCGTCCGTCGTCACGCAGTTCAAAGATGTATACAGTTTCATCAATCACAAAGCCGTCCGGGGAACGCGTCTCTCTGAACTTATAGATACCAAGGTCAGTGAGCCTTACGCGCATCCTGCCGTTCTCATCAGAGACTAGGATATCTACACGCTCGTTTCTTTCGTTCATGATTTCCAATTCCGCGCCTTTGAGACCTCTAAGCTCATCAACGAAATAACCGTCGATTTTAATAAGCTCAATCATTTCGGGGATGTTCCCGAGCTCAAGGATACCATTTGTCAGATGTGGGTCATCCGTACTGATTGTGCCGTTATTGTTGACCCTGAAACTATATGTCCGTGTATTCAGATGATATCCTTCCGGTGCTGAGATTTCACGGAAGCTATAGTTACCCGGTCTCGGCACGTTGAACCATGCGCGCCCGAACTCGTCGGATTCAGTTTCAAAGAGCAGCGAACCATCCTCATTAAAGATATGTATGAGCGCACCTGCTACAGGCTCGTTTGTGAACTGCGCGTTGAACTTCCATATATATGACCGCAACGGATTCTCTCGTTCGTTCGGGATAATGACGGTTCCCGTCACTGCCCCGTTTGCTTGCACATTGAACACGAACACTTCTTCAGATTGAATATAGCCTTCCGGCGCATCCAGTTCGCGTACAAAATGTCTGCCCGGCTCTACTTCAAAGCGCGGCGTGTACCCATTAGCCCCTGTTGTTTCGATAGCTACGATATCATTGTTTGAGTTTCTGACCTCTAACCTTGCGCCTGCCAGCGGCTCGTTTGTTACAGCGTCAACCTTACGCAGCCTTGTCTCCATAACTTCTGGTAATACTGAACCGTCACTATAGTTTCTAATCAGCTCCGGGTTCAGGTTACTGTTCGCGTTGATACGCACTACTATCTGGTTAACGAACGTATCGTTACGTGCCATCGTTAATGATTTTACCAACTGCATCGTTATTTCACAGAACGTTATAGCGTCAAGCGGGAACTTTTGCTCTATTACTTCGCCTTCATCACATTTGAAGTTGTTCTCGTCTTCGTTTAGCAGTAATAACGGCAGGTCAGCAGTGCTTGCTTCGTTGAAGCTTATAACCTCGATATCCAGTTCTCTATCATAGTCTAAACTTATTCCAACAGTTCTTCCGTTACTGAGCACTATACTGTACGTGTCACCTGTATAAATCGGTATTATAACGCCTGAACCATACGCCATCAGAGTGCTCGGGTCAACTGTTTCAGAGTTATGCCATAGCGCTACGGGTCGCTCTAAAAGTATTGACGAGCCTCTATCGCGGAACGGGAGAATTTCAACTATAACACCATCTACTTCATAAATTGTGTTCTGTATCCTTATACTGTTCCCTGTTACATAGGTGCCATCCGCTTGTAAGCCCGGCTCACCTGTCGGGGTTAATCCTTCGCCTATAACGATGTTCCCGTTTTCAAGCGTGATACTCATATCTTTACCAAGCATCAGCGTTTTACTGAATAGTGAACCCCTAATTGCGTCGTCCCAATCGTATAGGTCCCCGATTAAGTATACGTTACCTGATTTATGAATAAAGCTTGGCAACGCATCGCAGTCGCATACATACGATTCTATCGCCTCACACATCACGCAGTCGTCACAGTCAATACAACCGTCGCAATCTACACAGTCGGCACAATCATCGCATTCATCAGGCATATCGCAGATTGGTATGGATTGTCCGTCCGGTAATGTTATGCGGATACCTTCCACGCCTGAACTGTTTATAAACTCTACCTTTGTACCGTCGTCCGCTGTTAATGCCGTTGTTATCGGGTTATATACACTTGCTAACAATGAGGATGTCGCCACGATTGAAACCATCGGCGTATACTCGTAGACCCGCGTTTCAAGTTCCTTTATATTCGTGTTGACCAGACTGTCACTGTACTCTAAATTATCGGTATCGCCGTCCAGCCGGATTACATAACCGTTAGCTGTAGCATAGAGTGTCAGTATAAGGCCGTTTTCAAGCTCGACTACCGCGCGTCTGCCAACTGACGCGGTTACCGTTGTGATACTCACATCAGCGCTTACCCTGTTCCTTAAAACTTCGTTATCTTCTCCGAACTCAAGGCCTGTGTTTATTTTCATACCGCTAACCGTTATATCGGGCATCGGCAATCTGGCTAATGTACGAAGCTCCAGTTCAGCAGTATTAATACCCGTTGACCGTACCGTACCGCTTATACCAAACACATCGTCCTCGAACGTGAACGCGCCGCTACGTGTATGTTCGTTAACCTCGAACGGGAACCTTTGTGTACTCAATATATAACCGTCAAGCGTTGATATTTCACGTACATAGTATCTGCCCATCGGTAACTTGACCGCTGTTAATGTACGTCCGTTCGCGTCAGTTTCAACGGTCGCGACCAGCGCGCCTGCCGGTATAGAGGTTACAACACCGTCGATATCCGAACCGCGTCCCGCGATACGTTCGTGTGCAAATATCCCAAATACAGCGCCCGCTCTCGGCACGAACTCGTCAGAGCCGATATATTGCTGGAACCCTTTCAGTATATCAAGCTGTACAAGTACCGCATTGTTCCGTGCATCTACGCCGCGCCATACTATCGGTACAAACTGGTTCTCCCAATCGAGTGTTACTATATGCGAATAGTTATTAGCTACCGCCATATGACCCGATTGCTTTTCACGTACTATATAGTTACCGAGCGGGATAGCTTTACTGCGTGCTATACCGTCTGTTCCTGTGGTCAATTCATCAATCACAGTACCGCGCAGCATCTCTGTTGTCCTTGCGTACCCGATTATACGGAGCGCGGCCTGCGGGAACCCTGACCCGCTAGTATGCAAGAACGCGTACGAGACGTTACCGTCGGGATAATGTACGTTAACCGCGTTAGCGCGGTTTGTCGCGTTTTCTGTAACCGTTAACTCAACATAAGCTGTACTGCCGACCGATACCATTCTGCCTATTACCGTCTGGCCTCTTACGTTATATAATTCCACCTCTTCCGCGCTTGCCAATATGAACACGCTGAGCGGTATAGGCGTACCGTCACCGGCGTTTATTGTCGGGAGCCTGTTAACAAGGTCCATGTCCGCCGGGTTCGTAAGCGGTATGAGCACTGTTTTTACCGCGTTGCTTCCGCTCTGCTGGACTTTTACCTTTGTATCACCTGTTAGCTTGAAGTATGCTACAGGGTCACTGTTCCCGACCTGAAGCTCTGTTACATTTCCATCTATATTAACCCTTGTTGTGTTTCCTGTTGATATTACAGGTACAGCATCGAGTGTATTCGTTATTTTCGCTTTCAGCATCTTAATGTTTGAGACATGAACGTCAACACCTTCAAACGCTACGTTCCAAGATGTGCTACTGTTACCCGCCTGTTGCAGAACGAACCTATAGGTTTGCGAAACCGCCTTTTCAAACAAGCCGTCATATGTAGAGCGTACCCACTCACCGCTATCACCGCTTACTGATACCCATGTATAATACAAACCGTCCGCATCACGCTTAATATACATGGTATCGCTCTTAACCATAGTGTCGCCGGTATCGAGTGCGGGTTCATTATTGAACTCCCCACCGTACCCTCTTGTATCCAAATCAACCCATTTCGGGCCGTCTGCGCCTATTACGTTCACGTATACTATAGTGCCATCGGTTATATGTATCTCGTCACCGACGAAACTGAGTGTCCAATCTCCGGCTGGGAGCGGCGCGATATTAAGATGAGCAAAACTGCCCCTGATATCATGTACCAATAACTCTGTTAAGCCAAACTGCCCGATACCCGGTATATGGGTAACAGCATAGTATACGGAGTCCTTTGTATAGACTCTAACATTCCCGTTTGCGACCTCGACTTTTGTATAGCCTTCACCTGAAAGCCATGCTTCATACTCAGGTATCAATTCACCGAAAACTATACTGTAATCCGTTTCATCTATGTCGAGCAGCTCATACATATACTCCAAAGCGCCCTCCATCATTTCCGCGGCAACAGCATTGCTGGAAATATCCCATAACACCAAGCCGTCTAACATCGTAGTTATCTGGTCCCTGACGGCATCGTGGTCGGGCTTAGCTGCTTCCGCTCTTATTGTTTCGATATGCGCTTCAAGCCCAAGTATACCGTAATACACGAAAGACGCGGGACCGTCGGGAGTAAATATGTATTCAGACACTATATCACTCGATAGGTAGGCCGTTCTATCATCGAGCGCGTTTGCTACCATTATCATATTACCTTCAACACTTTTTAGGGTTTGTGAAAGGTTAGGATGCCGTTCAATTGAGTAATATGTATCGGTATCAGCGTCATAATAGATATGTACACCTAACGCTGTACTAACTTCTGCCAAGCCCATGTCGGCTATAGCTTCGTCCATCAGATAGCTTAATTCTTCGCTATCAAATAGCGGGCGTACATTTTCACCGAACATAATTACTTTTAATACGTCTACTTCAGGCTCCTCTAAGCCTGCGATAAGGAATTGGGTTCCGTCTGTAATTATATGGTAGTCCGAGCTAAGCTCTGCCATGACAAAGCCCGCAGGCAATACGGGAAGCGGGTCCGTACCCGGTAGCAAATCGCCGAGACTTGGAGATTTAGCCGGTTCAAGTAACGGTGCGATTATCAAAACATCTTCTATCGTCAAAAACTCTTCCGTACGCTCTAACATCATTATTGTGTTATGGCTCGGACGTAACCATGTACTGCCTTCAGCCATATTGGTATCGTCCCAATCAAGTACCGTAGCACCGTCCTGTATTACCGGTCTGCTTGACATTAAGCCGTCAAACTCCGAAGGCGGAAGGAAAGAGTCCGCTGTAATTGTTATTGACATCTCAATATGTGTAACAGCGATACCGCCCGGTGTAAACTCGAACGCTAAATCGACTATAATCGTTTCCGTAAAGATGCCGACCGTGTTCTCGTATACAAGCTTCCATGTATCCGTGCCCGTACGTTCCGCTGTTATAAGTTCGGCTCTGCGTGTATTGTTACCGCCTATACCGATATCTGAAGCGTATCTGATAACTGTACCGTCAGGTAATACCAGTTCCGATGTTTCCGTGGTACCGGTTCTGTTCTTCGCGTGTTCTGAACCGGTCAGTTTTACAGTAAGTTCTTCATCAGTTTCCCAATCATGTACTGTCGGTGACGCGAACCCGTCGTTACGCTCGATATCCTGTGCCGCTATAATTTCAAATTCAGCACCCTCTAACGGTAACATTTCATATACAGGCTCCCATATACCGGCATCTTCATTAAGCTTGAAACCTGCAAGCTGTTCCGCCACTTTAACTATCTCGACACGGCCTTGTACTGCCCTGTTCGGGATACGGATTTCTACTACATGTACCTGTCCGCCGCCGGTCTGGTACAGGACTGAGAACGGGTACCTGTTAAATGTTACATTTATATCAGAATCAAAGTCTACAGGGTCACCGTTCGGGTCAAACAACTGCGCTTCTAAACCAAATTCGATAACGCTATTCCTGTTATTCGGGTCCCAATCAGGGTTTGCGGTAGCGTCCCATCTGCCGCCTGTACCGTGCTCGTCCCAGAGCCCGATAAAGTAACCTTCCGGCGCTTGGATTTCTTCAAGGTAATAGTTCCCGAACGGGATCTCGTACAGTAACGAGATACGCCCGAACGCGTCTGTATAGAACATGTTGAATAGCGATGAGCCGGCCGGGTCGCATATGTTTGCTGTGTTAGGCATGAATACACCGCACCGGATTTCACCTTTATCATGGCGGATTACTACCGCTGTACAGTTAATATCAGCGCATACGTCACTGCATACCGCTCTTATCCTAAACCCTGTGTTCGCCGCGCCTATTGTACGTCCTGTCTCTTCGTCTATCTTGACTATCTCTATCTGGTTCCTGATTATATAGTTCTGAACAACGCTGTTCGCAGCGTTTGCGAATATGTTAGTGTTCGCTTCATGTCTGTCAATTGTAATTATAAAATATTCCAATGCTAAATCATTAGGGGTACGTCCTGAATCTATTTCAGTTACCCTATATATACCGAACGGTAGCCCATTAACCGATAATTGCCCCGTTGTATGCGCTCCGCCCGGGGTTTCTATCGGCGTAGTGGCATTAGCAAGGAATCCGCCTGATGGGACCGCTGTATATACGTTTCTGCCACCGGTCAGAACGGGACCGGTAACTCTGGCGAACGCGCCTGTATTAACCTCCTGGATTGTCCATTTACTGCCGCCCAGAGTTATTTGTTGGGCATGGTTCAATATGTGTTCGTACGTCTTTGTTAACAGCATGTTCCCGCGCATTACTTGGTTACTGATTACCGCGAATACTGTATCGGCTTCCACTGCGCCCGGCGTGTATACTATTTCCACATTTTCGGGCGTAGAGTTTAATTGATATCCTCTCGGAGCTGTTATTTCGCGCACCTCATAATGACCGAGCGGTAACAGCCCGGACATCCCGAACCGTGAACCGCGTTCCATTACTATAGTCTCGATAACCGTTCCCGATTGCATTATCTGAAATGTGCCGCCGCCAAGTGTCGCGCCGCCTTGCTGCGCTGTTCCTGTCTGCACGTCACGTTTTTCTACCATTATCCGGCCCATTTGGGGTGGCTCTTCTATTCCTTCAGTGCCGTCGTCCATGAACCCGAATATAACAGCTTGATGTCCGAGCACATACGCCGAAATGAATGCTCTCCATCCCGCCGGGGCTGGCTCGGTTGCAATGCGATGTTCCAGGTCCATGTCTCTTCTTGCTGCGGTATGGGGGGCGGTGTTGGGCGGTATACCATATATAACCATCATACCCGCGTAAGCGGCTAGAGGGTTAGACGCATATTTTACGAGCGCGTTATATGTAACGTTTCTAACCAGTGAGTCAGACGACTCTACTATATCAGTAGCAGTATTTATTGCAGGAGCTAAATTGATGTTAGCGCAAAGCCCTTGAGTCCAGAGGCCAAGCCCACCAATATAAACATTAAATATCGTGGAAACTTCTATACCTAGTCTGCACCGCGCTATTCTATTAGCCCGCAAGCCGCCAAGCCACATATCATGCACCAGCCCGCTTGCAGGCATAAACGCTGATGTTGCAATCATGCCGGTCATAGGGTCATACATCCCATTAAAACCCTTGTCTAACACTGCTTTATATTCGGGTTTCATTAACTCTGCATAATAGGATGTCGGAGGGAACACTATCGGTTTCTCATCGTAATGTACACGCCCGCACTCACCTATAGTAAGAAACTGTAAATCACCCGCCTCATAATCTACACGCAATGCTTCCCTTGATGTCAGGTCAGGATGCCGCTCAACAGGTTCCTGTGGCGCGAATGATATAGGCTCAAACACCGGGTCCGTTATGGAATCCGGTATCGGCATAACATTAATAGTGCCGCTATACGGCTCTAATGCCGAAGCGGACGGCGGCATCATAGCGACTACCGATACAATCATCAGAAACGCCAATATTACCGCTATACTTTTCTTTGTTGTTTTCAAAATACCCATATCATCTATCTCCTCGTTACTTGTGTGTTTGGTTTATATAAGTAGTATGTGGTTTTATGAATCGAATTTCGTATAAGCGGCTTATCTCTAAACGCTACTCTGCTACAAAGAATTCCTGTTATAACGAATATTATGTGCGGTATAGTCCACATATCAGCCAACGCCATCGCCGCTGAAGTGTTCTGTGTTACCGCGAACATGATTATCCCAAATACCGCCGTGAATAGACCTAAGACCATAAGCAGCATCTTAAACAAAATATCGCTTGCCCCACATTCTTCGTAATCTGACCAGTTTATCTGCTTCTTCTGCCGTAATACCGCTGATAAAGCGATAGCCGTTATAGATAACGCGCCCAATATGACGATTATCAGGTTAAGCAATGCCCAAGACTGCTCACCTATCGGTGTGTATACTGTTACCTCACTATCAAATACATACATTGCAAAATTCCTCCGTTTTCTTTATTAGCCAAAATCGTTATATCTACTGTTCGCGCCCGTTAAATCTATCTTCTCTATACCGAGCTCTTCCGCTATAGCTTCCATCAGTTCCTCCGACCATTCTCTCTCAACTACCTCTATTATCTTCTCCGCTATCCTGCGGTTCGTTACATGGTCGTTGTTAAATAGATGGTACATAGCGCGTGTAAAGTCCCGTGATACTATCCCTCTGTTCATCAACATGTTAAATGCCAAAAGCTTTTGGTCCGTATATACTTGCCGGTACAACATCCTTATCTCTTCATTTTCATCTGCCCAAAGCCAGTCAAACGCTTCAATCACCGCGTTTATAGCTATCTCTTCACATATACAGAAATATACGAGCCTGTGCTTAAGCTCTTCGCAGTCGAATATTATGTATGAGAGCAAATGCTGCTGATGCGATGCCCAGCCTGATAATAGTGTTGAGGCCTTAAACGCGTCGCCAAAAGGCGCATACAAGTTCGGGAAATCATAAAGATAAAAGAGCGGCGTTTCACCAAAATCCCAATAATCGTCCAAAAGCCAGCTTAAATCATCGTCACGTACAGCTACATCTAATACAGACTCTATTAAATCCCAGACCCGGTCCGATAAATCGCTGTCAGCATGGTAAGCAGTCGAATCGGGTACGCTCTTGTCATCGTTTATACCCGTCGCTGTACCCGCTCTAATCTGCTGCGCTATCTCATGTTCCGCGTCTATCACTATATATTCGTATCCTTCAAGGCCGGGCATATCTAATGCAGACGCTTCTATATATATATTGCCGTCCGTATAGAACATATTGAACTTAACTTCGTCATTTGATATATCGCTAAACGTAATTATGCTATTCCCGTCAGCGTCAACCGTAGAGTTAACCGCCAGTTCCGCAGCTTTATCAACATTTAAGCTGATAGCTATTTCCAAAATTTCCTCTGATTCCGGTTCAACATAGACCGGTTCCGCATACTGGAAATTCTCTGATTCTTCCGGCTTATCGTATTCCGGCATAACCATCGCCTGCCCTTGCATCACCGGTACCGGCTCATATCGAAACGGTTCAAATTCTATTATGGTGATTCTTGGTACTATCTGTTCTGTTACCAGCATATGCACAGGAACCAACAAAACTACCGCAAGCAGTAACGGTATTATTAGCCCTGTCCTGTTCTTTATAAGTTTTGCTAAATTATATGTTCTCATCAGTTTTTTGACTCTCCTTCTTCCGCGTTTTGGGTCTCATTATTTAGTATGTGGTTTCATGTTTTTGTTTTGTTCATTTTTTGTTTTTATTTTGTGACTTTTCTTAAATATTCGCGTAATCTATATCTTCGCGGTCGCACGGTTGTCTCTGGGGTTCGCCTGAGCGCATTTGTCGTTCTCTTCTCCGTGTGCGGTAAAATGGGGTGGCTAGGTGTGTCTTGTTGTTGCTTTTTGGGAAACGCAAAAAAGAAACCACATACTATTATTAGGAAGGGGTTATTTTTATTATGAAAAAAGCTATTATCTTACTATTGGTTATCTGTCTCGTCTCTGTTTCCGCTTGTATACCCGGTAATGTTGTTGAGCGTATAGGTGCGCCGCTCGGTGATGTCGCGCTTACGTCGATTGAGTACAATATCATCATGGGGCGGGAGGGTACGGCTATTATGAACCTGCTTGAGACGCATATGTCGAACGGCCGGAGTGTTGCGCGTGGTGAGTATCCGCTTGATAGGGAGATAGGAAACGTAGCCTACTCTATTGCTAAAGCGGACGAGGCGATTACCGCGGTAGCTATCCTGCATATACCGGAAGGTATGGAAGATACTGCTGCTGAAATGATTAGGCGGATGCATAACGCCAGAAACTCTTTGGAGTTATACCAGACTGATTTGTTAAATAATAATTTAGAAGCTATCGGAGGACGCGTGAATCTGATGCGTGGTGATTTTACCGCACTGTCCGGAATGCAGAATCCGTAATAGCTACCTCTTTGTGTTCTTGTATGGGAGTATGTTTGCGCATGCTCCTTTTTCCGTTTTCCGACTTATGAACACCTCTGAAAACACATACTATTAGTGATACTAAATTATGAATAATAGGGAGTGTATCTAAGGATACGGAAAGGATTGTTTCATGGAAATTTTATTGAAAGCGCTAAAGAAGGAAGTTGACAGAAAACTTCGGCTAGAGAGGGCTATAGTTACGATACTCTTTGTTGCCTGTATGGTGACAGGGTTGTTTCTATTACTATCTGCGGTCGATTATTATTCTCCTGGCAAGGAAAGCGCAGAACCCATCGTTATTACCGTCACTTTGGTTGACAGTGGTGACATGGATGAAGCGCAGGTGCTTAGTGAGAAGCATTCGGAGCTCGAAAAGAAAACGAGCTTCGCCGCGATTCACTTCGCGCCTGAGTCGTAACGTATCCATAAGAAAAACGCCCTACGGGGCGTTTTCTTTATGCGGTACGTTTTTCTTGTTAATCTCCAAGATGTTTCAGTGCGCTTACATCAAGAAACACATGCCCATAACCCGCATCCGTCAGAACACCGGTTATCTCTATCATCGCTCCCATTGCCGGATAAGCTTCGCCGTCCTTTAACCTAAACTCCACACCCATCTGACAGCACTCGTCTCCGTCCATTAGCATCAGTACATGTACAACTTGACCGTTATCCGTCGGTATCGGGTCATAACGCCCAGGCATCCGCATTGTCTTTCCAATATAATTTCCCATGTCAGCGCCTATACGATGGTATTCCGCTTGTATGAGAGTTGTGCTGAGTATCGTGAAGTCCACATCTACATCGTTGTCGGGCAATCCCGCACATCCGGTTATGAGCAATGTCAGCATCAGAACGACGGCGATTAGTGTATGGGGTCTTGTTATTTTTCGGCTTTTGTCTATCGCTAACATAAGAACTCTCCATCCTTCTCTTTTCTTTCTATTATTAGTATGTAGTTTTTGCTGCTCATGGGGGAGATTTATTTTCGCATTGGTAAAAACGCCCCGGAGGGCGTTTGTTCTTTTACAAAACTGCTATCTTATTTCTCCCGGCTTCGGAACTAGCCTTAAATGCGAACCATTAGGTGCTTCCTTCTCTCCCCATTCCAGCTTCTCTTCGTGTTGGAACTCGTCTTCTCCCCCTTCTTCTCCGGCTCCCGGTTCAAACCCCGCTGCTTCCACCATTGCCAGTAAAAACGATGCGTCGTTAATGTTGGTTATCAGTTGTGGCATGGATGCGGTTATCCGCCCTAACATATCAAGTCTTCGCGATTGGTCGTCCAGCAGTACACTGGCTGCGTACAAGCTTACGAACTCTCCAAAGGTCATGTCTACACTGGCTCCTACTTCTTCGCTTGATATTTCCAGCGCGTTATCTTCTATATCTGATGTTTGCAGCAGGTCGCTTACTACAAACAGCGTCGCCCATTCCCGGGTATCGTCCTGGTTGGTTTCCTCCATATACGCCAGAGCAAGGTTCACCAGCTCGTCCGGCGATGAGTTCGCGATTACGACATCTGTAATAAAGTCGCGTTTTGACATGTTGTGTTTTTTCTGTTGTCTTTTCAATTATGTTCTCCTTTTTGGTTATTTGTAATGCTCCGAGACATGTGCCCGGGAACAGTTCTTGTCAGTTTATTTTGGGGTTTTGACTTTGATTTTCTTCTTTGCTACCTCGTAAATTTCTCTTAGCTTATGCGGGTCGATTCCGAAGTCCCGCATGCTTTTCATGTCGTTATAACTATTTCTTTCGTTATGCACCCACGCGATAACACGAAGTATTGTTTCTTTTTGCTCTTCAGTCATCAGTTTCTCCTTGTTGTTATTTGTAGCGTGATGTTACACGCATTGCTGTTGCAGCATTCTGTAGTTCTCTATGCTTTCTTGCTTATCGGCGATTCTTTCGTCAAGATAGGCGCGGAACACTTCTTTTCCTTCTTTCGGGTCGAGGCAATACACCGAACAAAGTCCGTACATTGCGCTGGGTGTGTTGATTGCGCTTTTGGGTATCCGCGATTTAAAGCCAAGGTCTGTTACTATATATGTTTTGTCAGTTTCTTTAAGAACTGTATCGCTTTCTTCGATTACTTTACCCCTACGCTCTCTAATTAGATATATTTCCAAACATTTTCTCCTTTCTGATTTTTGTGATTCAGTTTTCAAAGTGCAATGATACAGATATTATATCGGAATAGTAAAAGGAGCGTCAACATCTGAACGCTCCTATACAGGATTTTCTAAATTATTTATTGAGTTATGTTTATTTTCGGCTTATGAGCACCCCTGAAAACACATACTATAGTATAACCATTATTTTAGCTGACTAGGAGAGCGTTAATCTTTCTGATGTTAGTTAATTTTGGTTCAGAGCCCGTGTTTGGTTCCTCTCTGATTTAACAACATCGCTGAAAGGTTTATTTTCATGGTGTTGCGATTGTCGGAGCGGTTTTCTGACACGGATTCTCCTATGCTTGCACATTATTCCACCTACCATCGTTGGAGGTTAAGGACGTGCAATGCATTGCGCGGGGAGGCGCATCTACCATGAGTATTACTGTCAGAGTTACCAACGGCAAAAGCTCCGAACCCGCGGTAGAAATCACCGCACTTGTTCCGGCAGGAGATGACGATATCTCCGAACCGCTGCAGGTAGCGGTATCCGTTTCGGTGGAGAGACAAAACGCAAGTATCCTGTGCCTCCGATGCGGAATTGTTGGTGGGGGCGGCTGCAAAGCTTGTGCCGGCTACTGACGAGAAAGGGCTCCTCTTATGAGGGGCTTTTTCTTTTACCCTAAAGTGACTTTGTATTTCGGAACGTTTGTGAACTCCCTGCAGCAATGACATTCGCCGGATATTGTCTGCTTAACCTTCTCTATCCTCTCTCCGCTACCATCTACTACATACACGCCGCTCACGCTAATCTCGTTAACTGCTACCAGAGTATCGCAGCCGTCATTATGCAGAAGGGCTTCTATAGCCACGCTTATTTTCTCCTTCGGCGCTGTTCTTATTATCATCTCTTTGCCGCGTTTTGCTTTTGCGATGTATAGAGATTCTCCTTGCGCAAATGCTTTGCTGTCGCTTTTTTTTAAGAAAGACCCATCCTTGTGTGTATATAAGCCTTCTGGTGATACTCTTAGTAACTCGGCACGGGGAGTCTTTTTTACCATCTTCAGTAGTGAAGTTAACCAACTCCGGTTTATCATTGACGAATCTATCGCGTCATCTTCGTCAGTGGCAACCACTTGTGTCAGCTTTCCAAATGCCGAATAGTTTGTAATTAAAAATATTTCGTTAAATATATCGCTCATCTCCTTCCTTATTTGTTGTGATTCAGTTTTCAAAGTGCAATGATACAGATATTATATCGGATATGCAAAAGGAGCGTCAACTGTTCAACGCTCCTATACAAGATATTCTAAATTATTCTTCTGTCAGTCCGGGTTAATCGCTTTTTCGATTTCTTCCGCGCTGTACGGTCTGTCATCTTCCATTTTTAGTTCCGCCAGATACCATAGTTCGCGTTCTGGTATTCTGTCACCGGCATCGTAGCCGAGTTCTTGGCAGAGGTCAGCTAATACCTCTTGGAATATCCTATATCTGTTTGCCATATGTTTGCTTTTCTCCTTTTCTTCTTATTCTGCGGTTCTTGTGGTTGCTACCAACTGTAGCCGTTGTCATCTAACGCGTATCTGTCGCAATCTTCGTTAAGTTCAGCACCGTCGGGATTATATTCTTCCGAATCGAAGAAGTCTCTGGGGTATTGGGTATATGTGTCGCACATTCCGTTATCCTCCTGTATTTTCCCGTTGTGTTATATTATTTGTAGATACCAAGCGATTTAAGGTCTTCCTTTGTAAAGATTTCCAGCAATTCCTTTTTAGCCTGTTTTTCGCTCAAGCCATCTACTTCCATGAGTAAATTAATGTATCTGTTAACCATCGTTAATGTATCCATACAGGCAAGCGCGCCTGCGTATGTTCTTATAAGCTTAAGCAGCTTTTCTTGTGTGATGCCTTCTTCGGGTAAGTCTTCGTTTGCTGTGATATCTTCCAATGTGGGCCTCCTCTCTGGTTTGTTATATGATTCAGTTTTCAATGTTCAATATATCCGCATTATACCGCACAAGGAAAAGGAACGTCAACCGAATATCGCTCCTATACGTGATTTTACAATTATTATTATGAGATTAACAGAACAAAGTTAGCTTTTGCTAACCTGCTCAAACTATTGATGTGCTTACTTATATTCTGTAATGCTATCAACAGGCACGGGTCGCATTTGATTCTGTTATGGGTTCTTTTCGTATTTCCTATAATAGCCGCTCTTCCTCACGGCTCTCTTAACAATTTCACGCGACTTTACCATCTGAGCGCCGCCTCTCTGCGCTTTGTTCTTCATGTTTTCTGAGGTCAGGTCATAGTGCGGTATACGCTTGTTCTGGAACCACGCCCGTTGTAAGCCTAAGAAAGAAGCAAAAGCATGCAGTTCCGATAATGAACTATCCGATACCATATGACCTTGCCTGTCAATTAATATCATAGCGGCATCGCTCCCTTCCTATACGGCTACCTCATGGACACTTACATAATACATATTCGGCTTATAATCAGCATAAGCAACCGTACGTTTCTGCCGGTAGATTTTCACATTACTGCCATCATCAACCGTAAGCCATTCATAATCGTTAGCCGTGGAAACCCAAGAACTTTAGCCTTGGGAGGAAACGGCTTCCCCCTTTTCTATTTTGTATTTGTTTTACACAGCTACCATACCTTTGCCGTATGATAGATGTTTTAGT
>Ga0123353_10007372_pt1 | contig 14852 bp, 13 predicted proteins | sample TergutLab28metaG_3_FD_92763 | JGI IMG/M metagenome (GOLD analysis project Ga0123353, IMG submission 92763) | Labiotermes labralis P3 segment gut microbial communities from Petit-Saut dam, French Guiana - Lab288 P3 | ecosystem: Host-associated > Arthropoda: Insects > Digestive system > Gut ... | reverse complement strand
ATAACGGGAAAGCTGCCGCAAGCTCTGCAAAACGCCACGCCGCTGGACATGATCCCGCTGGAATACGTGCCGCGAGGCGACGGGATGGCGCGTGCCCGCGAGGAGGCGTTCAAAGAGGGATTCGCCGACGATGAGCGGAGAGTGCAGGAACTGGCGGAATATGACCGGAAACGATATGACTCGCGCATCTACAAGGCGAAAACCCTCGTGCTGTACCAGCACGGCGATGAGGCGTACTGGATGAAGTTCGACGACAACCTGTCCAGAGAGGACCGGATCACACCCGGCGGCGCGGCCTTGCAGGCGGTGCTCATCGGTCCGGCGTTCGTTGTCGATGTGGTCGTAAGCGCGACGGCGTACACCGTGCTCAGTGTCGCATCGCTCGTCCGCGGCGGCCCGTTTCCGTTCCAAAGGCCTTGAAAATCGTCGAGAGCGCTGGGTGGGGTAACCTGTCCCATGGTTCGCGGAGTACCGCTTCACCGTGGGCGAAACACGACGCCGCTTCGCGGCTGTGTGCCGGCGATTCCGCGCGGGGACGCGGAGGTTGCCACAGGGTTTTCCGCGCGGAAGACTGTTCGCAACCACCTTGAAAATCAAGGCTAACACATATAACTTCTTACAAAAACTACACATACACACCGACCATCCACCCCTCACGACGTTTCCCTTGACCCACCCCAGTGACGTCCGATAACATACATCATAGTATTTCCCCCTACAGGAGGTAGTATGAGTTTCGCCCGACGTCCCGTGAAGTTCAATCCGCCGGTGTTGTGTTCCGACGCCCTGACGCGTCCCGGCACCCTGTCGTACCCCGTCCTGCCGTGCATGGAAACCCTGGAAGGCCGGTTGTTCCTCAGCGCCGCGCTGGATGCCCTGGCCAATGCCCGTGACGTGGTGCTCGCCCCCACCGCGGCCGTCACCGTGTCCGGCGCGTTCGCCGGCCATCCCGGCTATACGTTCACCGCCACCGCCACGGGAAAAGTTCGGGTGGACGCCCTCGACGGAACCGCCGGAAAAATTACCATCCGAAACCACGCCGGAACGCAACTGACGAAACTCAACGCCAAAGCAAACAAGGACGCCGCCGGGACGTTCTCCGTCAAGGAAGGCCAAACCTATTACGTCATCCCCGAGGCCGGCAGCGGGCGATTCACCCTCACCCTGACCAGCATTCCCAAGGACGACCTGCCCAACAACACGATCGACACGCCCAAATATCACAAGGCCACCGCCAGCGGCGGCCTTTCCGCCGAGGGCACGATTAACTACGACGGCAATCACGACTACCGCGCGTTCGTCGCCCGCGTCGACGGATGGATGACGATCGCCCTGTTCGGTCAGACGGACCTGTCGCCCGCGCTGGCCGTGACCGACGGGAACGGTAAGGGGGTGGGCAGCGACAGCGCGTCATCCGGTTCCGCCGCCCACGTGACCTTTTACGCGTCCGCGGGCGTCGCCTACACGCTGGACCTGAGCGCCGATCCCGGAAGCACAGGCCGATATAAACTGGTCGGAAAAACCGTGCCGGACACGCCGCCGACGCCCGTTTCACCGATTTCGCCGGCCCCCGCCCCGTCACCGTCGCCAACCCCGAACATCGGTAGCGTAAACGTGTACGCCATCGACCGCGACGGGGACGGATACGGCCTGGGCTGCCCGCTCGGTCCCGACGCCGACGACAACGACCCGACCGTCAACACGTACGCGTCGGCGCTGAAGAAACACGGCAGCGACCAGGCCATTCTCACGCACCGCTACGGATTCGGCGTGCGGCGGATTCTGTATGTCTCCCCCACCGGCAGCGACAGCACGGCCGTCGCCGGCGACGCGGGCAAACCGTTCGCCACCGCGGAGGCGGCGCTACGGCAAGCCCAGCCCGGAGACGCGGTGATCCTCCGGGCCGGCACGTACAAGGCCGTCGGAACCAACGTGATCAACCTGAACAACCTGCACGGCACGTCGACCTCGCCGATCGTCATCGCCGGAATGCCCGGAGAACGCGTCGTCCTCGATACCGCGGGCAACGACGACTCGTGCATCAAGGTGGAGAACTGTAGCCACCTCATCATCGACAACTTCCTGCTCGACAACACCGGCCAATCCGGCATGGGCCGCGGAATGACCATGACGTACTGCCACAACATCCTCGTCCAGCAGTCCGAAAGCCGCAACCACTTCTGGGGCGTCATCGCCATGCAGGACCTCCACAACATCACATGGGACAATCTGCTCGTGCACGACAACACCGGCGAGCACGGCCTGTACATCGGTGCCCGCGAACTGCCGGATTCCCACATCACCATCAGCAACAGCGTGATTTACGGCAATCACTGGCAGGGAATCCAGCTCAACGGCCGGGTGAGCAACGCGACGCTGGAGAACAACATCATTCACTCCAACGGCCAGGCGGGCATCCAGTTTATTCAGGGCGTGTCGAACTCGCTGGTCCGCAACAATTTGATCTTCAACAACGGCAAGCAGGGCATCGTGCTGTACATGTACGACAGTTCGGACCCGAACATCGCGCCGTACAACCAGACGGGCAACCTGTTCGAATACAACACGGTCTGGGTGGGCGAGTTGGCGCCGCCGGGCGGGGAATGGGGACCCGGCATCTACGACGCCGTGCTGTTCAACGACTCCACCTCCGGCCAGCGCGGCAGCCTGGCCAACAACACGTTCCGGTACAACGTGTTCGTCACCAGCGAAGGGGCGGCCTTCAAGTACACCGACAGCCAATGGGCCTCCCGGACGACCGTGACGGGCAACCTGTTCTTCCGAACGCACGGAGACACCGGCGTGCTCAGAACCGGGGCGACCGCGCTCGACGCGTCCGGGATCAACAGTCTGGGCGGTTCCTGGACCGCAAACCGCTACGCCGACCCGCTGTTCGTCAATGTCAAACCCGCCTATAACAAAACGCCCGACGCGTTCGACTTCGACCTGCTGGCCGAAAGCCCCGCCAAGACTATCGGTTTCAAGGGTGTGTGAGGGTGTGGGGGCGAACGTATGTAGCATACCGCAAATGGCGTGACTGGCCGAAAGGCCCTGCCATTAGGCGCTGTAGGACGTTGTGCACTACACACCGTTTTGTAGTGAACAGCGTCCTACATCGCCTAATGGCAGGGCCATGTCAAAGCTCACGCCGATTCCGGCGAGGGGACTGGTTGCGTGGTCTCTTTCGGTGTTTTGTCGTTCCCGCGGCGGGCGAAGTGGCGGTGGACGAAGACGCTGTAGGCGGCGAACATCGTTAGCACTCCCAGCAGCACGAACAGCCGCGTCAGCGAATCGTCCCGCGTCGCGTACACCAGCGCGGCCGCGGAACACAGGAGCATCAAGCCCACCTGGAGCAGCGTGACGCGGAGGTGACTCCATCCGCTGCGGATCAGCAGTTGGTAGTGATGCTCGCGGTGGGCCTTGAGGACGTTTTCACCTCGCAGCAGACGTTTGAACAGCGTGAACGTCGCGTCGTAGATGAACACGCCCAGCGGAAGGAGGCAGGCGACCCAAGGCCAATGCCGCGCGCCGATCAGCGTCAGCATGGCCAGGGAAAACCCGATCGTCGTCGAACCCATGTCGCCCATGAACATCGTCGCGCGCGGAAAATTGTAGGGCAGGAATCCGAGGCACCCTCCGACCAGGGCGGCGGACACCAGCACGCTGTTGCCCGCGCCGCCCATGGCCAGCAGCACGGCCAGCGTGGCGGCACCGACAATCCCCTGCGAGGCGGCGATCCCGTTGATTCCGTCCATGAAATTGAAAAAATTGATGAACCCCGTCACGAACAGCGCCGCCACCGCCAGACCCACCCAGTACGGAAACGGAAGCGTCCAGAACGGCAACGCCAGCTCGCGCAGGTGCAGTTGAATCATGAAAATCGAGACGGCCGCGACGCCCAGGTGCACCAGCAGGCGGACCAGCGACGAGAGCGAAACGAAATCGTCGATAAAACTGACGATGCTCCCCATCGCGCCAAGCCCCATCGCCACCAGCAGCGGAGCGGTGGGTTTTCCCATCAGGGCCATCGTGCAGATCATGGCCAGGATAATCGCCACCCCGCCGGTCCGCGGGACAATTTGCGTGTGGCTGGACCGCTGATTGGGAACGTCCACCACATGCAGCCGCGTCCCGACACGGCGCATCACGGGACCGAACACCAGACTGAACACCATGGCCGTGGCGGCCACAATGAGCCCTTGCGCAAGCGGCGACAATGGCTGGAGCAGGTTTTGAAACATCGGTGTACTTCCATTCAAGGCATGCCCCATGGCGGGACAGGCGTACTACGTTACTACGCGCCGGCGAGACCGCCGGACGACCGACGTCACCCGACGGAGACGTTCGTGCGCAAGGACCGGATCGCCTCGCGCAGACAGGTCGCGACGCGCGTCATCTGCTCGGGCGTAATCCGGTTGAAAAACGGCAAGGCCAGCGTGCGGGCGGCCACGCGGTCGGTCTGGGAAAGCCCAACGTCTCCGCCAAGCAAGTCGCGGATATACGACTGCCGGTGAATCGGCACAAAATAATTGTCGCACCCGATCCCCTCGCTCCGAAGGTGCTCCATCACGGCGCGGCGGTCCTCCCCGCTGAAACGGTCGTTCAGGCGAACGACGTAGAGGAACCAACTGGCGTTGTCGGGATCGGCCATCGTGGGCAGATGAATCTCCTCGATGTCCGCCAGGTGCTGATGATATTGCCGGGCAACCTCGCGGCGACGGACGACGATTTCGTCCAACCGCCGCATCTGCATCTCGCCCAGGACGGCGCTGAGTTCGCTCATGCGGAAATTATACCCCAGCCTCGCGTAGGAGAGCCAACCGGCCGTGGCGGTGGTATTTCGCCCCTGGTTCCGCATGGAGCGGCAGAGGTCGGCGACGGTGTCGTCGTCGGTGACGATCATACCGCCCTCGCCGGTGGTGATCTGCTTGTTGGGGTAAAACGCGAACACGGAGCACTGGCCGAAACTGCCCGTCGCCCGGCCGTTCAACGTGCCGCCCAGGGCTTCACAGGAGTCCTCAATCATGGCCAGGCCGTGCTCGTGGGCAATCCGCTCGTACTGGTCGAAATGGGCGGGATTTCCGAAGACTTCCACCGGAAGGATGGCCCGCGTCCGCGACGTGATGGCGGCCTCGATGGCGGCGGGATCCATGTTGTATGTGTCGGGATCGATATCGACAAAGACCGGTTTGACGCGTTCGAACAGCAGGCAGTTGGTGGTGGCGACGAAACTGAAGGAGGGCGTGATCACCTCGTCCCCGTCGGACAGTCCCAGGGCCCGGACGCACAGATGCAATCCGCTCGTTCCGCTGTTGACGGCGATGCCGTGCTTGCGCCCCGCCCGCGCGGCACAGACCTGCTCAAACGCCACCACGCGAGGCCCGAGACTCAGCCGACCGCTGCGAAGCACCTCCGCGACGGCCTGAATTTCGTCCTCGGTCACGTCAGGACTCGACAGCGGAACGGGCGTGTTAGATGATTGGGTCATTTAGTCTTTCCAGTCAACGAATTTACCCGTGGGTGTTCGGTAATTCGGAGGGGCTTTTTCTCGTCGGTCGGCGGATTCAGCGGTTCGTATTCGGGAACCAGGCGGCGGATCGCGTCGATGATCCGCTGACGGTCGGTGCTGTTGACCAGGGTCGACAGGTTCGCCAGGCCGGCCTCCACCGACGCCCACGGATGCGGGCGGTGCTTCCAGACCATGACTTTCGGATGCACGGTGGTTTCGATGTCCTCTCCGGTAGTCCGCAGTTCCTCGAACAGTTTTTCACCGGGCCGGACGCCCGTGAACACGATGTCGATGTCCTCGTCCGGGCGGAACCCCGAGAGCGTGATCATTTCCTTGGCCAGATCGACGATACGAACGGGTTCGCCCATGTCCAGCAGGAAGATTTGTCCGCCGCTTCCGACGGCGGCCGCCTGGAGCACGAGTTGGGCGGCTTCGGGAATCGTCATGAAGTAGCGGGTCATCTCCGGATGCGTCACGGTGACGGGACCTCCGGCGAGAATCTGCTTGCGGAACGTCGGAATGACCGACCCGCTGGAACCCAGCACATTTCCGAACCGGACGGCCTTGAACCGCGTGTCGCACCCGGAGCGTCCGTTGAGCGCCTGGATGTAAATTTCCGCCACGCGCTTGGACGCGCCCATGACCGACGAGGGGTTGACGGCCTTGTCGGTGGAGATCATAACAAATTCGGCCACCCCGTGTGCGCAACTGGCGTCGGCGACGTTTCGCGTTCCGAGGATGTTGTTTTTGACGGCCTCGGACGGGTTGCGTTCCATCAGGGGAACGTGCTTGTGGGCGGCGGCGTGGATCACCACGTCGGGGCGATGGAGCTCCCACATGGCCATAACGCGCTGGCGGTCGTAGACGTCACAGACGCAGGCGACCGTTTTCATCTGCGGGAAACTTTTGTTGAGCTCGTTTTCGACGTCGAACAGCGGTGTCTCGGCCTGTTCGACGAGGATCAGGGCGGCCGGGGCGAACGGACCGACCTGGCGGCACATTTCCGACCCGATGGACCCGCCCGCTCCGGTGATGAGCACGCGGCGGCCTCGAATGAATTTCCCGATCGCCTCCCAGTCCAGTTCCACCGCTTCGCGCCCCAGAAGGTCGTTGATCTCGACGGGGCGGATCTGGCTGACCGTGACGTTCCCGTCGATCAGTTCGCGGAGACCCGGCAACGACTGGAATTTCACCGCCGTTCCGCTGCCCTGCTCGATGATGGCGCGAACCTGCTTCTGCGTGGCCGACGGGATCGCGATGAGAATTTCCGCCACGTTGTGCTTCAGGCAAAGTTCGCGGATGTCCGCGGTCGTCCCGAGCACCTGCGCCCCGTGGATCATCATCCCCTGCTTGATGGGGTTGTCGTCCACCAGTCCGACCACGCGGTAGCGTTCCTCGCGCATGCGGAGGATTTCGCGGAGGATGTTCTCGGCCGCGTCGCCCGCACCGACCACCAGCACGCGGCGGACCCCCTCGGTGGACGTCGGACGGCGCTCCTCGCGGTAGATGCGGAACCCCAGCCGGGCGGCCGACACGAAGAAAATGGTGGCCAGGAAATCCAGCACGAGCACGCCGTTAGGAATTCGGGCGCGGAAGAAATCCGTAAGAAACGGCCAGTATTTCCCTTCGTAGGCCGAATCGACCTTCCCGAGAATCAACAGCAGGTAGACGAAGAGAAATTTGCAGACGAAGGCCACCGCGATGAACCACCAGGAGGCGACGAGAATGTTCATCACATCGCGGATTCCGGCGTAGCGCCACCCGCCGCGGAGCAGTTTCATTCTGCCGAAAATCAGCAGTTTGACCAGAACGAAAAACGGAAGGCTCGGAAGGAAGCTCGACACGAACCAGGGGTCGCCCTTCCCGATCACGCCCGAGTCCATCCGAATGAGAAATCCCAGCAGAAGGGCGAACGTGAACAGTCCGGTATGGATCAACACGTTCGCCATCAGGCGATTCCGCCAGACAAACTGTTCCACGCGTGAAACATGCGTCCATGCGTTGATTGGTTCTATACTCATCACACTCGCGTTCATTCGTTCCGCAGGCCACAAGGGCACAAAAATTCCCTCACATCGCGCTTCGGAGCGGAAGCGCCATGCGCCCGCGGGACGCATGATGTACGTATCGGCATTTCCAGCCTGTGTTTCCAATCGCCGAACCCGCGTCACGGAATCATCGCGGCGACGGATCGACCGGGTTCATTCACCGGGAGGCCGCCCGTTCCTGCAACACCGAGAGCATGGCCTCCTGGAACATTTCCAGCGCCTGGGTCGCCTGCGGCGTGTTGGGCGAGGCCAGTCCGTCGGTAACGGCCTGACGGGCGACCCTGACCCCGCGGTCGGGATCGAACCAGGAGAAATACGCGTTAATCAGGGCGGTTTCGGCGTCACCGGGCCGCCGGGCGATGTCGTCCTCCAGGCGGCGGAGGTCCGTGACGTACACCGTGGGGTCTCCGTAAAACGCTCGCGGGCGAAGGTTGACGCGGGGAAGCTGCGGCACCTCGCGAAGCACCTGGCGGAGGTAGTAGGCGCACGCGGCGTACGACCCGGCGGCGAATTTCGTGTGGGCCATGCTCAGCAGACTCTCGGGATCGTTTCCGATCTGGTAGGCCGCTTCGAACCGGGAAAAGGCCGTCGCGTACTGCCGGGCCTTGAAGGCGCGTTCACCCTCCCGCATGGCTTGGGCGTAGGGACTTTCATCCGACGTCGGTGCCAGCGAGGTGATGGCACCGGCATCGTCACCGGCCAGCACGGATTCTTCGGGACCAACGAATTTTCCAGTATCCACAGGCTGGTTCATGGAAAATATTTTGTTGATCCCCGAGGCGTTTCCGACCCTGGTATCCAGGCGCGGCCCCGTGTCAAACCGCTGAGGCTGCAAACCCGTAGTTGGTGGCGCATCCCGCATGACGGAAGTCCCGACCGACCCCGACGAGGCAGAGGAGGACAGGGAGGAGGAGACAAACGAGGAGTTGACGGGGGACGAAAAACTGGCCGCCGTCGAACCGCCACCGCCACCACCGCCACGATTGGCAAAGCTGGCCGCCGGGCCACTGCCGCCAGCGGCAGAACTCCGTAAATTGTCCATCCCGGTGTACTGGGAGGCCGTCCACGACACACTGTTTCGGCCCACCACAACATCACCGCTTCGTCCGACTGGAGACAGTACCCTGTCACCACGTATACGCACCTGGTCGCTGCGCATCTGGGCGTCCAACGGCAGCGACGCGCAGAACGCCAGCGCCCCCACCACAGCCATTATTACGTTGTTCGGCCGGTTTCGTTTCCTCATCGTTGTTCCGCCCTGCATGGGTTGCCGTCGCCGGGACACGGTTCGCGCGTCGCGCCACGTGAATCGCCGGCAAACGGGGTCCGAACGCACTATGGATTTTATACCATAGTCATCGGCGTTCGCGAAACCATTCTCCATGCAATTCGCCCGGAAGCGGCACATTCGCGCGGGCGGGTGGGCGTCACGACTTCGCCGTCGATTTATCCGCCCATCCGTCGTCCGCGTCATACACGCCGCCCTCGTGCACGCGGCCTTTGATTTCGATCCGCTCCATCCCCGTCGCCCGGCCTGTCGAACCGTCCACCGTCACCAGCACACCGCATAACCTCGGGTCGCCGCGGGCGATCTCGTAATGGCACGGCATGGAGGTCGTCAGCGACGACAGCACGCGGTCCCGCCGCCGCCCCAGCACGCCCTCGTACGGGCCGGTCATCCCCACGTCGCTCACATGCGCGGTCCCGCCGTCCAGGACGCGTCCGTCGGCCGTCGGCACATGCGTGTGCGTCCCAAATACTACGCTCGCCCGACCGTTCAGGTGCCACCCCATCGCCACTTTTTCGCTGGAGGCCTCCGCGTGAAAATCCACCACGCGGATGCGGGCGTTGAACGGCATCTCGTTGAACACGCGGTCCATCGCCGCCCATGGGGAATCGTTGGAGCCCATGTACAGTTGCCCCAGCGCGCAGGTGACGGCCACGTCGTGCATGCCGCTCTTGGTCGGCAACACCGTCCAGGTCCGTCCGATGGCCGAGGGCGACAGATTGGCCGGTCGAAGGAGTCGCGGCGAATTTTGCAGCAGGGGCAGCACGTCGCGTTTTCGGTACACGTGATCGCCCATCGTGATGCAATCGACGCCCCAGGACAGCAGCTTGTTGAAAATCGCCGCCGTCATGCCGCTTCCACCCGCGACGTTCTCCGCGTTGCACACGACAAACTCGATCTGCCGCTGCGCAATCAACTCAGGCAGATGATCCGCCAGCACATTCCGGCCGGGCCTGCCGACCACGTCACCGATACACAAAATCGTAATGGCCATTCTCGCCACATCTTCCTACCCACCGTTCATGCCCCCACGAACGAATTCTATTATACCATACTGAATTAAGCAACATGGATCCCATTTTCAGTCAGGGTAATCGCCTCGAAATTGCTCTGCAAAAATGAACATTGGCTTGACATTGTTCAATTGGTGTTGAATAATTATCCAATGCCATGAAAACAAGTGACGCCATCGCCGTGTTTGAAGCCTTGACATCCGCGGCCCGGCTGGCCGTCTTTCGGTTGCTGGTCAAGTATGCGCCGGACGGCCTGGTGGCGGGAGAGATCGCCCGGAAGCTGAACATCCCCAAGACAAACCTCTCTTTTCATCTGAAGGCCTTGGTCCATAGCGGGCTGGCCTGCCTGGAACGCGAAGGCCGCCACACGCGATACCGGGCAAACATTCCATTGATGCTGGAGACGATCTCCTATCTGACGGCGGAGTGCTGCACCGGCGGGCCGGATGCGTGCCAACTCCCTCGCGGAACCGTGAAATGCACAAGGAACAACCATGAGCAAGCAGAACGTGAAAAAACAAAAAGCAGATAAGTCGCATGACGACATTCGCGCCACCGTCCGGGCCGGGTATGCCGCCATCGCCACGGACAAACGGCGATCGTGCGGATGCACATGCGAACGAGGCAGTCAGGCCGATCCCGCCCGGCTGGCGCAGGCCGTCGGATACGACGCGGCAAGCCTGGACCGCCTGCCCGAAGGCGCGAACATGGGGTTGTCCTGCGGAAACCCGGTGGCCATCGCGGCCCTGCGGGCGGGGCAAACTGTGCTGGACCTCGGCAGCGGCGGCGGATTCGACGTGTTCCAGGCCGGTGAGAAAGTCCGGGCCTCCGGGCGGGCCATCGGGGTGGACATGACGCCGGAAATGCTCACCAAAGCCCGCAAAAACATTGAAAAATACCGGAAACGCACCGGCTTGGACAACGTGGAGTTCCGCCTGGGCGAGATTGAGCACCTCCCCGTGGCCGACGCCAGTGTGGATGTGGTGCTCTCCAACTGCGTCCTCAATCTCTCACCGGACAAACCGCAGGTCTGGCGGGAAATCTTCCGCGTGTTGAAGCCCGACGGCAGGGTAGCCATCTCGGACCTGGCGTTGCTCAAACCGCTACCGGAGGCCGTGCAGGAACTGGCGGCAGCGCTGGTAGGCTGCGTGGCTGGCGCGGTGCTGGTGAAGGAGACTCGCGCGATGCTGAAAAAAACCGGCTTCACCAACATCGCGCTCACCTCCAACCCCGACTACGTGCGGATGATGCAGCAGTGGAACGACCCGCTGTACAAAAAAATCGCGAAAACACTGCCCTGTGGCGACGAACTGGCGGATTACGTGGTGAGTGTATCGATCGAGGCGCGGAAGAAAAACACATAATTCGCGGCTGAAAGGACCGCCGCGTGCGTCACAGGGCAAACGCATGTACTTTTCTTGATCATTCTGCTTCCCTCCGCAAGTGGCGTGACTGGCCACCGGCCCCTGGCCAGTCACGCCACTTGCGGAATGCTACATGCGTTTGCCCTTTCCCGTCGAAGAACCCGCCGCCCTTCTGTATACTGTGACCCCATGCCTTGGGAGAATGACGAATCGGCCGTCGCGCAACGTACGAAAGGATCTGGTTTCTTTCGGGCGCTGCGGGGGCGGAATTATCGGCTGTTTTTTTTCGGGCAGAGCCTCTCGCTGGTCGGAACCTGGATGCAGATGACCGCCCTGGGATGGCTGGTCTATAACCATCTGACGGTCCAGTCGAAATTTCACCTGGGACTGGTGGGCTTCCTCGGACAGGTGCCTGCCGTGTTCCTCGCGCCGCTGGCGGGCGTGTTCACCGACCGATGGAACCGCCACCGCGCCCTGCTGGTCACGCAGATGATCCTGATGTGCCAGGCCGGCCTGCTCGCGACGCTCACGCTCACCGGCGCCATTCACTACGCCCATGTGCTGATGCTGGCGTTCATGGCCGGGCTGGTGGCGGCCGTCGACGTGCCCAACCGGCAATCCCTCATGGTGGAACTCGTCGACCACCGCGAGCATCTGCCCAACGCGATCGCCCTGAACTCCTTCGCATTCAACGGCGCCCGGCTGATCGGCCCCGTGATCGCCGGGCTGCTCATCAAGGCCGTCGGCGAAGGGCACTGCTTCCTCGTCAACGCGTTGAGTTTCCCGATCGTCATCGCCGCCGTGCTGATGATGCGCGTCGCCCCGCGGCCCCCCCGCCCGAAAAAACACCCCCTCCGCGAACTGCACAAGGGCATGCGGTACGCGTTCGGACTGGCGCCGATCCGCGCGCCGCTGATCCTGCTGGCCGTCATGGGTGTGCTCGGAATGGCCCACGGGACGCTCTATCCCGTCTTCGCCCGCGACATCCTGAGCGGTCAGCCGCTGCTGCCGCCCACGCTGATCGCGCTGTGCCCCGCCGTCCTCTGCGACGCGCTGAGCGGACGCGGTCTCGACGGCGAAGTCATTCAGGGCCTGCTGGTTTCCGCCGCGGGGCTTGGCGCGATCGTCGGCGCGATTTACCTCGCCACCCGGCGCTCCATCCGCGGGCTGGACCGCATGCTCGGGATCGCCCCGATCACCCTGGGGCTGGGACTGGTCGGCTTTGGTCTGTCGCACTGGCTGATCGTCAGCCTGCCGCTGCTGGTCGTCGCCGGATTCGGTCAAATGGTGCAAATGGCCGGCACGAACACGATTTTGCAAACCCTCGTGGATGACGACAAACGCGGCAGACTGATGAGCTTCTACGCCATGGCGTTCATGGGCGCCGCCCCGCTGGGCGCGCTGCTTTACGGCAGCCTGGCGCAAGGTCTGGGCGCCCCAACCACGTTCGCCCTCTGCGGCTCCGCGTGCCTGGCGGCGTCATGCGTGTATCTCTGGCAACTGCCGAAAATCCGCCGACAGGCCGGGCCAATGTATGAGCGACTGGGCGTGTGAGGCGGGGCGAGCGCATCGAAATTCGCTGATTTCGTCTCTGCTTCGAGGAAAGCGTTTAAAATTCGAAGCACGAAATCCGAAATCCAAAACAAATCTCAAAGCGGAAAATCACAAACGCGGACAGTGACGCCATACGCCGTGACGCGTGGCCACGCGCCTTGACGCATGGCGTCGCCGTCCGCGTTTGGAATTTTTCTTTTGGAGGTTTGGGATTTGTTTCAGATTTCGTGCTTCGGATTTCGGATTTTATGTCTTGTGTATTACGCTGCGTCGCGTCGCTCCGGCACGGGGTCGTAGCCGCCCTTACTGAAGGGATGGCAGCGGAGGATTCGCCAGACGCCCAACGCCAGGCCGACCACGGGACCGCGGCGGCGGACGGCTTCGAGAAAGTACTCGCTGCACGAGGGCACGAACCGGCACTGCCCGCCGAGAATCGGGCGGAGCGTGACCTGGTAGACGCGCACCGTCAGCACCAGCACGGCGCTTAGCAGCCCGCTCAGCCATCGCAACGGGGCGATCATGTCGCCCCCTCCGCCGCCAGGCGGGCGGTCAGGGTCACAAGGGAGTCCCGCAGGCCGGCCAGCGTCGGCATGGTGCCCGCTTTGGGGATGAGCACCCAGTCCCATCCGGAGGGCACCTGGGATTGCGACAGGCGGAAGGCTTCGCGGCAGAGGCGTTTGAGGCGGTTCCGCGTGACGGCGTTTCCGTGCTTTCGCGACAGAGCCACCATCGCCCGCGGGTGCGGCAGGTCGCTGGGAAGTCCCAGTACCGTCAGCACGCGGTCCGACCGCCGCCGCCCGCGCGAAAACACGCGCGAAATCTCCTCCCGCCCGGACAGCCGCCGGGATGGCCGAAAGGAATTGTCACACGGTTCCGCCACGCCACACCTCGCCCGCGACACATCCGACTCGCCGGAGTCCACAGGGCGAACGCCTGTCGTCGCAGCACCGTTATTTTTACCACAGAGACACGGAGAACCACAGAGCAGGGATTGGCCATTCGAGAAATGTCTCGAATTCCCAACATCCCCTTTGTGGTTCTCTGTGGCTCTGTGGTAAAAAAATCTCGCCTGTCGAAAGAACTGAAACACCCTGCGGTCGATTGCGTAGGTTTTGTCCAGCCGGTTTTGTACACTCGTTTCTGCGGTGATGTGTTTCGTTGTGCGTTATTGCGAGGGACGAGGCGATGCGGCGGTACGTTTTGTTTGCGTTGGCGGGCGTGATGACGGCCTATACGGGGTGCGGGACGAGCGGGTGGCTCAGCGGCGGGCCTGACCCGACACCGGTGGCAACCGGGAACCCCGCCGCGATGCGGGAGGGATGGGCCGTCAAGCGCGACGGACCCGGGCTGCCCAATTTCTACCAGGTCAGCCCGACGCTCTATCGCGGCGGAAAACCGAGCGAGGAAGGGTTCGGACGGCTTCGGGCGCTGGGCGTGACCACGATCATCGACCTGGGCTGCCGATTCTGGGAGACCGACACCTATCGCCACCCGACGCTGCGGTATTATAACATTCCGTTTTACACCTGGACGGCCCGCGACGACCAGGTGGTGGCGTTTCTCCGTTTGGCCTCCGGCGAGGGACCCGTGTTCGTGCACTGCCGGCGAGGCGCCGATCGAACCGGGTTCATGGTCGCCTGTTACCGCGTCGCCGTACAGGGCTGGTCCCGCGAGTCCGCCATCGCCGAAATGACCGAGGGAGGATTCGGGTTCGACCGGCAGTACGACAATCTCGTCGCGTACCTTCGCCGGCGCGACTTCGACGACCTCCGCCGCCAGGCGGGCATTCGAAAAATCGGTGCGGTCGACCCGGTGATTCTGACGATACCTATACTGTATGATGAATCTTTCGCGATGGCTTTACCGTGCCCGTCATGGGCTTCTGGTGCTGTTGATCCTGCTGTGGGCGGGGGCGTTCACGCTGACGCACCTGCCGCCGGCGAAGGTGCCTGATTTCCACGCCAGCGACAAAACGCTGCACCTGGTCGGTTTCGCGGGACTGGCGACGGTCTTTGGCGTGACGATGCTGGCGTACGGTGTTCCGCGTCGCCGCCGCCTGTTGTGGCTGTTCGCGGT
>Ga0123353_10007371_pt1 | contig 14852 bp, 8 predicted proteins | sample TergutLab28metaG_3_FD_92763 | JGI IMG/M metagenome (GOLD analysis project Ga0123353, IMG submission 92763) | Labiotermes labralis P3 segment gut microbial communities from Petit-Saut dam, French Guiana - Lab288 P3 | ecosystem: Host-associated > Arthropoda: Insects > Digestive system > Gut ... | reverse complement strand
TTCTGGCTGCACTATGGCCGTGCGGTTGTCTCAGCCTCTAACAGAAATGTGTGCCAGGAATATTTCCTGGGGTGGTAAAGACGGTCGGTGCAAAGGGCTGAACTTACCACCTTCATGTGTCAATTATCTTGAAATCTTGGAGCCTCAACATCGTGGAATCCTTAGGGCCTGTCCAGGCCTGTAATGGGATTGCTTCACCTTTTAATGATGTGATAATAGGTAGCACCAAGGGCCTGACTTCAAGGACAATCACTGACTTACAGACAGTTGGCAAAGTCACATGTAAATACAACTCAGCATCAGAGAACTCAGTTGTTCAACTGCAGATCACCAAACAGTTCAATGAATACTGTGAATTGATGCGTCTGGTCATCACAGAAGGCTGCACTGCTTTTTGTTGCAGTAAAACTACAAGCATTGTGAAACTGACGGTTTCTCACTTATTTTGCCAGCACCTGACCCACCTTCAGCTTCCTGTACATAGTACCAACCGATAAGTAAATAAATCAAAATCATTTTCTGTTGCACAGTTAACTGTTGCATTGGCCTTTGAAAACAACTTCACTATATGCAAAATACCCCATTACCAACAACTTAATTCATTTTGCATTTGACACTGAGTAAAAGTGAGCTGTGTTGGCAACATTTTGGAGGAATATGCCTCCTACCTCTTTAGGTGAGAGTGAGTACAGTGACTATATGGTGCAGTCATATAGGCAGGCAGTCCCTCAGCACGGTGGAAAGGAAAGAGGGAAAGAAGCTACTGAGAACTGCCTTGCAATGCTCAACTTGACCATAAAGATGGAGGCAGTACATTCCTCTACAAGGATAGCAACACAGCCCACTTCTAGGGACAGAACCAACAGCAGCACTTAAAAATAAGTAATTATTGTTTATATTTATAAACAGCAGAAATTAAGAACTAAGACATTGAATCAGGGACTTCCTGTAATAGAAGAGGTTCATTTTCAGGTCTGCAAGGCAGGTGTTACTCGTACGATGGTCACCACTAAATCCCATATTAAATTTTCCCATCGAAAATATATAATGTACTTTGCTACGAGGTAATTTCAAAATCTAATGATTTAATACACTTAATAAAGTTTTAAAACTCCCCCCATTATATCCATACATTCCACCTGTTTTCACTGAACTGTTACTTACATCATGATATATTGTAAGGTAAGGAAACGGGCCTTACCTTCACAAAGTTAATTTTCACAAATTTCAATGCATTTTTTCTACGTTAAATTCACTATAGAGTTATGAAATTTGGCACACAAATAATAGCTTTTCTTTGTATTAAATTATTAGAAATAAGTTTACAAGTAAATAAATCACTGTAGAAAAGAGTCAGCCAATGCAGAGAAATCTTGAGTGCATAATATTTTGGAATTCTTTCAGAAAATTGATATGGGATGACATGTCTTGTGACAGTGAGTGCAAATATATTATTCCTCAAGCAACCAAAAAAAAAAAAATCTTTGTGTGAAATAACCCAAGAATTGGAAGCCATCACAGATGTGACGAAGTCAGGAACAGAAGATTGATGGCACTGTGTCAGCCTTTGACATATTGTAGTGTGTCAGTTATATCAGAATTAATGGCAAGAGTCAGTACCTTATGACAACAACTCACATAAAACCAAGGGAATTACACTCTGACTTTTTATACTGTGGTAACTGCAGAAGAAAGGCTGAGAAGAATGACAATTACACCACAGTTTCTTTTGACATATTCCCATGTAACCAATTAAAAGCGTCATTTATGCACTACAAACATTGTTACATTGCTTCGCTGTTACCTATTAGTAAATCTAACAATACGTGAGTTAAAAAACACCCATTCGAAGAACAAATGAAGGCCCAGATGGTGAAAACTGAAATCAGGAACCATTCAGAGCTTCATAAACACAAACACTGACACAACTTTATCAGGTACCACAGATAATCTTTCGTGGCCTTACAGCTGAGGTTACATATTAGCCCTTGTAACATTTTAATGAGCAGTGGTGCCACCTAATTTAATACTGCCTTGTCACAACAAAATACCAAAATTCCTAACTTCTGCTCTTCCTTCTTAGCCCAAACGGATATTAGTTCAGTACAGTACATCTATGATAACAGAAGCAGTGGTGCCACCTGATTTAATACTGCCTTGTCACATCAATTTACCAAAATTCCTAACTTCTGCTCATTCTTCTGAGTCCAAACTGATATTATTTCAGTATTCTGAACCCAAACTGATATTATTTCAGTACAGTATATCTAAGATAATGATGAAGTCTCAGTCAGCTGGTGTCCCAGCTGACCTCCCAAACACAAGTCAGAAAGATTACTGCCTGAGTCAACTTGCTCACTTACACAGCCTACAAAATACACCTTCTTTAAATTTATTTCACCTGCATGACAGATGTCACTTTCTAAAACACAAATTTAAGAACTGTGAACAACTCGCATAGCTGCAAGCATTCACATTATCATTCCGTAAGAACAGTGGCAAGCAGAATTTAATGTGTACCAGTGTTTATGTTGCGCCAGTGAATGGCACATTCAGTTTCAACCGCATGCAGATCACAGAACACATCAGAGTACCTTAGAATGTAAACTGGCAGTAACACAAGACATACTTACATATGTATGTGAAAACACACATACACACATGCACACGCACACACATACATTCATATACAGCTGCCAACACTGGCATCAAAACATCCCCAGTGCTCCCTATTTCAGTTCTAAGTGACAAAAAAGAATATCTTCTGCCTAAGTTTGTTATTTCGGCTCTAAATCTGAAGGTTGTGGAAAGCCAAATGGTAAGTATTAAGTGATCCACTGAGACCTTGAAAGTGTCAGCTCCTCCATTCCCTGTACATCGCCGGTATTTAAGTATAGGAACATACTGGTGTAAAAGAATGTCACAGAACTCCATAACACCAATATAATTACAAAAAATACCTCTACATGTCTTTTGGCAATGTTATTGCTGTCCGGTTTTCGCAGTATTGAAGAGTAATGTCTTGTGGGATGTAACACCAAGTAGTCTGAAAGGATTAAACTGACAGTTCAGCGGAACCAATTGTCTCCACCTGCTGGGTACACAGCATCACAACCAGCACAGTGGTCTTCTTCACAGACACTGCCATTAGACCCTCCTGCTGCTCCCTGTGCTGCGCCAGCACAAATCATATGTGACACAGATCGCTCTTTTGGGTGCTCTCCCCTTTCTTCCCCCACGTCCTAACTTAACCTCCTCCTACTTCTTTCCTCATCACCTGTGTCCATCTGATTTGATAAACTGTTTTATATATTTGGTTTTGGTCTGTGTATTATACATTATGGTCTGAGTTGGGAAGACTTGGGTACTGGGGTCCTTGCTGGTGTTGAGATAGTTTACAGATGTGGAACACTGACAGCAGTTTACAGATGTGCAACACTGACAGCAGTTTACAGATGTAGAACACTGACAGCAGTTTATAGATGTGGAACACTGACAGCAGTTTACAGATGTGGAACACTGACAGCAGTTTACAGATGTGGAACACGGATAGCAGTTTACAGATGTAGAACACTGACAGCAGTACACAGATGTGGAACACTGACAGCAGTTTACAGATGTGGAACACTGACAGCAGTTTACAGATGTAGAACAATGACAGCAGTATCCCCACATCTGCAAGTATTTTTGTTTGTACATGTTGTCACATGTACGAAGCCATTCTTTCTGGAATCGTTTGATTTGATAAGTGGGACAATTTCACTTTGTGGCTGACTTTGTATACTTATATGTATTCAGAAGTGACACAATAAGTATTTTGCTATTAACCTTTTAAAGCCTAGTGGTTATTTAATTTACCACCAGTTTTAACATTCAAAAATTTGCATGGTGCTTACATTGCATTTACGTGTTCTGAATGGGCTTTTACCTTGCAAAATGTTAACAGATTGGTTCCTGTAGCAGCGAGGTGGAAAGTGTTTACTGCGTGGTATGCACAGAGTCCTTATATAACACAGACATGTTTCATCTCTAAAGGTTTAACTATTCTGTGTTATAACAAACTGTTATTTGTTATTTATTTCACCGTGGACTCTTTATCGTACTTTACGAGTGCGTAAAATTTATCATGCTTCCATTCCCTGTTATGAATATTTCAGGCATTTTTTGAGATACAGGAAGGTGGGAGTTACATCCTCTTTTTTTCTAATGTCTCCACTATTCCAGTCACTTAAACAGAGTCAACAAATGACCCCAAAAGATGGCTCCTATGTTGATACACACACACACCCAGAAACAGGGATTTTAAACCTTACAGTGACACACGGTTGGCAACCATGTTTTAAGTGTGAGGCAATGGTAATATAACTGGAAAAATGCAGGGCAGAGCTTGTGAAGGATTTCACTACTGGCACTATATTTATGCTGTCCGCAAGAAGGCTATCAGTAGCTCAGATTATGTTATCACAAATGGTAGGATTACTGCTGCATAACAGATTGGAAAGGCTGTAAAGGAAGCTGTCGTCGCAGAATTTGCAGTATTATCCCTTTATGGACTGACGAAAAGTATGGAAAACCTAAATTTGGATAATCGGTGTCCTGAATTAGATCCTGAATAGAGGTTGAGAATGTTACTGATTGAGATACCGGTGGTACAGGATGGCTTCTATACTGACATCTGGCATTCACAAGGTTACATTCAGAACCAAGTGACCATCATGCTCTGCACCTCCAAGGTCTTGTGGTTTCACCCTCCTTCACAATGGACACAAACCTCAGTAATGGCTTCAGTGCTCTTCCTTTACTGAACACACATCTCCATCTTACAAACTCATGTAAAGGAATGACATAAATCCACATAAAAACTCTGCTAGTGGAAATTGTGTCTTCTACTGTACTTCTAAAACAATGAAAAACCACCTGATGCACATAGCCATGTGAAATAACTAATCTACTTTGGCTCCACAACCTGATCTGATTTTACAAGTTAATGTGCTTTAAAATGTAATATCCCCCCTCTCCAAGTGACTTTTCTGGCAGTAATAACAATTTCTAGAATTTGAAAACAGCATATATATACAACTTGATGTAACTTGTACATAATTATATCTCCCTAACAAGACAATGATCAGAGATATGCCACAAACACAATCGGTGAGCCAACAGTAATGGTTACAGGCCTTGCCAAGCAATCGATTCAAAATAACAAGTTCACAGAGCACTCTGGCACATCCTTAGAGATGCAATGTCCAACCCATCACTAAATACAGAAGAGAAACAGTGACAGTAGCAACAACAGTCACTACAACAAAATGCACTTCTTCTTGTTCTTATTATAGTTGGCTTTGAGTGGTGGGCGTTCAGACAACTGAAACTTGCGAACAATTCTTACCAGCTCATGGAACGCCTGGTCGACATTCATGCGAAGTTTTGCACTACATTCGATGTAAGGAATCTTGAGTTGTCTTGAAAGGTTCTGTGCATCCATCTGTGTCACCTGCAATAGTCACATGCAGACTCAGTCACGCACTTTATCTTTACCTCCAGATCATAAACAGTAGGAACAAACTCCTCCAACACTACTAATGTAGTTGGCAGCAAAGAAATGCAGTGGGTGCTTTAAGTGGATTTTCATAACAGCCCATCGATTGTCCCTGTGCTGGGCCTATTGGATCTGTTCACACCCTACAATTCTGACGAAGATTTATCTTAATACCATCTACATGTAGATCTACCAAGTAATCCCTTTCCTTCAGTTTTCAACCACAATGCTCCATGCATTTCTCATACCATCACAAACTAATTATATGATAACAAATTTCCATTTCAAGATTGTCCCTCCACTGTGGAAATTGTATACAACATATGACATAAAGAAATAATTTATTACTTGACTGTTTATGTCAACAAAGAAAGACAAAAAATTATCCATCAGCGTCATTACAGTCTGACATCAGCAAATGACTCAATACACATGAAGGAACACTGACTCCAGTAACTCAAGGCACTCACCAACCGCTGGTGTTCCAGATCGGCTTTGTTGCCGACCATAAGCATGGGGAACTCATCCCGATCCTTCACCCGAAGGATCTGTCGGTGGAACTTGTACATCTCATCAAAGCTTGCTTTGTCAGTAACAGCAAACACGAGGAGGAAACCTTCACCCGAGCGCATGTACTGCTCCCGCATAGCGCTGAACTCCTCCTGCCCGGCTGTGTCCAGAACTAACAGAACAGTAACACAGTAAACAGATGCTAATACGTGTGTGTGTGTACAGACTACAGCAATACATATAATGGGACACAAACTGATTGGTGCTTATGTAAGGAGACACAATGGGAAAGCCGATTCATATCGTGATCCTCTGGCTCATACTGTGCAGTGTGGTAGGTGGGTATCAACATTTTGAAAGAACACACCTTGGAAAATGAAGGCAGCAGGTTCCTGAAATGTTCATACTGACATACCAAACTGCACACAGTCATATTCCACAATATCATGAGTACAGGATTACTTGCAAAATACAAGATCACAAATTCACAAAATTGCCACATGCTTTCTAAAATATGAAAATGGTTTCAAACAAGATTTATGGACATAATTACAATATACAGCTTCAATGACTAGCCGGGTGACTGGCAGCTCCACAGCATGGCATCTTCCTCAGGAAACCAATACATACACAGCTGTCTAAGTTCTATAGTTTACAGAACCCACAGTGCCATACTCTTATGGTATGTATTCATTACAGTGAAGCACAATATGCTGAACACCAGACAACTGAATAAGTTCACATACTCACAACTTATTGACAAACCATTTTAATTTTCAAAGTTTGATTTACCCTTGAAGCTACAGTACCAAAATTACAGACAAGATGAAAACTGAATTGGGGAAATGCTTCACTTTAGATTCTGTGATATTTCTGCATCCCTTCTATAAAAATGAATAAAATACCAAAAAATATAGTTTTATCTCACTGTTTACAAGTGAAAAATTGATCTCTCATTTTGTGGGAAAAACATAACTGGGAATGTTCAACAACAAAAGGCTCAGATGGACAATCGAGCCTAAAGGAATTACCTGCCAAAGGACTACCAAAAATGAAATAACACATTCTATAGTTCAAAATATGTGCTCATTACAGTTTGTATTAATAAATCAATAGCAATGAAAGAGTCATGATACCTAGCACACGTGGTAAAACTGGTACACATACATGGAACGTCTGTCATAAAACCTTATGAGAAAAGACAACTTCAAAAATCTACACCTGAAGTAAGCTAGTAGGAAAGACTTTGGAGAACAGTTTGTGAGGATGCTGACAAAAGTGAACAGCCTCAGGGTATGGTCCACTGCAGGCTTCTGTGAACACTGGGTTTGATATAAGCATCTGTGTACCAACCACATAATCACCTGTTCTCACCACTGCAGCACAGTAATATCAAACTATCAAAGTGCAGCAATGAGGAAGGTGGGGAGGATGCTGCTGCCAAGTGTGGGATTGGAATTCAGCACAAATGATGTCATTCTTCTCAACGATGCACAGAACTTTTCTATTTTCAGATGGAGGTCAAGTTACACAAGCAGACCACATATGATAGTAAAATAATCTGTTTTTGAATATGGCTCTCCAATTGCATGCAGGCTGAACATAGGGCAGCTGAAAGTCACTCAGCTACTCAACAAATTACTTATTTTTATGGAACCTTAAGGTTCATTACAGTATTCACAACAGCCAGCCAGTGGACTGTATCCTAATCCAGACAAAACCAATGTACATCCTCAAACCCTATCTCCTTATGCCCATTTTTATCTTATGTTCCCATCTATATCTAGGTCTCCCACATAATGTCTTCCCTTCAGTTTTCCAACCACAGTGAGTATGAGAAAGAAATCCAATGGACCAAACCCTCCATATCTCCCTTGAGCAGTTACACTCTCCCTCTCCTTCCTTTCCCCTCACATCATCTGTATATTCTGTTGGGAGTGATAGCCTTCAACAGCAACTTCAACTGATGCACAAGTGAAAGGTAAAACAGGGAAGCAAAACAGTTAAAGGAAGATACGAAGGGGGTTTGCTGCATGCAATTTTTTCTGTGGCCTCTGTGTGTTTTGTCTCATTATCAAAACTGTAGAAATGCAGTTTCATGCTCTATATGCTTTACCCTCAGCTGGCACTACAACACTACTTGCATAGGACATAGCTGTAAAACACAGAATTACACTATTGTCTAGCAGCAGATCATACTATCAGACAGAGGAGCAGAGGAATGCAATCCAGTAAAATTTTGTGAGCACACTTCAGACTGATTTGACTGTGTGATATCTTGCAGTTTACAAACATGGGCGTGACAATTCCACCCACTCCACAATTTCTACAACATCTGCTAGCACAGAGACCAACAAACCAATTCCACAGTGCAGGGCCTTGGCTGTCACCTGGCTGGCCAACAAACTCCATACTTTACTGCAACCATTAAAGGCAGCAAAAGGGCACAAATGAAGACATACAAGTGTTCAACACAGAATATGTGGGGTTGGAGGGCATCACACCAATGAATACTCAGAATACAGTCTCCTGTGATGTGATGCTCATATGTACAAACTTTTTCAAGGGACCTGCTGCCTCCATCATCAGGCTAAAATAGTGTAATTTATTTCGTTACTAACAGACGTTAGATTAAAATAAGAGATCACTAGCTGCAAAATAGTAATTTCTCCAACTGTGATAATATATATACACAGCATTCTTATTTTATCCAACAACAGTCACATGTCACTTCCTGCCACCACTGTGCCATGAAGTGACTCATTACATGCCTGCACACATACGCAATGCTAAATGGTGTTGAATGTTTGAAACAGCAGCAGCTCATGCACTGCCAGTTAGGAAACACAAACAGGTGACAAAAGCACCTCTGACAATGGATAATATGAAATATAATTACAGCACACAGGTTCCGACTTAAGAACAAGCCAACCGTTTCTGCACAACCTTCATTCCAGCAGTGACATAATTGTCTGACTCATCATAAGTCACAGGAAATAGGTATGCTTGGATACACCACTTCGCATACGCTTTTTATGAATGCAACAAACAAAAACTGGAACACAGTTAAAGAGATGTGGCTGTTGTATCAAAGTATCATTATCAGGACAAGCAAAGTTATTTTATGGCACACTTGCTTCAAGTTCCAATCTGCTACCTAGAAATGTAAACATTAAAACATACAGCAGTTCTTTTACATGCACGTGGATCTTAGTATCTCACATTAATGGAGGAACACGGATGGGGAGAGGTGCCAGAATAGCTCTGGAGGTATAGTCGCTAACCCATGGGCCGGATGATCCGGGGTTTGACTCTTGGAAGAGTACTAGAACTTTGTTTTCTGCAAAATGTCCAGACCGGCTCTGGGGCCGATGGAACCTCCCATTCAATGGGTGGCATGGGCTCCTTCCCTGGGTATAAAGGACTGCAGGGTGATGCTGATAACTCACTTCCATCTACTGCAAAGGTTAAGAATGACTGGCGATATATGTCTATTCCCTTTGTATGCCTTCGTAGAGTGGGCAGGGACAACTTGAAATTTTGTCACCTTTTACACAGTTCAATGTTTTAAGAAAAGGGTGCAGATGGGACTACTGACACCCCACAGAGAGGAAATGACAGGATGATGGAGTTTTAAAGTGCAAAATGGGAAACTTCACATGTTGCACTCCTCACCAAATAACACTAAAATTGATTAAGAAGTCAAGATGGTGGGGCATGTAGCAGGCATGGGCAAGGTGAGAAATACATACACTGTTCTGGTTGAAAAACCCGGAGTGACGAAACCACTAGGAAAGCCAAGACACATATGGGAGGATAATATTACAATATATCTTAGACAAATACAGCAGGAAGGCCTGAACTGGACTCATTTCACTCAGACTGAGAACCAATGGCAGACTTTTGCAAACATAGGTGTAAACCTTCATCTTCTATAAAAGACAGGCAATTTCTTGACTTCTAGCTCCTCAAAAAGAACTCTACTCCATGTAATAAGTTATTTATCAGCACCATTTGGAATGGTCTATAAGAGAGAGATGAGTAATATATGGACAAACGTTATCCCAATGAGGTCAGCAGAATGCTGTCACAAATGAAAAACTAAAAACAAAATAATTTTTTTTTAAGCACACACTTACATGGGGGAGTGTGATATTCCTCAACTTAAGTGTGTGCAACCTACTAGTCCACTTTACTGTTGGGATGCCCATAAAACTCGGTTTGAGCGCTTAACACAAACTTATGTTCTTCCGTCCATAAAGTTAAAAATGTAAGCCGTAAGAATACAGAGTAATACACTTTCACTGAATTAAAGCACAGTAGATTTTCAATATTCATGATTAATTGGGATTGATATAACAATAAGGAACAGTGGGTTCACAAACATCAGAACCCAGTTTCAACACAAAATGTCTATCCGGTTCCAGGAACTCATAAAAAACCAGTAACAGAAATATAAAAAACCTCCACAACATGAAAAACAAATAAGTTATTCCTCATTACACACACTTTTTGGAAGCGAAAAAGACACTGATTAAAGGAGAGTCTCAATGCGCACAGCACAGAAGCAACCAACCTCACACACAGCTTGACCAAGCTGAGAGGGTATGAGCAACTGACTGCAAGTGGGGGAAGCTGAGTTGTCACCCATGTGCTCTCACCCAAATTTGTCAGAACCAGTCAATAGGGGAAGCAGCAACTGCATTACAATGGGTTATCATAAAAGGGCAAAATCCTGAAAATCAGGTTTCACAAACATTGGGAATCCACTGCATTTGTTTCAGTGTTATCACATAGCATGCAGCCTTGAAAGATGCCACGGTCTTCTGTTGGCCCCTTGTACAACAATTCAATAGAACTTCAAAGGAAGCACATCAGCAAAGGGAATTTTTCCACTTACTGTCCAGCTTTGCAGGGATATCATCAATAACACACTGCTTCGTGTAAGAGTCCTCAATCGTTGGATCATAATCCGTTACAAAGTAGCTCTGCAAACATTAAAGCAGACAAATCAATATAATTTGTAACAAACAAAGAGTTTCTATTGGTGTAGCTCTTCATGTGGGTGATATATTTTAACCGTTCTGTTACACTCGGGTTTACATTCCAACTAATCCACAGGATGAAACAGTTTTAAATTCAAAGTACCTTAAAATGCACTGACAAATGTATGGTGCACTGGGGGCAGTGACATGCCACAAATGTATGGTGCACTGGGAGCAGTGACATGCCACAAATGTATGGTGCACTGGGAGCAGTGACATGCCACAAATGTATGGTGCACTGGGGGCAGTGACATGCCACAAATGTATGGTGCACTGGGGGCAGTGACATGCCACAAATGTATGGAGAAGTGGGGGCAGTGACATGCCACAAATGTATGGTGGTGCACTGGGGGCAGTGACATGCCACAAATTAAAAGTTAGCACAATGCACAGAAGCTGTCACCGAAAAGTTAAGGATACAAAATACCCCATTTAACGAGGGGGTACTGATAAGTCCTTAGCCCAACCAGGAAGGAAACAAGCTACATTGCCATTCAACATACTCCCCACGAAGCACAATACACTTCTTAGCCCGTTGCTCTAACTCTTGGAAGCCACTCCCTTTCAATTGTTTTTTCAGTCCAGGGAAAAGTTGGCAGTCCAACGGGGCCAGATTCAGAGAATAGGGTGGGTGATCAAGACACTGGAAGCCCTGGTAGGCCAGTTTCTTCTGGTTGCAAGTGCCCGGTGAGCCTGGGCATTGTCGTGCAAGAACAAGACCCACTTGATGACCTTCCGGCGGCGTTTTTCCTTCAAAATGTCCTTCTATTGCACCAACAGAGATCAGTAATACTCCGCGTTGATAGTTTGGCCCTTTGGCAGAAAATCAATGAGGAGGATGCTGTCTTGATCCAAAAAAATCTAGGAAAGAACTTTTCCAGCGGATTTTTGTACTCGGAATTTTTTGGGGCGGGATGAGCCGCTATGCCGCCAGTTCAATGATTGTTGCTTTGTCTCCGAGTCATAGTGATACAACCAGGTTTCGTCCATGGTCACCAATCGCGATAGGAAATCATTTAGATCGCGCCGAAAAAAATCCCAAAAGTTGTTCAGACAACTGGCACCGTTGACGTTTTTGATCCGCGTTCAGGCATTTCGGGACCCACTTCGCGGAGAGCTTCCGCATGTGCAAATCTTCATGAATGATGGACCCAACCCGCTCACGCAAGATGCCCAGTTGCTCAGCTATCCATTTAGCCGAAATCCGGCGGTCTTCCAAGATTAGCTGGTGAATGTGATCAATAATCTCCGGGGTGGTCACTGTTTTGGGTCGTCCAGGACGAGGCGCATCACAGGTGAAAAATCACCACGTTTAAACTGGGCCACCCAGTTTTTGACGGTGGCATACGATGGTGTATGTTCCCCTAATGTTTCTGTCAGAATTGCGTGAATTTCCTTCAGCGCCTTGCCTTGCAGGGGGAAAAAAAACTTGACAGCTCGCGTCTCCATGCTGTTGAAATCGCGCGCGTCGCCTGATATGCTTCCTTTCAGCCTCTGTAACAAGAAAACACCTGCAATTCAGCACATGAAAAGACCCCTCTTTCCAACGACACTATCGATTCCGTCCTACGACATCGGGAAATAGGTCGGGCTAAGAACTTATCAGCACCCCCTCGTATAAATCTATACACCTTCATCAATACAACAAGATGGACACAACACATTGTCATGAAACACTGATAAATTTCCACCAGACCACTAGGCATCATATCCCAGACAACTGAATTCTGCACATTCACCACTCTCAAAACCTCAAATATCACAATTCATATCCTGTCACTCAACTGCAAGTTAGCTCAGCAGAAACCAAGAACTGTCTTGATAAGGTACGGGGCTCAAACAGTAAAGAAAGTTTTGACCATATATGCCTAAGATCCATGAAATATATAAGACAAAAGATATATCTTATTATAAGCTATGATTTCATCACTATGATTAAGAAATAAAGAACCAATGTTTCCGGTTCAAAGTATCAGAAGGCAGAATTTAAGGGAGGCTACACTAGAAGTAAATGCATGAGAAGATTAAGCATATATTCACATATGATCACAAGAACACAAAACAAAATTACGCTACAAAAACAGCAGTGCAACACAAGTATATTACAGCTGCACCCACAAATAAATTAACAGCAGATTAAATTCAGAGAACGCCTGCTACCACTCAGTCGATATTCTTTTGTCTTCATCCCTGCCATCTAGAGACAAAACATTAAAGCATATGAAACTGATATGTATGGAGCTGGAACTTCGTATCTTACATTAGAAGGAAACAGACTGACGGCATTCAAGAATGGGAAACTGAGGACAGTATTGTAACCTACAGGAAACGAGTGTCACGAGGATGGAAAAGTCATATAATGAAGCACTTCATAATTTATTACTCATTAACTTACACGATTGGAATGATCAGGTCAAACAGAATGAAATGGGCAGGGCATGTGGCATGTGAGAGCAAAAAAAAATGCACACACGTATGTGGTGCACAAACATGAAGGTGCCAACTTTGAAAACCTCAAATATGATGGTACGGTGTGGAATGGATTCATCTGGGTCAAGATAAAGACCAATTGCAGGCTCTTGTCAATATGTTACTGCTAATTCTGATTCTATAAAGTGTGAGGAGTGTTTAAGGCGCTGTGCTACAAATCGGAAGGTCGCTGGTTCGATTCCAGATGGTGTCATTGGAATTTTTCATTGACATAAACCTTCCCCTCGCACTATGGCCCTGGGGTCGTCTCAACCTCTAACAGAAATGAGTACCAGGAGTCTTTCCTGGTGGGTAAAAAGCGGCCGGTGCGTAAGGCTGAAAACCTTACCACCATAATAGGCCATTGTCACGTTATCTGGGAACCTTAACTTACTGGAACCCTCTGGGCACCTCGGGCCTGTAACGGGACTGATTTTTATAAAGTGTGAGGAATTTCTTGAGCGCCAGCAGCACAACAAGTAGCTTCGAAAGAAGGGCTGCTCATGGAGTTAGACAGGCAAGGTATTCATTTGTTTTCTTTAACACGACGGCACCATTCATGGTCACCGCGAACCTGAACATACAATGTAAGTGCTACTTTTTGGCAAAGCTAAGGTAAACGAGTCCTGTTTCTCGGCACTCATGTTTTACTTAATGTGACAGCATGACAGAGGGCACTGATGTGTAAATTTACATCATCCACTGTTCTCACACGATTGTGGCTGTACTGCAGGTTCCAGAGGGCTTTCATCATGTGATAAAATTGTATGTGTTTATCACACTGATTTTGTTTGAATATAATTGTTATAACGAATATTAAGTGATGTCCGATAACACGATCGTACATATTAGAGTGAGGAAAACTGTATTCGGGAAGCGTCCAGTTTTAACCCCGGTCTTGGCGCCAACCGTTCCAAGTGAGGTTTCCCGCGGTTTTATCCAGTCCCCCTTGCAAATTAGGCCACGACCGCTACCTTACACGTCCTTTACGATTCATGATGAACTACAATGCAGTCGTTTTTGTTTAAAAAATAACCAACACGATGTCACTTGTGGACTATCCTTTATTTTCATGCAGGGAGCAGAACACGTAGGAGAACGGGAGGGCTACAGCAAAGATTATACACTATACCAGAGGCTGACTGTACAGGAAAAATGATCTCCTAATGATGAGCTTCCCGAAAGCTCGAAACATGTAGAGAATAAATGACGACTACCCATGAAAATAAAGGATAGTCCACAAGTGACATCGTGTTGGTTATTTTTTAAACAATTACAATGATGCACGG
>Ga0123353_10007369_pt1 | contig 14854 bp, 11 predicted proteins | sample TergutLab28metaG_3_FD_92763 | JGI IMG/M metagenome (GOLD analysis project Ga0123353, IMG submission 92763) | Labiotermes labralis P3 segment gut microbial communities from Petit-Saut dam, French Guiana - Lab288 P3 | ecosystem: Host-associated > Arthropoda: Insects > Digestive system > Gut ... | reverse complement strand
TGCAGGGTTTTGGTGGGGAAACCTGAGGGAAAGAAACCACTTGGGAGACCCAGACATAAATGTGAGTATAATGTTAAGGTGGATCTGCAGGAAGTGGGATGTGGATCGATCTGGCTCAGGACAGGGACAGGTGGCGGGCAATTGTGAAAGCGGTAATGAACCTTTATTAACTTGTGAAACAAGCTGGTTGGTGTATTATCTTGAGGTCACCATGTATTTTATGCAGCCATTTATTAAATGCTGTGTTTCTCACAAACTGTGATGTATTCATCAGCGTCAGCTAATTCTTACTCATTTACCGCTGTGACTGATACAGATATATCTTGATCGACGAGCCAAGGATGAAGTGCTGATGTTGGTAGCTGCTAAAACAAATGGTGCGACACCTCTTGTGATGGCGTGTCGCAACGGTCACTTTGATGTGGCGGAGTACCTCATAGAGCACTGCAGAGCTGATGTTGAACAGCCGGGATCAGGTGAAGTCTTTTTGCTCAAAGATAAAATACAATTATTTGTAGTAAATATCTAAATTCTCCTCGCGCTATGAAGCTCGCCCATTCAGGACAGACAGGGGTGCACAGGTATACCAAAAATGTAGGAGTCACCTCAAAATTCTGGGTGCCAGAATGGTAATATGAAGCAAGTGCAGTACAGGCGACCCACAGAATATTAGGTGCCAACGTACACAGTTCAGTTCTCCTGGCACCTACGATTGTTGCACCCTTGAGGAATGCAATGGGGCATCTGCCAACTGGGGCTTTTGTTTTGCATAATACTGAGGATATGTTACATGTTGCACAGTAGTTGCTGTATCAGTATGACATTTTGGTTTAAAATAGACAACATTAATGATACCGTTACAGTGTCCAGACTGCGAGTTAGAATATTACAACGTACTGGTATGGCATACGGCAGTTTACAGATGAAAAATGTAGTGTGTGTGCTGTCATCATGAAGGGAAAGATATAACAAAATTGTAACAGACGGCAGTTGACCAGAGAATTTGCAACGTAAATCATACTAGCACATATGGCAAAGTGTTAATATGTGGCAGCCGTCTTGAATGGGGCGTTTAGCGCATGGGGTGAGGTGATTAGTGCATCAGTGAGTGTGGGACATGGTACAGTATAACCATGCCTTACTGATGGAGCCAATAGAGTGTGTTCATGTAAGAATTCCTATTGTAGGATTTTTATGTGTGTTATTGCTGTAGAATATGAAATTGTGAGAAGTTTTTAAAAGCTCATTTTTGGTCAGAAAACATTGGAAAGTCTTTAATGTATGTTAGTTATAAGGATCTGAAGTTATGATAATGGAGCTATATCGTTGAGTTCTTGCTTTCAGCATGCCTAAACATTTTAAAGCTTCTCTTTGTTATTAAGGGCTTATGTACTTGACAAGTAATGGAAGGAATATTATTATTATTTAACTTGTGCTCAGATTTTAGCAGTGTTATCATTGTTCACAGAACATAATGTACTGATGCATTCAAATCAGTAAACAGAACACACATTCCTCTTTTTTTTAACTCATTTGTCAAATGTGAAGATCCCGCCTTGATAATAATAAACATAAACTTAAGCCAAAAAAAAAAAAAGGGGTTTGCCTTTGTGTCAACTTACCTTGTTCCACAGCTTTCATAGTCTCTTTTTGTGTGCGTTCATGAAGAAATTAGGGGCAGGTTGAATTCAGGAAATGCTTGCTGTCATTCACTGCACAATCTTCTGTCTTCCAGTTTCCCATCCAAAAATATAAAGATCATGACATACCAAACTATAAGTTTGCCTGTTGTTTTTCTGGGTGTAAAATTTGGTCACTCACACTGAAGGAGGAACATAGGTTGAAAGTGTCTGAGAATAGGGTAATAGGGTACTGAGGAAGATATTTGGATGTAAGAGGGACAAGGTAACAGGGGAGTGAAGAAAAATACATGCTGAGGAGCTTCATGATCTGTACTCCCCACCAATGAGGGCGTGCAGTGGCGAGTTGGTTAAGGTTCAGTGCTACAAGCCAGAAGATCGTGGGTTTGATTTCATTGCAGTTTCTCATTGACATAAGCCTTCCAACCATACTATGGCCCTGGAGTTGACACCACCTCTAACGGAAATGAGTACCAGGGTTATCTCCTCGGGCGTACAGGCAGCCGGTGCGTAGGGCTGACGAACTTACCACCTTCATATGCCAGTTGTCTTGAAATCTGGGAGCATCACCTCCTGGAATCCTCAGTCCTGTACAGAGATTGCTATACCTTTTGCTCCTCACCAAATATTATGTGGGTGATCCAATAAGGAAAGAGATGGCAGGGGCATGCCGCATGTATGTGAGGCAGGAGAGGTGCATACGGGGTTTTGTTGGTGGGACCTGAGGGAAAGAAACAACTTGGAAAACCAAGCATAAATGGGAGGATAAGGAGGCTAATATTAACATGGATATTCAAGAAGTGGGATGGAGGGGGCATGTACTGGATTGATCTGGCGCAGGATAGGGACATGTGGCAGGCTCTTGTGAATGTGGTAATGAACCTCCAGATTCCATAAAGTGTGGGGAATTTCTTGACTAGCTGAGGACCTGTTGGCTGCTCAGTAAGGACTCTGGTCCATGCAGTTATATCTATATATGTTCTCACCAAATAAGCTTTCAACATTTTGAACATTTATCCTTATCAGAATACCATGTTAGTTGTGAACATTGTTCCTGTTGATGCAATCATGCATCAAGAAATGTATCACTTAACCCACTCTTATATGAAGTGATTTTGTCTGCTCCTAAATATGGATTTAAGATGTATCTGAGACACTGGCATCAGTCTCAGTTACCCTTAAATTTTGAGAGACATTTTTAACAGCTGCAACAGTAAACAGAGTGATTCTAATCAGATGAAGAAATATGAAGACAAGTACGCTGATTACAAATTGTTGTGGCCAAGATACACTTACCCCTTGTAAAATATGCCATAAATATTGATCTTCCGTACAGTGACAAAGCAAGTCTAGTGACTGAAAATGTAGCTGGGACCAGTGGCATACCCAGGAATTTTGTTCGGAGGGGGGCTCAACAAATTCAGTTGAGGACAGAGGACAGAGAGAACAGGGATCTGGGGGGTGGTAGTCCCCTAGTGAGGGGTTCTGGAGGTAGCTGTAATTTGGTACAAAAAATGTAATTTCATGTAGTAAAATTTTCTTAACTTTTGGTACTTTAAGACTATTTATGATGACAACCAATTTATTTGTCATTGTTAATGTAAAACAGTTGCGAACCGGTGGTAGTTTTAGAATTTTACTGCCTTTTTTCTGAACATCTTGGGGTGTTGGCGTCCTAAATTCAGCAATTTTTAACAGTTTTCACAATGGGGTTGAGTTTGGCATGATTTTTGGAGGCCTTCAGAATTTGGGGGGGGGGGTTGAACCCCCCCCTCCTCGGTACGCCACTGCCTGGGACAGCATAATCAGATAGTGACCAGACTGCAGGCTGAAAAACCAAGGAACTGTGATTCAGTTCCAAAATATCCCAGCCCCATTTTGTGACCCACCTAGCCTGCTCCTCAGTGGTTGCTGGTGAATGTTTCCCCTGAGAGGTAAATTGGCCAGGGAAGTAAGGTGACCACTGACTTCTGTCTAGTGCCAAGGTTAACAATGATTGGAGCCACACACCCAATCCTCCAAATGGCTTCAAGGCATTCAGAGGTATAAATTCACCATCCCCTTTCATCTGTCTGTAATGTTATCTTAAACAAATTACAAAATTGAAAAATACTTACCTTTTTATTAGATGCTGAAAACATAAGTGAGACAGTATTGGTGTGATTTTTTTATATATATGTAATTACATATATTTTAATTTGCAAAATTCAAAATTTGTTATGTTTATTAAGTTATCCTTTCACGTAGCTGCTTTCACAGCAGATATATTTAATACAAAGTTGGAAGATAATGAATTTAATTCAGAACAGTGTGGGACATGTGACCTTAAGACATGTGTCAATCCAGCATCAGTCCGATTACAGTCATGCTTCTTTTATTTACATCCAAACTGGAAACTGGCAACTATCAGATGAATGACCTGTATTTATCAGTTGTAGTCCTGAAATTTTCTGTAGATTACAGCATTATTTTTCATGATGCCATGACAGTTCTCAAGAGGAGCAATGCTATTAAGATACCACGAAGAATATGTGGCCTTGCATGATATTTGAGTGGCACACCTGTCGTTACTAAGTAGGTAGTGAAGCACCAATCTTTCAACTTTGGCATGTAGATGCCTCATCATTTGAGATCTTCGCTCTTCTGGGATGTTATGCAGCATAGACTGGTATCTGTGCTGCATAACATCCCAGAAGAGCGAAGATCTCATTTGTACCAAATCAGAAGCATGAAGTCACATGTCCCATATTTTGATAATAAATGTAGGACAGACGTGCTGGGTTTACATAAAGACAGTACTGTGACAACCAAAGTCACTCATGATACATGTCTTTCTCATGTAAAACTCAGAAGATAAAAAAAAATAGCTGACTGTATCTTGTCAGAATGGAATGATAGAAATAAATTGGGTGGCAGTGTCTGTCACTCATTGCTTGCAGTTGTTGTGCAGCTACATAACTGAAGCAGATCATGGCTTCCTTATTGCATTCCCATTTACACGAACATGCATTTCATACGTAACCCACACACATCATCATGTAAATTGACATTTTGCAGTACTTTAATTACAGCTGTCATTATCAAAATGTCACAGAAATAATGTTTGTTTGTTAAATGTTTTTCTCTTATTCAAAGTCTGCCAGAGTGATTACACAAGTTAAAGTGTTTAATTCTCTGAAAACTTATGTTCATCTGAATTGTATATAGAACCTCATTTCCTTTCTCATGGAGAACACGTTCCATCACCATCACAAACACCAATCATATTTCTTGATCATCCAGCCTGTGGCCTAGTCACTATATCAGCTAGGCTGTTCCAGCCTCTCATTAGTGATTTAATCAAGAGAGATGCCGGGAATTTGGGAATTATTTATTAATGATGTAGTTCCATTTAGAAATGCAGCTGAAGTGAGAACATTACCATTATACATAATTCAGTTAACTTTAGTGTGAATGACACAATAATGTGCAATAAAGTGCTAAGAAATGTAAATGTTATCAGTATTCTGTAGGGATGTAATATACCTTCACAACTGTTTCAGTATAGGCACTTGTCTTGGAAAGTGATATTACAGGACATGGATAGTTCGTAGCAGTTCCATGACATTATTTCAGGTTATTATGTACAGTTTTTAGTAGTATAGTTTAAGATATAAAAATGCTTAGAATGAACAAAAATTCACAGTAAAGTTGCTGTTTCTAAAAGTACAATACTGCATTGCCAACGGCATACTGTAGCTGATGTTACGTGCAATGTGCAGTAGGTAATGAACTTTAGTTAAAAAGTGTTACAGCGTCACATAAACGGTAAAATTGTCATGCAGCAAAATACAGGAAGATCAGGATGGAAAAATACTGTAATGACTTTTGTACACAGATCTTATGATCTTGAAGTATCTGTATCATGTTAGTGTGTTTGCGGCTTTGTTTCTTCTGAAAGGAAGTTGTAAGGAATGTCTTTGTTTAGAAACTTACGGCCAGTCACAGCTTCAAGTTGTTAACCCTGAGTGTGTGATTCATGTAATAGGAGTCTGAGTTGCTTGGATTCCTGCATGCATTCTTTTCAGATGTTTTGGGTAACTAGTTGACACTGGATGACACAAAGCAGTAGGGGGGGATACTTGTCACTGCAGGGTTAGACTGGAAATGAATCCAAGCCCATTTTTGTGTTTTTGGTTCCTAATAAGGGAGATAAAATGTTTTGTACTTTTTTTTCTAGTCTGAATATTTTGATACTTTCACACATTTTATGTTGATGTTGATCATGCAGATGACTTTTTTGTTAAATGTTGATTGGAGCAAGACCATCCTGCATTTTTGATAAGGTTTTGGAACAGGCTTCAGTGCCCTCAATATGAACAGAATTGTAACATTCTAGACAGACAAGTCAAAGAGGCCCATAAAAAAAGTTTCCAGCTAATGTAGTATGGATAGGTTCCGCACAGCTTTGTCATTTGCCGAAAGTAAAGCTAAATGTTTCTTACCTGTGCTGAAAACTTGCCATGCCTACAGCTGCAATTAGTAATGTATCCATTTTTTGGCACTGTTAACATTTTTATTTATGCTGGGCATTTTTCATGGATTTGTTACCAGAAACAAATGGAAATATTAATTTATAAAATGTAGTGAAGAATGTAACAGTCAACGTTCTGCTGTGGAACCAGATAAGTATTTTCTTGGATTTGTGCAGTTGTTGCAAAAACCCTTATTATTAAGAAAGGAAATTCGTTGTTGGTCTTCCTGACAGTCGTCTTTGATGGAGAGACCATAGAAGGTGCGCCCCCACTGTGGTGTGCTGCAGCAGCTGGGCACTTACCAGTTGTTAGTCTGCTGCTACGGAATGGGGCCAATGTCAACAGTACCACACGCACCAACTCCACGCCACTCCGAGCAGCTTGTTTTGACGGGCATTATGAGATTGTTAAATTTCTTGTAGCCCATGGTGCAGGTGAGCTAATTATGTTACAGTATTAATGAAAAACTTTTTCCAGGTAACTGAACCTTTTGAACAATGTATATCATACAGCTTGTTTCAAATGAAGGAGTGGAAATGACAGTCTAGCACATATGGGACACATTAATAGGGGGCATACAGAATTTTGATCCAAACAACTTACAGGCAGATACCATTTGAAAGACTAGGTGTAGATTGGAAGATAATATTAAAATGGATCTTCAAGGTCTAGGATGGAAGGGTGTGGACTGAAAATACGTAACTCAAGGTACAGACAAGTGACAGGCTGTTCTGAACATGGTAATAGAATCTTCTGGTTTTTTAACATTTTGGATATGCCTTGATTAGCTGAGGAACTGTTAGCTTCTCAGGAATGACTATGCATGGAGTGTGTTAATATTGACACCCAATTTGATACAGCATATGAGCAGTCAGGCATCATAATTGTGAAGTGGTGGAAAACTGGCACTTGTTGTCTATTCTGGTCTGTTACAGACAAAATTGAATGGCATACTTATTGTATTTACTTACAGTTTAATTGACAGTACTGCTTACAGCCCAGACTGTGGTAATGACCAGATAACTTGCTACATGAGTTTCCTAACACTTTACATAGTTGCAGTTGGCAGAGCACGGTGGCTGCTTGGCTCACCTCGACGGTTTGCCACTTTGTACCACTCTCAAAACCATATAATCTGTTGAGGGTACATTCATAGCTTCATAAACAGATAACACTTGGTGCTGCATGCACAGTGTCACTTATTCACTCCCCAGGCCACCAATTAACAGGTAGTCTGGTCACCACTATATAAGTTCATTCTGAATGTGATGTGAACCTTTGCCAGTGCCACTTCTAATGGCTTTTTCCTGTGTCTTATTTTTGGGCAGATATTGAAGTTGCAAATCGCCATGGTCACACATGTCTCATGATTGCCTGCTACAAAGGACACTTCCGCATAGCCAAATTTCTTCTGAGCTTGGATGCAAATGTCAATCGCAAAAGTGTGAAAGGCAACACTGCTCTTCATGACTGTGCAGAATCAGGAAGCCTGGAGATTCTTAAGATGCTTATAGAACATGGAGGAAAAATGGATGTAGATTCTTATGGTAAGTAGTTCACATTCCATAAGAATTTAAAATTGAGGGGAAATGTGAAATTCTAGTAAATTCCATTTTATTTAAGTATTGTAGTCTGCCATCGCTGGTTCTTGCAGCATTACAGAATTTGTGGAATGCAAGGTTGAAATGTGAATTATTGGATTAACTTATCTGAATAATATGTACAACCAAAAAAAGCAGCCAGCGCTAGAGGATTGGATGAGTTAAAAATGCCCTTGATGAAATTGTGAGTCTGAATGTTTGTTCTGGAATTTGATCATATGGATCTTCATTTTGTACATATAAAAAATAATTAAGTTTTCATTTTGATTATCCTCATTATCTGAATGCTGAGTACTAAAGTTATAACACTTGGTAGACAACAGAGAGTACAGAAGCATCCTGTAACTTGGATACATGTTGTTGCCAGATTTGTTCTTTCTGATACTGAATATCCCTTAGGTCTTGATGTTCATTCATTCAAGATGGGTATGATTTAATGGGATAGTGAAAATGGCCTTCTTCTTAGCCTTACTTGAACCTGTCATCAGTTAATACTTCTGTAGGTTAGGTTAGGTTAGGTTATACAGTGAAACCCAGATTTTACTTTTCTAAAGGGACCATTTAAAATGAGCATAAAATCATACAAAATATAAAATTAAGGAAATGAAAATCTTTGTAACCGTATGAAATTAAACTTGCTAAATTCCTACTGCCATAATAACACATGAAAATAAGTTCTCCAGCACTACATTGCGAGACTTGAACTGCTTGTTAACTCACATTACAGGCATTATGCAGAAGTATTTTGTACAAGTAGTGTATGATTGATTGACTTCACTGCTGCTATGTGTAGGGAAGTAAGGACAGTAGAAAAATGCAGCACATAAACAGATATCTTTGCAGGGCAAGGTTACATGCCAAGTTTCCAAAATACACAAACGCTTGTGGGTGCACAGCTCTACTTTGTTGGCATAACTTCAAAGTCACAGTATACTAAATATACTTTAAGACAGCAGATAAAATGGAAAACCATAACTGAAAAGCAGGGTTTTATTTCTCCCCTCTCTTGAGCCAGTTCATGCTCAGTTTGAACAAACAATCAACAAATTCAATAGGAAGCAAAATTGCTTACTCCAGGAAAATTTAACATTGTTCTTATGGCTGTTTGGTGGAATAAAACCCTGTGTGGAGTCAGGAAGAGCATGGATTTGCAGACTAAAATCCAGGTTTAACTGTAGCTCTGAAAGGGGCTGAACACATTTACCAAAGTCATCTTTCTTATTTGTGTTACGGTAGCTATACCTTACCACCATTCATGTGGGCAATTGAAGATGGAGGCAGTTTGCTCCTCCAAAACATTGGTGCCCACCTACCACACTACACTCTCTGTACATTTATGGTGTGTCTGGAGTTAATCCTTGCACTTACTGTTGGCAGGAATGACACCACTGTTAGCAGCTAGTGTTACAGGTCACACACACATTGTTGAGTACCTCATCAAGTTACCAGACTTGGTGTCTCGAAAAGAGAGAGTTGATGCACTGGAACTTCTTGGAGCCACTTACGTTGACAAAAAGCGAGATATGATTGGTGCACTTGAGCTCTGGAAAAGAGCCATGGATGACAGGCAAGATTGTTTTTATTCATACTTATATTTTCATTTCATAAACATGATTTTTATGGGGGTGTGAGTAGTAACCTACCAGATACCCTCCTAAATTTAAGACATAGTTCACTGTTCTTTAAAGTATCAATTTCTGCCACCCTTTGATGTCATGAATGATGTCATTTACTATGCAGCCTCTCTAATAAATACAGTGTACAATATTTTGCCAGATATGACTACTCATCATATGGAGAGTGTATAGTATTACACTTATACTCCCAAAGTTCCTCTGTTCAAATTGTTCAGAAGTGTGAATTCTTGCACTTTGCCTCTTTTCATATCCTTATGTTACAAAGTGCTATGAACAAGCAGGAAATTGTTTGATGATGAACTAGCTGAATGACTGTCAGCTTGTCAGGCGCAGTTCCATGGAGTCACCTGCTTAGTTGTTATTTCTTTTCACCCCTTGCTGTGTTGTAAATGTGGCAGGCACACATTCTTGGCAAATCTGCACATAATGGCCTGGCAGCAGAGTGTAATAGGCGTAAGCTCTTCACTTGAAAGAAACCTTCATAATTATTTCAGACTTATAAATTGTCTCTCTCTTCTCTGTTGAACTTGTTTGTCTTATTGGTTTGCTGTGATCTGTAAATAATTCCCACTTCTCAGTTGACTGTTACACAGGAGTTTGCATATTACTTTTTTTTTCCATTTCTCCATACTCAAATTAGAGCCTTTCTGTTTTACCTTGTCTTCAGTTGATGATCTCTTCCATCTCATTCCATCCATTATTTTGCATTTCCACATCACCTCACTTATCTGTTCATTAATCTTCCCACTTGCCTTTTTGTGCCTTGCCTTTTCATGTGTTCTCAAATATTGCATATTCATAGTCATAATTGTACCTTCATCTTACATATGAAATATTTGTATTGTCTGTGTTAATATAGTTTGAAATAATTTAAACTTATGTAACAGAATCAACAAATTTTGTTTTTATTATTACATAAAGCTGACAGTTTGTGACCATACGTACAGTTTGAGATGTCTGTTATAACATTTAGTGGTTCCACATACACAGTTTGGCAGTTTGTTGTGTTCCCAGTACTCTTGTACAGCTACCCCGATGATGGTTGTGAAAACAATCAAAACGTGTTGGTAATTAATAATATGTGATAAAACATGTCGTATACATGTGCATTTCTTCGTTGAATTACATAAGTTTAAATATTTTTTAATGCATGGATATGGAACATATTTAGTTTCAAATAAATGCTGTAAACTCTATCCTTGCAGTTACATTATCCATGTCTGTTCTTGATTATCTTATCAAGCAAGCATTAAGAGTCAGAAGAGTGTTAAATTGGCTTCCTGTAAACGTAAAGTATACAAACATGAAATTTCATTTGCAGGTATCCTGTAGGTTCCACACATCTCCCCAAACCCAGACAGAGAAATACAGTTGCTGCCTATGATCATGCCAGAGAAGTTTCAACTCAAGAGGGTTTAGAAGATTTACTAGCAGATCCAGATGAAATGCGGATGCAAGCACTTGTAATTCGTGAGCGTATCTTAGGCCCAGCTCACCCTGATACTAGCTATTACATTCGGTACCGAGGAGCAGTGTATGCAGATGCTGGAAAATTCAACCGCTGTGTGGCACTGTGGAATTATGCCCTGGACATGCAGCAGAGTATGCTAGAACCCCTCAATCCCATGACACAGAGTTCATTGTTTTCCTTCACTGAGCTCTTTTCATTCATGATGGGGGAGCAGGGACGAACATCAACACGAGGATGCCGTGTTCCACCTGTCACTTTCACAGACTTGGTGACTGTTTTCAAGAAATCAGTAAATGAGTTGGAAGCAGGCGTGTTGATGCTAGGAAAGATTCCAGCAGGCGAACGAGATGCAACGTACCTACACCGAGTATTAGTAATTTCCCTCCACCTAGCATGTTTACTAACCAAAATGCTACCAGACCTGTCCTATGAGCAATGCCATGAAGTGCACTGCCTTATGTACAGACTTGTGAAGCAAGATGTACACACACGTATAGGGTTCAGTGCACTTCATTTATCCTGCTGTAGCGATGCTCCTTTGATGGGGCGCTATCCCTGCCATTTCCCGTCACCACATCTGGCCACTGTTTTGTTGACTGTTGGTGCTGATGTGAATTCTCGAGATGAAGCAGGAAATACACCTCTTCATCTGGCAGCAATGACCAAGCCATGCCCACCTGCGCTGGTACGTGTTCTACTGGATCATGGCGCACATCTGGATGCTGTAAATTCATCTGGATGCAGCTTTTCACAACTGCTCAAAGGACAAGCTATACACGAAATAGTGAATCCCCTTAAATACACAACCCTGAGCTGTCTTGCAGCAAGGGTTATTGTCAAACACAATATACCATACAAAGGAATTGTACCAATAACACTGGAGCCATTTGTAGAGCAGCACTGAACAGTATGTCTCCACCACCACACAACTATATGGTGAATTGCCACAATTACTAGTTGATTGAATACAGCAAGTCATATGTTACGTATCCTTACAATGTCCAGGCAGATCCTGTGATAATCCACCATATTAAGTTCCAAATCTTCACTTCTGAAAAGCAGCAGGACATTTGGTTCAGTAATAAAAAGGCCACACTTATGTAATTGTGATAATTTTTGCAATACAGTTAACGCAGATACGTGCAAGTGATATTTTTGTCCTTGGATAGAAAAATTGTGTAAATTTATTCATGTATTGTCCCTTGGCTCTGTTTTAGGAGTGGGAAATAGTAAATCAAATGCAGCTAGCTTGAATCAGCATTGGAAAAGTGTGATTGATATTGATTGTTAACATATTGTATTAAGTTTATGAAAATAATACTCCATAACCAAAAGTGCTTTTCCACTGGTTTCCAGGTTAGTAGGTCACTAGTCCATCATTTACACTGGTGCTGTTCTGCTGTAAAGTATACAGAGTTCTTTTACACAGTTACATGTGTTGCAGTATTCTTACACTTCTGTGATTTCTGGAAGTTAACGAAGTCTGTAATTTTTGTGTATGGGTTTACTTTCAAATGATTTGTTTCAAATTATATACATTTTGTGGACTTGAGTTCTGAATTTTATAATGTGGTGCTTTCTTCACAACAGAAGTTAGGCATCATTAAACGCGAAAATTGCAGAGAAATTATTATTAGTTACAGCACAGCATTTCAGTTGCCCTAATAATGTTGACAGTGTTACCATTACATGAATGAACTAATAAACTTACATATATAATAAAAGTTACAATAAAGAGATTTTCTTACACTTCCATTTGAAGTGACTGGCCTAATATCAAGAGCCTAAGCCATGCCTAATGTTCTGAATATTTACTTTGTCCTTAAACAAATCTGACTGAAATAATTTCTGCATACAAAGGTTTAAAAAATCTGAAACTGGTAGAAGCGGTATAGTAACAAAAAGTAAAGGTATGCTCATAAAGTGTAGCAAAGGACAAATTCTTTCGGATAAAGTGATATAACAGAAAATTACCTGCACTGGTCACACAAGGGAACATTCAGTATGGAAGTGGAGAGCAATAAGTGGAAAATGTGCTGTGAAATCCACCTGTAGCATATTTTGAACACAAGCAAGGAAAGTGTTACAATAAGGTACAAGGCTTTTCAGTATAATGGAATTAAAAAAAAAACTTCTGAATCAATGCAAATGAATTGACATTTGGGATATATTAAAATCCATTTGATTATAATCACTTCTTACTGGGCAGGAAAGTGATCTGCACATACCATGATATTGGCTGGTTTGCTACCTTGGCCTATAAGCGTTCCCACCTTTTTCCCCTTACCGTTGCTGGCTTTGTCACAAGTATGTAAGACCACTATTTGAACATTTACAACCTCACATGCATGATAACCAATTCCTGTTACTGTGGTTGGTTTGCCTTTGCTTAAGGTTCGTTGAACAATGTCATCACTTCACAAAACTGTTGTTTTCACTTATTCCGTTTCACACACTAACGTAAGAAAAACTCTAATTCAGCAACCCAACACAATGGTGTTATAACATCCCCATGCAGTATCAGTAAAACGGTACAACTAGTGGAATGTGTATTTTCCCTGTCTTCCATAATTCCCGCAAAATGTTGCCTGGCAGCCATGCTGTCGTGGAAACATGAATGCACAGCCACATTCCATTCCAGAATGCCACGGCAAACCATACAAAGTGACGTGATAATCCTTGATATTGCTCCTTCCACAGATGATCGTTTATAGCCATTAGCCAGTGATACATTATGTTGTACATAGCACAATATTGTCTTTGGTTCAGCACATCCTATGATTTTCACCTGGTAGCTTCTGAATCCTGTCACTCCTGCGGTTTATGGGGCCAAGATGTATCTAACACCTGTTTTGTAAACAGGTGAACCACTTGCACCACCAGACGATACTAGATGATACGTGCCTCTGTTGCAAGTTGCACTTACAACTGTCATCTGTAAAAAGGGACAGGATCTTGACATAGATGGGAGGATAATACTAAATGGAATCTTCAAGAAATAGGATTGCAGGGCATGAATCGGATTGATATGCCTCAGGACAGGAACAAGTAGTTGACTCTTGTGAACCTGGTGACAAATCTACGGGTGTCATCAAATACGGGGAAATTCTTAACAAGTTCCGGAAGAATAAGCTTTTTAGGAAGGACTGCACCATGGAATTGTTTGGTTGGTTTGTGTGTTCATTCGCATTGTAGGAAAGGAGGTGCACCAGTAAAGCCTCCCCCAAAAACTTTTGGTCATTTGCAGTTAGGTGCACTAGACTGTCACATAATGTGTAATCTACAGTCACCACTGAATTTACAGTATCAAAAACAATTCATGATAGACGACAACTTGAGCACAATTTTTGGTACTCCTATTGCATGGAAGTTTTCACTTAAAAAAACACATAAGACAGTGGGCTGGGGTGTTACTGATCATTTCCCAAGCATCATGCGACAAGGCATTAGCAATTTGTGCTGAATTTTAAAAAATTGTAGAGCACCAAGAATGTGATATAGTTTTTCATTTTAGAAGAAAAATTTCAGGGTTGTTCTGTGACACCCTACTCTGTGTTAATTCCATCTCTGTCTTCCCATATTATGGCCCATGTGTACTTAACTAACAATTTCTAGGAATTTTCAAAATGGACTGATATTTTACACCACGTACTTGTTCCTGAAAATACGGTCGGTAGGTGCAGTATGTCGTCTGTTCTACCACTGTACCAATTACTAGGTCTTTGTACGTCTCCTTATTAATTCAATAGTACTTGTGTGAGCTCCCACAGTCTCGATCGCAGACATTATTGAACAGCTGAGCATTATGCAAGTTCACGTTTAATCAAAAAGTGTGCTAAGAGTAGACCTGCATTCACTTGTTAAGGCGAGATTTACAAAAGAGGCTCAGTCGCTGGCTGGCCAACCAGCACAGGGTCCAATGGCGAGGTCTTGGTGATACCCAAAGGCAGGCTCGAGAGTTTATCTCGGGGACCTAGTCTGGGTAGAAGGG
>Ga0123353_10007368_pt1 | contig 14855 bp, 6 predicted proteins | sample TergutLab28metaG_3_FD_92763 | JGI IMG/M metagenome (GOLD analysis project Ga0123353, IMG submission 92763) | Labiotermes labralis P3 segment gut microbial communities from Petit-Saut dam, French Guiana - Lab288 P3 | ecosystem: Host-associated > Arthropoda: Insects > Digestive system > Gut ... | reverse complement strand
GCTTGTAACGACAGACCGGAATTCTCGTCGTACGGTGACTCATAACGACATACCGACACTCTTGTCGGACGGTGACTGATAACAACAGACCAGCACTCTCGTCGGACAGTGACTCATAACAACAGACCGGCACTCTTGTCGGACAGTGACTCATAACGACAGACCGACACTCTTGTCGGACGGTGACTCATAACGACAGGCCGGCGCTCTCGTCAGACGATGACTCATAACGACAGACCAGCACTCTCGTCGGACAGTGACTCATAACGACAGGCCGGCGCTCTCGTCAGACGATGACTCATAACGACAGACCGGCACTCTCGTCGGACGGTGAGCCCAAACCGTAGTATTCAGGATATCTGGTCATAAGCACTAGGAGGGGCTCGACACCAGGACAGTCAGTTTCAGAATGACTTGGATTTGATCTTTTCGGAAAGGAACAGGAATAAGAAGCGTCGAGGAATAGTACGCACTGAGTGAACTTTGGTTACACAACACATATTTTTCCTCTTTAGTTTGTACCTAACGTAGCGCCTGTTTAAAACGTCAGCAGAAGCTCTCTCACTCTCTGTCTCGCTCTCTCTCTCTCTCTCTCTCTCTCTCTACCCGCAGACCCTATATACTTACAGCAAGTTTCAAAATTAAATGTGGCAGTCACAAAATGAAACAAAGTTCTAATTCCGCCTCTTCCACACTTTAATTAATGACACTTGTTATGACCTCTAATTTTGGAGGATTACAGGCGAGGGATTTCGATTGAGGGGTTTGAAGAAAGAATTTATTCAAATAACTTGTTCCTTCACTCACTGAACCAATTATGACCAATTGCAACTGGGACAAGAATGTCGTATCCTCATGTCAGGATGGAAGCTAATGCAGTAATCAAGTATGACGCCCCTTACTGTGAACACCCAACACCCTCTGTCTCGTCACGAATATCCAATATAACTGTCAGCCACCAGCGTCAGAGTTCACTAAGCATTCTTGCCAATAATTTGTAATTACACTCCAACCACCGCCCTCTTCTCGTTTTCACCCTCCGAATTAACTCCACCCCTGTTTTTACACCCCCTCCTGATCCACCTGCTTGATGTTGCAGTGCTGGCTTTAATTAAATCTCTGGCATTGCTTGTTGGATGACTGAACTCACACCAGCCCCGAATTTCAAACCAAAACGTTTGGAGTAAGTTATACGGCAAGTAGCTACGGATCTGATAATGCCTACCGAAGTTGTGTTATGAAAGCGAACAGTTTATACTCGCTTTAGGTTTGGAGTATTATCGAGTATTTTTTTTAAATTGAAGAACAAGTGTTTTTTTTTAATTTGGCGGAGAGTATGTGAGATGTAGTTAGAAAAATATTTATGGCTTCTCCAGGCATCGCCTGCTTTAGCATTAATTAAAATCTGCCTCCTGTCCACAGAATATGTTTATGAATATTTAAGTTTTATTTGTGTACAAAGTTTGATGATAGCTTAATCTTGAGCCGAAATATCTAGGTGATATCCTGATACCCAGGTAGAAGGTTGCGTTTCTCGGAAAAATATAATTTTTAGTATTTCACTTGATTTTCACAACGAATTCGGATTACTGTTCTATACGATATTACCTGGTTGTTATTTGTGGCACAAACGAGGTATAATGTGTGTGAAATAGGAACAGAGTTTCTAAATAATATTTGTATGAATTACAGACTTCAGGGTGTTGAATGAAATTTATGTATCTTACCCAACATATAAATTTCAAGGGTTTTAAAACTTGATAATTGTGTGTTGCGTCACACATATGCATAATCAATCAATCTTAAACCCTTTTATATTGTACTGCTCGTATGCATTACAGGTAATATTAACCATACCTAATATTCATTCATTCGTTCATTCGTTCACTTCTGCTGTCTATCTTACAACATGTCCATATCCCCTTCAAAAGCGAGTTTTCCTCAGAGGCGATCTAATGCTTCCTTTTTCAATTTCCAGTATCCTATCTTTTCGTTAATGTCATACAGTAGATGCTTACGTCTTCTTTCTCGTCTTCTCGTCTCCTCTATCCTTTCCTGTATTTTTCTTTCAATAATGTGTTTTAGACGGCAGGTCCTATACAAGATGTGACCAATCCAGAATATTCACACGCGCGCGCGCGCACACACACACACACACACACACACACATATATATATATATATATATACATACTTATACATATTAATTGCCATCATCTATAAAATTAACCGTGGATCATCGCTCTGAATCACAGAAGTTTCTTTTACTTCCAATCTCTTCGCGGATTTCTAATTTTACATCAAACTATTCCAAGCACCAAGATCCAATGCCTAATGATTTAGCGTGATCAACCCCAGCGGAAAATCTATGTTTGATTGTGGCAGTGAAATTCGCCGTTTGCTAAGAGAGTTGAGCTTCAACACAATTCTCCGTGCAACATATTGGTACAAAGAAGAAGAAGAAACGAAAAGAAGCGCGTTTAAATGTACCACTTACATAAATATATAAGGGATAGAACTGTTGAATACCATATGTTTGTAAATTGATGTCGATCTGTGTGTACATATGTCTATGAAAAAGGAAGAGAGAAACGTCAGTTGTCTTGCCAGTGGAAGATATAAAGATGAAAATTCAAGGCCTCTCGCTACATCAGTCCAACTGAAAAAAAATGACGAATTGCGCCTCTCTATGAATATGTCAGAAAGATTCTTCTTCCCCAGTCAGTGGCGGAACTGCAGCAATTCAGCAGCATTTATTTTCGCGATGACGTAACGTTAACTTATCTTCATATTGCTTGTCATGTTTCGTAAAAAATAAAAAGATTTTCTGTAGCAGATTCGTCTTTTTTTCTTCTCGTTATAATTACACAATAATCGAACAGATTTTTACAAAACTTTACTTATAAGGTCATGCTAAAAGGGGCTATCTAAGTTCCACACTTGTGCTGCCCCCTGCCTCTCTGCAAATTTCTCACGTAAGAACAACAATTGTTACTAATATCGCTCTTGTGCATTTCGTGGAAGAGGCTAGACGATTGGGTGAACCCAACAAATAAAACAGAAAACGTTTGGTCCTTCCCACAGATTATTTCAATTCTTATGTGTAAGTATATAGGCCTATAGGTTGCATAATTGTACTATGTGTGTATTGCTGTTTTTACTTTAGATGCCGGACTGCTGTCTAGAAGTGAGTATTGGGAAGGTCCCGCGACCGGCCACCTCGACACAGGTTTTTCTTGATTTCCTTGTGTTTATAAGCAAATACTGAGATGGTTCCCAACATTCCAAGTTGTCACTACATGCTTCTCATGTAGCCCTCCCAACTTAAATTTATTAGTAAACAATTTCATATTTTGTATACATGTAAAATAATCACTGCTACCGGGTGACAACCCAATTGCAGTTAATAAATGTTATTATTGTTATTATTATTATTTTTTTAATCAGTTTGAGCGTCTATATTAAAGCTTTTACACGGAAAATATTTATAATTCAATTTTTGTAAGTTTTTCCTTATAATTTGGACAAGTTATTTTTGTCTTTTTAATGATATTACGTCTGTTAGAAGAACTGGAATAAGGGGCGTATGAGATGGGACAGGCACGTGGCGCCCACGTAGATCAGTTGGGAAACATGAAGGGAATAGCATGGAAAGCATAACCATGGTCTGAAAAAGATATTTAAATGTGTTGAAAACATAGAATTTTATGAAGTGGATTGGATTTATCTGGCACAGGACAAGATGCGGTAGCAGGCTGTCCGCGTTTAAAAAAGAATGAGGAATTATTATAAAGCTGAGCAACTAACAGCTTTACAGGAAGCACTCTGCTCAGTATGGACATTACATTACAAGGAAGTCAGGACAAGAAGATGACCCTAATGCACGTAAAATAGCTAAAGGATGTGTTATGGCGAATCATATGTGTATTCGGGGACAGCTGATAAGAAACTGCTATTATAGCAGTAGAATTTAATGGTCATGTGAGCTCCACATTGTCATTGAATTCCCTGAGAAGAAGTACTAAATATTGAGGTAGTTGAGGTCACTATGCCATTAAAAATGGTGCGTGGTGTTGAGGTTATGAACTTCTTGTTATGTCTCAATGTTCGGAAAAGATCCACAATTTGTATGCTACGCCACTGCTGTTGGTAATTTAGGTTTGGTATGAGTAATATGGCAGACACAGCAATTGACTTTCAATATGCACTGTGTAATTAGATACAAAATTTAATATTATGTCAGTGAAAACTATTTGTTGGTTGATTTCTTACCGGAAATCATTAATCTGCAGCCCAGAGATCATCATTTGTTAAAATTCATTACAGAAAAAACAAAAAAATGCATGTAGGAAAGGTTTCATAGAAAGATTAATTTAAGAAATAAATATTGAGTGACAGCTCATGAGAGTACACTCAATTTAAAAACAAAATATTGCCTATCGTAAGCTATTTTCCACCTTGCGTATCTAAACCCTTTATTCTGTTGATATAAAAAATAAGATTTTGCCCTAATGATAACACTTTTGAATTATATTTCCCATGTGTTCTGTCAGAATTTCGACTGGGTTACCGATCATTCTTCTGCGGAAATTCGTGAATTTTCTTGGCACCTCCAGGAAATTTCCCGAGCCGTAATATGCCACGGCCAATTTCATTCACAGCTTTGCCAGTTAAAGTTGTTATCCCGATATCTGATGCCGACAGCATCACTAAAAATATCACAAATAATAAACAATTAGCATTAAATTGTAACAACAATTTGTACTCGTCCTGCCTGCCCTCATTCCCTGTCAAATCCATTTGCCAAGGTTCAGCCTCGACAATCGGACAGTTGAACAAGACTCAATAATTTTTAGGTCATTGTATTGCATGAATTTTAGTAGCTTCCCAGCTACCAACCCACAGCTGGAAAATCAACAGCAGAATATATTTGCGTGTAGATTTATGTCATTCTCTTTATAGTCGATTGAATTATTGAGCTGATTTGGTTTTTCGTAATAGTAGAACAATTTATAATCGAGACAGGAATCGTTGGTCGGAGAAATGGGGCATTGAAAGTAGTATTGATTTTTTTCTATTTAAATTTCATTTAAAGACTCTCTCATTAAGTTAAAATATACTTTTTTACGTTTCGTTGACCGTGGGTACTAATATAATGATAGTCTTTTTTTAACAACTTGATCAAAAATTTATTTATTTTAATACATTTATTACATTCCTCTACATGTTTCGAGCACTATTGTGCTCATCTTCAGGAGGACAATTGAATTATTACGGCATCTTGTATCTTCACTGTCTTTAGGTGACTGTTCAGTACACAGGTTACGAGAGGGCTGCAGTCCTCTCATAACCTGTGTACTGAACAGTCACCTAAAGACAGTGACGATACAAGATGCCGTAATAATACAATTGTCCTCCTGAAGATGAGCACAATAGTGCTCGAAACATGTAGAGGAATGTAATAAATGTATTAAAATAAAGAATTTGTGGATCAAGTTGGTGAAAAAGACTGTCATCAAAATATACCGTCTAATTATTTGACAATAATTAATAATAAAATTTTGGAAGGTGCTGAACGGAATTTCTATGGTCAAATTTTAAAATATTCGAGCACAATTTGACTGGAAAACTCCGAATAACCTCAGTAGATCTCAGAATTTTCGGTGTATCTTAAGAGATGCGAAATATACCAGTAATTGCAATTGTATTAGCTGAAAAAAATAAGAAAACCACATTAAATACATTTGGCTAATTCGTAAACCATCCTGTAACTAAGCTACAGTGTGTAAGATATGATGTTTTCCTGGCATTGCAAATTAACATTAAGTTCTTCGGGTTAATGACATCATATATCCTGATATGTGAGTAACAAAGTTTCGGAGATACAGTGGCGTATTTCCTCCACCTTCACCTCCTTCTCGAAGGTAGAAACGCATGTTCCTGAAGAAAGATTGATACCTACCAAACTACAAGTTGTCATAATCCAGATGGACAAAATATAAGTGGACTCCACAACATTAAATCAATTATTGTCGCGTGACATACGAGAACGGTTCTAAATAGTACTTGGAAATATGTACCGGGGTGCTGATAAGTCCTTAGCCCGACCAGGAAGGAAAAAAGCTCGGAAACCTGTCAGGGACGCGCGCGATTTCAACAACATCGAGACGCGAAATATCAAGGTTTTTTTTCCCTGCAAGGCAAGGCGCAGAAGGAAATTCACGCCATTCTGACAGAAACATTAGCTTGTTTCCTTCCTGATCGGGCTAAGGACTTATCAGCACCCTGTAAGAAGAAAGGTTTCTTACATTTTTTTTAGAAATATTTTCCCGGTGTCTGAGTTTAACCTCTTGAAGAATAAATTCCGGTGTTCTTCTGGTGTCATAACATCTTGAAGGACATAATCCCTGCCTTCTTCTCATATATATATATATATATATATATATACGAACTCCTTGAAAGATGTTGTCCAGATGTTTTTATAACATCGCAGCCTCTTGAATGACACCGCAGGCTTCTTATTGTGCCGTAAACTCTCAAAGGACAGTACGTTGGCAATGTTCTGGTGTCGTAGACTCTTGAAAAATATAATCCCATGTTGAGCTTAAATCGTAAATTATTGAAGTATATTACACTGACGAATGTCTGGTGTCAGAAGGGTATCGATCTGGTATTGCAACTCCTTGAATAATACTGCCCAAGTGAATGATGTCGCAGGGTTCTTCTTTGGTCGTGGACTCTTCGGGAATGTATCCTGCCATCTTCTGGTTTTGTAAAACCTTGAAGGATAATTCTTCCGTATGAACAGGAAAGCAAGCGATACGTGTCCCTTGTAAATTTTAAAACGTTCTGGTGATTTTTTCTGGTCCTGACTAAAATTCCAAAATGAAGCCGCATGTGGGTGGTCAGTGTGCAGATAATACGGATTCTTGTGTTTGAATAATACCGCAGATATTCTACATGCGATCTGACATTCTGAAAGTCGTGAATAATAAATAGCAGCTTTCTGAGGTGAGTACTTTGGTATGTAGATAACAACACTTCAGACACCAGTTCCTCCTAAATGTTGGTCATTACCTACAAAACTACACGGCATCACATCCCGGAAGGCCCTTTACTGCAAATGAAATATTCTACTTCTTACTTCTGAAACAGTTTTTCATTGACATAATCCTTCCAGCCGCACTGTGGCCCTGCCTCAGCCTCTAAAAGAAATGAGCAGCAGGAATATTTCCTGGGGGGTAAAGACGGCCGGTGCATAGGTATGACAACCCTACCACCCTCACGTGCCGATTGTCTTGACATTTGGGACCCTCAGCTTCCTGGAACTCTCGGATCCTGTCCAGGTCTGTAGAGGAATTACCTCTAAAAAGGCTTAAGAGTTTCGAACAACCTCGAAATGTCCAACCGCTCTCATCTATCTTGTGTACGGTCTATCAAATCCTGTGTCATAATAATATTCTGGTATAAGAAATGTTTTTGAAATAGGTACTAGCACGGTTGCTTATGGGTGGCATTGCCTGCTGGTGCGCTAGGAGGGGCTCTCAAATTAATGTTGTAAAGGAGCTTAATTGGTGGGTGGGAGGCTGTATATGTATAGTGTGCTGCGGGGCCAACCACGTCTCCGGGTTGCGTCCCAATGTGTGCCCATCACGCCAGATCCCGCGCTGCCAGAGGGTAAAGTACTATGTGACAGTGAAATAGTTAGCACTGGATGCAGCCAGACATGTTCCTTTAATGTAGCACTATTATAGTTATCAGTTATCAACTTTATGCACGTTACTAACAGTTATATACATGAAAGGCACCACGTGTCTAGGGTGTATAGTACTGCAGCTATTCTGTAGTTACTCTTTGTGCTACATGTAATGTTATTTCACACGTTTAGTGTTTTGTACTTTTACACAGTTTCTTCCCTAAGTATGCTTGCAGTGCCTCAATATAGCTGTTCCCTGCAGGTCCTTCATTACATGCTTTCTCGATACGTTGTTCAAGTACCTTCTGAGTGATATTGAGAGGATTCGATTTGCTCCTATTATTAATGGTATCACATTTGTTTTTACAGTCCACGTGGGCTGTGTTTCTATTGTGAGGTCTTTATACTTTAGAATCTTCTTGGCTTCTTACTTAATCACATTTCCGCCTCCTGAAATTGCAGCATCTATTAACATACATGTTTTTGTAATATCACGGATTATCCTATCCGATTTATTATTATTATTATTGTTATTTTCGCTATATTATGTCTAAAAGCCAGAGGTGAAGCTTTTCCCAACGCGTAATATTACTGTCGTTATTACGCCGAACTCTGACGCTATTATTCCTGCTGCACTGAACATAAACTGAACATACACTGAACATAGACTGCTAGGTGCAGCCCTGTTCAGTAATAAAACATTAGTGGAGACTTGTAACACGCCTTTAAACCTAAGATATATTTAGTTAGGAATTGCTTAGGGAAGATGGGAATTCGGAGTTCTAGAAGAGACGTAAAGGGCATGATAATATTAAAATAGAATTTAAAAGAGGGGTGTGTGGGAATATAGACTACAGGATGGGACTGGGTGGGGGATGGTATGTCACATTCTTGAAACTTAAAATTGCATGTAAGCGTAGACATTTTTATCTAGCTATGTTACTGCTTAGTGCGTCTAAAGAAATGACTTAGCTCTATCATGTTACTGCTGTCGATTTCGTCGTCATCATAATCACCATCGCCGTGGTTGTCATCATCATCATCATCATCATCATCATCACCATCGTGGAGTCACCATAACTCATGTATTTGGCGCTCTGTTCACCGCAGGTCTAGTGTTCAAATTTGTCTGTTCGCTGCTTCTCGATGACACATTTCCATGTTTTCTACACAAAGTGTGCTCTGATTGGGTTAAAAGTTGTCGAAATGTGGAATGCGTGGCATCTTCGTTCCCATCATTCTCGTAACCTTAGTGCTGGCACCCCAAACAGAGACAGTGTTGCGTCTCTTTCGTTATATTTCAGTTGTTAATTGTGCCAAGCAGAAATATATGTAGTAAAACATGACACTGTATTTTTTTTTTAGAATTCTACATTATGTATCGTAGTCATGTTACTCGGAAAATTTGGTACCGTTTGGGAAGAACCTGTTGCTGCATCTTGTGCCTTAAATATTGCAGAAACAGCAGGTTCTTCGAAGATGTTGCTACAAATTTGCTAACTACATGATGTCAGACTTCAGATGACGTGTGATATTCATGTTGACCGGAAAGCTAACCTCGAATCTCAAATCTTCGGAGTCGCTATTCTGTTTTGTTCTTTCATCAACTTATGCTTCACCACTGTGAGCGATCAAAGATTTTCCACACACAAAAACAGTCAAGAAGACCTGATCGAATTTTGACGTATTATTATGAATATTATTATTATTTATTAGATATTAAATTCAATTTATTAGGCTAAAGTGTTTCATTTTTTAATTGTTGTTGCCTCCTATACCAGAGATGTCTGCAGGCCTGACAGCTGATTTCTCGTGAACATTTTTTTTTTTATATTTGTACAGGATGTTGCAGAATCCATCAGGTTATACAGCCTAATGTTTGGAATTCCTCAAGCCTTTTGTCACATCTCACGTCCCCTAAACAGGCTCCCAAGTCTCTGATTATTTGTGTACCTCAAGCTGCTTTTCTCAGGCCCAATGTGACTCGAATCAGACAAGTTCACATTTCCTCCAGCATTTCCCGCTCTGTCTCCGAGACAGTGTCTACCTTCTTACGAATAGAATTAGTTTGTTTTGATAGTGCTGTTACTGAAGGTTTTTATGTATTCGTTTACAAGGTCAGGCTCATGTTCTATTTGTAATAAGGTTTATATTTTATAATCACTATTACCATTATTGTTTACAAACTTTTATTACGTTTCATTCAGCAGTGTCTATCAATTGGAATGTTTTATTTAGTTACAGTGGACAGATCATCATCATCATCATCATCATATATCTTTCATGAAGTTGGGCCACTTGTTGACCCGTTCCGGTCTCACGTATCCAGAAGTCTCTTCAAGTAGTATTTCATTACCCTGGGTAATCTATTTCGAGGCATTCTATTTCCATGTTGTATCCACCTTCTCTTGTATTGTAACGAGGAAATGACGACCGAGGCACAGCGGTATAACTGTTTCACCAGGAATGGAGGAAATGCCATCCCTAAACATGCCGGTCCAGAGGCTAAAGGTAGCAATCCTACCACTGGACTTAACCTGCTCTGGGCCCGTAACCCATTCAGGGGAAATTTTAACCACTGGCAAGTCTCACGGAAAGAAGCAGGACAGTGGACAGATATGTAGCTAAATTTTGAATGAAAACAACAAGAAGTGCTTGAATACGTATTGTAATACTAATTTGTACGTCAGCACAACTGTCTTTATTACACAACGTAATATGTAGGCTACATGTTTCGACTAATAAATAGTCATCTTCAGGCCCATTCTTTACAGGTTAAGTCACAGGTTGCTGTGCACAATTTTTAAATTTATTTTAAGCAATTAGTTACATACTTTGCAAGTTTTACTCTCCTAGGCAAATGTTATGGCTTAAATATTTCACTGATGTAAACACACTGGGATCGCAATGTGTGACTTAACCTGTAAAGAATGGGCCTGAAGATGACTATTTATTAGTCGAAACATGAAGCCTACATATTAACTTGTGTAATAAAAACAGTTGTGCTGACGTACAAATTAGTATTACAATATGTGGCTAAAAATATGGGAACTGCAAGGAATTTTTGTGACCAAAAGCTTTGAAATCCTGTAGGCGTGGTAGGATAGCCGAGAGGGTACTGGATATACGGAAATTTGCTGAACTAAGCTTTCTCAGTAAATCTATAGCTGCAGTTTCCGGTACTGAGCATACATATTAGTCGAAATACCTGGAAAAATAAAGTAACAATTCCGTCTAAGTTCTCTGCAGTATTCTCTAAATGAAGTCGGTAAGAGTATGTGCTGCTACACTGGCTTGTCTCTGTTACTCATTCGCCCTACTCTGTTCTTCTTTGTAAATATAAGTTTGCCAAATAATTAGACACGTGCACGAATACTCATATAATTCTGTGCCATAAATATTTCCGTTGTTTTGAAAGCGTGGATCAATTTACACACCTTAGTAAAATAAATACCTTAATTGCGGTGAATATATATGTACATGTACAGTATATAGGAACTGTGCTGTGAATTCCTCATTTCTCTTATGAATAGGCCGAAATTTCCCTGCACGCCTACACACATACGACGTTAGTGTCAAATAACTGCTTATACAGGAAAGAAGAGTTTAATATTATCGTTTAATAGTTGTGACTATTGACGTATCATTTTCTTCCGGTACTTAGTAGTGTAAATGTATCTGATTTCGTGACACAGCACTCTAATGTGGAGCCACCTACGGATAACTATTACAACTAAATGTGAGGAACGTCCATGGCGAATGCGACGTCGTACTACGTAATATGACATGTCACGATATTGGGTAGTTATGCCTACATTAATAGCTTTACTTCATCAGCACGCCAAAAAATAACAACAAAATGAATACGTAAAGAAAATATTAATACATATAGACCTACCGTGTGAACAAAGTTCCGTAACAGTAATGTCTAAATCATTTTAATTAATGAATTTTAAAAAATGTATACAATATTATACCCTAAATCAACTTCGAATAATTTAAAGTACAAATTTCCTGATGGTGGCTGAACCAAGCAAAAATAATTATGTAATTATAAGAAACATTTTGCGTTTGGTGGATTTGATGTACTTCATACGTTGGAAGACTGATAGGTGGCAATTTTATGGCTTGCAATTAGGTCAATTTACACAATATTCCTCCTGTACGTAAAAATTTGTATTTACTCTAGAAACACAGCAATAGCATTAAAAACGTGAAAGTTTTGGAACACGTTTCAAACGACTGTGAAATGTACAGAGTTTAATTTGAATGATGCCATCCCATTGTGTACGTATAACTAGTTTACTGTAATGTGCCGTCGTTACACAACATATAAAACAGTTGTAATTTTACAACTGGTTAAGTTCGGCTACATGTACCTTAACACTTTTTCCTTGTTGCCCTGATGATGGCCGGGTAACGGCCGAATCATGTAGCCGAACTTAACCAGTTGTAAAATTACAACCGTTTTATATGTTGTGTAAAGACGGCACATTACAATAAATTAGATACAGGGTTTAGCTGTTAGTTGTTCTTGCGGTCCGCACTGACCGACAGTGCCACTTGCAACAGCGTATGGAACGTACGTTGCAACGGAACATCGAGACACGGTCGCAACGTAGACACGCTCGAGTGTCATTCCATTTAGTCCGCTGTATCTCTTTTAATGTTCACAATTCTGCACAGATTGTAGAAGATTTTTACTATACCTAGGATATATTATTATATGTCTGCCCCAGAATTTATTACACATTTCTGTGTCGAAGTTGATTAAGTGTGCTTTACATTAATCGGTGACAAGTATGTAAATTTTAACTCATTCTAAATATTTGTAATCGCTCGTTTTAAAATAAAATATCGCAAACTATTTTTATGCATATTATTAATTTTTGTTCGCACAAAATTTTATATTCCAGGACATAAAAGTATTATGAAAATACCTTTTTATTTCCCTTAATTTTTCATCATGTAGGTTTCACGAAGAAATGGGCAGATTAATATGGATTACTCCTAATTTAAGTAGATTAACATCAAAGATAATTATAGCAACATACTTAACCAAATTAGATACAGAAACACATTTACTCTCACTTGGATTAACCCAGAAGTGTTATCAGCACGTTATGACTTCTTATCTATACGGCCTCGCTCCTTCAGTACGTTATACGGTGGACAGACAGCAAACGATATTCAGCGACATCGCATCTCACTTATTTTTCAGAATTACCGGGTTACAGTCTAGGCCTTACCTTTTAATATTCTGGTAGTCATAGTGAGTGTGAACGTTTTTCAAATCACAATCTGTTTTTGTTACTTATCGCAGAAAACAATTTTTCCTAAATTTTATGCTATATGCTGCTTGTAGCCCTACATATCTGAAAGCCGGTCACAGTGGTCACGGAGTCTAAGGTCCGTTGTCTTCGCCTGCTCTGACACTGGGACCGTGATTTTGAATCCCGTTTAGAAAGAAAGATGCACGTTCCTGTTTGTTTGTTTGTGTGTGTGTGTGTGTGTGTTTTGTGTATGTAGAGGTTTAGGACAGACCGATCTCCCCTTCAAAATGTTTTTTGTAGCCTATAAAATGTACCTACTTACTTACTCCATGGAGCAGAGTCCTTCTTGAGAAGCTAACTGGTTTGTAGCTAGTCAAGAAATTCCCCGCATTTCACGGAACCCGGATGTTCATTACTGCATTCACAAGCGTCCGCCACCTGTCTCTATCCTGGCCCAGCCCAATCCAGTCCATATACCCACATCCCACCTCCTGGAGATCCATCCTACTATTATCCACCCATCTGCGCCTAGGTCTCCCCAGTGGTCTCTTTCCTCCGGTTTCCCCAGAAAGACCCTATAAAATATAAACTTTAAAATGTCGATTTTAAACTGTATCAGGCTAGAATGACTCATCCATTGATAAAGAAAATAATACTTTGTATTGTTTTCTCCTGATTTTCCTATACAACTCCAAGCATGATGCCAATATTGAAAATCTATAGCAGTGTTACCAATCTTTGTGCATTTAGGAATACCAACTATAAATGTTCATGTTCGGACGAACTTGTGAAAATGGAAGCAAAACAAACAAGGAATTGGTAGCGCATGGAGATTGCTCCATTATTGCCAACTGCCGGACAAGAATTCTTGCGATATTTTCAGGGGTATTTGGGATTAGTTATTTTAGTCATTTATTTCACGATTTCTCGCGGAACTTCTAACGATGCTCTGCGAAACCCTGCAAGGTAAACACTGATTGTTGGCATGACTATTGTTTTCCCATATCCGACGATATCTGTCCATAGCAGTATCTATCTACGGATATGTTTAAAACTGCATCATAATAGTCCTATTTTGTTATCTGATGATGCACGTTCCACAACTGAAGAAGAGAAGTGACATTTGGACGCGGCCACGACTTGGCTTGATGAAGACATCTTGTTCTGTGACTAGCCGCTGCTGCTGCTGCGTCGTTATGGCAGGCCAGGAAATCCCTGGGGCCACTTTTGGGTTAAAAAAAAAGCAACGATATAAAAGCATATCAGCTGTATACCGGTACACTACTGTTCAAGATGATGTTCACAGTTCAGGGCTTTTGTCGTTCTTATTGTTTCAGGTTCTTGAACTGTGTTACATCACCGTAAGCTTCTTGCGAATAATTGCAGGTCTATAAATAATTTAGTTGGTCGATTTTTAAGTGCGGCAGCGAGTTTTCATTTGCAGATTTTAGGTGATTTTTACTGTTGAAGATATCGTCCAGTCTTGAGACGAAGTTCCTTGTCGAAACTGCAAATCTGCTGGCTAGTTTTACGTTGGTGTCCTCGGTCTGTGCTACGTGGCAGTGACCCTTCACAATCGAATGTTCATTTGCATGAAGTCTGCGGTCCTTCTATTAGCTGCGGAAAAACGTGCCCCCAGCGTGTTCCCATTCAGCAACATGCTATAAATTCAGGTACAGTTACCACATTTTGCAGGTCTTTGATTATCTGTGGAAGAACAGACAGCGCACATCCTTCCCTTTCGATAAGATGATGTACATTAGTGTATCATCATCATCATCATATATTTGTCATGGAGTTAGGCCACTTGTTGACCTATTTCGGTCTCACTTACCAGTAGTCTCTTCAAAGGTCTACCATGATTTCTTCTGCCAGTTGGGGAGTAG
>Ga0123353_10007366_pt1 | contig 14855 bp, 11 predicted proteins | sample TergutLab28metaG_3_FD_92763 | JGI IMG/M metagenome (GOLD analysis project Ga0123353, IMG submission 92763) | Labiotermes labralis P3 segment gut microbial communities from Petit-Saut dam, French Guiana - Lab288 P3 | ecosystem: Host-associated > Arthropoda: Insects > Digestive system > Gut ... | reverse complement strand
TAAATAATATAATATAATAAATTCTAAAATATATTTTACTATTATTTTTATAGTAAATTCTACTTTATAGTAAATTCTAAATTCAATTATATATTTATAAATTTAAAATTAAATTAATTGATATATTTATAAATTATATATTATAATTTAATTATACTATTATATTTGATATTTTATAAATCATTAAATTTAATAATTATTAACTAAATAGGTGCTTTTATGTCAGCAAAGAAAGAAATAGCTATGTATGCAATAATAATTATTGTAGGATTGTTAGTAGCTCAACACATGAATGTTGTAGTTTCTGAAAGTATGGAACCTGTTTTTTTCAGAGGAGATATTGTAGTTGTTGAAAAAACAAATTTCCTTGGAATTCAGGAATTTAATCCAAATGATGCGAAAGTAGGAGATATAGTTGTATATAATGCTGTGTGGTTCCCAAATCCTGTTATTCATAGAATTATAAATGAAACAACCGTAAATGGATCTAAACATTTTGTAATTAAGGGAGACAATAATCCTGTTCCAGATCCTTATTATGTATCCCCAGATCAAATAACTCAAAGAGTGCTAATGGTCGGTGATCACCCATTTATAATACCAAAAATAGGTTATATAACTATATGGTTAAGAGGATTGTAATAAATGGATTAATAATAAATGATTTAAAGTAAATGATTTAATTATAGCTAAAAAGGGTTCTGTTTTTCATCCTTTAGTTTTATATTTTATTCATTAATTTTTATATTTATCCATAAATTTTTATATATATAAATTATGAATATACAAGAAGTTTTTATATATAATAAATTTTTGTATGTAGAATAAGTTTTTATATATAGAATGAATCTTTATACATACAGTAAATCTTTATATAAACAAAGAAGTCTTTATATATACAACAAATCTTTATATATATAATAATTTTTTTATTTTTAACTAATTTTATAATTTAAATAATTATTTTTCTAAACATGGTGAATTATGTACTTTGAAATCAAAAATGAAGCTTTAAATTCTTTAAAAACAAGCATCAAAAAGTTAAACTATGAAGTTCCACAGGATATAAAACTTGAATTTCCACCAAATCCAAAGATGGGTGATTTAGCCAGTACTGTTTCTTTTCAATTAGCTAAAAAATTAAAAATGTCACCAATGGATATTACCAATAAAATCATGGAAACAATTGAAATTCCAGAGATATTTGAAAAAGTAGAAGCTAAAGGTCCATATATGAACTTTTTTATTAACTATAACACTTTTTCAAAAAAACTCTTTGAAACAGTAGATGATGGTTATGGAAAACTCCCATCAACTGGTAAAAAGATTATTTTAGAACATACTTCAGCTAATCCAAATGGACCTCTTCATATTGGTCATATTAGAAATGCAATTATAGGAGATTCTTTAAAACATCTTCTTAAAACAGCAGGGAATGATGTTGATACTCAATATTATGTTAATGATATGGGTCGCCAAATAGCTATGATTGTTTTTGGAATAAAAAAATTAGGTTTAAGTATTGATGAAGATTTAGCTAATCTTTACACTGAAAATTCTAAAAATAGCAAAAATAATTCTAAAAATAGCAAAAATAATTCTAAAAATAGCAAAAATAATTCTAGTAATGATAAAGTTCTTAATTTAGATGACAAAATTCCTAATTTAGACGACAAAAGTCTTAATTTAGACGATAAAATTGATCATCAAATTGGTAATCTTTATTTTAAAGTAAATCAGCATATAAATACTAACGATGATGAAAAAATAGAGGTTGATAATTTAATCAAATCTTATGAAAGTGGAGGAAACCCAGACCTTGATAAAGTATTTGAAAAAGCTGTTAATAATTGCCTTTTAGGTGTAAAAGAAACTTTAGCTAAACTTAACATTGAACATGATGAATTTGTTTGGGAAGGTCAATTTGTTAGAAATAAAGATGTAGATATGGTGGTAGATGGTTTAATAGCCACTGGTCGTACAAAAAAAGAAGAAGTTTTATTTTTAAATCTTGAAGACTTTGGAATTGAAAAAGAACTTGTTCTTAGAAGGTCTGATGGAACTTCACTTTATTCAACAAGAGACTTAGCTTATCATACCTGGAAATCAAATCAAGGAAATATTGTTCTTGATGTTTTAGGTTCTGATCATAAGTTAGCTATTGAACAAATCAGTATAGCTTTAGAATTATTAAAAGAAAAATCTCCTGAAGTAATATTTTATGAATTTATCAATCTTCCTGAAGGATCAATGTCTACAAGAAAAGGAATTTTTATTTCTGTGGATGAACTTGTAGAAGAAGCTATATCTCGTGCAAAAGACGAAGTTAAATCTAGACGTTCAGATTTACAAGAAGAAGACATAGCTAAAATATCTGAAGAAATTGGTATTGGAGCTATAAGATACTATATTTCACGAATATCTCCAGAAAAACACATTACTTTCAAATGGGATGAAGCTCTTAGCTTTGAGAGAGGATGTGCTTCTATTCAATATGCTCATGCCCGTGCTTGTAAGCTACTTGAAAAATGTGGTCACTTCAATACTGAAGAATTTAAGCTTAATATAGGAAATGATAAACTTGAAGAAAATTGGACTCCAAATGAGATTGAAATGGATCTTATTAGGATGATAGCTAAACTTCCAATAATAGTTGAAGAATCAGCTAATATTATGAGAGTTCATCCAATTGCACAATATGTCCAAGACCTTGCAAGTGCTTTTAATAAGTTTTATAAATCAGAACAAGTCATTGGTTGTGAAACAGAATCAGCCAGACTTTTGTTAGTTGATAAAACAAGGATAGCTATTAAAAATAGTTTGAAGCTATTAGGAGTAGCTGCTCCTAATAAAATGTGATTTTTTTATTATTAGTTTTGTATTTTTTAATTTATTTTTACATTTTTTTAATTTATTCTTATCTTTTTTTATTTTATTTTTTATTTTCTATCTTATTTTATATTTTTTTAATTTTAATTTAATCATTGTTTTTAAAAAATAAGTATAAAATATATTTTATTTTAGAATTAAAGATTTAATAACAATTATATTATAAAATAAATATATAATTTTTTAATTAAAGAGAAATAAAAGATATAATACATGATAAATATAATATAAATAAAATATAGTAATATATAAAAAAAGGAATTTTAATAAAATTAGCTTTCAAAATATAATAAAATAAATAAAAAGTTTATTTCAAAAGATGATACATTATAGCTTTTTGAGCATGTAACCTATTTTCAGCTTGATCTATGACTACAGATTGTTTTCCATCTATGACTTCACTAGTTACTTCTTCCCCACGAATAGCTGGTAAACAATGCATGAATATTGCATCTGGATTAGCTAATTTCATAAGTTCCTCATTAACTTGGTATTTTTTGAGGTCTTGTCTTCGTTTTTTTGACTCTTTTTCATCACCCATACTAATCCAAACATCAGTATATACTGTAGTAGCATGTTTTACAGCAAGTTCTACTTCATCTGTAATAATGATATAAGAGTCATTTTCTTCAGCTATTTTTCGAGCAATATGAACTATTTTTTCATCTGGTTGGTAGTTTACAGGACATGCAACGGTTATATTCATTCCCAAACAAGCACAGATTAAAATAAGAGAATTACAAACATTGTTACCATCTCCAAGATAAGCAAACTTACCATCAAAGTTTCCAAGATGTTCTTTTACAGTTAACATATCTGCAAGAGCTTGACAAGGGTGTTCAAGATTTGTAAGACCATTGATTATTGGAACATCCGCTTCTTTTTCGAGTTCTACCACATCAGAGTGTTCAATAGCTCTTATCATTATTCCATCAACATATCTGCTTAATACTTTAGCTGTATCAGAAATAGGTTCTCCTCTACCCATTTGAATTTCATCACTTGATAAAAATAGAGGGTATCCACCTAACTCATGTATTCCAACTTCAAAAGAAACTCTTGTTCTTGTAGATGATTTTTGGAATATCATAGCTAATGATTTATCTTTAAGAGGTTTTCCTTCAATCTTTCCATCTTTAAAGCTTTTAGCTAAATCCAGTATTTCAAAAATTTCATCTTTAATGTCAGTAATTGATAAGAGACTCTTCATTTTATTTTCCTCACTTTCTTTTGTTGAAACTTTTATTTATGTTTCTTTTATTATTTAAAATAATATTATAATATATAGATTAAATCATTATAATGTATAGATTAAATCTTAAAAAATATAGATGAAATATTAAAAAATTAATTTTTTTAAATTATCATATATTTCAAAATAATATCTTATTGAAAAATGAATTATGAAGCTTTAAATTTTGAATATAATTTTATAAAATATCTTATTTTACTATAATTCAACACTAAATTTTTTTATATGTAAATTATGAGTTTATATATAAATATTCAACAAAGTCAGTACTGAAAATTGAGTTTAATATTGTATTATAAATTTATATTCGAATTTATTCACAGTACTCAAATTTATTCATAGTATTAGAATTTATTCATAATAGTAATGTTTTGATACTCACCAACATTTTCATGCGAAACATTTATATATGAGTAAAAACATAATATAATATGGCAAGTGTAATTACTTCAATAGTTATTGTAACTATTTGGATAATTATAATTCATGCCATTAAAAAACAATAAACTCTCAAAGTATATAATTTACGAGGTGATTTCTATGAGAGACCATAAAAACTTTATTATTTTTGATTTTAGTCCCTGGTTGTCTAATAGATGTTTTTGAAGATGTAATTATCTAAAAAACAGATAAGACAATAGAAACTTAATATGTTTTAAAAATTTTTTAACTCTGTAATTATTAATGTTAGAGTTGATTTAATAATATTATAGTTAATTGTATTATTTAATTTCATGACAATAATAAATAATACCTTCTCTAATTGTTGAAAAAAATTAATCTTACAAAATCTACTATAATATTATTTATTTAGAACGTATATTAAAAGAGTTTAAGTTGTGAGAGGATAAAAAACTATTTTTTCTCTCATATAAATACATATTTTATAATTTTTATTTAAGCAATTAATATAGTAAATAAATTGTATGAATTATAATCATAGTTTTCGATTATGAAATCATAGTTTTCGATTATGAAATCATAGTTTTCGATTATGATTTTTTATATAATTTATTATATTCTATTATAAAGGAAGGTGATATTATTAATAAAATATTGGGAATTTTACTATTTGCAATAATGGTTGTTAGTTCAGCTAGTGTTGCTTTTGCTATAGATAATGTTGATGAGTATCCTGATGATAATCATGGGGATTATGGACCTTATATAAGTAATGTTGTTAATAATCCTGATGGTGATGGTTCTAGGTTTGATGGACTTATTATGAATAATGTTGATGATTCTGGCAATGATAATGATAGACTTGGCAATATTGCCATTAGTAGACCAGATACTGGTAATCTTTATGCTACTGTAACTGTTAATAATGAACAACAAACAACTGATGCTACTCTCCAAAATTCTAATGAAGTCAAAGAAGACGATAATCTTGAAAAAGCTAAAGTGGACAATAATGACAACGATGCACCAGAAAACCCTGAAAGTTCTAATGATTCTAAAGTCGATGCCGATGCAAAAGATTCTGCTAGTGCTAATGAAGATATTGTAGGGTCTGCTAAATCTGATATGAAAAATACAGGTTTGCCTGCTGGAATTATAGTTTTACTCATATCTGCACTTTTAATAGCAATAAGAATAAAAAAATAATTTGAAAGAATTTTGTAATGCTTATTCATTATATTTTTAGCATTATACAATTATATTATATTTTTGATTTATTCTTCATTTTTTTATTTTATTTATTCTTCATTTTTTTATTTTATTTAATTTAAATTTTTATTTTTTTTAAAAATAAGCCATTTATCCTTTTTTTTGAACTTATTTTTTTAGCTTAGCCACGAATTTTTTTCATATGATCTATTCTTTTTTGGATTAATTCTTTTGTTCCAATATCTCTTCTATGATATAGGTTTCCTTTTGCATATTCACAGGCTTTTTCAGCTATAGCTTCACTTTCTTCTATTGTATCAGCTATACCTACAATTCCAAGAGCTCGTGATGAGGTAGTATAGACTTTATCATCTTCTTTTTGATTAACAGCTGCATAGAAAATTTTTGCTCCAATGGAATTTATTTTATCTTCATCTATTTCTAAAATTTCATCTCCATAGATTGTTTCTGGATAACCATCTGGTACAATGTATTTACAAACTGATGCTTTTTCTTCAAATTCTAAAGTATCTAAAGTTCCATCTATAATAGCTTTACATACTTCAATCATAGGTGTTTTCATAAGTGGAAGTACATTCATAGCTTCAGGATCTCCAAACCTTGCATTATATTCAATGAGACGAGGACCACTTGATGTGAGCATAAATTGTCCATATAAAATTCCTTTGTAAGGTTTTGCTTCTTTAGCTATAGAAGTTATTGTTTTTTCCATAATTTCTACTGCTTTATCATACTCTTCTTGTGATAAAAATGGAAGAAGACCATTTGCATCTGAATAAGATCCCATTCCTCCAGTAATTGGACCGCCTCCTCCTTCAAAAGCACATGGGTGATCTTGAGCTGCTGGCATTGGTGCAAGGTTTTTTCCATCAGAAAATGCTTGTAAAGTAAATTCTTCTCCTATAAGCCGTTCTTCAATAATTACTTGTGGAAAACCCCCCATTTTAGTATCCATAACTTTTTTTGCATATTCTTTAGCTTCATTGTTATCTTTAAGATGTTCACCTACAATTTTAACTCCCTTTCCTCCAGTTAGACCAACTGGCTTAATAACCACATCTTTTTTGAAATTATCTAGGAAATTTTCAATATCTTCATAGTTATCAAATACTTTATAAATCAAAGATCCTTCAATATTATACTTTTCAAAAAGATTTCTCATAAATGATTTATCTGTTTCAATTTTAGCTACTTCCATATTTGGACCAACACATTTTATCCCATTTTTTTCTAATTCATCTACAATACCTTTTCCAAGAGGACCTTCTGGACCAATTACAGCAATTTCAATATTATTATTGACAGCATATTCAGCTACAGATTTAATATCTCCTTCATCTCCTTGTTTAAAAGTAGATATTTTAGCTATACCTGGATTTTTATTTGACATATATGAGTAAAGTTCACAATCATCTTTTAATGATTCACAAATAACATTTTCTCTTGCACCTGTTCCAACAACTAAAACTTTCATTTATAATTCTCCAAAAATTATTTTTATATTATTTTTTTTATTATAAGATTTTGTATAATTTATTTTTTTTAATAATTTTTTATTTTATAAAAATTTATTAAATATATTATATGTTTTACAATATATTATATAATTTTATAAAATAATTTATTTTAAGATTTTACAGTTATACTTTATTTTACAGTTATGCTTTTTTATTAATAATTAAAAAATAATTATTTATATAGTAATTGTCAAAAAATTTCATACTAATACATTTATATAATCTTTAAATATATAATAATATATTATAAATTATTAAGTTATTCATTCTTAAAAATAATTAAAATAAAAATCTTCAAATTTTAGGTGTTTAAATGAGAGGCGGAGAAGCTATAATCAAAACCCTTATAGAACAAGGTGCAGACACAGTTTTTGGATATCCGGGAGGCCAAATACTTCCTTTTTATGACATGATTTATGATTCTGATTTGAATCATATATTAGTAAGGCATGAACAAAGTGCAGCCCATGCTGCAGATGGTTTTGCCCGAGCTAGTGGAAAAGTAGGAGTATGTATAGCTACTTCTGGTCCAGGAGCTACTAATCTTATTACTGGAATAGCCACAGCTCATATGGATTCATCACCAATTATAGCAATTACTGGACAAGTTCCAATTCATCTTATTGGCAAGGATGCTTTTCAAGAAGTTGACATGCTTGGATTATCCATGCCTATAACAAAACATGCTTATCAACCTAAAAATGCTGATGAAATTCCATCTCTTGTGAAACTCTCATTTGATATAGCTTTAGGTGGTCGTCCAGGTCCTGTTGTTATTGATGTTCCTAAAAATGTTCAGGAAGAAGAACTATCTGAATATGTTGTTGATGTATTTAAAACACCTGGTTATAATCCTACAATTAGAGGAAATCCTAGACAGATTAAAAAAGCATCTAAATTAATAACAATGGCAGAAAAACCAGTTATTTTAGTTGGTGGAGGACTTATAAGTTCTGAAGCTAGTGATGAATTAATAAAATTTTCAAACCTTTGTAAAGCCCCAGTCACCACAACTTTAATGGGTAAAGGTGCTTTTCCAGAAAACCATGAAGCTTATCTTGGAATGCTTGGAATGCATGGAAGAAAAGTAGCTAATTTATCAGTAGATGAAAGTGATTGTTTAATAGCTATTGGTTGTAGATTTTCAGATAGAAATACTGGTAATGTTTCAGAATTTGCAAAAAATGCTAAAATTATACACATAGACATTGATCCTGCAGAGATTGGTAAAAATGTAGAAGTGGATGTTCCTATTGTTGGAGATGCAAAGATTGTTTTAAAAGCATTGATTGATTCTATTACTAAATTACAAGGAAATACTGAAGTTAAATCACAACAATGGTATGATGACTCACTTTTATTTAAAAAAGAATGTATACCACGGTTTAGCTATGGTGATGTACCACTTAAACCTCAACAAGTTATAAAAGAAATAGCTAATTCTTTAAATGAGGAAGCTATAATAACCACTGATGTTGGTCAACATCAGATGTGGGCTGCTCATTTATATAATGTCTATAAACCAAGAAAATTCATAAGTTCAGGTGGGCTTGGAACCATGGGCTTTGGTTTCCCAGCTGCTATTGGTGCTAAGGTAGCTATGAATGATAATGATGTTGTTGCAGTCACTGGTGATGGTGGATTTTTAATGGTTTGTCAGGATTTAGCTACTCTTAAAGACTATGATATTCCTATTACTATTTGTTTATTTAATAATAGAAAACTTGGAATGGTTTATCAATGGCAAAATCTCTTTTATAATAAGCGACTTTCTCACACAGACCTTGGTCAAACCCCAGATTTTCTTAAATTAGCTGAATCATTTGGGATTTCTGCAGAAAGAATTACAAAACCAGGTGAACTAGAATTTGCTCTTAAATCATCTATTAAAGATGGTGAACCAAGACTATTGGATATTATAGTTGATAAAAATGAATTTTTACCAATAGTTCCTCCAGGTTGTGGCATAACCGATATTCTTGGAGAATATAAACTTGAAAATGACATTACCTATATTCGAGATGGTAAAGATGATACATTTGATTCAATATCTGATGAAGATGTTGATGAGTATGGAGAAGATGCATTGGGAGGCGATTAAATGGATAATAAAAACCAAAAAAATAATGAAATGAGAAGCCATATAATCAGCACACTTGTTGAAAATAAGCCTGGAGTACTCCAACAGGTTTCTAGTTTATTTTCAAGAAGAAGTTTTAACATTGAAAGCATAACTGTTGGCGAATCAGAAACAAAAGGTCTTGCTGCAATGGTTATAATTTCCAAAGGGGATGAAAAGATCCTTGAACAGATTACTAAACAATTAAATAAGTTAGTTGATGTTGTAAAAGTGGTTGAATTAGATCCAGACAATTCTGTTAAAAGAGAATTAGCTCTTATTAAAGTAAAAGCAGACAGTGAACTAATGAGATCAGAAGTAATTCAATATGCTAATATTTTCAGAGGAAAAATTGTTGATATAGGCTTTTCAACTCTTACAATTGAAATAACTGGAAATCCTAATAAAATAAATGCTTTAATTTCCTTATTACAGAATTTTGGAATAAAAAAAATAGTTAGAACAGGTCCAACAGCTATTGCACGTGAAGCTTCATTGTAATAAACTCAATTGTTAAGTAAACTATTTTAAATTGTTTTGTAGAGTTTTAATAGGATTTATATGGTTAATAATACTAATTTATCTCTTTGAAGATTTTTTATTTATTTTTATTTATTTTCACCTGGTTATATTCTTTTTTATCTACTTTTATATATTTTTATCTACTTTTATATATTTTTATTTATTTTTATTCATTTTTATTCATTTTCTTTATTTTTAGGAGTATCGCTTGTATTTTTTGTTTTGTTTATTTTCATGTTTTTTTGTGTTTTTTGTGTTTTGTTTATTTTCAATTATATTTTGGTATAATGGCTTTTAAATAATGAAATATGATTTGTTTATCCAATACTCGTTCTATACCGAACGTTCGTTTTGCACAAGTTTATATATGATGTTAAATAATCTTATACATGATTTAATAGTAAGGATTCTTGTGTAAAATTTGTATAATTTCTATACATAAGAATATTACAGAAAAATCTTAGGTGGGCTAATAATATGAAATCCAATAATCCCAATAATAAAAACAAAATAATTGATGTTGCATTTATTTTATCATTAAAGCATGGTTTTAATCATGTTTCAATAAAACAATTAAAGGAAGAAACAGGACTCTCAACTGGTTCAATATACTACTATTTCGAAGATAAAAACGAAATTTTAGAGTACATGGTCAATAAATATTTTATGAACATGTTTAAGAAGTTCATAAAAAAAGTAAAAAATTTTGATGGCTCATTTATTGAAAAGATAAAGTTTATTTTAAAATATAGGGGCAATGTATTTTATACAGAAGAGGACGAATCTAAACATGTTTCAATTAGAACCCAAGTCGATTATAAAGATTATTTAATACTTTTTATAAGTATTTCACATCAACATCCAGAAATTAGTGCATATTATGAAATACACGATGAATTATATAAGCTTTTTTATGAATTAATTGAAGAAGCTATTGAAAACAATGAAATAAATGAAGATATAGACATTGAAAAAGTTGCCATATTTCTGCAAACTATTTTTAAAGGACACATTGTTCTAGCATTATATCAACCAAAGATTAAAATTGAAAAACTAGTAAAATCTAATACAAAACTAATTTGGGAAGTAATTAAAAAAAGTTAATATTAGAAACACTCAGTAAGTGTTTTTAAAAATTTGAATTATCTAAGATTAGAAGTATTCATTATTAATCTATTATTTAAGATTAGAAATATTCATTATTAATATTTATTATCTAAGATTAGAAGTATTCATTATTAATCTGTTATTTATTTTTTGTATACAATATAATTTTTTTAGAGAATTTCTAATAAATACAAAATTTATTTTATTAATAAATTACAGAAACTATATTATGAAGATTTTAATTAGTAATGATGATGGAATAAATTCCTCAGGAATTTTAGCTGCTAAAGAAGCAGTTGAAGATTTAGGGAATGTGACTGTAGTAGCACCCTCTACTCAACAAAGTGGGATTGGCAGAGCTCTCACACTCTTTGAACCTCTCAGAATTAAAGGAATTCAGTTAAATGATGGGACTAGGGGATTTTCAGTTTCTGGAACCCCAACTGATGCTGTAACTCTTGGAATTTTTGAACTTATGGATGAAGAACCTACTTTAGCTATAGCTGGTATTAACACGGGGGAAAATATTGGAATGGGTGAGTTAACCACTTCTGGAACAATGGGTGCAGCTATGGAAGCTGCATCTTATGGGATTCCAACAATAGCTGTTTCTTTACAGGTTTCTAGAGGAGACATAAAATTTGAAGATGGACATATTGATATAGATTATAGCTTTGCAAAAAAAATACTTAATAAAGTGGCAAAAAATGTTGTAGAAAAAGGATTACCTAGTGGAGTAGATTTACTTAATCTTAATATTCCTTCAAATCCAAGTAGTGATAAAATAGCTATCACCCGTCTTGGTGTGCGGATGTACAATCCTCATATTGAAATGAGATTTGATCCTCGTGGAAAACCTTATTATTGGATTGATGGAACTCCTTTTAAAGGTGATAAAGAAGGCACTGATGGATATGCTCTTAAAACTCTTAAAGTACCTACACTAACTCCTCTTTCTATGGATTTTACTTCTAATTTAGATTTTTTATCTAATTGGTTAGATTGATTGGTTTAAGCTATTAAATATATTTTAATAATCAGTATTCAAGATTTAATATAAATTTTATCTATTTCTCTTAGATATAATTTAGTTACAATGTAACAAACTAAATAACCAATTAATCCTCCAAGGGATAGACCCCACCATACTCCAATAGTTCCCATATTTAATTCAAATGCGAATATATACATAAATATAACTTCAAATAACAAAGCCCTTTGAATAGTTAAAAATAATGATATAAATCCTTTTCCAAGACCTTGAAATGTTGATGATGAAAGGATTCCTAAAGGTAGTGCTATACAGAAAATAACTAATATTCTTAAAAATTCAGCAATAGCTGGAATTAAATTTGTATCTGCATAGCTAAAAATTAAAGCAATTTGTGGAGCAAAAATAAATATTATTATTCCACTAGATATTGAAATAGTTAAACCTAATTTAATTGAATAATCATAAGCAGTTATTAATTTTTTGAATTTTCTTGCACCATATGCAGCTCCAACCACAGTTAAAGTACCTGTACCTAAACCTATATGCGGAATCATAGCTAAATTAGCTATTCTCCATCCTGCAGTATAAACTGCTACTCCAATTGGTCCTGTTGTTACTGATAATATGAAATTTATTACAAGAGAAACTATTGAAAATGTAAATGTTTCAGAAGTTGATGGAATAGCTATAGAAACTATTCCTTTAATAATTTTAGGATTCCAACGGAAATCTTCTTTTGAAATGTTTAAATAAGTATCTTTCTTAATAATAAGCCAGTAAAATATCACAACCATAGCTACAGACGATGAAACTAATGTTGCATAAGCAGCTCCTTTCAAACCAAGGTTTAAAATATAAATAAATATTGGATCAAGGATAATGTTCAAAACAGCTGTAAAAATCATTATTTTCATAGCTCTTTTAACATCTCCTTCAGATCGAAGAATACTACTTCCTACTGATGGAAGTAATAATGTTATAAGCCCAATTAATAGTATTGTAGCATATTCTGATGTAAGTGGAGTTACAGAACCTGCACCCATTAGAATTAATATATCATTTAAAAAGAAAATTAAAATTATTGGAGCAATAATAGAAATAGCTATTGTTAATATAATCCCATGCATAGCTGCATTATCAGCTTTTTTTTTATCTTTAGCACCTATAGCTCTTGCAATCATTGAATTAGTACCAACTCCAATACCATTTCCAAGACCTATAATGACTATAAATATTGGAATAAAAAACCCAAGAGCTGCTAAAGAATCTGTTCCAAGACCAGCTACCCAAATAGTATCAGCTAAGTTGTAAGAAAATGTTACAAACATAGAAACCATAATTGGTAAGGACAGTTTTCTAATAGCTCTTTTTGGATCTCCTGTCACTATCTCAATATTTTTGTTTTTATTTTCTTTTTTCTTAACATCTTCCATATTATTAATATAAGTTTAATAGTTAAAAATGTTAATTATATATGATAAAAAGACATAAATATAAAATATATTTTTTTATAATAAGATATTTTTTTATAAAATTAGAATTTCCATATAAATTAGAGTATAACTACAAAATGAGATAATGATTGATATTTAAAAGTTTTATAGAATCTTATTGAGAATTTTAAAAAATTTATAAGTTTATTACACTATTTAATTATATTAATAGGAGAATTTCAAATGAAAATGTATTATGATAAAGATGTTGATATTGAAGCTATAGCTAAAAAAACTATAGCTGTTATAGGATATGGTAGTCAAGGAATGGGTCAATCTCAAAATATGTCTGATAGTGGTATAAAAATAATTGTTGGACTACGTGAGGGAGGAAGTTCTTTGCAAAAAGCTAAAGATGATGGAATGAATGTTAAAACTATTGAAGAAGCAGCAAAAGTAGCTGATATAATCCACATCCTTTTGCCTGATGAAATCCAAGCTGATGTTTATGAAAAATCAATAGCTCCTTATGTAGAATCTGGTAATACAATATCTTTCTCTCATGGATATAACATTCTCTTTAAATATATAAAACCACCAGAAGGTGTAAATATTACTATGATAGCTCCTAAAGGACCAGGATCTATGGTTAGAAGAACTTATCTTGAAGGATTTGGAATTCCTGGCTTATTCGCTGTTGAAGAAGATGCAACTGGTGATGCTAAAGATATAGCTTTAGCTATGGGTAAAGCATGTGGATTATCTAGAGCAGGTATTCTTGAAACTACTTTTAGAGAAGAAACTGAAACTGATTTATTTGGTGAGCAAGCTATTTTATGTGGAGGAGTTACTGAACTTATAAATGCAGGTTTTAGTACCTTAGTTGAAGCAGGATACCAGCCAGAGATAGCTTACTTCGAAACTTGTCATGAATTAAAACTAATAGTTGATCTTATTTATGAAAAAGGATTCGCTGGAATGTGGAATGATGTAAGTAACACAGCTGAGTTTGGTGGATTAAGTAGAAGACATAGAATCATCAACGATGAAGCTAAAGATGAAATGAAAAAAATCTTAAGGGAAATCCAAAGAGGCAAATTTGCTAAAGAATGGACTCTTGAATCTATAGCTAAAATGCCAATGCTTAACAGAATGAGAACTCTTGAAAGCGAGAAAAAAATAGAGCAAGTTGGTTCAAAACTTAGAAAAGCTTGTGGTTTAGAAAAAAAGGACGAATAAAAAGAAAGAATTTAATATCTTTTATTTATTTAGTTTTTTTATTTCTTTATATTTTTTTATATAAATTATTCTAAATATTTTATATTAAATTAATTCAAATTTTTGTATAATATTATTCTAAATATTTTTATATAAATTATTCAAAATATTT
>Ga0123353_10007365_pt1 | contig 14856 bp, 10 predicted proteins | sample TergutLab28metaG_3_FD_92763 | JGI IMG/M metagenome (GOLD analysis project Ga0123353, IMG submission 92763) | Labiotermes labralis P3 segment gut microbial communities from Petit-Saut dam, French Guiana - Lab288 P3 | ecosystem: Host-associated > Arthropoda: Insects > Digestive system > Gut ... | reverse complement strand
CAGGTTGACAAACGCCGTCCGCAAAGCGGTTTCCTTTTCGGAACCGCTGTATCGGGATGCTTTCTCAATTTCGGAGTAATATATCTGTATAGATTGGGACATAACGATACATCAAAATTCCAGTGTTTGCGGACCAATCAAGTACATCACACCGGATTCAAGCGGCAAGGTTGTATCCGACTGTTTAATCGGAAGCGTTTCACCAAGATAATTCTGCGCTGACTTAAAACCGGCACCGATTTTCACCGGAACTTTCTTACTGCCGTCCGGCGACCAAACCGCCCAAACATTCGTGCCGTCTTTCTGTTTCCAGCGGATAGTTATAAAGCCGTCTCGATTCCATTCCGTTTCGGTATCCATCACGGAACCATCCGTGAATAATTTCGTCAGTGCTGCGAGAACATGATACGCCGGTTTGGGTTCCAACTGCTGATGCACAATACCGAAATGATGTTCCTTGTCGAGATTATCCCGTTCCGGTGCTTGAAATTCATACCAGAAATACCGCTTAATTCCGAACCGCAGCGACAACAGATATGCTTGAGCGAGGAAAATCCCTTGGTCTTCCTCCGTTGTAATAACACTTTCGCCCATCAGTGTGTTGACAATAACGGCACCTTTCATGTCGGAGTCAAACTGAAAAATACCGGCGCACGGTTCTTTGAAGTCGTACTTCTGTCCGTCCAGCAGAGGAATCAACTTGTCGCCGTCTTTCAGTAGTTTGCCGGTCAGGAATCTGGTCGCCTGTCCCTTGAAATTCGTATTATCGAACAGCGGTTTCATATCATCAGGAATGAAGAGAGGCGCATTTTCCGGCGTTTTTTTAGCGGGGTCTGTCCACCACGCAATCCAGCCGATGCGCAACCTCTTGCGGTCTGCGTCGGTATTCTGACCGGAAACCCGTTCAAGAACACCGGGCAGTTCTTTGGAAAATGCCGTCTTGTAATACAGCGGAACGCCGCCGAAAAGAAACAACTTGCCGCCCTTTGTGACGTAATTTACCATGTCGTCAATGAACGGCGTAGGATAACATTCAGACGGCGGCAAAAACAGCGCGTCGTATTTAGCCGGTGAGATGCCTTTCAAATCGTCAAGCGAAATGATTTCCGCTTTGTATCCGGCGGGAAAATACCGCTGCACCGCTTCTTTGGATTTCGTTTGAAATATCGAATCAACCTGATAATTGCCGTCGATTAGCACCGCAATAGTCCAATCCTTGCCGGTCGGGTCAAGAATCTGCTTCGTCCGCTTGAAAATTGCGGTACTCGTTTGACTGTTGCCGGGCGGAGTTGCCCAGCCGAACTCGGTTATCCAAATCGGTTTGTGGTCTGCCTTATATTTCGCAAGCAACTGCCGCAGTTTTTCAAGGTCCTTATAGTACCGCTCCGAAGACCTGTTGGAAGTCATACCGCTGCGGTAAGGATGAATGTTGAATTCATCGAAGTAATCCGCCGCCCCCGCCTTGAGCGAGTCCTCAATAAATTCAAACGGAATACCCGCAGTGCCGCCGTAAAGAACGATTAACTTCGGGTCAATCGACTTGATTTTCTTGTAAGTTGCTTCGAGAAGAATCTTGTAATTCTCACCGGACGGTTCATCTCGCCAGAATCCTTTCAGGTTCGGCTCGTTCCATACTTCCCAGTATTTGATTTGGTCTTTATATCTGCTGACAATTTTTTCGACATAAATAAGCCATTTATCGATGTGTTTATAAGCCGGGGTTGCCCATGGAACGTCGTAATTGAGTATCGGCAAAACCTGAATCCCGTGTTTGTTTGTCTCGGCAACGACTCTGTCGAGATGGTCAAAACGCCAGTTTCCCTGCGGATTTTCAACACCGTTCCAAGAGAAGTCGGCGCGCACCCAGCGGATACCGGCTTTCTGCATCAATTCGAGATTCTTCGGCATCTGATTGTGTTCTTCACCTCGCTGAAGATGAGCGCAAATCCCGAAAGGCGAATTATCCGGCGGCGTTTCCTGTGCGATGACATGAACAGACAGCAGACAAAAGAACAGAAAACAGGAAGACAGTGAAAATCTCATAGCAACTATAGTATAGAGGAAAAGTGATTGAACGGAGTTAAATACAGTACTCCGATTGTATCACATTTCCGGCAGCGGGTAAATGTTAGCCGATTTGAGCGGCGGGCTTACGCCCGCCGGTATTCAGATTATTTCGGAACATATCCCGCATCCCGCACGAGTTTCTGTCCTTGCGGCGAAAGAAACCACTCGGTCAACTTCGGAACATTCGGATTCGTATTGTCAGCGCGGGACATTATGACCAGTTCACTAATTAACGGATACGAACCGTTTTGAATGCTTTCAATCGTCGGAGCAACACCGTTGATTTTCAGTAATTTTATTCCTTCGTGCTTGTACAAATTCTCGACATAGTGCCGGAACGAAAAACCGATGGAGTTGCCGTAATTCCGGTAGTCGGCAACGCTCTCAACGATGCCGCCCATTCCTTCCCGGAACTCTTCCCGCAGCGGTGAAATAATCGGCACGTCTCCCATCAGACGAAGCATTGCCGTTTGACTGCCGGAACCTTCGGGACGCTGAAACGGCAGTATCCGCTCATTTTTGCCGCCAACCTCGTTCCATTGCGTTATCTTTTTGGAATAAATGTCCAGAATTTGTTCGAGAGTCAAATTGTCCGCCGGATTGTTCGTGTTCACGAAAAAGACGAACGCTTCATAACCGATGGGAGTTGTAATCAGTTCGATTCTCCTGTCAGCGGCTTGTTGCAGTTGTTTTTCCGAAGGTTGGAACATGAAAATCATGTCGCTTTTGAACCGCCATGTATCATTATCTCGCAGCAGCGATTCAAATGCTTCCGATGAAGTCCCCGCCATCGTCGTCAACTCATTTTCAGAGTAGGCAGGATTAAATCGGCGTTGCGCCGCATTACTGTAAATTGCTTCGACCGCCGCTGCACAGACGGGATAGAGCGAAAACGCCCCGAGAATTCGGGGATGTTCGGATTCAATGACAAGTGTCGGCGATTCAACCTTGACCAGTTTATTGTTTTCGGCAAAGGGAATGTATGCGGAAAGGTCGGTGTCGCCCGTGTTGAACCAGTGGGAAATTCTTTGGGGTTCTTCTCGAACGATTCCATCGCCGCCAGCGCGGGGATGCAGAATGTTCTGACGTAAATTGTAGTATCCTAAACCGGCAAGTCCGCAAAGAAGAAGAGTGACGGCGAGATAGCAAATCAAGCCGCATAATTTGGGAACCGGCGTGCCCTTGCTGGAGACGTAAATCGTTCCCGCTATTGCTATGAAAAAAGCCGTTGCATTGGACAGCACCCAGAATGTTTCCGGATCGTTGGCAAACATCGAGAAGGCGTAAAAGAGGAAATACTGGGGAAATCCCCAAAATCCGCCTCCGACGTAATAGTCAAGTGAAGTAAAGACGGCGCAAAACAAGCAGACGACTGTTACCGCAAGTCCCCAGAAGAACGGCAACCAGAATGGTAACACACGCACAATGAACGATTTCGGAACTTGACCGGCACGGAGATTCGCCGCAAAACGTTTCAAAAAGAATGGGAAGCAGTTCAGACAGACGATACTGAACATCGCAAGAAAGAAAAAGCCGAAAACAGTAACTATTGCAACACCGACTCCGCCCGAAACGTTATTTGACAAAGCATACCCAGCCATTGGGAGATGGAATGTCGCGCTGGGTAGTAAAAATGCCCAGAGGGTTACGATGAACAAGTAGCCAATCGTGCTGTACGGTTTCGGCGGTTTTGTAATTGTCGACTCGGACATGCCTGAATTATAGCAGAGAAACGGCTGTCCCGCAAGTTTCGGCGAAGCACCGCCTTCACTTGCGGCTCTTGATTCTTATATACGATTGCGGCTCTGATTGACGTTGCTTGCGCTACACCGCTCTGATTAAAACACGGCGGTCTTAAACTGATTTTCATCAGCGGCTTCAATCACGGGGCTGCCGTTTTCGTCTACCGACCGCAGTATTTCAATACGCCGCTGCGCCGCCTATAACTGCTTGATTTCTTCTACGGATAGACCAACACTTTCGGCGATAACGTCCACCGCAACGCCCAACCGTTTCAAGTTTCGGGCGGTTTCGATTTTACCTTCGGCTTTCCCTTCTTCCCGCCCAATTCTGGCAACATTTCTCATCGTAGCAGCGTAGTCCATACGCCACATCTCGTGCTTGTCGTATTCCATTCTCGCCTGCTCATCAGCGGACAACTGCTTCACAACCGCTACTACTTTTTCAAAAACCGGTTCTTTTTTCGCTATCATTTCATACTCCTCTCTTTTTTGCGCCTTAATCAGCATCAGCCAATCAAATAATTCGGTCATATCGCTCTCTTCCGGCAATTTCGGCAACTCAAGCGTATGAATCTCCTTCAAGTCCGTCAATTCAACACCGTGTTCAACATCATAGTACCGAAACTTATGATGGTACGCAAAACTATTTGGTATTACAATGAAATCAGCAATGACGATAGTAATTACCTGCTGAATAACATCATAGTCATTACCTTCCCCGATTTGTTCCGTAACCATTTTGGATTGGTAAAATACCATCCGTTTTATCAGAGGAATTCCCGGCACAACTTGAATTTCAACGTCTATTACCCGACCGGACTTCGTAGTAATCTTGACATCAAGGACACCGGCTTTATCGTTGCGGTACTCCTTTTTCACATTTGGGTCGATAATAGTGACATTCTCGTATTCTTTGGCGGGTATGTCTAGTACTGCCTGCAAGAACCGAGTCAACAAGTCAACCCGCCGTTGGTCTCCGAACACTAATTTGAAAACAAAGTCACTCTTGAGCGGCAACAGCACAGGGACAATCGATTTAATGATAGCCTTCTTCTTTGTCATGACGAAGTATTTTATCACTCCCAGCGGAAAATGGAATACGGGGTTATTTCTCGCAATCGGGACGATTGCGGCTCTGATTGACGTTGCCTGCGCAACGTTACTCTGATTAAAAACCAGCGGTCTTAAACTGATTTTCATCAGCGGCTTCAATCACGGGGCTGCCGTTTTCGTCTACCGACCGCAGTATTTCAATACGCCGCTGCGCCGTGTCCAAAATGTTGTTGCAGTGTTTCAAGAGACGGACTCCTTCCTCATAACATTCCAAAGCGGAGTCCAAACCGGTACCGGTATCGTCAAGTTGCTTGACAATTTCTTCGAGCCGGGATACGGATTTCTCGAAAGTTAATTCGTTGTCTTTCATTTTACGATTTTGCAACTTCACGGTTGCTCAAAATCAGATACGCTACAATGAACAGCGGAACAGCATAAGCCAAAGTCATTATCGTATGGTTCATCAGCCAATACGAAGGAATACTGAAGCCCTTCACGACCGCCCCGTCATAGACGGAATAATCCGAAAGCGGCGGTATCGCCTGACCGAGCAAACGCATAAACATACTGTACACATTGTCGGCTGACTGCACAAATGTTGTCGAAAAACTCTTCGGCAAATCGACCACCATATTCTGCTGTGTCATGATTCGAAGCAGCGATTCAAAGGGACCGCCGCCGAGAACTTTATTCAATCCGATTTCAATCATAAACGCTTTTGAGAAACCGGCAACCATCACGCCTACCGTTGAAATCATTGCAACAGGACCGCTCAGGAAAGTACTGAAGAGTACACCGAAAGCAGTCAGCATCAGCATCCGCATCCAGATGCCGTAAAAGCCCTTGACGAAGTTCCAGCCGACCGAACCGTCAGCCGCCCGCAGATACAAGTCGGAGCGAGCCATACCGATATACTGCTGCCGGTCAACGCATTGCAGCCAAATTTCCATTTCACCTTTATCGGTGACAAAATCTTTGAATAAATCGAAGGTTCTGCGGCGGGAAAATTGCGCATCGTTTCGTTCCTGACTTGCAGTCGCATCGTCCGGCACACTATAAAAGACGCTTTCTTCACGTCCGTCCGGTGTCTTTTGGGTTGTCCTGCCGCGCCGCTGAACCACTTGCGGCGTACCGTCAAAAGTCCACGGAATCGCAACATATTTCGTGACGAATTCTTCTGTACTGAACGTCATTACTTCCGCCTGCAAACCGGTTTTAGGATTGCGGACGGACAAACTTGCGGTGATGCGCCGCTCAATGTTGCCCTTGTGAGTTCGGAAAACGCCGAGCGTCATTTCAACCGGCAAACCATTTTTGAAATTGCCGTCGGTCTGCGGAAATGTTGACTGCTGCAAACCGGTGAACCGGTATATCGCCGCCTCATCTCCGGCACCGATGAACGAGCGGTAATCCCATTCATCGCCGACATTGATTCCTTTATCAGTATCCAATCCTTCAGGACTGCGAAAGTCAAGTTTGCCGTACACCGGCACCCGCGCCTGCAAAGTTCCCTGTTCATTATGAACGACATAACGGGTTTGTTCGTTGACTTTTTCGGATGTAATACGGTGAGTATGACCGTTGACAACACCGACATTCACTGTTCCGTCAGCGAAAACGTCAACCAGATGCCGATGTCCGCTGTTGAGTTGCGTTTCGCCCTTGAATACCAGCCGCTTTGCATTGTCCGACTGTTCACCCGCCTCAACGGAAATAGGCGTTAAATCCCTTTCAAAGAGCAAATGCGAGTGATTCAATTCGGAAGTTACAAAGAAATAACTCGCAATCGCCATAAAGAGCAGCATAGCAGTTCCGACAATAGCAATGCCGAGAATACGCCCGAAGACCAATTCGCTGGAACGCACCGGTTTGGTGACCACTGAGTAAATCGTCTTATTCTTGAAGTCAGTCGGCAAACTGAACGAACTCAAAAACAGCGTGAGTATCAAAACGAGAATAGTCGTTGACCACATCACGAAAGTCATGTACAACTCTGCGGCGTTTTCACTTCCTCTATCGAGAAACCAGCCCGCCATCAGAAGAATCAGCATGAAAAGAACGACGAGTATCATTATCCGGCGGCGAATTGATTCCTGTATTGCCAGCCGGGCAATCGCCCAAGTGCGGGCGAAAGAAACGTTTGTCAGGTTTTCAACGCCGCGCCGAATTGCTCTTCCGAAAGGCACAAACACACCGGTCAAACCGTAGCGGACGGCGCAGAACACAAAGCCGACAATCAGAGCGGCAAGCAGCAGCGTTCCGATAGACAGGAGCCAACTCAAGATTGCGCCGGGGTTGTCATTGATGCGGCGAAAAAAAATCAATTCGAGAACGGCTCTCTGCCAATCACCGGTAAGCCAGTCATAAAATGAGGGAATTTCTTTTTCGAGAATCATATTTTATTTCCTCCTCTTACACGCCGACCGGGTCGGGCTTCGCTTTCCTCAATAATCCGCAGGAACAATTCTTCCAGCGTGGTAGTCGGATGACCGCTGAACACCAATTCGGCATTGTCTTCTTTGATGATGTCAATAATTTTGTTCTTCGCCGTTTCCGAAAGATTGGACGCTCTGATTTCGGTTTCGTTAGAAACCTTCAGCAAGTCCTCGACACGCCCCAATTCTTTGAGTTCGCCCTGATAAAGGATACCGATGCGGTCGCAAACATCCTGCACATCTGCGAGAAGATGCGAGGACATAATCACGGTCTTGCCCCGCTTTTTCAAGTCGAGAATCAAGTCCTTCATATTGCGGGTTCCAATCGGGTCAAGTCCGCTTGTCGGTTCATCGAGGAGAACCAAGTCGGGGTCATTGATTAACGCTTGCGCTAAACCGATACGGCGGGACATACCTTTGGAGTATTCCCGCAGTTGCCGTTTGCGGGCGGATTCAAGACCGACCATGCTAATCAGTTGTGCAATCCGCTGGCGGCGAACCGGTCCCGACATATTGAAAAGACGACCGTAAAAGTCGAGCGTCTCTTCCGCATTGAGAAAGCGGTATAAGTACGACTCTTCCGGCAAATAGCCGATTTTTTCGTTTTTCCCGACATCCGTCGCCGGTTTGCCGAGAACGAAAATATCACCGCTAGTCGGAAACAATAGTCCGAGCAAGAGTTTGATGGTAGTCGTCTTTCCTGAACCGTTGGGTCCTAGCAAACCGAAGACCTCGCCGCGGCGTATTTCCAAGTCCAGTGCTTTCAATGCTCTGACTTTTTGCCGCCCCCAGAAGTCGCGGTATATTTTCGTTAGGTTTCTTGTCTCAACAACGATTTCCGGCACATTGCCCGCTGTTAGTTCACTCATTTAGTACCCTCTTCGATAAAAGTAAAAAATTATGGAATAAATTTCCGTCTCATTATATCAGAAAAAACGGAAAAAACACAGCCCCTCAAAAATTTTTCGTCAGATTAGCAGATTGCAGATTAAGCAGCGGTGAATTCGGGGCAAGTTCCATGAATATCCGCAAGTGTTCTTCCGCTTCGCTTTTTTTGCCGTTCTTCCGCAACAGTTCCGATAAATGATAATGTACTTCCGCATACTTCGGATGATATTCCAGCGCGCCGCGAAAAGCACTCTCCGCAAGTTGCGTTTCGCCCAACTCCGCAAGAACACAGCCGAGGTTTGCCCGCGCTTCAACAAAATGTTCGTCCAATTCAATCGCCGTAAAATATCTTTCGCGGGCTGCCGTCAGGTCGCCCATTCGATAAAGCAGTTCCGCCGTTTGAAAATTGATGAGCGCGTTTGCCCCGCCCGATGCCAATGCCGCACGATATAGATTCAAAGCATCCTGCAATCTGCCGCTGGATTCGCAATCCCAAGCCGCTTCGCATAATTCTGCTAAAGAGGCAGGGGCTTCAGCCCCCGATTCTTCAACTTCTTCAGGATGGAATCCGAAATGCTTTTGTCCTTTTGTGTCCAGCAGTCCGCTGTTCGTTTGAAACAATACTTTGTTGCCGGCGACAATAACATCAAGCGGAGACGTAAAAAGTTGCGGTTTAATTTGCTGAATCCGGCGCAGCGATTTCTGAAACGAAAAGCCGATGTCGAGCATTTTGCGGAACAGTTTCAACGGCGCAATGTTTTCAAAACCGAAATAGGAAAGTTGATGAACCTTCCGCTGCGGAAAGATGACGTTCTGTTTTTCCAGACGGCGGATGTAAGAAACCGGCAGATTTGTCAACTCGGCAAGCATTACCGGCGTGTAAAGTGCCGTGTCGGAAGAAGCAGCTGTTATCACTACCGGCTCGTATGTCTCATGTTTATGAATGATTTCCCAGAAAGTTGTTTCGGCGATGATTTTTAGTTGACCGTTTTCAAATGCTTCGCGGGTTTGTTCATCAAGGATATCGTTCCATTGGTTCCAATCCTGCCGCAGAAGTTCTTCTTCGCCGACAACAATGGTTTTGACTTGCGGATTGAGCGCGCGGGCAATCTTCCCGCCTGCCTGCCGGACGGCATTCTCCGCTTCCTTCCGGCTGGAAGCGGAAAGTTTTCCGTGGAAATAAACGAGGGTGTCGTGAAACATAAGTTTGTTGCGCGGGGTTATTTTACTCGTGCCGCAACGCTTCAATCGGGTCCATTTTAGCGGCGCGGTATGCAGGATATATTCCGAATATAATTCCAATTACCACCGAAATACCAAACGCAATCGGAACTGAAATCGGTACTATCATCGGCGTTATGTCCTGTACTATCGGCGGCAAAGCGGCAATCACATTCGGCATCTGCTTCTTAATAACATACATTGCGAAAATGGTGACCGGCTTGCAGGAAAGTCCGACTATCACACCGACAATACCGCCGACTATCGACAACACTACCGTCTCCACAAGAAACTGCCGGATGATGTCGCCTTGTTTCGCACCCAGCGCACGCCGGATGCCGATTTCACGTGTCCGTTCCGTCACCGTTGCCAGCATGATGTTCATAATGCCGATACCGCCGACAAGAAGCGAAATTGCAGCAATCAAACCCATGAATATATTAAACATAATGCGGGTTGTCTCCGCCTGCTCAAGGAGTTCAAGCGGAACAGCAACCGAAAAATCCTCCTTGTCGCGATGCGTCTTTTTCAAAGTACTCGTGATAATTTCGGCGGTCTCTTTGACATATCTTCGTCCGGCAACCTGTATCGTAATCTGCGACAACTCGACTAACTCCTCTTCCCTCATACCGCCCTTGCGGGTAGAAGCAAGGTCTCTCAAGCGGTTCCAGAGCGTCGTTATCGGAATGTAAACGTCTTTGGAAAAGTCCTGACCGGAAAATGAACCGCCGATTGCCGCAGTTGCACTTTTCGGTTTGGCAACACCGACGACGAGGTAAGGAGTACCGGTGTCGCCCGGACTATTACCCTGAATACGAACTGTCTTGCCGAGTGCTTCGGTGCCGGGAAAAAGTTTATCCGCCATGTCGGCAGAAAGAACACAGTGTGGAAGCGCGTTCTGGATGGCAACATCAGTAAGGAACGAGCCGCGGTCAATCTTGATTTGCGTCAATTCGGTATAGAGCGGAGTCGTGCCGACCAGCCGACCGTCTATTTCCTTACTGCCGGCAGCGAAAGTTCTTCGGATTTCCCGCACCGGCATTATCTCCTTAACTGTCGGAATGGTCTTTTTAATAATCTCATAATCGTCCCGCTTGATTCCGAAATATGGAACGTTGCGGCGGCCCTGCGTCACCATATCAGGATTAGCAGGTTTAATGGTGCGGACAATGATATTGTTCGCGCCGAGGGACTCGATTTGTTCCTGCGCTTTGATACTAATGCCTTCGCCGATTGCCATCAGCCAAATGACGCTTGCCACGCCGATAAAGATACCGAGTACGGTGAGCATTGAGCGCATCGGATGCAGCATAAGCCCCTTAACACCTAATTGCCAAGTACGAAACCAGAGAAGCATGTTGGAAACTCCTAGATAAACTATTTCACACGGTTTGCTTCGATGTAGTCCCACATCAGTTTGTCCGCCTGTTGACGGATTTCTCCTGGAACACTGTGCCCCGCTTCCGGCATAGTGAAAATTACTTTTTTCGATTTAATGTTGTTGTACGCAACATAAACCGAGGTTGCAGAACAAACAAAGTCAACAAAACCGGCTGTTAGAACCGATTCCGCTTTAATCCGTTTTGCGAAGTTAGCGGCATCAAAGTATGGAACGGTATTAACAATATCGGGGTCGGCACTTTCCTTTGTTGCTCCGCGCAGGAAACCGGGACAACCGTCAAAGTTCCCTTCAAGCGAACCTAGCGGATAACAAATTGCCGGTACGTGTGAAACACAGAAGGTTACATCGGCATCGCCGCCTGCCGCAACAAGTGCTTGACCGCCGCCCTGACTTGAGCCGGTAACCACGATGATTTTGCCGTCCCATTCGGGCAGCGGCTTCATGAATTGCAGCGAACGAAACACCCGCAGAAACATGCCGCGAAAATAAACCTTTTCGCGGTCATTTCCGTCCCGCTTCGAGTAATCCTTCAATTCTCCATTAGTGAGGTCTTTGTAGAATTGTTCCGATTCGCCATTCACAATACCGTGAGCATTGATGTCCAAAGCCAAAACGCCTTTGCTTGCTGTCCAAGCGGGAATACTGGAACTTCGCACACCGGCACCGTGATAGGAAATCCAAATCGGCAGCGACTTCGGCTTGGCACCGACCGGTTTCGCAAGATAACCGGAAACCGGCATGCCGCCGAGACAATCGACTTTGATGTCAAAGACCTCGACATTATCGATATTGAATTTATCTTTCGGGACAGGAACGAGTTTGGGATTCATCGGCAATTTTGCAAGTTCCGCTTTTTGGGCGTTCCAGAATTCGTCAAAATCGGCTGGTTCCGTTATGTTCGATTTAATTTCCAGCGGGTCAACACCGGCACCGCCAACTCCGTTGACTTTCTCAAACGAAACGGCGCAGCGCAGGAAACCGGCATGCGGCAGCGAGGTCTCAATCGCAGCGGGTTTATCACCGCTGGTAACCTCTCCGGTTTGTTTGAAGGAACCGTCACCGGTAATAGTATAATTCAATGTCTTACCGGCAAGCAGTTTGCCGTCTTCGGTCAGCGAAACGTTGAAGACAACTTTTTCGTTCTTAGCGTAAATTGCCGAGTCCTTTTCTGCACGGACGGTTAACTTGTACGCCGGTGCGGACTGCTGTGCATAGAGCGGCAGCGAAACAAAGACGAAAACGAAAGCAAAAACAAACAATCGGAATCTACTGCGGTACATTGAATACTCCATATTTTGTTAGCGGAAAACTATAACGAAAGTAGAAGGATACCATAGAGGCAGACATATTGCAAGAGGCGCAACAATATACGCAATCGGACGATTGCGGTTCTGTTTTCCTTCCTTATAACCCTCACCGCCGGAATAGACGGTATCTTTGACAACGGACGCAAAATCGAAACGTTCCTATCTTTACAGAGTTTGCAAAAAACCTGAGAAACATCCGCCGATAATCCTGCTGCCGGATACCATGGGTTGGTTTCCGCAGAAAATCTCGGCAAGGACAGTTGAGTCAGAAAATTGAGAACGCTGTATCGGAGCAGCCGCTCAATTCTATAAACAACGCTGTCCTGAATCGGACAGCGAAATGGCAGTTTTGCTGAATGAATACCAAGATTCCTGCTGACTTCACCCGCGATAAACGGTTAAAGACAGTTTTCACATGAAAACAAGCAGAAAATGGATTTTCAGACCTTCGGACGATGCTGATTCCAAGAGTATCCTTCGGCAAACGGAATTGCAAAAAAGTTTTCTGCTCTTTTGTGCTACCCTCCATAAATTGACTTTTTATACCTGACCTTTTTCAGGGGAGAAACACGATGACAGGACTTTATGTTGCTTCTCAATCCCAATCGCTGACGGCGCAGCATCAACTACAACGGAACATGGGCGACTTGAGCAACGTTCTGCTCCGCTTAAGTACCGGCTTGCGTATTAACTCCGGCAAAGATGACCCCGCCGGTTTGATTTCCAGCGAATTGCTAAAAAGCGATATTACCGCAACGGGTAAAGCAATTACCAATGCGCAGCGGGCGAACAGTGTTATTTCGATTGCCGACAGTTCGCTCGGACAAGTTAGTTCGCTTCTCAATGATATTAAGGGGCTCATTGTAGAAGCCGCTAACACCGGAGCAATGACCGCCGACCAAATTCGGGCAAACCAACTGCAAATCGATGCTTCACTCGACTCCATTGACCGGATTGCCAAGACGACAAACTATCAGGGACAACTCCTGCTGGACGGCTCAATGGATTTCCAAACGCAGGGCTTGAGCAACGCTGCCGTCCGCGACTTGAAAGTACATCAGGCAAACTTCGGTACCTTGGACAAGATTGACATCGGCATCAACGTACAAAAGAGTTCGGATTATGCCAAACTGTTCTACGATAAAGGCGGTATCAGCAGCGAAGTAGTCATCGAAATCGGCGGCAATTTGGGTTCCGATGTGTTCCGTTTCCAAGCGGGCAGTTCCGTCACGGATATTGCGCAGGCGGTCAACAAGGTTTCGGATTCAACCGGTGTTCGGGCGGTTGTCGGTGCTGATGCAACTAACGGACAAATCATGATAACCAGCGCGGGATTTGACAACGACATCAATCTTCGGGCGTTGACTGCCGGTGCCGCTGCCGGAAATTATACCGTTAAATTCACCGCCGGTAATTCAAGCGAAACGACTTATAAAATTACCGAACCGTCAGCGGGGCAGCCGGGAATTATTGATTTCCGGCTGAAGATGCAGCCGAAAACCGCACCGTCGCACAGTGCTTTAGATGAGTCCTTCAACGGACTTTATACTTATGATATTACCGGTGACCTGGCTGGCGGCGGTATTGTTGTCCAGACAAGCGGCATCGTGATTCGGGGGACGGAATTCGTAGAGTACACGGGTTCGATTGCGGGGAAGCCGCCGGTTTCCGCAACTTTCGACAGCGCGTCCGGCAAACTGCAAATTCATTACAATGCCGCTGCAACTGCTGCGGATTTAGAACGGGCAATCAATTCAATTAAGGGATTCAAGTTGCTGCAAGGTGATGAAACGGACTTGATAACCGGAACGGTTGCCCCCGCTGACCTGCGGGCAAACAATGCACTTGATTTCGCTGCTACAGTCACCGGAACAAGATTTGAGAATACCGATATTGTTTATTTCAAGGGAACCGATACCGGTAATGATGTTGATTTAGAATACAAGGCATACGCTCAACAGGCGGCGGCAACAATCCGCTGGGGCGGTGCTGTACCGGCGGCGGGCGATGTCCAACTTCGGATTTCCGGTAAAGAAGCCGGTTCTTCTCTGAACGGTGTTACCATCGAATTTGAGCAGGACGATACTTTTGACCCCGGCGATGTTTCGGCGGTCTATGATGCCGAGCGGAAAATCCTACATATTCGCGGACAGGTTGATAATATCGACCCAACTAAAAATGCGTCATTCGGCACCTTAAAGGCAGCGATTGAAAAAGCGTCGCCGTTCCGTGCAGACATCACCGAGTATAACACCGCAACGAGCAAATTCGATATTGCTCATGAATTGAGTAAAAAAATTGACGGCGGTTTAGTTACCGGCACCGGTCTGGCGGCTGGTTATACGACAACTCTTAACTTAGCGGACAACTCGTACATAAAAACCGGCGAAGTGTACGGCGATATTGGAACCGACCATCAGGCATTATTTATCCGCGTTTTGGACGATACGATAACGGCAAACGATGTCGTTAAGGCATTTAACGACACGGCGAATTCGGCGATAGCGGCTAACTTCTCGGTCAGACCTTCGCTTGACAACGACGGCACCGGCACCATTTTCAGTGCTGCCTGGGACATAGGTGTCAATGTCCGTGTGTTTTCCGGTGCATTAACCGGCGGAAATGACGGCTACATCAGCAATGTTACTGCAAGAGAATTAGTGGAATTCATTAACAGCGATGCGGTGTTGAGCAAAATGTTCCATGCCGATGTTGCACTCGGACAATTCGGTTCCGGTTTT
>Ga0123353_10007364_pt1 | contig 14856 bp, 7 predicted proteins | sample TergutLab28metaG_3_FD_92763 | JGI IMG/M metagenome (GOLD analysis project Ga0123353, IMG submission 92763) | Labiotermes labralis P3 segment gut microbial communities from Petit-Saut dam, French Guiana - Lab288 P3 | ecosystem: Host-associated > Arthropoda: Insects > Digestive system > Gut ... | reverse complement strand
GGAAATGGTGCGCTCGATTTCGCCGATGTATTCCGTGTCTTCAAGTAATAATAGCTGGAAATCCAGTATTTCTATCGTTTTTGGTTCGACGGAACCACTCAGTTCTTCCATGATAGCCGATATCCGGGAATAACAGGCAACCACAGCCCCGCGAAACCGCTCCAGTTCCTCAGGTACGTTGTATATCACTTTTTTTGTTGTATCAATCTCAGGCTGGGTAACCAGATGAACCACGGCAAGCGCCATGCCGGTGGCGGCGACGATCCCTTTCATCTATGCTCCTTATCACAAAACTCTGGATTGTTATGTTTACGCTGTTGATGACTGATCAGACATGCGGGCATAATCACAGTATTTTTGTTGGTTGAATATTACCAAATTGTTTCACGGAATGGAAGAGAATTTATAATAATATTATTTGCCACATCATATGCATAATGGCAAAAATACAGGGCCGTAAAATGTTCATCACACCTGGTAACTATCCACGGCTACTTAAAGCAACTGTAAGCTTTTATCTCTATAAAACTTGCGATTTTAACGAATAAGTTAATCAAGTGATGGTTTACTTTGATCATAAAACTGCATTATTCGTTGATATCACTGCCTTTCCCCGTTTCATCCACTACGGTGACTGCCATGTGTTTTTTATTGAAATTTGGTAAAAATAAAAGTTGACATTAAAACCGCTTCATACCTTAGTATATAAAATAACAGAAAAATGATGAAAAACATTTATCAAGAGGCTAAAAAAACCGAATATGGAACAAACTTTTCCATGTATGAATACGACAAATGATAAATGGGAGAAAAATGATGGTTAAAAGATTATTATGCACGACTCTAATCCTCATTCTGTCCATTAACATTTTTTCCGGTAGCGTCAGATCGCAGGACTATCGTGAGTACGAGCCGTTACGGTATACATCGTACCGTGAAATCCCCGGTGTGACGGATGATGAAATCCGGGCTATCGAAAAACTCAGCGAACAAATCGACTTTTTTACATACGGTATGGTTAAATCCACCGAAATGTTTGTCGATATCCGCAGCGGAGAATTGAACGGTTTTTCCGCCTTGGTCAGCCATTGGCTGACGGAGTTGTTCGGAATCGAGTTCAGGCCGGCGATCTATGACTGGGGAACTCTAGTCGGCGGGCTGGAGTCGGGAAAAATTGATTTTACCGGTGATTTGACGGCGACAGAAGAGCGCAGGATGAAATATATCATGACCGACCCCATAGCCATGCGCATGGTCAAGTCATTCCGGATCGAAGGCAGTTTACCTATCAGCGAAATCGCACAATCACGTCCGGTACGGTATGTATTCTATAAAGGCGTCACTACGATCGAAGACGTCACGTCGCATGTGGATCATGTATATGAGATCATCACCGTCCTGGATTATGCAGACGCGTACGAAAAACTAAAAAGCGGCGAAGTGGACGCGTTTTTTGACGAAGGTAACGGAGAAGCCGCTTTTGATATATACCCGGATGTAATTGCCGCCGATTTTCTACCGATTATATATAGCCCGGTTTCATTGGCGACGCAAAACCCTGATCTCGCGCCGGTTATATCGATCATGCAAAAGGCTTTGCAAAACGATAATATCCATTATTTGACCAACCTGTATAAACGCGGATACGACGAATACCTTGAAAATAAATTGTTAATGAAGCTAAATTTTGATGAGCGGGAGTATATCGAAAACAATCCGGTCGTATATTTTGCCGCGGAATATGAAAACTATCCCCTGAGCTTTTACAATACGCAGGAAAAAGAATGGCAGGGAATCGTATTTGACGTATTGCGTGAAGTGGAAAAGCTCACGGGTATAACGTTCAAACTTGCCAACGGGCCGACAACGGAATGGCCGGAAATTTTGCAAATGCTCGATAACGGAGAGGTATCGATGGTTTCTGAGTTGATTCGCAGCCCCGAACGGGAAGGCCGGTATCTCTGGCCGTCCACGATCCTCTTGAGCGATAATTACGCGCTTATTTCCAAGGCGGAGGCCCCCAATATCGCCATCAACGAAATACTATATAAACGGGTCGGTATTTCCAGGAATACCGCCTATCAGGAGACATTTGAAACATGGTTCCCGAATCATAGATATTCGGTTATATACGAGGGTTCAGACAACGCCTTCGACGCTTTGGCGCGCGATGACGTTGACATGGTCATCTCGAGCATGTATAAACTCCTCGCCCTGACCAATTACAGGGAAGAGCCCGGGTATAAAGCCAGTTTCATTTTTGATCGCAGCGTCGACTCGACGCTGGGGTTCAATATCAATGAAACCGTATTGTGCTCACTGGTTGATAAAGCGCTCATGATGATCGATACGCAGGGCATAGGAAACCAATGGACGCGCAGAACCTTTGACTACCGCGTACGGTTGACACGCGCCTTAATGCCATGGGTCGTCAGCGCGCCCGTTGTACTGCTCGTATTGTTGTTCCTGTTTATCATTTCGTACAGAAACCGTAACGAGAGCAAACGGCTCGATAAACTGGTCCAGTTACGCACCGCGGAAGCGGATGCGGCCAGCCAGGCAAAAACCTTCTTTTTGGCGAATATGAGCCATGAGATGCGTACCCCGATGAACGCCATAATCGGCATGACTTCCATCGGCCTGTCCGCGGCGGACGCAGAACGGATGAAATACTGTCTGGATAAGATCGACAGCGCCTCAAAGCATCTGCTCGGCGTAATAAACGACGTACTCGACATCTCCAAGATCGAAGCGAATAAATTTGAACTGTCACCGGTCGTCTTTGAATTCGAAAAAATGTTGCAAAAGGTCATCAACGTAATACACTTCCGCGTGGATGAACGGCGGCAGAATTTCCAGATCAAAATCGCCAGGGATATACCCCGCGCGTTTATCGGCGACGACCAGCGGCTGTCACAGGTGATCACTAACCTGTTGTCAAACGCGGTTAAATTTACGCCGGAAGAGGGAACCGTATCCCTCGATGTGCAACTGGTCTCTGAAGCCGACGATATGTGCCGGTTAAAGATCAGCGTCACGGATTCCGGCATCGGCATCACCGACGAACAAAAAGATCGCCTCTTTTTCGCATTCGAGCAGGCCGAAGCCGATACGACGCGAAGATACGGCGGTACCGGGTTAGGCCTTCCGATTTCAAAGAGCATCGTCGAGATGATGGGCGGTGAGATTTGGGTGGAATCGGAGCCGGAACGCGGCTCAACGTTTGCGTTTACCGTCAGTTTACAAAGGAGCGCGGATAAACATATACCCCAACTCGACGACAGCGTCAACTGGGAAAATATCCGTGTTATCGCCGTGGACGACGATCCGGAAGTCCGTGAGTTTTTCTCGGAAACGCTGCAGAGTCTTGGCGTCTCATGCGAAATCGCGGCGAGCGGCGAAGAGGCGATCGGGATGACGGCGCGCGGAGACGATTATAATGTCTTTTTCATCGACTGGAAACTGCCGGGCATGGACGGTATCGAGTTCTCGCGGTACGTACGCGCGGAGACGGCCCAGAAACCCGCCGTTATATTGTTTTCGTCCGCCTATTGGAACGATATTGCGGACTTTGCCCACGATGTGGATATTGATAAGTTTTTACAAAAGCCGTTGTTGCGCTCGGACATCGTCGACGCGCTCAACGAATACATCGGCGTCGCAGCCGTGGCGGAACATGGCGGGCAGGGTGAAGAACCCAACGATTACAGCGGGTTAGTTATATTACTCGCCGAGGACGTTGAGATCAACCGCGAAATCGTTTTGACCCAGTTAGAACCTACGGGCCTGGCGATTGAATGCGCGGAAAACGGCCTGCAGGCGGTGAATATGTTTGAAGCCGCGCCGGAAAAATATGCGATGATCTTTATGGACGTGCAAATGCCTGAGATGGACGGCTATACGGCGACGCGCACTATCCGCGCGCTCGACGTCCCAAGGTCCGGGACAATTCCGATCATCGCGATGACCGCAAACGTATTCCGCGAAGACGTTGAAAAGTGCCTCGACGCGGGGATGAACGGCCATGTCGGCAAACCCATCAATGTCGACAACGTCCTCGAACAGCTTCGGCGGTATATGCCGAAGCAGGGATTATTGGTAAACGAACACAGGCTTATATCTTCTTGAGAGTACATAGTCAATATGGTATTATTTATACTATATAGTGATATTTTGATATGGTAAAAGTACTGACCGCTTTATTGATTATTTTATCCTGTTGCCTACTCCCTTTATACGAAGACAACGGGGTATCCGCGCGCGCTGACGACGGGTATACAGCCGAGTTCAACGCCTTCCTGGAAAAACGCGGAGCCGCCGGCCCGGTCGATATGCGCGACAGCTACGGCACATACCGTTTCAGGCTGAACGAAGGACGCCTCACGATAATCGGGACGGATAAAAAAGAAATTTGGCGTTCCAAAGACGAGTGGTACGTTGATTCATTCAGGATAGGCGACGTCAACCGGGATCGGATATTGGACGTGGCGTTCGTCGTTTGGAAGTCATATAGTTACGGTGCGGATTATCCGGATCGGATGACAAATGACGACGCGGCCGTGCGTTGCCATTTGTTTGTGTATTCGGTAAAAGACAATAGGGTAAAGTCTCTGTGGTGTTCTTCCAACCTGCCACGCCCCATATACTCGTTCGAGATAGACACAGACGGCGAACGGACGCCGACACTGTCCGGCGCGCGCATAATAACGCGTGAGGGGATATATACAGACGATTACAGCGAAACGGCGTCCATGGAGTATACATATGAATGGAACAGTTGGGGGTTCAGCCCGCTGACGGCACATTCCAACACTGCGGATGAATGGGTTACGCCGCAAACCTCTACGCCTGAGACATATTATGCTACACTGGCGGCCGTCGGGGATTTGATGTGCCATGAAGCACAGTATCGCAACGCTTTTTCAAAAAGCGGAGGAACGGCATACGACTTTGACTATGCGTTTAGTCATATCGCACAGTTTATTTCATCCGCGGATTATGCGATTGGCAATCTGGAAACCACAATAATCCCGGATGGCGGCAATCCTTCCACGTATCCCAGGTTCGGTTCCCCGGCGTCGTTTGCCGAAGCGATTAAATCGGCGGGGTTAGATTTTGTCACGACGGCAAATAACCATGCGCTGGACTTTGGCATAGAAGGCCTCGTACGCACTATTCAGGTTCTTGACGATATTGGCCTGGAACATACGGGGACATTTATGTCTGAAGAAGAAAGCCAAACCATAACCTTTGTCAACGTTAACGAAATTACGTTTGCCGTTTTGTCTTATACTTACGGTACTAACGGTATCCCGGCGCCACGGGATATGCCGTGGTGCGTAAACAGGACGAAAAAAATCAAAGAAGACATCGCGCGCGCCAAAGACATGCGTCCGGATTTTATCATTGTTTTACCGCATATTGGGGCGGAGTATGAAACGGTTACGCGCGAAAGACATAAGACCGAAATGCTGGGGTTGCTTGAAGCGGGCGCCGATATTGTTCTGGCGTCGCACCCACACGTGTTGCAACCTGTGGAGTATGTGACCGTAACAGATGAAGACGGTACGGAACGGACATGTTTCGTAGCTTATTCGCTGGGTAACTTTATCAGTTCGCAGCGTACCGCTCCCTGCGATTACGGAATGATAATTAACCTCAATTTTTCAAAAACCGGCGGATTAGCTACGCTTGATTCAATAGACCTTATACCCACATGGGTAAAATATCGGTCTTCGGACGGTAATTACGATATAACCGTCCTGCCTGTCAATGAATTGGACAAACCGGAATTTTTCTCAGTCGTCAAAGGGTTAAGGCGGGAAGACGTCAAGCGCATAGAATATATAAAATGTGAATTTTCAAGCATATTCGCAGACATTTCATAAAAGAGTTTATAACCGTCCCTGCCTATATATCTATTACAATTTATTTACTTTTCGGGATCCGCATATATACGATAAAACCGTTGATCTGAGTAATATGTAAATTTTGTTGACATTTTCACTTCCTAAAGGTTATAATAGTGTCATTATATACAAGAAGTATTAATTATTATTCGTTTTACGCGTTTATTCTTAATAAAATCAATATAAAAGATGGAGGTAATTATATGGAAATCCTGCTTGCGGAAGCCAAATCTGTTTATTATCCGATCTATGCCGATCTCAATAATGATTCCAATGGCTGCGTGCTCTACGCCGCAAACGAGTTGGCGCGTTTCCTTTCGGAGATCACGGGCGCCGCCTGGCCGGTTGTATATTCGCCCGCCGGCAGGTGTATACGGGTGGCGGCTTCCGATTGCGAGGCTATGGGAGCCGAGAGCATCTCTATCAAAGCAAGAGACGGTTCAATCGAGATTACCGGCGGATACCCCCGCGGCGTTATCTACGCCGTATACGAATTTTTGGAAAGGCTCGGGTGCAAGTGGTTTTCCAACGAGGCTTGTAATATACCAAAACGTTCGCGCCTGTGCTTCCCGGAGACGGATTATTCATTTACGCCGCAATTGGAATACCGCGATATCATCAACTACGATATCGGGTTGGGTTCGTACGGCGTGAGGAACAAGTACAACGGCATTTTCATAAACGCGGACCCGGCGCAGGGCGGGAAAGTGGCTTATTACCCGTTTGTGCATACATTTGACACGCTGATGAGCCACGAGGAGTATTTCGACGAACACCCGGAATATTTTTCCATGGTCAACGGGGAAAGGTATTGCGAACGTTCGGACTGGGGCTCCCGCACGCAACTGTGCCTGACCAACCCGGATGTAAAGCGCATATGCGCGGAACGCGTCGAAGAATGGATAGCCGGACATCCCGAGGCCACCATTTTTTCCGTATCGCAGAACGACTATTACAACCCGTGCGACTGCCCGGAATGTACCAAACTCAACGAAGAAGAAGGCTCCCGCTCGGGCCCGTTGATACATTTCGTCAACTATATTGCCGAACGCATAGGAAAAAAACATCCCAACGTCGTTATAGATACCCTTGCGTACCAGTGGACCAGGAAGGCGCCAAAACATGTGAAGCCGCTCCCGAACGTATGTGTGCGCCTGTGTTCCATCGAGTGCTGTTTCGCGCACCCGCTGCGCACGTGCGAGGCGGATATGGGATTCTTCAATAAATCGGAAAAAGTTCAGACCTTCCAGCAGGATCTGGAGGAATGGGCCAGGATATCGGACAGGCTCTACATCTGGGATTATGTGGTAAACTTCAGGCACTATTTGCTGCCGTTCCCGAACTTTTATGTGTTGAAAGACAATATCAACTACTTGATCGTAAACAACGTTAAGGGCATATTTGAGGAGGCCGCGCCGTCATACGGCCATCCGGGACAGGAATTTGCCGAACTGCGTTCATGGGTTCTGGGTAAGTTATTATGGGATCCGTCCCTGGATACGGACGAGTTGGTTCACGAGTTTATCACCGGCTACTATAAATCCGCTTCCGATCCTGTGAGGGAGTACTTCCATTTGATACACGACGCGGCGGCAGCGGATCCGGACGCGCATTTCGGTATATATAGACTGCCCGAAATCCGGTTTATCACGCCGGAAATATTATGTAAAGCGAAAACCCTGTTTAAAAAAGCCGAAGCATTGGCCGATTGCGACGATATATTAAAACGCGTGCGTATCGCAGGCCTCGGCATACGCTATTACGAGCTTATCACGATGCCGAATGAAAATCCCGCGCGCAAGGACATGGTGGAACGTTTTATCGGCGACATGGAAGAGCTGGGGGTACACGCAATCAGGGAAGGAGCGTCATTTAACGACGCGTGCAAGGCGCTCAGGGAAGGCATGACCGACATCTGATAAGACGGGGGGCACGAAGTATTGTCATGGAAGCTACTCAAAAGAAACCTTTTAAGCTGAACAAAAAAAGACTGTCGCTCACGTTGATGGCGATACCCTTTGTGGTTTTCGTGTTCATGTTCAGTTATGTGCCGCTGCACGGGTGGATATATTCGCTATACGAGTACAGGCCCGGCATACCGTTGTTCAAAAACCGCTTCATCGGACTGGACAACTTTGCGTATATATTAAAGGATATGAACAATATCAGGCGGGTTCTGGGAAATACATTCACTTTTTATGGCCTCGGGCTCCTCACTTCCGTCATTCCCGTAATTCTGGCCATATTATTGACCGAATGCGGATCCAGGCGTTTCCGGAAACTGGTGCAGACGACGACGACGCTGCCTAACTTTATCTCGTGGGTTATCGTGTTTTCGCTGGCCTATAACATCTTTAATTCGCAAGGCCTGTTAAACACCGTGCTGATGTATTTTGGAATAATAACCGAGCCGATTTTGTTATTGGCCAACAGGAACGCGGTATATGTGTTTCAAACGATAATGGCCGTATGGAAAGGCGCCGGCTGGGGATCCATCATCTACCTTGCCGCGATTGCGGGCATAGACCAGGAGCTGTATGAAGCCGTCGCCATAGACGGCGCCGGGCGATGGGCGCGCATCAGGCATATCACGTTGCCGGGGATCGCCCCGACGTTTATCGTCCTCTTGCTGTTACAAATTTCCAATATTCTTTCGGTTGGACTGGAACAATACCTGGTTTTTTCAAACAATATAGTCCAACGCAGTATTGAAGTGCTGGATTACTACACATTCCGCGTCGGTTTGGTAAACCGGGATTATTCGTACGCCATCGGCATTGGCATGATAAAGACCGTCATCAGCATCACACTGCTGTTTACCGTGAACAAATTATCAAAATTGCTTCGCGGTGAAACGATTATATAGAGAGGGGGGAGAACTATGGTAATAAATAAAAAGACGCCGGCTAACGTAGCATTCGCCGTATTTAATTACGCCATACTGTTTCTTTTTTTCCTCTTATGTATATATCCGTTTTATTATGTATTCATCTATTCCATAAGCGACCCCTACCGTACGGGAGGCCTCGGCATTACACTGTGGCCGATCAAGCCCACTTTCAGTAATTATATAGAGATATTCAAAGTGGGCGGTTTATCCCGGGCTACTGTGATTTCCGTAACGCGGACAATTTCGGGCACACTCATCACTCTGGTGTGCTGTTCGTTCTTCGGGTATCTGGTTACAAAACCGATGTATTTCCGCAAATTGATTTACCGGATGGTGATCGCGACCATGTATTTCAGTTCGGGGCTTATCCCCTATTACCTGACTATCAGGGCGTACGGGCTTTTCAATTCCTTTCTGGTATACATAGTGCCCTCGGCGCTCAGCGCGTTTTACGTCATCCTTTTCAAGACGTTTATCGAGCAGATCCCCCCGTCCATGGAGGAGGCGGCCTCAATCGAAGGCGCAGGGACTTTCAGCATATATATGAAGGTGATAATGCCATTGAGCCTGCCGATAATAGCCACCATTGCCGTTTTTGCCTCGGTGGGCCAATGGAACGCGTGGTTTGACAACTATATCTATGTCACCGACAACAGCCTGGATACGCTTCAGTTGAAATTGTTTGAATTATTGCAAAATGCGGAGACTATCGCCGCGCAGGCGAATGTGGAAGTTACGACCGACGTTTTTGAACGATCCAAAACGATTACGCCAATGGCGGTGCGGATGACCCTCACAATGGTCGTCACCCTGCCGATAATTATGGTATACCCGTTTATGCAGCGCTTTTTTGTCAAGGGCATAATGATGGGCGCGATTAAAGGTTGATAATATAGACTAAATTTATATATCGAGGAGGTTTTTATGAAAAAGGTTACCAGGGTAATTCCACTACTGCTGGCGTTGGCGCTAATTTTATCCGCGTGCGGAGGCGGCGCTCCAGCCAACACAACATCCGCCGCGACTACCGCGGCTGCGACCACCGCTGCGACCACCGCTGCCGCAACGACCGCCGCGACCGAAGCCGATCCGGGGGAAGACGAATTTGGTTACGACGCGGACGGCTATTGGACCGGCCCCGTGGTCGAGCTCTCCATAACAGGCGTCGAGGCGGGCGGCGTCTTCGACGAGCGGAAGGATTTACCCGTTCCGATGGAACTCCAAAAGAGGACGGGCGTCCGGCTCGTATGGAACCAGGTTACAGACGAGAAGTGGCAGCTTATGCAGTCCGCCGGGGATATAACGGACATCATTCGTATCGGCGCGTCGGATACGAAGACGACGTCCGCGTTAATCCAGAGCGGGTATATCATGGACTTTGAACACCTGCTCGCGAAGTGGGGGCCGAACCTGATGGCCAATATGGGCGCACAAATGGAAGTGTCCAAGGCCGCGCACGGAGGCATGTATGTGATACCCACAAACACCGGCCCCGGCGCCATGCTCTATTATCTCATGCTGAAATGGATTCCCTACAGAGACGCGGGATATCCGGAAATCAGGGACATGGACAGCCTTATCGAAGCGTTTGAGAAAATGGTTGAGGTTATGCCCGTCACCCCTGAAGGCAAAAAAGTGTACGCTTTTTCATCCTTTATCGACTGGGGCAATACGTTCCTGTTCTTCTATCCATGGGGTTCCACGCTGGGATATGACTCAGCGCCCGGCTTTCACTGGGCGGACCAGAGGACGATGGAACTGGTTAACCAACTCGGCGACGATCCGCGTTCCGTATACTGGTGGTCCATCGAACTCATGTATAAGCTGAATAAACTCGGGCTGTTTGATCCGGATACCTTTACCCAAACCTGGGAGGAAATGCTGGAGAAGCGCAACGCGCAGCAGGTACTGTTCGCCCATGGTTACTGGGACAGGCCCTCGATACGCGATGAGAACGACGTTGAATTGGACACGTATTTCCCGGTGAGATGGGAAGGCGCGGGCGTACAGGGCGGCGCTTTCAACTATTTGTTTGAATTCGGGTTCGCGTTATCCAGCGCTTGCAAAAATCCTGAAGCTTTCGTCCGCTTGTACGATTATACGGCGAGTTACGAAGGGGCGCAGCTGATCCTCAACGGTATAGAAGGCGAAGACTGGAACCTTGTGGACGGTATCCCGATGCCGTCGGATCAGATTATCGCCGACCGTATTGCCGGAGTTGATTTAAACCAAACCCGGGGCATCGGTTACGGCGGGGCGAACTTCCTTGTGGGTCTGTCGGGTCTGTACGTAAATCCCGCGACCAATTCGTATGTGAACTTCACGAACATACCGACGGTACAACGGCTGGCGTTCACAACTCTGGACAATGAAATCATTTCACATTATAATGCCGACAGCATGCAGGGCATTATATACGACGCCATCAAGGGCGGCACGCAGTTTGACATGAGCAACTATAACACACTGGTGAACAGGCTGATGCCCACAGCGACAACTGATATTACACGGATAAGCACGGACCTCCAGCAATTGGCGGCGGCCGAATGGGCGCCCAGGATAGTCTACGCGAAAAACGACGCCGAATTCCAATCCCTTAAAGAAGAAGCGATAGCCGATTATTACGACGCCGGCATGCAGGATATGATCGATTGGGTCATGACCAACTGGGAAGAGGCAAAAACCAAAGCGGAGGCGTTCAAATAATCAACTGATATGAAACAATACAAATAAACAAGCGTCAAAATGCCTTGCCCGGCAACCGGGCAAGGCATTTTTTAGTATACGTACGGATGGCAACGTTACCTGTCGGACGATATATCCTCGGTATTGGTCAACATGGTGTTCGCAAATACGCCGTTCAAGCGGTTTAACTTATCGGCCAATTCGTTGATATCGTCGCTCGTCGCGTCCATTATGATAGATATTAAATGTACGCCGCAATTGCGGTAAGGGAACCCCATCCGGCAAAGCACCTTGTCCGCCACATCGTGCAGCAGCGCGTTGACCTGCACGGACGCGTCCAAATCCTCGATTATAATACCAACCAATGCGATTTTTGTCTCCATAACAATTCTCCTTTATAGTCAGTTACTAATTTATACCACACATATATACGGTTAATAACGAAAAATATTTGATGTCTGTCCAAAAATAATACGATCCAGGGGTGAATTTTGTATCACAAGTTATTGACCTGCACACGCTTTTTTTGATAAACTTTCATGAAATACTATAAATTTTGGAGGGTTAATTGTGAAAAAGGCATTATCATTAATACTGGTGCTAACTCTAATATTGACGCTGGCGCCGCCGTTGACGGGCAATACCGCATATGCCGCGGGAGACAAACAAATGCAGGCCGCATATGCGCATACAAAACCGGCGATTAACGGTGTTCTGGAAGATTCCGGGGTAAACCCGTACGCGAACACAGAGACCCAAATTACCGAAGTGTTCAAAACAGAGCTGAAAGGCGCGGTCGGCAGGTTCCGCTTACTATGGGACGAAGGCGGGCTGTACGTATTTACGGAAGTAATCGACCCGTTTATAACAACGCAAAACAGCATGTATTGGTTTCGCGACAGCATTGACATAATCCTCGATCAACTCAACACAAAATCGACGCCGCACCACGCCAGCGTCGCAAGGGTCGTCGTAGACGCCGACGGCACGGTATGTTTAACCAGCCCGAGCCCGGGATTGCAAAACGCCGGGTTTCAATCGGCCGCCGTATTGACGGATATCGGTTATAATATCGAAATGTATATTCCGTTTTTACACCTTCAACCGGCCATTGGCGATAAAATCGGGTTTGACGTCCAGATTAGCGACGATCCGGGCACGGGAGACAGGGAGAGCATGGCGGCATGGAGCGACGCAGACAACATTGCATACATAGACACCAGCGCTCTGGGGACCGTTACGCTTGTCAGTAACGCCGACGACACGGCCGTCAAGGATTTGAAACTGCCCGACGACTATATGCAGAAGGGTAACAAAAAGACGTTCGCAGTCGATATAAATCCCGACATTGAATATCAGACAATCGAAGGGATTGGCGGTAATTTCGCAAAACAGCGCTTCGGCCCCGCGCACCCGGCATATAATACGTCGCTCGACGCCAGAGGAAACGATACGGTCGGTGAATATATGATTGAAGAATTGAAACCGCCCTTTGTGCGCGTAGGGTTGCCGCTAAACCTAATCGCAGGAAATGAGGCGGAGGCGCGAAACAGGGTTTACAGTTACGAGGCGGGCCAATTGGCCGGATTATACAGGTTAATGGAGGACGTGCAGGCATACGGGGATACGAAGATCATAGCGTCGATATGGATTGCCCCCAATTGGATGTTATCTCCGCAGCGGACTGTCGAAACGGATTTAAGCGTCGGGCGTACCAAACTGCGGCCGGATTGTTATGAGGAATTTGGCATGGCTATCATAGCCTTTGTCAAACACGCCAGGGATGTATACGGCGTCGCGGTTGATTACGTATCCATGAACGAGCCCGATATAGGCTGTTACGTATTGATGACGGCCGACGAGCAGGTGGAAATGATCAAGGCGACCGGCCCGTTGTTTATGGAAGCAGGCCTTGAAAACTTAAAATGGTTGATTGGCGGGGCGGCGACAATATCGGCGTCAAGAAATTACCTGCGCAGGATGATCGACAGATTCGACGAAATCGCGGCGTATACGGGGCCGTTGGCCTATAATTCCTGGGATGGGTTAAACGTCGCCGCCAGAAATTTGAATGTAATCAGGGATATGGGAATTGAAGTTAACCGTCCCGTTTGGTGCGTGGAAAACGGCGCCCCCATAATCGATTCACTGGCTTCATGGCGGTACGCCATCGATTACGCCGACGTATCCCACCGCGTGTATGCCGAGAGCGGCGCAACCGTAGGGATATACTGGTCGTACCAGAACGACTATAACATAGTGTCAACCGCTAAAAACCCGTTTAAAGCATTTTTTGTTGAAAAACACTTCGTGGAAACCTTGAAACCGGGAACCACAATCGTCGACGCCGTAACAAGCGACCGCGACGTATTGGCGCTCGCCGGTAAAGGCGACGGTTACTTCAATTTACAGATTATAAATAAAAATGTCACGGAAGAACCGGAAGATCTCCCTCCGCCGCTGGCCGCCGACGTTCCGAATAACCTTATTACAAACGGCGGTTTTGAAAACGGTTTAAACGGTTGGGGGACGTATAATATTGATCTTTGGACGGACAATCCCAACAGCGGCAACGCATGCGCAAGACTGGTAGCCAACTCCTGGGGCCCGCAGATGTCGCAATCGTTCAATGTCCAACCCAATACGGAATATATTCTTTCGTGGTACGGAAGGCGCGGAAATACCAACGCTGGTATCGTCAAGATCACCAACGGGGCGCCCGCCTACAGCGTAGTTGTCACCGATACCCCTGTCGCAACCGTCAGTAACCGCTGGCAGGGACGGGAATACAGATTCAACTCGGGCAACAACAGCAGGCTGGAATTTCATTTTAATGGGGATACCGGAACATATTACATCGATGATATCGTAGTTATACCGTACGTCGAGGAAGACGCCGCCGAAAGTTTCAGCGAAGCTACAATCAACGGTTTGCCAAACGGCGTTTATTCGGTTACGCGTACAAGCCCTGACGAAAACTTTGAGGAAATCGACAGTTTTGTCGTTACGGACGAAACCGCCGTCCTCAATATTCTCAATAACAGCGTCACATTAATTTCCTCGATCGAACTGGCGGTCTATAAAAAAGCGATTATTGAACAGTATATTAAAGAATGCGGCCCCGTCGCACAGGCGGCGATCAATACCGAACAACAGGCAGTCGCGTATATCAAGGGTTTGATCCGTTCCCTCGATTTGGACGTCGATAACGTGACCGTAAACGGCGTCGCTTTCGAACCCGCCGTCAGGGGAAGCAGCGAGTCGCCGGCGGGGGTAAACGGCTCGTTTGTATACAACGTAACCTTTGATAACGGCGGTAAGTCTGAGACGACCGGAAATTTGAACATATTAATTACAGCATCGGAATATATC
>Ga0123353_10007363_pt1 | contig 14857 bp, 13 predicted proteins | sample TergutLab28metaG_3_FD_92763 | JGI IMG/M metagenome (GOLD analysis project Ga0123353, IMG submission 92763) | Labiotermes labralis P3 segment gut microbial communities from Petit-Saut dam, French Guiana - Lab288 P3 | ecosystem: Host-associated > Arthropoda: Insects > Digestive system > Gut ... | reverse complement strand
GAGGATGCCCGTGTAGGAGCTGAGCGTGAAGCCCTTGCGCGGCACGTCCACGGTGAACAGGACGGAGAACGCCATCGGCCCGAGGAAGTACACCACGGCCACCAGGCCGACGAGGCCGCGCCACAGCCGGGGCCGGCCCCGGCGGCGGGTGGCGGCCGGCGCGGGCACCGCCGCGGCGGTGCCCCGGCCGGGCGCGGAGGGGGTCAGTGCAGCCATCGCGCGCTCCTGCGCTGCAGCGGGATGTACGCGGCCATCACCAGACCGGCGATCACGATCATGTCCAGGCTCAGCGCGAGCGCCACGTTGCCCTGGCCGGCGAGGACGTTGCCGGACAGCGCGTTGGCGATCTGCAGGGTGATCAGCGGCACCGAGCTGCCGACGACGGCCGCGGCGGTCGCGTACGCGGCGAAGGCGCTGCCGAAGAGCAGTACGAAGCCGCCGAGCAGCGACGGCGCCAGGATCGGCAGCGCCACGTGCGTCCAGTACTGCCGGGTGGTGGCGCCGCTGTTCTGGGCCGCCTCCCGCCACTGGACCCGCAGCCCCTCCAGCGCGGGCGTGACGGTGAGCACCATCAGCGGCACCAGGAAGTACAGGTAGACGACCGTCAGGCCGGTGAAGGAGTACAGGCTCCAGCCGTGCCGGGTCAGGTCGAGCGCCCGCGTGAGCTCGCCCGAGTTGCCCAGGGTGGCGACGAACGCGAAGGCGAGCGGCACCCCGCCGAAGTTGGCGAGCACCCCGGAGGCGGCCAGCGCCGCCTCGCGCAGCGCCCGGAAGCGCGAGGTGACCACAGCGTGGGCGAGCGGCAGGCCGAGCAGCACGCCGAGGGCGGCGGTGAGCGCGGAGAGCCTGACGCTGCCCCACAGCGCGGTGAGGTAGGCGCCGTGCACCGACTGGGTGATGTTCCCGGTGGTCCAGTGCACGCCCCCGGGGGCGCCGGGCGCGGTCCTGAACGCGCTGGTGACGATCGCGAAGGCGGGCAGCCCGAAGACGACGAGGACGAAGACGATCAGGGGCAGGGCGGCGAGCCGGCCCGGCGAACGGCGCCGGCGGCCGGCGCCCCTGCGGGGGGCGGGCGTGGGGACGGGGGCGACGGCGGCCGGGCCGCCGCCGGCCCCCTCCGGGGAGGGGCCGGCGGCGGGCGGCGGCGTCGCGGCGTGAGCCGTGGTCATGGCGCCGGTCAGCTCACGGCCTTGGCCCAGCCGGCGAGCACGGCCTTCTGGGCCGCGTCGACCTGGGCGGAGGTCGGGAACGCCGGGGTGCCGGTCACCGCAGGGAGCTTCGCGGCGGCGGCCTGGTCGACGGTGCCCTTCTGGGCCATCGCGGGCATCTCCGCGGGCCGCGAGAAACCCTGGAGCCACAGGTTCTGGCCCTCGGCGCTGTAGAGGAACTCCTCCCACAACCGGGCGGCCGCGGGGTGCGGCGCGTACTTGTTGATCGCCTGGCTGTAGTACTGGGCGTACTGGCCGTCGGAGGGCACCGCGACCTTCCACTCCAGGCCCTTGGCGGCGAACTCCTTGGCGTAGCCGGCGTTCAGGTAGTCCCAGTCGATGCTGATCGGCGTCTCGCCCTTCTCGACGGTCGCCGGGGTGGACTCCACCGGGTTGAAGTTGCCGCTCGCCCTGAGCTTGTGGAAGAAGTCCAGGCCGGGCCGGATGTCGTCCAGCGAACCGCCGTTGGCGAGCGCCGCGGCGTAGACGCCGCCGAACGCGGAGCCGGACTTGGTCGGGTCGCCGTTGAGCGCCACCTGGCCCTTGTACTGCGGCTTCAGCAGGTCGGCGAACGTGGTCGGGCAGACCTTGACGGCCTTGGCGTCGCAGCCGATGGAGACGTAGCCGCCGTAGTCGTCGTAGCGCAGACCGCCCGGGTCCTTCTGGGCGGCCGGGATGTCGTCCCAGGCGGCGACCTTGTACGGGGCGAGGATGCCCTGCGAGGCGGCGTTGAGCGCGAAGGAGTTGCCGAGGTCCACGACGTCGGGGGCGCGGCGCTGGCCCTTGCGCGAGGTGATCGCGTTGATCTCGTCCTGGCTGGCGCCGTCGGGGTTCTCGTCCTGGACCTTGATGCCGTACTTCTTCTCGAACGCGGCGATGACCGCGCCGTAGTTGGCCCAGTCGGGCGGCAGGGCGATCGCGTTGAGGGTGCCTTCCTTCTTCGCCGCGGCGACCAGCGCGTCCATCCCGCCGAAGTCCGCGGCGGAGGTGGCGGTCGCCGCGTTCCCGCCGCCTCCGGCGGCGTCCGAGGCCGAGGTCTCGGAGCCGCAGGCGGCCAGGGCGAGGGCCGTGCAGGTGAGCCCGGCGGCCACGAGGGCGGCTCTGAAACGGTGGGCAGTCACGGGAATGTCCTCCAGGGGGAACGTGGCGAGCGGCGGAGATGTCCCCGGGCCGTCCACGGAGCACCAAAGTTGGCTGTACAACTTCGCTCAGTTCGCCAGACGCCGATGGCCGGAAGATGAACGGCCGGGCGCCCGCGGGGGGATGGGACGGGAATCTCGCCGTCCGCCGGTAGCCGGCCGGTCACCGGGCGGGACGGGTGGCGCGCGGCGGTCACGAAGCGGATAGGGTCCAGCGGGACTGGTGGTGCGCCACGGTGCCGAGCAGCCGCCGGTGCCGCGTCGCGCCGGTGTCGAGTGGCCAGGGCGACGTGCCGATGGCCGGGCCGATCGGGAGGGACCTTGCAGGACGGGCGTGCGGAGCCGGCCAAGGGCACGCTGTACCGCAAGGTCGCGGGCGATCTGCGCGACGCGATCGCCGCCGGCGAGTACGGCTCGGGCGGCCGGCTGCCCGCCGAGGCCACCCTGGCCGAGCGGTACGGGGTCTCCCGCGGCACCATCCGCCAGGCGCTGGCGTCGCTGCGCGCCGACGGCCTGGTGACCTCGCGCCGCGGCACCCGCCGGGTGGTGCTCGGCACCGCGCGCATGCAGAGCTTCGCCGAGCTGGTGAGCTTCACCAACTGGGCGCGCTCGCTCGGCGAGGAGCCCGGCGGACGGGTGGAGCGGGTCGAGCGGCGCCCCGCCGACGCCCGCGAGTGCGAGCAGTTGCGGATGGAGCCCGGCGGCGAGGTGGTCCTGGTGCTGCGGGTGCGCACCCTGTCGGGCCGGCCGGTCATGGTGGAGCGGTCGCTCTACCCGCTGTGGGTGGGGGAGTTGGTGGCGCGGATCCCGCCGGACGCGGTCTCGCACACCGAGCCGCTCCAGGAGCAGGGCGTGGTCTTCGCCGACGCCGACCACACCATCGACCTGACCTCGGCCGACGCCGACGACGCGCGGCTGCTCGGCTGCGAGCCGGGCGACGCGCTGCTGCGCGAGCGCCGCCGCTCCACCGACCCCTCCGGCGCGCCCCTCGAATGGTCCGAGGACCGCTACCTGCCCGGCACCGTCGCCTTCACCGTCCACAACTCCATCGCCGCCTCCGCCCTGACCCGCCGCCACCGCCGCGCCCCCTGACGCGGGGCACCTCCCGGCTCCTGCCGACCGCCGACCGCGTGGAGCGGCCGGGGAAACCGGTTGATCGGCCCACCCCCTTCGGATAGCAATGTCCCGTGATACGAGGTGAGAAGATCGGCCTGCGGGCACGGCTCGAAAGCGACGTCCCCGTCCTCCACGCCGAGTTGTACGACGACGTGGCCACCCGGTCGCGCGCCGACTCCCGCCCGTGGCGGCCCATTTCGCCGGGCTCGGATCACTCGCCCTTCGCCGTGGCCGGACCGTCCGACCAGGCGGCGTGCTTCTCCGTCGTCGAACTGGACTCGCAGGGCCTGGCCGGCGAGGCCCTGCTCTGGGGCATCGACACCCACAACCGGACGGCTCACCTCGGGATCGCGCTGCGCCCCGCGTTCCGCGGCCGCGGGCTCAGCGGGGACGTCCTGCACGTGCTGTGCGAGTACGGCTTCGCCGTACGGGGACTCCAGCGGCTGCAGATCGAGACCCTCACCGACAACGCGCCGATGCTCGCCGCGGCCACAAGGGCCGGGTTCACGCGGGAGGGCACCCTGCGGCACTCCGCGTGGGTCTACGGCGCCTTCGCGGACGAAGCCGTCCTCGGCCTCCTCGCGAGCGAGTGGGTCCGCCCGTAGGGCGCCCCGCCCAACGTCACTTCGGGCCGTCGCCGTCGCGGCGGATCGCGGCGGGCGCGCGGGCGAACGCGGTGGCGACGCGCGCCCGGTGGGTATCCGCTGGGGCGGAACCGGGCGGGCGCCCCGCTCGGCTGGAGCGGGGCGCCCGAGGGGCGGGGGAGTGGTGGTGCCTCAGACGGCGGTGGCGTACCTGGCGGGGTCGGCGTCGAAGACCGGGCCGCACCCCGCGCAGCAGAACCAGTAGCGGTTGCCGTCGTGGTCGCGGAACAGGCCCTGGGCCTCGGCGACGCTCTTGACGACGGTGCTGCCGGTCATCACGGGGCAGACGGCGGTGTCGTCGCCTGCGGCCGCCGCGGAAGGCGCAGCCGCTGCCTGGCCGCCGCCGCAGCAGCTGCCGGTGGGGAGGGCCTGGGGCCCGGTGTTCTCGGTGGTCACGAGGGATACCTGTCTTTCCGTGACGGGGTGGGCGATCGGGTCAGGCGGTCGTGGTGGCCGTGCTGGTGAAACCGCGCAGGCGCAGGCTGTTGCCGACGACGAAGACGCTGGAGAAGGCCATGGCGGCGCCGGCGAGCATCGGGTTGAGCAGGCCGAGTGCCGCGATCGGGAGGGCCGCGACGTTGTAGGCGAAGGCCCAGAACAGGTTCGACTTGATGGTGCCGAGCGTCCTGCGGGACAGGCGGATCGCGTCCACCGCGCCGAGCAGGTCGCCGCGGACCAGGGTGATGTCGGACGCCTCGATCGCGACGTCCGTGCCCGTTCCCATGGCCAGCCCCAGATCGGCCCTGGCCAGTGCGGGCGCGTCGTTGACGCCGTCGCCGACCATCGCGACCGTCCTGCCCTCGCCCTGCAGGCGGGCCACGACGTCCACCTTGTCCTCGGGCAGCACCTCGGCGAAGACCTGGTCGATCCCCACCTCGGCGGCGATCCGCCGGGCCACCGCGTCGTTGTCCCCGGTGAGCAGGACCGGCGTCAGCCCGATCCTCCTCAACCGGGCTATCGCCTCGGCACTGGTGGGCTTGACGGTGTCGGCGACCACCAGCACGCCCCGGGCGGCACCGTCCCAGGCGACGGCGACCGCGGTCCTGCCCTCGGCCTCGGCGCGGGCCTTGGCGGCCGCCGTCTCCGGGCTCAGGTACAGGGACCACTCGGCGAGCAGGGACTCGCGGCCGACGAGCACGGCGTGCCCCTCGACGACGCCGCGCACGCCCTTGCCCTCGATGTTCGCGAAGTCCTCCGCGGCCGGCGGTGCGCCGGTCTCCTGGGCGGCGGCCTTCGCGACGGCCTGGGCGACCGGGTGCTCGGAGGAGTCCTCCAGCGCGCCGGCCAGGCGGAGCAACTGCGCCCGGTCGGTGCCCGGTTCGGTGAAGACCTCGACCAGGGCCATCTTCCCGGTGGTGACCGTCCCGGTCTTGTCGAGCACGACCGTGTCGACCCTGCGCGTCGACTCCAGCACCTCCGGCCCCTTGATCAGCACGCCCATCCGGGCGCCGCGGCCCGTGCCCACCAGCAGGGCGGTCGGCGTGGCGAGCCCGAGCGCGCAGGGGCAGGCGACGACGAGCACCGCGACCGCCGCGGTGAACGCCGCGGCCACCGGGAACCCGGCCCCCAGCCACGCGCCCAGGGTGGCCACGGCGAGGGCGATGACGACCGGCACGAACACCGCGGAGATCCTGTCGGCCAGGCGCTGCACCTGGGCCTTGCCGGTCTGCGCGTCCTCCACGAGCCGGGCCATCTGCGCGAGCCGGGTGTCCGACCCGACACGGCCGGCGCGGACCACGAGACGGCCGCCGGCGTTGACCGTGGCGCCGGTGACCGGGTCGCCCTCGCCGACCTCGACCGGGACGGACTCGCCGGTCAGCATCGACGCGTCCACCGCGGAGGTGCCCGACACGACCACGCCGTCGGTCGCGATCTTCTCGCCCGGGCGGACGACGAACGCGTCGCCGACCCGCAGGTCCCGGATCGGGATCTTCGTCTCGACGCCGCCGCGCAGCACCGACACGTCCTTCGCGCCCAACTCCAGCAAGGCGCGCAGGGCCGCGCCGGCCTGCCGCTTCGAACGCTTCTCGAAGTACCGGCCGGCCAGGATGAACATCGTCACGCCCGAGGCGACCTCCAGGTAGATGGCGGAGGCCCCGTCGGTCGGCGCGAGCGTCAGCTCGAAGGGGTGTTTCATGCCCGGCGTGCCGGCGTCGCCGAGGAACAGCGCGTACAGCGACCACAGGAACGCCGCCGCCGTCCCCATGGAGATCAGCGTGTCCATCGTGGCGGTGCCGTGCCTGAGGTTCGTCCAGGCCGCCTTGTGGAACGGCAGCGCCGCCCACACGATCACCGGGGCCGCCAGAGTCAGCGACGCCCACTGCCAGTTGGTGAACTGCAGGGCCGGGACCATGGCCATCGCGATCACCGGCAGCGTCAGCACGACCGACACCGCCAGGCGGTCGCGCAGCGACCTCAGCTCCGGGTCGGCGTCGTCCGGGGACCCCGCCGCGCCGCCGTCCTGCTCCGCCGCCTCGGGCAGCGGGAGCGCGGCCGTGTAGCCGGTCCTGACCACCTCGGCGACCAGCAGTGCGGGGTCGTAGTCCGCGGGGACGCTCACCCTCGCCTTCTCGGTGGCGTAGTTGACGGTGGCGGTGACGCCGTCGAGCCTGTTCAGCTTCTTCTCGATCCGCATCGCGCAGGAGGCGCAGGTCATCCCGCCGATGGCCAACTCGATGCTCTGCCCGCTGCCGGCGGGCGCCGTGGTACTCATGCCGATCCTTCTCCCGACCCGTCAGGCAGCCGACCGTGCGGTCAGTGGCCGTGGGAGTCCGTGTCGTGGGTGGTGCCGGCCCCGCCCCGGGCCGCGTCGAGGACGAACGTGGCCGTGTGCACCTGACCGCCGACCTGGAAGTCCAGGTACAGCAGGTAGCGGCCCGCCGTGGGCGCCTGGGCCGCGAACGCGATCCGCGGGCCGCCCCTGTCGCCCGGCCCGGGCTCGGCGCCCTGCGGATGGACGTGCAGGTAGGCGAGGTCCCCCTGGCGCAGCGCGACCAGGTGGCCGTAGGCGCCCAGGTAGGGCTCAAGAGCGGTCACGGGCCTGCCGTCCCGGGTGACGGTGGCGGTCAGCTCGCCCGTCGTCCCGGCCGTCAGGCGCCCGGACAGCGCCACCGAGAATCCGTCGACCACACTGGTCGTGCGCACCGCCGGGGCGGCAGCCGGGGCGAGGTCGCCCGCGACGTCGACGCTGCTCGTCAGCGTCACGTTCGCGGCGTCCTTACCGGCAGCCGGCGTGAAGTCCGTGTACACGCGGTACGTGCCCGCCGCGTCCCACCGCCACGGCGCCGACCACGTGCCGGTGGCCCGGTCCAGGGTCGGGTGCACATGGCGGAAGTGCGTGCCGTCGGAGCGCACCACGATCAGGTGCAGGTCCTTGTCGTGCGACGCCGTGTAGTCGAGCAGCGGCCTGCCCGCCTCGTCATGGATCCGGAAGTCCAGGTCTCCCGGCTGACCGGTCGTCCCCGGCGCGCTCACGTCAGTCAGCAGGTAGCCGCCCGCGGACGCCGAGAGCCCCGCGGGGGCCGTCGAGGACTCCTCGTGAGCCATGGTGTGCCGGTCGTTCATGTCGGTCTTCCCCTCCCATCCGGTGACCACGCTCGGGGGGACCGCGACGGCCGCGATGCCGAAGGCACCGGCGAACGCGATCGCCAGCCCCGCCGCGTAGGCGGTCAGCCGTCCTGCCGCGTTCATCGGACCCGCACCGCCGCGTAGCCGGCCTCGTCGACCGCCGCGAGCACCCGCGCGTCGTCGACCGCTCCGGAGCCGGTGACGACGAGCCGGCCGGTCAGGGCGCTGACCTCGATGCCCTCGACCCCCGGCACCTGGCCGACCTCCTCGCGGACGGACATCTCGCAGTGGCCGCAGGTCATGCCCGTCACCTTGTACTCGATGCTGCTCGTCATGCCGCTCTCCTTCCCCGCCCGCCATATACCCCTAGGGGGTATCTGTTGTGTCTGCGACCATATACCCCTGAGGGGTATATGGCAAAGGTGGGTGGGTGCGAGCGCGGGACGGCCCTCGGGCGCCGGAATCCCGGTGGCTTCGGCCCGGCGGATCCACCACGCTGTGAGCGTGACGGTCTTCCACCTGGTGCAGCACGCGGAGAAGAGGCGGGAGCCCGGCGATCCGGGTCTGACCGGGAGGGGGCGGCGGCAGGCGGCCGCGACGGCCGAGTGGGCGTGGCAGGCCGGCGTGCGGGCGCTGTTCAGCAGCCCGTTGCGGCGCGCGCGGGAGACCGCGCAGCCGATCGCCTCCCGGACCGGGCTGCCGATCCGGGAGGACGCCCGGCTGCGCGAGCGGATGAACCGGGAAGGGGCCCAGCGCCTCGACCAGTTCCTGGCGGAGTGGGCAACCGCGGTGCGGGACCGGGACTTCGTCCCTTCCTCCGGTGACTCCTCCCGTGGCGCCGGGGAGCGGATGCGCGCCTGCCTGGCCGAACTGGCCGGAGAACCGGGCCCGGTTGCCGTCGTGACGCACGGCGGCGCCACGGTGGACCTGCTGCGCACCCTGCTCGGCGACCGGGCGGTACCGGCCGAACTCATGGAACAGGGCGTTCCGTCCTGCGCGATCACCACGCTGGATCAGCTGTCCGTGGTGGAGATCGCCTCGGTGGCGCATCTGGCGCCACCGTCACCGTTCACCGCGTAGCGCCGGCCGCACCGCCCGCGCCGGTCCATCGGCCGGTCGGGCGGAGGGCGTTGAGGGCGGCGCGGCGCGCGGGCGGCACGGGGCGGAGGTCGCTGAACCGGCCCCGGCCGCCTGCGGCGAGTCGCGGGAGTCGCGCTACGGACCTGCGCCGGGCCGGCCGCTCCGGCGCCGGACCGCGACGACGGCGACCGCGCCCGCGGCGACCAGGGCGGCGCCCGCGGCCGCGGTCGGCAGCACCTGCGAGGAGCCCGTGGCCGCCAGCGCTCCCCGGCTGCCGGACTGCGGGGAGGGATCGTTCGCACCGGCGCCGGGGGAGGGGGCGGGCGGTGTCGTCGCCGTGCCGCCGCCCGCCGGCATGGTCGCCGTCGCGGCCACGGACGGGGTCGGGGACGGGGTGCCGGTGGGAGTGCCGGTGGTCGCCGGCGGTGTGGTGGCCGGGGTGGTAGCCGTCGGGGCGGGCGTGGTCGTGGTCGTGGTCGGGTCGGGAGTGGGGGTCGTCCCGGTCGGGTCGGGGGTCGGGGTGGCACCGTCGCCGGGCAGGGTGATGGCCGAGGTGTCCAGGTCGCCGACGGCGAAGGTGTAGACGGCGGTGTCGCTGACGGTGCCGCCCTTGACCAGGTCGGCGGACCAGGTGAACTTCAGCCGGTAGACGCCGGGTCGGGTGAAGGCCCAGTTGGCGTGCTGGTGGGTGAAGGTCGGCACCGGGTAGGAGGCGGGCAAGCCGGCCCGCCCGTCGATGACCATCTCCGGTTCCCCGAACGGCGACCACTCCCACAGCACGACGTCACCCGGGCCGTCGACGCCCTCCAGCGTCAGCCTCATGTCACCGCGGACGTCGTCGGAGGTGAAGGACTGGGTGCTCCAGCCTGCCCAGATGACGTCGGGATCCTGGGTCTGCGGAATGGTGTGGATCGTCGTCCCCGGGGCGCCCAGGAAGAAGAACCCGGGTGTGTCGTCGGAGATCGTGACCGCACCCGCCTGCGTCAGGTGCAGGATGACCGACCCGGGGGTGCGCCACACGGGAGCGAGCGCCTCCCGGTCGTCCAGCAGCAGGGTGCGGAAGGCGCCGCCCACCATGCGGGGCGATATCGCGTCGACGTGGCCGACGTCGATGACCGTGCGTTCGCTGTGGACCGGGGCTTCGGCCGGCGCCTGCGCCGCGGCGGCGGTGGCGGCCGGTGCGCCGGATTCTGCCGTGGCCGCGGGCGCGGCGGCCAGTGAACCGAGAGTGATCAGAGCGACCGCCGACGCTGCCGCGATCAGGCGCGGCATGGGGCGGGAGGGCGCGATGTCGCCCATGGGGCTTCCTTCTGCCGGGGACGAGGGACGCCCGAGACGCTAGCGACTTTGAATGTCGTTTTCAATTAATTGACCCGCGACTGACGTCAACTGGCCGCCGAGGCATGGCATTTCGGGTGTACTGAACCTTTCGGACAGGTTGGCGCCGCGCCTTGCGTGATGAAAATGAAAATGGTTATCGTCTCGACCGGGGGTCCACCCGGGACCCCGGAAGGGAGTTACTGTGCGTCACACTTCTGTGCGCGTACTGGTAGGGGCGGCCGCGATGGCGGGTGTCCTGGCAGTCGCCGGACCGGCCCAGGCGGCGTGCCCGGTCGTGCTGGACCACGGGCACGTGGACGTGGTGGGCCTGGCGTACGAGGACAGCCGGCTGCAGATCGCGGTCCACGACGAGAGCGGGGCGGTCGAGGTCGAGCACGCCCCGGAGGACGTGGTGCTGCGCGCGCTGCCCGCCGCCAGGACCACCGTGCCCGGCGGCCCGGCGTACGCGTTCCTCGGCACCGCCGGGCAGCCGGTGTGGATCCTGCCGGAGGTCCAGAACCCCGACCTGCTGTGGGCCGGCTTCGGCGCCGAGGAACTCCAGCCGGGGATCTTCAAGGACGACGCGGTGGACGTGAAGTTCCTGTCGCTGTCCGGCCCGGGGCGGCTGGCGGTCTACACCGACGACGTCTTCGGCGACCCGGAGACGGTGCTGGTCGACAGCGGCGACGGCCTGCCCGACACCGTCGGCCTGCACGCCGGCGACCACACCCACGCCAACTGGGCGTTCTCCAAGCCCGGCACGTACACCCTGCAGGTCCAGGCCGGCGGCAGGCTCGCCGCCGACAACCGCCAGGTGACCTCACGCACCGTCACCTACACCTTCCAGGTCCAGAAGTGAGGAACTCCGCCATGCGCTCGCCCGCCCGCCTCCTCGGCCCCCTCGCCGTCTCCGCCGCCCTGCTGGCGGCCGTGGCGTCCCCCGCCCAGGCCGCGCCGATCACCCTGTCCAGCGGTCACGTCGACGTCCTGGACGTCGACTACTCCTCCGGCGCCCTCACGCTGGACCTGCTGGACTCCACGACGACCACCAGCGTGGACCGCGACCCCGCCGACGTGACGCTGGCCGTGCCGGTGGCCGCCAAGCACACCAACGTTCCCACCACGCCGGCCTGGTCGTTCCTCGGGACCGGCGGCACCGCCTGGATCCTGCCGCAGAGCCAGACCTCCGGCCTGCTGTGGGCCGGGTGGAACGCCACCGACGTGCCGGCCGGGGTGTTCCGCAACAACACCCTGACCTTCTCCCTGACCAGCGTGACGGGACCGGCCGGGTTCAGCGTCTACACCGCGTCGGGCAGCACCCCGACGGTGCTCTTCGACAGCGGCGACGGCCTGCCCGACACCCTGCCGGTGACCGCCGGCGTCCACACGCACGCCAACTGGGGCTTCGACGCCGCCGGCACCTACACGGTGACCTTCGAGGTCAGCGGCGTGCTGGCCGCCACCGGCCAGACCGTCAGCACCGGCCCCAAGACGTACACCTTCCAGGTCGCCGCGAGCTGACCCCTGCCCGTCCCCGCGAGAACCCGCCCCGGCCCCTTCCCCCTCCCGCGGGAGGGGCCGGGTGCGCCGGGTGCCCGCGGACCCCCACCCACCGACCCACGCAAGGAGCACCGGCAACGATGAAGAGCACGACGGGCATACGGCTGGCGGCGGCCGGATCGGCGGCCGTCCTGACCATGGCCGCCGGCGCCTCCGGAGCGACGGCCCTGCCGGGCACGCCGTCCGGCGCTCCGGACGGCTCCACCGCGGTGGCCCTCGACATGGCCTCCGGACAACTGGAGTTGACCCCGGCGCCGAGGCGCGGAGCCGGAACCGGCGCCGGAACCGGCGTGACCGCCGCATCCGGTGCGGACCCCGGCGGGATCGAGCAGGCCACGGTGCCCGACGACCCCGCGTACGCCTTCCTCGGCCGCCCGGGAGACCCGCTGTGGCTCGGCGGCGACGGCCATGAGGCCGGCTGGGACACCACCGGCGTCAGCGCCGACCAGGTGGCCCCCGGCGGCCTGCAGTGGTCGCTGACCGCCGCTCAGGGCCCCGGGCCGGTGATCGCCTACACCCCGGCCGCCGCGACGCCCGGCGCTCCCGAACCGGCCGGCCCGCAGGTCGTGTTCGACAGCGGCGACGGCCTGCCCGACACCGGAACCCTGCCCGTTGCGGCCAGCGGCCCGCTGGTGTGGGCCTTCCCCCGGCCCGGCGACTACCAGTTGACCCTCACCGCGTCGGCCCTGCTGCCCGGGGGCGGGACCAGCACGGCCACCCTGCACCGCACCGTCCGGGTCACCGGCACTGCCTCCACGACCTCGTCCCCCTCTTCGCCCTCTTCCCCCGTCTCCGGACCGGCCTCGCCACCGGCGACGGCCACCGCACCGCAACCCGTCCTTCCGGTACGGCTGCTGGCCGCCCGGACGCAGGACGCGCCCAGCACCCAGGCGGTGACCATCGGCGACGGGCACGTCGACGCCCTGGCCGGCCGGATCGTGGACGGCCGGCTGCGGCTGGTGTTCAAGGACAGCCGCACCCCGGACGCGATCGTGTGGCGGGAGCCGTCCTCGGTCGTGGTGCACGTCAACGACAAGGCCGTCGAACACGTCCCCGCAGGCGGCGCCTACTCCTTCCTGGGCACGCCCGGCAGCGCGTTCTGGCTCATCCCCCAGGTGCAGAAGCCCGGCGTGGTCTGGGCCGGGTGGAACACCGAGGCGCTGCGCGCCGCCGACCTCGAAGGCCCGGTCGGCCTCCAGCTGTCCGCGGTGTCCGGCCCCGGTGCGGTGACCGTCTGGGAGACCGCGGGCCTGGGCGGCGCGCAGGTGATCTACAACAGCCGCGACGGCCTGCCCGACACCCAGCGCGTCGACCTGGGCGTCCACGCGCACGCCAACTGGGGCTTCTCGGCTGCCGGTACCTACAAGCTCACCTTCCGCCTGCAGGGCACCCTGCGGTCCGGCGGGACCGCCACCGACACCCGCACCTACACCTTCACCGTCGGCGACCGCCCCGGCACCGGGGCGCCGACCACCCCGCCGCCGGCATCACCGACCGCGCCGGCCGGCTCCACCCCGTCCGGCGCCGGCGGGCCGGCGTCCCCGGGGCACGGCCCGGCTTCCGGCGGGAGCGGCAGCGCGGGACCGGGAGGCGGCCCGGCGCAGGGCAGCCTGGCCCGCACCGGAGCCGGCGGCACCGTGGCCGGCGCGGTCGCCGCCGCCGCGCTGACGGCCACCGGCGCCGTCGCGGTGTTCGCCACCAGGCGCCGGCGCCGCACCGGCACCTCCGACGCCTGAGCGCGCGGCTCGCGCCGTCCCCGTTCCGCCACCCATGTGACCCCGAGAACCGTGGAGTTGTCCCGATGCATCCGCCCAGCCGCCTGACGCGGGCCGTGGCAGCCGCCGCCGTGTGCGGCGCCCTGCTCGCCGCCTGCCATCCGCCCAGCCGTGGGGACGGCGACTCCTCCGGCACGGCGCTGAAAGTGGTGACCACCACCGAGATCCTGGCCGACCTCGTCAAGCAGGTCGGCCGGGACCGCGTCCAGGTCGCCTCCATCGTGCCGCCCGGCGGCGATCCCCACTCCTACGAGCCCACCCCGCGCGACGCGGCCGAAGTGGCCGACGCCGACGTGACGTTCACCAACCACCTGCTGCTCGAAGAGCACGCGCTGATCAAGACCATCGACGCCAACGCGCGCAAGGACACCCCCAACGTGTCGCTGGCCGAGGCGTCCGAGACCTACGGCGCGGACGTCATCCCGCTGGTGGAGAACGTCGGCCTGGACGTCCTGTGGCTGGGACTGCGGGTGCGCGGCGAGGGCACGGCGCGCGGCGCCACCCGCGCCTCGGACATCCAGCTGTCCGCCACCGCCGTCTCCGGTCCCGGCCGTCTCGTCGCGTACCTCACCGGGTCCCTGGGACAGCCGGTGGTCTACTTCGACTCCGGCGACGGCCTCGACGCCAAGGACACCACCGTCCTGCCGCCGGCCGCACACACCCACCTGAACTGGGCCTTCACCCGACCCGGCCGCTACCGGCTGACGTTGAAGGCGAGGCTGAAGAACCTCACAGGCCCGGCCCAGGACCTCGGGTCCGGGACGTTCACCTTCGCCGTCGGGGTCGACCCGCACACCGTCGCCGGACCGGGGGCGACCGTCCTGGACGACGGGCACACCGACCTGACCGTCAACCTCGACACCGGCCGCCTGTCCGCCTTCACCGACCTGCGCACCAACGGGCGGGCCCAGGAGGAGATCCCGCCGGGCGACATCGTCATCGACGTGCCGAACAAGGCCCTGGAGCACGTTCCCGGCGACAAGGCGTTCCGCTTCCTCGGCCCGCCGGGCGCCGCCGTCCACCAGCTGCCGCAGGCCGTGCTGGGCAAGCACGTCCACGGCGAGATCGACCCGCACCTGTGGCAGGACGCGGAGAACGCCAAGGCGTACGTCCAGCTCATCCGCGACACCCTCAAGAAGCAAGACCCCGCCGGTGCGGCCTCCTACGACCGCAACGCGCGGGCCTACGAGGGCCAACTGGACGACCTCGACGCCTACATGACGACGAGGATCACCGGCATTCCGCCCGGCCGACGCCAGCTGATCACCACCCACGACGCGTTCGGCTACCTGGCCAAGGCGTACGGGATGACCGTCGCCGGGTTCGTCGTGCCCAACCCATCCCAGGAACCCAGCGCCGACGACGTCCAGCGGCTGACCGCGACCATCCGCAACCTGCACGTGCCCGCGGTGTTCATGGAACCCAACCTCGCCCAGCGCGCCACGGTC
>Ga0123353_10007359_pt1 | contig 14859 bp, 16 predicted proteins | sample TergutLab28metaG_3_FD_92763 | JGI IMG/M metagenome (GOLD analysis project Ga0123353, IMG submission 92763) | Labiotermes labralis P3 segment gut microbial communities from Petit-Saut dam, French Guiana - Lab288 P3 | ecosystem: Host-associated > Arthropoda: Insects > Digestive system > Gut ... | reverse complement strand
TTTTGGCAATAAGAGCACTTAACTATAATTTTTCCAAGGGCCCCCCCCCCCCCACGGAATTTTGGACTTCTAGCGGTCATGGCAGTCTCACTTTCGTTTAGGTTGCAGGTCAAATGGTGCTGTTTCATTAACCGAAAAATTGTAGCACCAGTGGACGTACTTCCTCAAAATGCTCATGATTTGTTGAAAATGGGCAAACTTTCAATATTCCCAAGAGCAAAAATGGAGTCACAGCCATAGAGTGTTCCACTAAAAATACCCAAGCATGGTCATTGCCTGTATGATTTGAACAGCATCATCTGTCTGAAGAGTACCAATCGGCGCATCACGCAAAAGTTCTGCTGCATTGATTTCGAAAATTTGAGAGCAGCGTACCGTCGAAGGAACATTCAATCCCGCCTGCTGCCATTGAACTATGGGCACATCGCCCGTGTGTGGCACAGGAGGCTTACTCGTAATTTTTGCCACAGCGATCCGATTTTCTGTGCTGTTAACTACCAGTACCGGACGCACCTTTCCCGTCTTGGGGCGATCACTAAAGTGCAGATACACAAGCCAGATATCAAATGCTTGGACGTGGCTAGAGCTTGTCATATACAGAATCCTCATCTACGTCCCACTCGGCTGGCAATATCGCGTGACCTGCCTTGGCATCAATCTTTACAATGTGGGGATTATCCCAATCAAGGGGAACCGCTCCTGGCTTTTTCAGGGCAAAAGGCAGGCCACCTTCTGCGACCGACTGATACAGAAATATGGTCACCGCATCAGTAAGATTTAACCCCCACTGCCGGTAAACTTCAGCTGCGGATTCTTTTAGCTCAGGATCTATGCGCATCTTTAGGTCTGCTGTTTTTGACATGGGTACTCCTCTCAATTTGTGTACCCATTATACCTGCAATGTACCCACAAATCAAAGTCATCATCTCGCAGAGCAATCCTCTGTCCATTAATGCACACCCTAAACGCCACGATAACTTAAGCCTCTGCACCGACGAGCTCTTTTTCAAGTGCACCCTTTCCAAGTACGTCCTTTACCTGTTCAACATTGCGCGTTGATCGGTCGGAAAAGCGATAGTAGCAGTCATAGCAGGTGCTAGCACCGCTTGCTGCTTTTGCTTGGCAGATGGGGCATGTTTTCATCATGTTCATGGTCTTACTCCTTGTGCATTAGTGTATTTTGCCAGGTGTTCGCCGGGTTTTAGCCAGCGGCTTTTGCTAGTGGGTCGCTCGAGTACGCTTTTTGTGCCGGGCGGGCTTTGGCACATGCGGTTTGGCGCGATGTTTCTACGCAAAGCGATGACACGTCCTCGTCTGTCAAGAAAAGCTAGGTCCAGCGCGTATTTCATGCCAAAGGTATGTACTCCCTTGCAGGGAATCAGGTGCAGCGCGTCAAAATCTAGCTGGTGTTGACGCGTGCCCAGCAGACCTTTCATGCGGTCGTAATGGGTAGTGGCTGTCTTTATGTTCATAGTTGCCCTTTCACTTTTTGTGTTGCTGTCAAAACCCTGTGCTCCAGAAAATGCAGAGACTTTTTTCGCGGGTCAGTACGCTTGGTGCGCTTATACCACTGCGCGCAAAAAAGCTTGCCGCAAATAGTTCGTATTCCAGCTGAAAATGCAGTGTTCGTTTCTGCAAAAACAGTTCACCGCTGCTGCCAACGTCTACTCTGACCCGATAGGAACCTCGTGTGCCGCCACTGTATCCCATGGCGGTTTCAAGTGCGTGCCCTGCTGCTGTTGCGGGGTCTTCGTTTGAGGTCACCAGCGTTCGCGCGACCTCGGGAACAATGCGGTCAAAGCGTGCTGCTTCGGCAAAGAACATGCCCACATTGACCACAATGACCAGCACCAGCAAAACACAGGGCAGCAACATGACCAGCTCTGCCGTCATCTGTCCGCTATCACGCTGGCACAGACCTTTTGACCACGTGCACAGTCGCCTGCCCAGCTGTTTGCTGCTTTGTCTGTGCTGCATCTTCATGGACTGCCTCTCCTCATCTTTGCTCTTCCTCGCCAACATCTTTATCAGCATCTTTTATCTGCCGAGGGCAGCAAAAAGTTCTTGTTCTTTGCTGCGAACAGCGGCAAAGGCAGTGCTGACCATGTTTTGTACCTGCTGGCTAAAGGGCAGCGGAATAGTAACGCCCAGTACCTGAACGTTTAGCATCTGCTCGATGCGTCTGCTTGCCTGGTCGTCTAGGTCGTTAATCATGCCGCTGACTGCTTCGCGGATGCCGGCGATAGATGCCCCGCCGCTTCGCTCGAGAACGTCTTTTGCCGCAGCGACTGACCTGACAAAACCACCTTCAAATCCAGCAGCATTGCGATCCCCAATGTCAGCGGTGTTGACCAGCGTTGGCTGGGGCTTGCGTAAATCTGGTGCTGTTATCTGTGCTGTCTCGAAAAAGGTTCGCAGGCTACGCTGCATTACTGTGTCCAGTCCAAAGGGCAGCCCTGAAACCAGCTGTTCTAGCTGTGCCGTGCCCCGGTCATGCAGCGCAAGACAGGTACCCCATATCTGCAAAGCAAATCCCAGCACGGCAGTACTGCTGCCGGCTTCGTCTGCACCCATTAGCGCGCGCGTTACGCCAGCAAAACCCTCGCTTGCAGCACTGCTTTCTGCCATATCACGCGACTGCGACAGCAAATGAGGGATTGTCGACTCGGTCGCAGAGGGCATCAGGCGCGCACCTGCCATCGCAATTTGTCTGCCCAAAGCACGATCAGCAGAATCGGTCAAAGCTGGCAGGGTAAAGGCCGGCAACTCGCGTTCACTGGTAGACATCACAATACACAGATAGCCACGCGCACCAGCCGGCGTATAACTCAGCCTGCCGCCCTGCAGAAAAGACGAAGCCTCTTCGCGGAGCTTGTCCAGTGACTCTCTGGTTCTGCTGCGTACCCGGTCTTGCTCGACCTGTATGCTGTCTTGTGCCTGATACCACCAGCGTAGTGCTGCTGCCTGCTGGTTCCATGATTGGACGTACTCTGCCAATTGCTGCTCCCACATCTGCAGCGCACGCCAATGCGGCGGCGCGCACAGCAAGCACGGTGGATGGTCAAGGTCTCCCATGACGTAATCGAGGGTGCGTGCTTTAATTTCTGCGGAGGAACCCGCAAGTCCAAAACAGTTAGTGCGTGTGTGATAGGCGCGGCGTACGCCTGGCGCGTGGTCGACCAGATAGATGCGCTGTTGCCGCTGCTGCGCAAGGAGGTCGTGCGCGTTAAGGTCACTGACACTAGCAGCCTCTGTCTGTGCTGCTGTGTTAAGGGTTGCTCGCACTTCCTGGTCAAGCAGCTGCCCAATACGCTGGTAGTCGCTGCGATAACGTTCTTGCAGGCGGTCACGGTTCTGAGACGTGTTATCAATAGGTGCTGGACCGCTAATGCTTGGTGGGGCTTGCGCGCGCAGGTTTGTCCAGCCACGACTAAAGTCATCGATGCCCCGCAGCGGATTGTAGTGCGGACGCGTCACGCCAGCAGGCTTGAAGGTGTTGCGCCGAAAGCACTCGTCAATGGCAGCCTCGACATCACCCTCAAGCCGCTTGATTTCGTGCGCCGAGTCAGTATTTGCCTCGCTTGTTGCTGTTACTTCTTCGAGTATCTGTTGTTCTGCCGGTGAAAAACCCGTCAGCTGAACCTCACCCCTCGCAGGAAAAGGAATCGCTATAGCAACATAGCTGGTACCGTTAAAATCTGACAGCAGCTTTGAATTTTCGCTGGCAAGGTGGTAGCTTTGCGCAATCGCCAAATAAGGTGTCGCCTGATTAACAGCATCTGCCAGCTGATAGGCATGACGCGCAAAATCACGCCGCTTTTCGCAGTAGCGGCGGTTAAAGTCGACAATACGTTCAAAAAAGGGCGTCGCGCCCGCACCGCCAACCGGTGCTGTCAAGACGACCAGTAACCCCGAAACCACGGTCACTGCATGAATCACCAGTCCAAAAAGGTTCGCCGTCAGCAACATGGCGTCAAGGGTTTGAACCACCATGACCGATTTCGCGCTTACATCAGCTGCCGCCAATGCACCTAGGTCGGCAACGGCTTGGATGTCTGAAGATGTGGAGTTTGTCCAGTACCACTGCACACTGCTCGCAAGCAGCACAACACTCAGGACAACACCCAACACCACCGTCAGCGAGGTCGAACCTCGTTCGTTTAAGAACCACGAAAGCTTCATGCTAGCTATACCACCGATTTCTCATATGTTTGGACGCTCTCTCTTTCTCTTTCCTGCGGAGCACTCTTTCCAGCAGGTCATTGCCTAGGGCGAGACAAAGCCAAAGTGCTGCGGGGCGTCCTGCGGTGTTCCCAGCACACCGTAGCGCGCACCTGTGGTCACCGCACGACCCGTGACTTCTAGGTCTTGGTTTATGCCCGCGCCCAGCAAGAGGCCTGTCAGCGGCAGGGGCTCTTGTTTGACCGTCACCTGCACTTCGATGACCTCTGAGGTCGCGTCCCCGCTGACAGCAATACGTAGAGTGCCCGGCACCCAAAAGGCTTTGCCACGGGGCAGGCCTTCTAGCTTGTCTGCTGCATAAGAACGCAGCAGCAGGTCTCTGCTGCTGCCCGCCGCTTCTTCGGTTGCGACAATACGACACAAACCTGAGGCAATTTGCCCCAGTGCCATCTGCGTGTACAAGTAGACCACCGGCTGCAGCGTCAGCAGTATCAGCACGCAGACAATCACAATGACGTAGGGCAGCTCGACGAGTGCCTGTCCGCGATCACGCTTGCTGGTCTGGACGCACTCCTCCGCACGCTGCAATCGCCGGTGCCGCATCCCTAGTGAATGATGAGGTCTTTGAGCCATTGTTCGCTAATTCCTGATGCGGCACCTGCCGGGGGCAGGCAGTAGGGTGCGCGTAAGTAGGTTTTTGAGCTGTGCGTGCCGCTGCTACTGCCCGCCGAGCTGAAATAGCTGAACAGCGCTGCACATGCCAGCAAAACCGCTGACCCAACAAACAGCGCAAGCAGATACTCAGTGTTTGCCTGCCCCGATTCCTGCCCCAATTTCTGCTTTACTTCCTTCATCTGATGCTGCCCAGTTGGCTGGTCACGCTCTCCCACACACCTGCTAGCTGCTCGTGAAAAGCAATCGCTAAAATAATGCAGGCGATTACCACCACCGCCAGAATAATCACGTACTCAGCTACTCCCTGTCCGCAGTCACGTCGCAGACCCGCTAGCCTCTTCATAATTGCCTCTTTCATCGGTAGTACCTTCCTTTCGTTTTTGCTCCTAAACACTTCATCCAGTTTGAGGTGTCCTGACGAGTGGATAAGTGGTGCTTAGCCACCGTCAGAACACCTCAAACTAAAACTGCATGCCCTGCATTACCTGTGCCATAACTGGTCCCATGAGTAAAATCAAAACTGCAGGAACAATGCACAGTCCTAGTGGTGCCAGAATCTTTACGGGCGTTTTGGCGATGCGCTCTTCTAGGCGCGCAATACGGTAGTCCCGCACCTCTTGGGCAAAAGTTCCCAGCGCAGAGCCCAGTGGCGTTCCCAGCGTAAATGCCTGCCGCAGCGCGTTCACAAAGCGCAAAACCGCCTCTTCTTGCAGCGCATCTGCCAGCTGCTCGAATGCCTTCATCCGCGAGAGCATTCCCACCTGATACACCTGCTCGGCGCGCCGAAACTCAGCTGCAAGCGGTGTGTCATAGCTGGACAAATACCACTCGAATGCCTGATCAATGGACAGCCCTGCTCCTAAAGCAAGCAGCAAAACATCCACCATCTCGGGCAAATCATTCATGCAGCTATCACGCAAAGTTTGCAGCCGATGCTGCTCGATGCGCGCCTTGACTGGCAGGGCAAAAATCCGAATCACCGGCAAACTGCTAACCCTTTTTATCAGCTGGCAGAGTCCGTCCAGTACTGCCCGGTTTGTGCCAGTAGCAGTGTTTGTTGCAGCACTCTGCTCGCTGCTGTCTGTCTGTTTCAGCAGCAATAGTCGTCTGCGTTGCCAGTGCTGGCGGCTGTTGCCCCTCTGCAGCACTAGCTGCATCAGCAAAGCAGCAGACAGCGCAGCACAAAGCACCGCAACAAGGGCACAGATGCCGCTGAAAAGCGTGCTATTAATCACGCTAAACACGAATATTCACCACCGACCGCACCCAGAAAAAGCCGACTGCCACCAAGCAGAGTGCCAGGGCAAACAGAAACTGCCCACCTGAGGTATTGAGCCACTGACCCAAATAGCCGGGCATCACCAGCGACATCAAAGCAATCAGCGCAAAGGGAACTGTTCCCACCAAACGCACCGAACTTCTGCCCTGTGCCGTTTGCACTTTCAGTTTTTTGTTCAGCAGCAGGTCTTGTCTGATAGACGTTGCGACTTGTTCGTACAGTGCTGGAGCACTTCCTCCGATTTGTGCGGTGATATCAAGAACAGCGGCGATTGACTTTAGCTCGCGCAGGTCTGTTTTGGCAGCTAGTTCTCGCAAGGTGTCCCCACAACTGCGCCCCAAACTGGCATCGGCATCAAGGCGTCGCAGCAACTTGTTAGTTGGGCTGTCTGCTGGCTGTCCCTCGAGCACAAAGCGCAGTGCCTGGGGAAAAGATCTGCCCGCACGCAGCGACTGTGCTAGTTCGTCCAGCATGTCGGGAATCGCCTGACGCAGTGCTTGCCGCCTTTTGTCGGCACGGGATTGCAGCAGACCCAGGCTGCCTGCTACTACAAGCACCGCACAAGCAAGTGCCAGCAAAGCAGAACTTGCGGCAGCTACCAGCAGCATCAGTACTCCTGCGGCAAGCAGCCACCACTGCAGCACAGCCTCGCGGCAGCTTTCAAGCCCTGCGCGGTCAAACAGCTGCAGCAAAGCGTGCCCCAGCTGTGTTCGTGCACAAAAAGTCTGACACAGTCCGCCCTCTTCACTACCAAGGAGGGGACGCTTCCAAAAGGATGCCTGTAGCTGTTCTGTCCCAGAAAGCAATGGGTCAGCCCCAGCGTGCTTGCCCTGCAGACGCAGGCGCAAACGCTGCACGTCACGTTGTTGTTGCGCTGCTTCAAGTAGTGTCGCTGCGGCAGTACTTGCTAGGTAGGCACTGCAGATGATTGCTGCTACAGCAGCAATCATCTGCAGTGCCGGTGTCAGGGTGGTAGAAAAGAAGCTAGGCATGGACGTGCTCTGCCACGTGATGCTCTGCTTGCTCTGTCTGTTGCAGCGCTGCTTTCCACTGAGCGAGTTCTGCCTGGCTTGCCAGATTGCGCGTTACCAGCGTGTCGACAAAGGCGGGGATAGCGTGAAACTGCGCGCTGCCCACCACGGCTCCGTCAGCGTCTGTTCCCACTTGCTGAAAACGATAGAGCGAGTGCAGCGAAAAACTGTTATCGTCTGTGCGCAGCTCGACAACTTCGACAACACGCCGCTTGCCATCGCTGCAACGTTGCACGTGCACAATCAAATCTAATGCCGCAGCAATTTGCGCCTCGATTTGTGTTTGTGACTGGTCCGCACCGTAGCCAACCATGGTAATCAGGCGCGTGATGACCTCGCGCGGCGTGTTGGCATGCAGGGTCGTCAGCGAACCGTCATGACCGGTGTTCATTGCCTGCAACATTTCGAGGGCCTCGGCGCCACGAACCTCGCCAACAACAATACGGTCGGGGCGCATACGCAAACTGTTGATGACCAGGTCACGCACCGCTATCTCGCCTGTGCCTTCAAGGTTTGCTGGACGTGCTTCGAGGCGCAAAACGTGAGGGTGTGCAGAAAACTTTAACTCTGCCGAGTCCTCGATGGTCACAATACGCTCGTCACTGGGAATTTCAAGAGACAGCGCGTTTAGTAGAGTCGTTTTGCCACTGCCCGTACCACCACTGACGGCGATGTTTTGCCGTGCCGCAGTCGCCCATGACAGCAGAGTCGCAAGACGCGCGTCCACACTGCCACTTGCTGCCAGCTGATCAAGCGAAAACGCCGATTCACTAAACTTGCGAATCGTCAGCAGCGATCCGCTGAGCGACACCGGCGGAATCACCGCATTAATACGATGTCCTGCCGGCAAACGCCCGTTGACCATGGGATTTTGCTCGTCGATACGTCGCCCCAAAGGCGAAACAATGCGGTCAATCGCCATACGCAGCTGTTCTTCGCTGGCATAACTGTCGGGGCTTAGAATCACCTTGCCTTCGCGTTCAAAAAATATTGTGTTGGCTCCATTGACCATGATTTCGGTGACGCTGGAATCTGCCAGTAGCGAATCAATCACTCCTAGTCCCAGTACTTCGCTGACCGTTAAAGCAACCAAGCGGTCACGCTCGGCGCGGGTAGCAAACGATGCTGCTGTTCTTTTTGCTAAACGCCTGACGACCTCTTCGACCTCTTTGCGTGCCATGTCGCTGTCGGTCTTGAGCAGCGTGGCAATACGCTCGGGGGTAAAAATCTGGTACAGTTCAGATTTTAGTTGTTCAATAGAGTGGCGCACGACGCAACAACCCCTTTCGTCTGCTGCTGCCATTGCTACCACCAGGGTCACCACTGCCACCGAAAATGCTGCTGCCATCGCTACTGCCATTGTTGTGGACGGTCGTCAGACGTGCTCCTCCGTCACGCCGCATGGCGTAGCGGACAGCTGCCGTGTCATGCAGGTTCAAATCGCTACGCACGGCGATTTCGTCTAGGATGACAAAAAGTTCTGCCATAAAGGTACCCTGTTCAAACAGCTGGTCCAGCTGTCCGCTGTCAAAAAGAATCGCCAGTTCTGGTCCTGCCTCTCGCACAGAAAAGACCTGGTCGGCACCCAGCACCTGTGCGATTTCTTCGGCGCGCAAACCCGATTGTCGCGCACGATTCATCGCAAACAGCAGGCGTGACGCTGGTATGCCCAGGCGGCGGCACACATTTTTCAGTTCAGTCGTAGCACGCACGCCGACCACCGTCTGGTCAAACACACACAGCGCAAGGTCACTGCGTTCCAGCAACTCTGCGTGAAACAGCGTCCAGTAGGCACCGGTATTTATCACCAACAGCTGGTGTTCTTGCTGCAATTTCTGCAGAACCAGCGGCAGAGCCTGTGCCAAAGATTCAGCCTTTTCGGCAGCTGCACGCGGAGCATACAGCCATAAATTGGGTGCCAACTGCCGGCGAAAAGCACGCGTAGCACTGTGTCCCTGCGTAAAAGAATGCGGAGTATGTCCAGCAACCAAAGCGCTCACAAATTCTGCGAGGTCACCGCCACCGCAAGTCGTTGCGTGCTGGTCAAACTGCTGACCGGTTGCACCGAATAAAAAGCTGAGGTCGCCAAATTGCAGGTCGAAATCGACCAGTGCCGTGTTGATGTTTGCCTGTGCTGCCAAATACGCAAGCGCACTTGCGATGGTCGACTTGCCGGCACCGCCGCGTGCCCCAATCACTGGCACAACGACCGCACGCTGGTCAAACTCCCCTGGGTTAAGGTGAGCGAATGTGCGGGTCACATCTCCTGCCGACTGCGCAGCACTGCCACCTATAAGGCTGGCTACTTCGCTGACGCGTTCAAGCACGTTGTGCAACTCGCTTTTGCTTGCCTGGCGCGCAATAGTACCGCGCGCACCTGCAAGCATTGCCCGCTGAACATAGGCGACATCATCTGATTGGGTGACAACGATGATTCCTAGATGAGGATGTGCCAGCCGAATGGCATCGCACAGATTAAGGGAGGAAATATCAGAAATCAGCGTGTCAATAATCACCAAACGACGGGTCGCTGGGTCGTCAAGGGCAAGTGCTCGCAGGCACTCGGCGCCGTTGCGAAAAGTATGCACCATGCGCACCTTTCCGCTGGTCATGAGGCTGCTCACCTCGAGGGGGAAACATTTATCAGAGCTTACTACGGTTAAGACGTCTAGCATGGACTTACTCCGCCGCTAGACTTGCGTCAAAAGGCGTGCTTTCTTTGGGCAGCACCAGATGAATGCTGCCAGCACGTATTGCTGTCAGAACTTGCTCGACCTGATCGCTGGGGATTGCGAGAGTGACCCAGTGCAGGGCTTCGTTGCGACTGTTTGTGGTACTGCCGCCCGTCAGTGCCCTGCGTGCAGCGTCTGAACCACTAGCATCACTGTCATGCTGACTGTCTGCCAACACTGCCGAGGTATTGGCAGACAGCACCTCGATGTTGCGTGCTAGTTCTTTCACTTGGCCATCTGCCACAGCTGCCATCAGGCTGACGCGCATACCACGCAGCAGTTCCCCACCGAGGGCGTGCGTGTCATCTGTCGGCAAGGTGACAGCGGTCATGCCCACCGCCAGCCGGTCGAGGGGCAGCTGCTGGTCAAAGACTCGTGCTGTGGTCAGTGCTTCGCCAGCCAGTATAGTTGCACTGGCGCGCCTCCCGTCAAGGGTCGCAAAGTCATCTGCTGCGATTGTTCCTTCTGGCAGGCAAAACTCTGGCCAGGTCTTTCGTTCAAACAGTCGCTCGCTGAGTATTGTTCCCGAATCAATTTGTTGCCGGGCAACCAGCACTGTCTGCGAACTACCCTCGAATTGTTCTGCAATTTCTGCCCGCGCTGCAGCTGTTGACTGCGCCTGGCTAAACAAAAAGAGTGCTGCACAGAGCGCGCCCACAAGCCCCGCAACAAGCGAAATTATCAGTCTTTTCTTAGCTGTCATGCTGTCCTCTCGTTCTTGCCAGTCAATCAGGGTTCGGTCTGTCTGGTAGCTGGCTGGGTCGCGCCACCACCTAAAGTAAGATGCGACCCAGCCTGCCTGAAAAGCTACCAAGGGGCATCCTAGCAAAGGGCGATTAAAGATCGCTTAAACATTGATTAAATTTCGCTTAAAAATCGCTTAAATTTTGCTTAAACTTTCATTAAAGATTGCTTAAAAATCGATTAAAAATGCAGGTGAAATGCTGTGGAAAACACTGACGGTTGTGACTTTTGAGAGTTGATAAGAAAAATTTTATTTTTTCAGGACACATTAGACGTGCCGATTGTCCCTGTGGAGTGAGGGGGAGGATACATCTGCACAGTCCTCGCGCGGGACACACATTTGAGAAATGGATGACATGTTGCTGCGGAGAGTGCTGAGTACCCTCCCCCTCACTCCACAGTACACCTTGCCAATTGAAGAGGGGGCGCGCTCCTGCTTGTCGGGAGCGCGCCCCCTCTTGTGCGTTCAAACTGCCACCCCGTCACCCCAGGCTCGACCTGGGGTCTCTGCACAAGGTGTATGTTAGTAGCTAAGTACCTGCAGTTCCATCTCGTGTTTGCTGCGTCTGGTAGCAGTGACCAGTACAATCAGACCAGCAATCGCCATCAACAGTAGTGCCATACCAAAGTTACCTACATCAAGACCAGTTGGTGGCACAAAGAAGTCAGTATTAGTAAAGTCTGCCGTATTGGCAGCTTCACCGAGTGTCTGTTCACCAGTACTGAGCGAAACATTCGGTGTATCTGCTGGTGGATTAATAATCGAGGTATCGATGACACCATCAGTGTGTACAATAACGCTTGGTGTGTAGTCAGATACTGCTTGCTCTATCGCGGTGTATCTGGTTCCCACATGCGTATCAAGAAAGACGAGTGTCTGATTGTGGGTCAAACTGACGGTTCTCGTAACTTCATCAGTGAATTCGATGATAGAACCAATGGTCTCGTTTGTCAGCGTATCGATAATCTGTGCTCGGTAGATGATGGGTGGTGTTGCTGTTGTTGCCAGTGACGGAGAACTGAGTCTAATGTCAAAGTCAAAGGCTTTTAGCAAGTCAGGCATGATGCCCGTTGTTGTCTTTGATATGCGCAAGCCACCCACAGCAAGAGGGTCTGTTGGGTCAATTTCAACATTTCTGACGAATGTGTTGGCAAAGGTCAGAGCAGTGTCGAGATCTTCGAGTTTGCTACCCAGTATGTCACCAGGCAGTACTTCTTGTACCAGAATTGCACTGACAAAGGTTCCCGTACCATCTGAATCAGGTAAAACTATGAAAGTGACTTGATAGACTGTTGGGTCAAAGGTCATTGTTTCTGTTGTGGTGTTGCTAAAGGTATCTGTTCTTTCGCTGATGCGATAGGTGAAAAGACCTGGCTGCGAGAAATTGACCGTGTTCCCCAACAAAACATCAGAAACTTGTGTCACGGTTCTAACATCACCGGTAACTGTTGCAACATCTGAAGGAGCAAACACAAGATTAGGCACCGTAATTGCTGGCAGCATATTCGCCTGATCGGTGTCATTGTTAAAGCTATAGGGTGTTATGTCAAAAGCAAATTCGGTATCTGGGGTGATTGTTCCTACCGGCATTTGCAGGTTTTTGGTTATTGCGATATCTATTTCTGATGGTGCTGGTGGAATGACCGTACCTGTTGTAAAGGTCCAACTATGGGGAGTCATAGCTTCACCATTTGCTGCATCAACAAAACCTGAAACTATTACTTCATGTAAAGTGTCAGATGCAAACAGTACCAAAGGTACCGTCAGTACACTGTTGTTACCCCTGTCACCACCAGGATCTGTTGCCGTAGACGCACGCCAGGTACCTGCCGCAAGGTTAACGCTGGCACCATTATCTAAGGTGATAGTACCCGCTACTGTAGGATTCATTTCACGGTCAAAGAATATGGTGAGTTCTGTGGTGTTTGTTTCTGTAATGTCTGTAGCATCTGTGTCTGGTAGTGTTGCGATGACTTCTGCATCTTCAAGTGGTTCAGGTGGAAGGGCAAAGCCAGCACCAATGAGTGCGGGAACAACTTGTGTGCCTTGGCCACCTAGGCCTAGTTGATAGTTTTCACTTCTACCCCATCCCCACAAATCACCATTACTCCTCATGCCCAAGGAAAAACTGCCGTCCATAGTATCACCGCCAAGAGCAGCATCGGCCAAAACCCAGTTAGTAGCAGTCCCTACTTGTGCAGGTGTTGTTTGATTGCCTGTATAAGTACCCAGTCCTGTTGCGCCATTCACGTTACTTCCCCATGCCCAGAGCGTGCCATCTGCCTTAATAGCAAGGGAGTGTATAGCACCCGCGGACACTTGTGCCCAGTCAGTAGCACTACCTACCTGCCCTGGCGTACTTCCACCACCGCCTGGTATTTCTCCCCATGCCCAGAGCGTGCCATCTGCTTGCAGCGCAGAGGAGTGGAAGCGTCCCCCAGAAGCAGCTGCCCAGTTAGTAGCAGTCCCTACTTGTGCCGGTGTTAGTTGATTGCCCGTTGTTGTACCCAGTCCTGTTTGGGCAAATAAGTTACTTCCCCATGCCCAGAGCGTGCCATCTGATCTGATAGCAAGGGAGTGCTGAAATCCTGCAGCGATAGCTACCCATATAGTATCAATGCCCACCTGCTGAGGTGTCGAGTGGGTAGTATTATTTCCCAGCCCTGTTGCGCCATCGCCACCACTCCCCCATGCCCAGAGCGTACCGTCTGCACGCAGCGCAAGGGAGTGCCAATATCCTGCAGATATGGCCGTCCAGTTAGTAGCAGTCCCCACTTGTGCGGGCATTGTTTGATTGCCTGTTGTCGTGCCCAGTCCTGTTGCGCCAATTTGGTTCCGTCCCCATGACCAGAGCGTACCATCATCTTTGATAGCAAGGGAGTGCCAACCTCCTGCAGACACAGCAGTCCAGTTAGTAGCACTTCCTACCTGTGCTGGTGTTGTTTGAAAGCCTGTTATAGTACCGAGCCCTGTTTGGCCACTTTGATTCCATCCCCATGCCCACAGAGTGCCGTCTAATCTGACAGCAAGGGAGTGGTCAATTCCTGCGGAAAAGGTTGTTGCTTCGGGTCGAATAGTTGAACTCGAAAGTGATGAAAATCCGCTACCAACTACCGCAGGTGACTCGTGAGGTATCAGCACATCATCTGCTGATGAAAACATAGCTTGAACCTGCGTGACCACAGGATCAAGAACTGACTGAACCGCCGAGGAATTCGCTGCCGCTAAAAAGGGAATTGCCAGAAGAAAAATTGCTGCAATTAGCAGCATTAGCCTAGGTTTTTCTGAGAGCCCCCCCCCCCCCCACGGAATTTGGGAATTTTGACGGTCATGGCAGTCTCACTTTCGTTTCGGTTGACTTTGTCTTCACTTCGTTTCGTTGGCTTCGCCTTCACTGCGTTGCGTTCGAAATGATTGCTTCGCATCATTTCTCACTACACTGGTGTTCGGAATGATTGCTGCGCATCATTCGCTCACTTCACTTGTGTTACAGGTAAAATGCTGCTGTTTCATTAACCGAAAAATTGTAGCATCAGTGGACGTACTTCCTCAAAATGTTCACTTTTAATTAAGATGTTGCTGCTGTTGTTGCTACACTAGCCGCCGCCATAACAACCAACATCGCCATAATTTGCTGTGCAATGATGATATTTATGATGCTGGCAGAGGTCGACGCAGCTATTTTTTCGTCTGATTGTTCGGTACATTCTTTGGCATAGACCGAAGAGATGATTGCTGTTGCAAACAGCAGCAGCTCTTGTGCAGACACAGAGCGCAATCCTTTTTGCGTCCGCAGAAAGTCACGGGCTTCTTTGATGTCAGCGACCAAAACATCGCTGTCAACAGACAGCAGCGACAGAATCCCCAGCGCAGGCAGGGTGTATTCTCGGTCGAGTCGTATTTTTTGTGCGCGCAGAGCTTTGTTCAGCTTTACCAGACAACAGAGGGCTTCGTCAGATGTTCCGCCCAGTGCCAAAACCTGAGACAGTGCCTGCAGGTTGCTTTTGCTGGTCCATTTGAATTGTGGTCTGAGCTGCTGGTTCAGTTGTTCGATGCGCTCGACACCCATCGAAGGCATGATATCTGACAGGCCTAACATGACAGAAAAGATGGAGTCGTCGTGTCCGGCAAAAAACCACAGACGACCACGCAAACCATCATGGAAGCGTTTTGCTCGGTCGGCTATGTTTTTGAAGTTATACTTTTCTGTACCCG